>Ga0307373_10006728_pt1 | contig 18191 bp, 17 predicted proteins | sample OX2MG_FD_202534 | JGI IMG/M metagenome (GOLD analysis project Ga0307373, IMG submission 202534) | Soil microbial communities from Risofladan, Vaasa, Finland - OX-2 | ecosystem: Environmental > Terrestrial > Soil > Coastal area > Acid sulfate soil | place: Finland: Risofladan, Vaasa | collected...
TCGTAGCTCTCGCCGTTGTCCCGCCGCACGATTGAACGCATCGCCGCGTTGGCCTCCAGAGTTGTCGCATCGATCCCTACCGTCTTGCCCTTCACCAGGCCCTTGTCTCTCAGCAATTCCAAGACCCAGAAGAACACCTTGCGATGCGTCTCCACATCAATCAGGCGTCGCGTCCGCGAGATCGTCGAGTGATCCGGTGTTTGCTCATCCAGCCCGATTCCCAGAAACCGCCGCAGCCCGCCAGGCAATCCCGCGCTCCGCATCAATCCCTTCAAAATACCCCACCAACAACAAACGAAAATAGATCCCCGGCGTGAGGGATGGTCGCCCATTGTTTGCGGCGTAAAACTTCGCGCACTCCCTCTCGGCGAACTCTTCGAACTTTTCCTCTTCCAATCGTTCGTTCACCCGCTGGTAGAACGGATGCCCCGGCCCCTTCGCCAGCTCATTGTGGCTGACCCATAACTGCTCCTGCCGCTGTCTTCTCCTTCGTCTCTCCATGGCCATCAAATATTCTCCGGAATCCGACCGTATTTTACGGGGAATCCCCACGCAAGCACCTTACTTCACGTTTCAAATGCCACAGTTCTCCTAATTACTTTCACCACGGGCTGCTAGCTCTCCCCCAACCGGGTGATCATCTTCAAACACCTCTTCGGACTCATGGACTGTAATGCAGACAGGGGATAACAATGTGGCATTCCTATTCCATTCGAGGCATCCCGATTGCTCGAGACCGACATCTCTAGTAGTCTCTACCATTACGCTTACGCTGGTCGCATCAACCAACGTGTTCAGGGGTGAGGAATTTGCGGGGGAAATCTTGTCTGTTGTTCTGGCTTTTCGTTCTGGCGGGAATGGGGCTGTCGGGGTGCCAGGAAATTATTAACTACCCGGCGCCGACGATTGCCGCCCTCTCTCCTGCGAATGTGGGAGCCGGCCAGCCCACCTTTACCCTAACCGTCACGGGATACAATTTCACGCCCGCCTCTTCGATCAACTGGAACGGAAACACACTCACCCCGATTTTCGTCAACACCAATGAGCTGACGGCCCAAATTCCCGCAACCTTGGTCCAGATCGCCGGTACGGTTCAGGTGAACGTCTCGACTCCTTTCCCGGGCGGCGGGACTACTGTATCTCTCATTTTTACGATCAATCCGGCCACCAGCCCGACGCCGCACATTACATCGCTTTCGCCTTCCACGGTATTAGTCGGAAGCGGGGATGTCACTCTCAACGTGATAGGGATGAACTTCGTTACGCTTTCGACCGTGTACGTGAACAACATTCCGCAACAAGCTTCGTTGATAAATTCGAATTCACTCCAAACAACGATTCCTGCGGCCATGCTAGCCAATGCAGAACCGTTGCAGATTGCCGTGGTGAACCCAACGCCTGGCGGTGGCAGTTCCAATCTCTATGTGCTCAATGTTGACAATCCCGTTCCGAGCCTCACATCGCTCACTCCGACCAGCGTCGCCGCCGGAGGCGCATCAACCACCCTATCAATCACGGGAACGGGCTTTGCAACGAACTCCGTGATTATGGTCAATGGTGCGTCGCGGACGACGATCGGAGGCGGTACGCAGATATCGACTTTGCTTAATGCAGCGGATCTCAGTACAGGAGGAATCAATCAGGTGCAGGTCGTGACCCCTGCTCCCGGCGGGGGCACGTCCAACACGTTGACCTTCGCGGTGGATCCCACGATTACGGCTGGCTTGCCAATCCTTGTCGATTACGCGTTTGATGGTTCGCAGGCCAACAATGGAGTTTGCGGCGGCCTCGCGAATTGCCAGAGTGGAGCGCTCGGGCTCACGCTCGCCACGTCAGGACCGTCCGTAAGCCAAACTGGCGAGTTTGTCGCTTTTGCATCCGTTTCAAATAACCTCGTTGCGCATCAAACGAATTCTTCGAGTGAGATCTTCGTGAGAGACACATGCCTTGGAGAGAGTTGCACACCGGCCACCTTTCTCGTTAGCGTCGCGCCTGACGGCAGTCCCGCAAATGGACAAAACTCGGAGCCTTCGATCGATTCGGCTGGGGCCCACGTCGCCTATACTTCGGACGCCACCAACCTCGTGAATTATCTGTCCGTGCCGGTCACATCCGGCACGCGCCAGGTCTATTGGCAGCCCGTCTGCTCAAGTTCCAATACGACTGGCAGGGTCGCAACCTGCCCGACGAGCATCACCTCTTCGACGGAAACCGCTCCGGCCGTCCTGGTTTCTCTCGGCGCTGATGGCAAGCCGGGCAATGGTGATAGCTACAATCCGGTGATCAGCCCCGATGGACAATATGTAGCGTTTGTTTCGCTCGCCACGAATCTCGTGCAGGGAGTGACACCAAATGGCGTCGTTCCTCAGGTCTACATCCGCACCATTTGCAGCGGCGCTACACCTCTTACGCAGATCTCCACGACGACATCTGCGTCAACGTGCACACCGACTACCTATTTGGTTTCCTCGTCTGACGGCGTGACTCCTGGCAACGGTCCCAGTTCGCATCCGACCATTGCGAGCGCCGGTGCCTATGTTGCCTTCGTATCGTCCGCGAGCAATCTCCTATCGTCTGCGAGCAATTCGGGGGTACCCTACTCGACCGAGGAAATTTTTGAACAAAGTGAATGCGAACTCATCACAACTGTCTGCACCCGGGCGACAAGTTTGATCTCCACGCCGGATGGCGTGACTCTCGCCGACGGCTCAAGTTCCGAACCCGCGATGTCCTCTGATGGTAGGTTCGTCGCATTTGCTTCCACCGCTACCAATCTCGCGACGGGCCAGGCGCCACTCTTTCAGCAAATTTATGTCCGTGATACATGCTTGGGAGGTTCCACGTGCACGCCTGCCACCCAACTGGTTTCCTCTTCGAATGGAACCACGCCTGCGAACGGGCTGAGCGAAAATCCAAGTATTAACCAGAATTCCACAGGTTCCGGGCAGTTCATCGCATTTGCGTCGCAAGCCTCCAACCTCTCCATCAATGTTGCGAATGGCGTCGAGAACATCTACGTGCGCAACACCTGCGGGGCGTTTGTATCCGTGGCCACCGCCACGTGCACTCCAGCCACCGTGCTCGCAAGTGAGCCCGCAGGATCTGGATCTTCGCCGCCTGCGGCGAATGGCAATAGCTTCGTTCCATCTATCAGCGCGGATGGCCATACGGTCAGTTTCCTTTCTTTTGCGAGCGATCTGGTTGCCCGTGACACGGATGGTCTCGAGGATATTTTTCTCGCAGCCACTGCTTTCTAAGGACTTTCCCCTCTGTTCTATCAACTTTGATCCTGGAAATTATGAAATATGATCCTTGAGTACCCACGGGGGCACGGCTATCGGAACCATGGCGGGCTACAGGTCGCGAAATTCAGAGCCTAGCAGGCTGTTGACAATTTGGGTGGAGGAAGCAATTGTGTCCCCGATCGCGTCGCTTTCCCGGTGTCGTCGAGCGTTCCATGTGGGCGTTTCAGCCCGTGCAGAGACAACCCGAGCCGACTGGCTGCGTTGTAACCGCGGTGACCATCAGGTTGCGCATGCGCACCACGAAGTGATCCACGACAATGATGGAGTGCGTCTAGTAGCCTGCGTAATCCTAAGATAAGAGCGAACGTTGCTCATCGTCTCCTGCAGGTTCATCGGACGGACACGACCCAGAGCGTTGGTCTTCACATCTTGATTCAGCAATTCATCCGGATTCAATTCCGGACTGTACGATGACAGCCAGAAAAGCCGAATTTGCGCCGCATGCTCTGCCAACCACCGGCTGACCGACCTCGACTTGTGGACAGGGTGGCCGTCCGCAATCAGGAATACTTTCCTCCTCGTCTTCCGCGTCAGTCGCAGGAGACGGCGGAGGAAGTTCACAAATACCCGCGCGGTGAAGCGCTGACGGAAAATCATGAAGGCCAACCGCCCTCGATTGGTGATCGAAGAGATCATGTTGCACCAGAAGCGCTGACCGGTGCCCAATACGAGAGCTGAGCGTGATCTCGCCTACCAGTTCCAGGAGTTATCTTGAGCGAAGGAAGAAACGCGCTCGGCAAGACTTTTGCGAAGGTTTTTAAGTCTTGAATGATCGAATTTGATTTCAATTTTCTTTCGCACTACAGGTTCTATGGTGGAGAAATCTAAGTCGTCACCTCGCTTCACCTTCTGCATCGGCTCCGTTTCAACGTAAACGTAATCGAGCAACAGGTTCAAATTCCTCGGCCTTTTACAAGCCTACGGACGATGTTTTCGGCCTCGAAGGCAGCGCTCGCTCTCATGAACGTGACTTCATCTCGAATGATGTGTTTCGAAGTCTTACCTGTCTTCCACTCGTTGATTTCGATTTCGGATTCTCCCAATACACTCTGCAACGACGAGGGATACGGACCGTAAAGTTAGAATTTCCATTTAAGGTCGGTGAGTCTTCCGCGGCTCTCATGGAAATATTCGACCTCAGAGAGGTACATAAGCTTCACCAACGGAGTAAGCTGGGGCAGCAAAAGATTCTGTTCTCTAAAAGTCTTATAGATCAGGTCGATGAGAATAATTGGATCGGTCGGCATTTTGGGTCGGGTGATACCTGTTATTATAGCGAAGGTTCGCACAATTTGATGGAGGGTTGCTTCCCCAGCATTTCCAATCAGCTATGAAGGTCATTCTCATCTCGACGTATGAACTTGGCCACCAGCCATTCGGACTGGCATCGCCGGCGGCATGGCTTCGGGCGGGCGGTGCCGCAGTCACGTGCTTCGACCTATCCCGCGAAGCCCTCCGCGAGGAGCCTGTCCGCGAGGCCGACCTGATCGCATTCTACGTTCCGATGCATACCGCCACGCGGCTCGCTGCGCAGCTCGTTGAGCCCGTGCGGCAATTGAACCCTGGGGCGCACTTGTGTTTCTACGGGCTGTACGCCCCGGTCAACGAAGCCTATTTGCGCAGGCTCGGCGTAGAGACGATTTTGGGTGGAGAATTCGAGGGAGCGCTTGTGGAAGTGGTCGCGCGACTTGAGGAGGTACGGAGCGATCGCGGAACGAGCACGAATATGCCGCCTGGGCTGCCCGAGCCGGTGATCTCGCTCGATCGACTCAACTTCATGGTCCCTGACCGCGCGGGCCTGCCGTCGCTGCGCGAATATGCGCACGTCGCGCTGCCAGAGGGCGGATTCCTTGTCGCAGGGTATACGGAAGCGAGCCGCGGCTGCAAGCATCTCTGCCGCCATTGTCCGATTGTGCCGGTTTATAGTGGCCTGTTCCGTGTCGTGCAGCGTGACGTGGTGCTCGAAGACATCCGCCGTCAGGTCGAAGCAGGGGCCGAGCACATCTCCTTCGGTGATCCCGACTTCTTCAATGGCCCCGCCCATGCCATGGCGATCGTCGATGCACTCCACCGTGAATTCCCGCGGCTCAGCTACGACGTCACCATCAAAATCGAGCACCTGCTGCGCTACGCCGAGCATCTCCGTAAGCTGCGCGATACCGGCTGCCTGTTCGTCACGACGGCCGTCGAATCGGTAGATGACACCATCCTCGCGCGACTGGATAAGGGACACACACGGGCCGATTTCTTCGCGGTAGTGGTGCGTTTCCGCCAGCTCGAAATGGTGCTCCAGCCAACGTTTGTGCCATTCACGCCGTGGACAAGTCTTGCGGGATATCGCGACCTGCTTTCGGTCGTGGCTGAGCATGAGCTGGTCGAAAACATCGCGCCGATACAGCTTGGCATCCGCCTGCTCATTCCGGCGGGGTCGCGCCTCCTCGAGTTGGACGAGGTGCGCTGCAACGTCGGCTCATTCGACCCGGCCGCCCTCATCTATCCGTGGAAACACGCTGATCCATGCCTGGATGCGCTCGCTGAACGCGTTCAAGATCTCGCTAGCGCAGGCGACAAACTCAAGCGCTCGCGCGCCGATACGTTCATGCGCATCTGGCACAGTGTGTTAGAGCTGTCGTGCCAAGACAGCGCAGCCGTCCAGTGGCCGCCGCCGGCGATGGCCTCGCGCCCGGCGATCCCGCATTTCACCGAACCCTGGTATTGCTGCGCGGAGCCGACGCGGGACCAGTTTGTGTCGGTGGCTAGGGCTTCGAAACCGATCATGCGGCCCGATGTATTCCTGTGAATCGAGCGCTGGCGGGAACTTGCGCGAAACTCTGTGAGCCCGCGGGATCGCGGTCGCGTTACGCTCACCCTCTGAGGTTCCCTTGGCCGAAACTTCTCACGCTCATCCGCGTCTGCTGCTCCTAGCCAGCAAGGTGGGCTATCAGATGCGCAGCTTTGTTGAAGCCGCAAAGCGGCTGGGCGTCGATGTCACTATCGGCAGCGACCGTTGCCATCAGCTCGACGATCCATGGTCCGACGGTGCCGTCCCGCTGCATTTCGAGCAGCCCGAGCAAGCCGCCCAACGGCTGGCGGAGGCCGTTCGCACAACACCCGTGCGCGCTATCCTTGCACTCGGCGATCGCCAGACTGTAACTGCTGCGTACGCTGCTCGTATTCTCGGCCTGCGTTACAACTCGCCCGAGTCGGTGGAAAACTGCCGCAGCAAACTGCGCCAGCGCGAAGTATTGCGTGACGCGGGCCTGCCCGTGCCGGAGTTTTTCTCATTTCCATTGACGGAGCCGCTCGATGCAGTTCTTCTCCGGGTCTCGTTTCCGAGCGTGCTGAAACCGTTGCGACTGGCAGCGAGCCAGGGTGTCATCCGCGCAAACGACGCCCCAGAATTTGCCACCGCTGTTGAGCGCATAAGGCACCTCCTAAACTCGCCCGAGGTACAGGCCACGCGCGAACCGGAACTCGATCGCCTGCTCGTCGAGCGATACATTCCCGGCGCCGAAGTCGCGCTCGAGGGCCTTTTAGAACAGGGCACGTTGCGGGTTCTGGCGCTCTTCGATAAACCCGACCCGCTGGAGGGGCCGTACTTCGAGGAATCGATCTATGTAACACCATCCAGGCTGCCCGCGGAGATGCAGACACGCATCTTTGACTGCGCTGCCCAAGCGGTGCGTGCACTCGGCCTCTACCGGGGTCCGCTTCACGCCGAATTTCGCGTGAACGGCGACGGCCCGTGGGTTCTCGAAGTGGCGCCTCGACCCATTGGAGGGCTGTGCTCTCGCGCACTGCGGTTCGGGCCGGATCGGATATTGCTGGAGGAACTCCTCGTAAGCCATGCGATGGGGCTTGCCGAGGTCGAGGTGCCGCGTGAGTCGCTCGCGGCCGGCGTGATGATGATTCCGGTCCCTCGCAGCGGTGTTTTCAAGGGCGCAGAAGGCGTGGAACGAGCGGCCGCAACACCCGGCGTGGATGAAGTGCAGATCACCGCGAGGCTGCACGACTTCATTGCCGCCTGGCCCGAAGGATCAACCTACCTGGGCTTTATCTTCGCTCGCGGAGCAACGCCTGCGGAGGTCGAAGCTGCCCTTCGTCTGGCGCATAGCGCACTGCGGTTCGAAATCACGCCGCGCCTGCGGGTTGCACATCCGACATCAGGGCAGACATCCGCCGGATCGTAGCTGAGAGAAGCAAAGCTACACGCAGTTCGGCCGTTGGCGCAACATTCTGAAAATACCCAATGAAAGACGGGAAGCGAGCAATTAGTCCTTCGCCCGTTGCGGGACGTAGCCCTCCGGCAACTTTGCGCCTTCGCCGAAGAAGAACTGCTCCATCTGCTCTCCCATAATCTTCTGCGAGTTCACGTCGACGGGGTTCAGACGGTACTCATTCATGAGCATCTTGGAGTGCTCAATCCAGAGGGCCCAGGCTTCTTTCGAGACGTTTTCAAAGACGCGCTTGCCAAGCTCTCCCTTCCAGGGAATGCGATCAAGGCCCGGCATTTCTTTGCCGAACTTGACGCACATCACAGTGCGTCCCCCGGGCTGGGCAGGAGTGGATTCCGCATGTTTCGGCATACCGCACCGTTCTTCCGCCATTGACAACCTCCCAGAAACTACCGAGCGCTCAACTGCTAACCCGCTATTATACCGGAATTCCCGATTTTAACTTTTTTTTGCACGAAACTCTCCGAGTTATACGGTAGGATGCCCCTGGATTCCGAGAGGCGAAGTCATTAGGCTTACCACATGTGATGTCTTGCATCCGATAGCTAGATTGAGCGCTGGCCTGACGAGTGGCAGAACGTCGAAAAACTAGTAAGGAACAGGATAAATGGGCAATTTCCCAAATTGGATGGAACTGGAACGGCGCATTGCAGCAGCTGCGGCGGTGACGCGACGTCCTGTGGCCGTGGCATTTCTTGATGCGGAGCCCCAGGGTATTGAGAAGTTTTCCGCCAGCGAACCTGCTGGCTGCAGCTTTTGGCGGCTCGCAGCGGAGGGCCGTGTCTTCTATACCGTGCCCGAGGATCACTTCAACTGCGCGGTCGGGAGCTACACCCACAACATTTCACTTTCACCGGAACGCGAGAAAGAGACCGAACAGACGCTCAAGATGATGTTTGATCTAGGTTACGTGCTGCCGGAGGAAGTGCCTCAGATTCCGCGTCTGGCGAAGACGCCTTCCGCAATAGTCTATGCGCCGCTCGGCCAAATTTCCGTAACACCAGATGTGGTTCTCTTTGCGTGTAAACCTTCTTCAGCGATGCTGCTGAATGAAGCAGCGATGCGCGCGGGTAAGGGCAGTGGGATGCCGGCGCTCGGGCGACCAACGTGTATGGCCCTGCCTGCTTCGCTGCAGCACGGTGCGCTGCTGAGCCTGGGCTGCAGCGGCAACAGGGTGTACACGGGTCTTGGCGAAGATGAGATGTATATCTTTCTGCGCGGAGGCGATCTTGCGGCGGTGGCCGACGCGCTCAGCGTAATCACCAGCGCGAACTCCGCACTCACGGATTACGCCCGCAGCCGCCGGGCACAACTCACAACGCTCTGAATGCGTAAAGCCCGCCATCGCTCAGAGCAGGACATGACGGGACTATCTCGCTTCGATCTAAAACGGGCAAAACGAGCACAAATTTGGATACGGGTGAAGTTATTTGGAATTTTTTCATTACCCATCTGGCGTCATCTTCTTCGTCAGCCAAGAATTAGATGGAATCTGAGTTACTTGTAAACGCCAAGGCTGTCGCAATGCGATTCGCTCCACATCGGCCAATTCCGGCTTTAGCAGGCTGTTGAAAAGTCGAAAATTGTGTAACGAAACAGCGCACGGCGCGTCCAATGGCGCATGCGAGGAACCGATCAGCAGCAGACTGACGTGTTCAGCTACATTTCCCCCGTGCAGCGAGTGCGCAAGGATCATCCGCTGCGCCCGATCCGCAGCATGGTGGACGAAATCCTGAAGCGGCTCTCGCCGCAGTTCAGCAAGATGTACGCGAAGGTGGGGCGCCCATCGATTCCGCCGGAGCATTTCGATACCGCGGATTTTGTGCGCGAGTGCCGAAACCTGCACATGACGCTGCACGTGGCGCAAAATCTGAGGCGCCGGCAGTGCCATCGATGGGCGCACCACGCAACACCCGGGCTACCTGGTCAGCCAGAAGAAGAGGAAGCACATCGAAGAATGCTTTGGCTGGCTGAAGACGATTGCTTTGTTGCGCAAGGTGCGTCATCGCGGAACCTTGAAGGTGGACTGGATGTTTACGTTCGCGTGCGCGGCCTACAATCTGGTGCGCATGCGAAACCTGATGGCCGCTGCGGTTCCAACGCAGTAAGTCCGGGTTGTCGTGTCTCTAAACGATATTAAAATACTCACTGACGGGCGTTCGGCAGCGCGGAATCTGCGTGAAAGCCCACTCACAACTCGCAAATAACGCAAACGAGGATAGAAATGCCGCTCCACTCAATTTCTTAGCAGTCCTGCTAGGCAGCGAGCGGCTCAAACTCATGAAGAAGAAGCTCCCCAAGCATGGACTCGAACTTTGGACTTGGCGGGAGGAAAGAAGACGAATATTTTTTCTGAATTGCTCTTCCGGACACAAAAATCTGGGGTTCGGAAGGCACTCGCACTTCCTGTCGGATATCGGATAGTTAGCAATTTCATCCGTCGATGATCTGTTGGGCCGCCCCTCTGCGCTGAGAGCGTCCGACTACAACGCATTGATTGCGCTGGCCACGCAGCCGGCACCGAATCCATTGTCGATATTCACTACGCTCACGTTCGAAGCGCAACTGTTCAGCATTGCGAGCAGTGCCGTTAGGCCTCCAAAGCTCGATCCGTAACCCGTGCTGGTTGGGACGGCGATCACCGGCGCCGCGACCATTCCCGCCACTACGCTGGGCAGCGCTCCTTCCATTCCCGCCACGCAAATGATTACCCGCGCTTCTGCCAGTGCTGTCCGATGTGCGAGCAGCCGGTGAAGTCCCGCAACGCCCACGTCGTAAATTTCCTCGGCGCGATTGCCCATGGCGCGCGCCGTGATCATGGCTTCTTCCGCCACGGAAATGTCGCTGGTCCCGGCGCTGACCACGAGAATGAGCCCCTTGCCTCGGATTGTGCTGCTGCGCCGGATTAGAATGGTGCGCGAAAGATCGTGGAATTCCGCTTGCGCGGACTTCTTCCGTCTCCTGCTTCCGGAATCGCGCCGAGCCATAGCAGCCAGCAAGCGTTTCACCGACGCAAAGATGTCTGGTCCGGCGCGCGTGATCAGAATGTTGTGTGACGCGTTGGCGCGCAGCATCCCGCTAGTAATTTCCGCCACCTGTTCAGCTGTTTTTCCCCGCGCGTAGATCACTTCCGGGAAGCCCTGGCGCAGCGAGCGGTGATGATCGATTTTAGCAAAACCGAGATCTTCGAAGGGAAGCTGCCGCAGCCGTGCGATAGCATGCTCAAGCGTGATCTCACCACCCTTGAACGCAGCCAGGAATTTGCGAATGTCGGTTTCGTCCACTCGTGTCTTTCGCAGCATCTGATTCTAGCAAACCTTCCGCGCTATTTTCCTGTTGGCGGCGATGGCGCAATTGTTGTTGAAAGGCAGGATGGCTAGAATAGGGCACGGAACGGACGGGCGTATTTTGGAGTATGCTGATGCCTTATAGCTTGCTAAACGGACTTGGGATAGCACACCGCGTGGAAGGATCGGTTGAAATGAACGTGCCTCTCTCCACCCAATCGATTGTGGTCGCAACCTCCGAGCAGGTGTCCTGTCAACTTGGCGAAGAGTCGGTAATTCTGCACCTAAAAAACAGCGTGTATTACGGGATGAACCCGGTGGGTGCGTCGGTGTGGAAACTTTTGCAACAACAAAGGAGCGTGGCCGAGCTTCGCGATGCTGTGCTCGACGAATACGAGGTGGAAGCTGAACGCTGTGAGCGTGACCTTCTCACTTTACTCGAAGAGATGCGGAATAAAGGACTAATACAAGTGGTAAGCTCGCACGACGAAGGCCCCGAGCTGATCGTTCGTTAATGCTATGGAACTGATGGAAGAAACGAGATGATGCAAACGTGGCGAAGGTTTTTGGGACTCAGCCACTTCGAACGGCGGATTGTGCTGGAATCGGCTGTGACGTTGATCTCAACGCGGGTCGGATTGCACGTGACAGGTTTCCGCCAGTGGAAGGGCCTGCTCCTGCGGCTGACTCCATCCATGGACACCGATCCAGCGACGACATGCTTTGCACGCATAATTGCGAGAACGCTGGTGGCCACAGAGCGGCATCTCTTTTTTCGTGCGAATTGTCTGGAGCGTTCGCTGGCACTGTGGTGGCTGCTGCGGCGGCGTGGAATTCCCGCGGAATTGCGCATCGGCGGACGCAAAGAAAATGACCAATTTGAGGCGCACGCTTGGGTGGAATGGAACGGCGCAGTGCTGAGCGAACCTGGTGACGATCACCTCCACTTCGTGGCATTTGACGCCCCAGCCGCATCCATGGAGACGCAAACGCATTGAGCGGTATCGTCGGAATCTTCCGGCGCAACGCCGCTCCCGTGGAACGCGTGCTCCTGCGATCCTTCACGGACTTTCTTTCCTGTCGCGGACCGGATGGACTGGAAGTTTGGTCGGATGGCGCGGTTGGGCTCGGCCACGCGATGCTGCGCACGACGCGCGAATCGCTGAACGAACAGCAACCGGCGAGCTGCGACGGACAACTGTGGATCACCGCCGACGTCCGGCTCGACTGCCGGCTTGATTTGAGTGTGGATCTCGAAAAGGCAGGACGCCTGTGCAAATCCTCAGCGACCGACCCCGAACTGCTTCTCCAAGCTTATGCCGCCTGGGGCGAGGAGTGTGTACAGCATCTGCGCGGCGATTTCGCATTTGCGATATGGGATGTACGGAAGAAAAGGCTTTTCTGCGCGCGCGATCATTTCGGCATCAAGCCGTTCTTCTATGCGGTACACGATGACCTGTTTCTTTTCAGCAATACGCTCCAATGCGTGCGGCTGCACCCGGAAATTTCGGATGAGCTAAACGAGGCTGCGATTGCCGACTTTCTGCTATTTGGGTTGAATCAGGATGTTGCGACCACGACATTCCGCGACATTCAGCGCCTGCCTTCCGCTCATTTTCTGAGTGTCACCGAAAGTGAAATTCGAATCGAGCGCTATTGGTCACCGCCCATAGATGGACGGATACGGTATCGCCGCGCCGAGGATTACGTCGAACATTTCCAGAGCATTCTGCAAGCCGCGGTTGCCGACCGCCTGCGCACCGAGCGTGTCGGAATATTTTTGAGCGGTGGGCTCGACTCGGGAGCCGTGGCGGCGACTGCGCGCGGCCTTTCGGCGAGTTCAAGTGGCGCCGCGGATCTGCGCGCGTACACAATGGTGTACGAATCTTTGTTTGCCGATCGCGAGGGAGAGTACGCGCGCCAAACGGCGGAGTTTCTTGGGATTCCTCTTCAACTCGTGTCCAAGGATCACGTGCGGCTGTTCGAACGGTGGGGCGAGCCGGAATTTAGTTTGCCGGAACCTGTGGACGATCCGCTCGTCGCGGGAGCATTCGAACAATACCGGATGATCGCGTCCCATTGCCGCGTGATGCTGTCAGGCGAGGGCCCCGATAATTTGATGGACTTCCAAATGTGGCCTTACGCCAAGGATCTGCTACGGCACGGGGATTGGGGACGATTTTGCGCCGAGATGGGCCACTTCCTTTGGATCCGGTCGTTTCCCTGGAAGGGAATTCGCCACCGCGTGAGGAGGTTTGTTGGACAAGATCACATGGCGCCGATCTTCCCACTTTGGATCAAGCCAGATTTCGCGAAGCGAGTGAACCTGGAGGACCGATGGCATGCAAGGACTCGGTTTGCGGAGGCCAAGACATTGAGTCATCCACTACTGCCGAGGGGGCACCGGTCTCTGGTGCTGCCTGAATGGACCTACATGTTCGAGCAGGAAGATCCGGGCGCGACACACTCCCCAGTTGAAGTACGGTACCCGTTCCTGGACTTGAGGATTGTGAATTTCCTGCTCGCGCTTCCGCCATTCCCGTGGTTCTTCCAAAAGAAGCTGCTGCGCAAGTCCATGGAAGGACAACTGCCCAAAAATATCCGGACGAGACCGAAGACTGCCCTGGCAATCCATCCGATTGCGGAAATGCTTGAGAAACGGGATGCGACGTGGCTGGACCGGGTCAAGATAGGTGAGGAAATGGATAAATACGTTATTCGGTCCGCCCTAACACCTATTCGTGGGGGAAAGAATCCGGAGCAGACATACGTGGCAATACGGCCCATCTGTCTGAACTTTTGGTTGCAGTATACCCGCCCACTTCGGTATAACCTGAAGGTGGAGGTCCGAAATGCCCAAAGCGGCTGATGCGGTTCGTAAAGGACCCAAGAAATTCTATTCGTCGCCGCAAGTGACGACGTATGGAACTGTACAGGAATTGACGAAGAAAGTAGGAAGCGGGGGCAATCCGGACGGTGGAACTCGCCCACTGCATAAGAATACCCACGTCTAATAAGCTCTAGCACCGTTTGAAGAAGCACTCTCGGATGGCGTTAGCATGGCGAAGGAAGTAGTGGTCGCACATTCCGTATTTGGACTGAGTGTGGAGTCTAATTTTGCGGTACCTGGTTTGCCGATTGTTGAATCCTCAAAAGACTCTCCCGACGTTCAGCTTTATCTGGGCATCTCGCCCCACGCGCATAACGAAACAATCAGTGGACCCGAGATTCTGAGCTACACCAGTTCTTTCTTGGATGAATCAGGCGAACCTGTGCTTCGCATGTGGAGCATCGATCACGGCGCGTTCTTTCATCTGATTTATTCCGATGGGCCTCAATTCTGGCTGGACCGCGAAGGGACGCGCGTGTGGGCGGCGTGGCCAGATACGTCGTCGTTGGAAAATGCAGTTTCCTATTTACTGGGTCCTGTGCTGGGAGTCCTGCTTCGATATCGTGGCGTGACCTGCCTGCATGCTAGCGCGGTAGCCGTTGACGATTGTGCAGTGGCCTTCGTGGGTCCCCCAGGAGCTGGAAAATCTACGACCGCTGCGGCACTTGCGCAGCGCGGTTATGCGATTCTATCCGACGATATCGTGACGCTGGAAGAGGAGGGATGTACGTTCCAGGTCAAGCCGGCCTATCCGCACCTGTGGCTGTGGCCGGAATCGGTGGAGTTGGTTTACGGTACCAGTGATGCGCTGCCACGACCAATCCCGAATGGAGACAAACGCCGACTGTCTCTAGCGAACGAGAAGACTCAATTTGAGAAACGCGCACTACCGCTCAGTAGGATTTACCTTCTCGGAGAACGACGTGCGGATGGCGCTCCTCACCTTGAGGCAGTTCCGGTCCAAACCGCGCTCATGTCACTTGTAGCCAACACCTATGCCACCAACATCCTGGACCGAGAGATGCGTGCGAAAGAGTTCGCCCTTCTCGGCAGGCTCGCCTCAAGCACGCCCATCCGCCGCCTGCACGCACAGCAAAACCCAGCTAGGTTAACCGAGCTTTGCGATCTACTAAGCAGGGATTTCGAGAGTTGCGATGTCGAAAAGTCTACTCCTGGAGATAAACTGACAGATTGCGCCGCGGTTCCCTCCCCTCATTGATGTTCGATCAGTCGTTCAGGCCGTTTCCCTCACTTTATATCTAGACACAATGTCCTTAGATTGCCCTGTACCAATTTGAAACTATGCTACCATTCGGGCACAATCTGCTCTTCAGCTTCCGATTGTCTCGATGTAATGTCGGAACGATGAGCGGTTGGTTCCGGAGCGGAACAGGTACGGAGGTTGGGCAACATGAGTGTCCAGCCGCCACCTATTCGAAATTCGGGCACGGGGAAAATGAGGAGGAGCACCACGATGAAAATGAGGGATTCGTCGGCGAAGATAGGCTCGTATGTTGCGGCGACACTGTTCATTCCTGGCTTACTGCTATTTGCGTTTGTTCACATGGAAGGACACGGGACACGCCAGAACGCCGCGGGACAGAGACTTGTTTCGGCTAGCACCCCGGAGACACACCCGGAGCTCACTCGCGCTGAGATGGCCGAAGCCTATGGGAAATTGCCGCTCGCGTTCGAGAAAAACATGGGGCAAACGAACCCTCAAGTACAGTATCTTTCCCACGGCCAGGGATACGAGCTCTTCCTCACTCCTCAAGAGGCGGTGCTTTCGCTGCGACATGCCAAGGCGATCGGAGTTTCGCCGTCAAATCGGAGTGCCTATGTGAGAGCAGTTCGCGAGGCGAATCGAGCGGCGAAGACTTCCGTAGTTCGCATGCAATTTGCGGGAGCAAATCCCGCGGCTGAAATCACGGGGCTGGACAAGCTCGCACGGAAGACTGATTACTTCACAGGAAACAATCCCAAGGACTGGCGGACGGATGTGCCGTCCTATTCCCGCGTGGAATATCGCGAGGTTTACCCAGGCGTGGACGCAATCTTCTACGGCAACCAGAAACGCCTGGAATACGACTTTGTGGTTGCGCCGGGGGCCGATCCGCGAGCGATTGCCCTGAACGTGGAGGGGGCGCGCAGACTGCGAGTCGATGCGCACGGCAATTTAGCGATGAGCATTGCGCAAGGCACCATCGAATTGGAAAAACCGGCCATGTATCAGGTGGTGAACGGCGAGAGGCGAGAGGTTGCCGGGAACTACGTTCTGCGAGGGGACAATCGCGTGGCGTTTGATGTATCCGGTTACGATCCGAGCCAGACGTTGGTGATTGACCCGGTGCTGGATTATTCGACGTACCTGGGCGGCAGTTCGGTAGGTGATTTCGCGCAGGGAATCGCCGTGGATGGGAATGGGGACGCCTTCGTAACAGGAGGCACATTCAGCGCCACCTTCCCAGCAGGCACGAACGGATTCAATTCCACCAGCCCAGACCCCAACGTCGCAACGAATGGAGCTGCGTTCGTTTCCGAGCTAGACCCGACCGGCACGCAGGAACTCTATTTCAGCTATCTGAGCGGAGATGGGGGAGAATATGCTCTCGGGGTCGCCGTTGATCCCGTGGCAAACACAAACTGTGAGAACGTGGGCACCCCCAGCTATTGCGTCTATGTGACAGGCCAAACGTTTTCAACCAACTATCCGGTCAACTCAGTTATTACACCGTATAACGCTGGGCCGGGAGGAGGCGGCGACGCATTTGTCACCAAGCTCAACCCGTACGCGAGCGGAAACAACTCTCTGTTGTATTCGAGCTATCTGGCGTCAGATGGCGCCGGGGATATAGGGGCTAGCATCGCGGTAGATGCGAACCAGCACGCCTATATTACGGGACTTGCACTGGCTGGACCGGGAGCACCTCCAAATTTCCCTGTCGTGAATGGCGCACAGACCACGTTGGGGAGCGCGAACGGAAACGCATTTTTGACGGTGGTCGATACGACCGCATCGAGCAACGCCGTGATCTATTCCACATATCTTGGCGGCGATGACGCAAACTTCGGCACCTCGACCCTCGCTTCTGGGGATTTCGGATTTGGGGTCACCGTGGATTCGAACGGGGTTGCTTACATCGTGGGGACGACTGTATCTTCGAATTTCCCAGATATCAAGGGCTTCGCCGGACCTCCTGCTGGAAATACAAAAGGGGTCGCTTTCGTTTCAGCAATCAATACGGCTAGCTCGGGGGTAGGCTCGTTAATTTACTCAACTTACCTCGGCGGCTCAACGTTTGACGAGGGCACCGCTATCGCATCGGGAGGAGGAAGTGGTGTTGTCTTTGTTACGGGGAAAACGGAGTCGTCCAACTTTCCCGTTACGCAGACGGGGGCGACGGCAGGGAAATTTCCTTCTCCACCATCTAGCTCGGGTGTTGCGTTTGTGACGGAGATCAATACCACGCAGACCACCGGGAGCCCTACATATTCAGTCCTGCTGGGTGGAAGCAATGGTGATAGCGGATTTGGCATTCGGGTCGACGGCCAAGGGAATGTGATTGTCGCCGGAGCAACCCAGTCTTCTGATTTTGCGGTTACGCCGGGGGCGTTCAGAGCGAGCCTTGGAACAGCTCCGGGTGACGCTTTTATCGCCAAGATCAAGCCCGCAGGTGCCGGCAGCAGTGATTTACTCTACTCGACGTATTTCGGTGGAAACGGCCAGCCAAACCTGCCGGACCAAGCTCAAGGAGTTGCGGTCGATTCTCTGGGTAATGCGTACGTTACAGGGGTGACCTATTCAGCGGATTTGCCGTTGGCGCCCAACCCCGGTGCGTTTCAAGCGACAATGCCGGGCGGCGATGTATCGGCCGCGTTTGTCGCCAAACTGACGCTGCAGCCCACGCTGGCCGTGTCGCCCTTGTCGATTGCCTTCGGCAATCAGGGGATCACACAAATGAGTGCCGCCCAAATCGTAACCCTGACGAACAATACGGACTCTGTCATTGGACTTATAATTCCTTTGCCCGCATTGACGGGGGCAAACCCAGGCGACTTCGCGGCTGCTCCCGCAGCATCGGGAAGCATCGCCGCATGCACCACGTCGCTTTCAGCGGGGAGTTCGTGCGCCATCGGCGTGACGTTCACACCGACTCTCACCGCCGCTGAATCCGCCACGCTCAATATCAGCTTTACCTATAACAACGGCGTGGTGCCTGCCGCGAGCGGATCAGAAGCTGTGGGCCTCAGCGGGACGGGAGTGGTTGCAGCACCAGGCGCCACGGTTATGCCCGCTTCGCCATTAACATTCAATGGGCAACTGGTGACGACGACTAGCTCGGCCCAGACGGTAACAGTCACGAACTCAGGCAATGCCAATCTGACGTTTTCGGCAGCGCCATCGATTAGCGGGACGAACAGCACCGATTTTACTATCGCCAGCGGGACAACATGTTCGGTGAGCACGCCCGTA
>Ga0307373_10006729_pt1 | contig 18190 bp, 19 predicted proteins | sample OX2MG_FD_202534 | JGI IMG/M metagenome (GOLD analysis project Ga0307373, IMG submission 202534) | Soil microbial communities from Risofladan, Vaasa, Finland - OX-2 | ecosystem: Environmental > Terrestrial > Soil > Coastal area > Acid sulfate soil | place: Finland: Risofladan, Vaasa | collected...
CCGTGACTTCATCACCGTGCTATCTATCGGCTGAGCTGACCGAGGACGACGCCCCTCGCCTCGGTCGATCGATTTTGATTAATCAAACACGTTGTAGTCGCATGAGTATTGTGCGATCTGATCGAATCCCGCCCCCTACGAGGTCGGTATGGCTATCGGGTTCGCGTTGGTGCAGACGATCACTGAAATTCCCCACGGCTGATCACCGAATTCCCCACCCTGAGCGGCGGGTTGGGCCAAGGGTCCACCATCGCGAGGGGGACCCCTTCGAAGCCGACGAGCGACCACGCCAGCCAGCTCGAAGGGAGTCCCGCCCCGCATGCTCACACAGGGGAAGACGTGGAGGTACATGCACTGAAGGAACGGGGATGGTCGATCTCGGCCTCACGGAGGATCCATTCGATGGACTGGGCTACCTCATCGGCGTTCGCCACGGCCAAGAGGGCAAGCGCACGGTTCTCGGCCTGGTCGACCAAGTCGGGATGGGCCAAGAGCAGCTAGCTGAGCGACTGGCCACGTTCGGTGGTTCTGAGCCGGTCGAGGGCAGGGGTGGGAGTACGGTCGCACCTATTCATGTAGATGGCCAGCTCCAGTCCGATGGCGGAGGGCCGGAAACGGTGGGAGAGCGAGCCAGGTCCTGTAGGCGGCGTGCTTCCGTGCTCGCACTGGGCGACCAGACCACGCCGCTCGTCTCCTTCGAAGTCGAAGGGGGCTTTACCTCCATCGTCATCCCTGTAGGTGGGTCCAACGTGAACCAATGGTTGAACCGAGTTGGGTCGTCGTTGCCCGATGGCCGAGATCCCCGAAATCGGCGGGCCCTGAAGATACCGTTGGGAGATGACGAATGACTCGCTGCAAGTCCCGCTGACCTCGGATGAGCCCTTCGATCAGGACTCGTTCCCGACTGATCGTGATGGAGCCCGCACCGGGACCTGTCAAGCGTGCAACCGGGGCCAATGCGGGAAGTGCTCGAACGCTGATTGCGATTGTCTCCACCCTTTCGCAGTTATCGGTCGTGCGATTGTCGAGTTGGACGGTTCCATATGTAGGTCTGGCCAATTACTGGGACAGCTCGGAGTGTCATCCAAGACTACGGAGCAAATGCCCCGAAGCGGGGAGGATGACCTCCCCGAAGCCTCTCCACCGCCAGTTCTTCCGAGCAAGCCGTTGCGAGGTCTAGGGCGACGAAAATTGCTGGGATAGGAACTGGCGGAGATGATGGGGGAGGGGTAGCGCTCAACCTTTTCGATTCCGTGTAGAGCGACGGCCCACGTCCACAGGATCCCCCTTGCAACGTTGGGGTCCGACGATGGCTCCGGCGTAGAGGCAGAGCAGGTCGCCTTCGGGCTACCGCCCATCTTCAGCGTGGCCAATCCGCAGATGTAGAGAAGAAGAAACAGGCAGTGGTGCGCGGCCGAGCGTTCCATCTGCTCACAGGTAGCCATCACTCCCTGGGGACCCGTCGGATTATCCGTTGGGCCCCGGGGGAGTGGGGTGTAAGGGCGTGACGTGTCGGAATCTCTCTTGCATCCGGCGATGCCAGTGGACCACCCCGACCTTCTCACTTCTTACGTGCGAAGAACCGTTGTCCCGTCCGACGGATTACATTCTATAGAACCGCAATTGCGTTTTGGCCGGGAGACGTTCCGCGATGAGTTCGATTGAACACCCTTTGCGACGCAATCATTGGAAGAGGATTTGGCTTGGATCGGTCCTGTTCGCGGGTATCGGCCTGACTCTGTACCTCGTCGACGATTTGGGGTCACAGCAACGGGCCGTCCATAAAGCACAAATAGGCACCTCGAAGCGACGTGTCGGACTGTCCACTACCACGACGACGATCCCTCAGCCCCCCTTCAGTGTTCAAGATGAGACTGTCACCTTGTTCGACCCAAGTCGGGACACTCCGCCCCGTGGCAACGTTCCGGGCCATCCCGGACGAGAGTTGATCACGATCGTTCGTCGCCCTGTTGGGTCGGAGGGTCCACTTCCACTGGTTGTGTTCGCTCACGGGTGGGATAGCAACCCCTTGGTATACGAATCCCTACTCGATACATGGGCAGAGGCGGGATTCATCGTGGCTGCTCCAACCTTTCCAGATTCAACCAACACGCTCCCCGGCACACCAGTCAGTGACTATCCCGAACAAGCGCAAGATATTTCATTTGTGATTTCGTCACTATTGGGAGGGATGGTAGGCCCTGTTGATCCGACACGCATCGCCGTCGCTGGACACAGCGACGGCGGGACCGATATTGCGCTCATGGCGCTCAATCCCTCGTACGGCGACCCCAGGGTGCGGGCATACATTTCCCTGTCGGGCGAGATCCCATCTGGCGTCAACGGACCGTGGGGAGTGCCGCGATCCGGTGCGTTGTTGGTGGCAGTTGGTACCGCTGATCAATACGGTCTGGCGAGCCGATCATTACAGGTATTTCAGACCGCAGAGATGCCAAAGGCAATGCTCACCCTCACCGGTGGTGATCATCTGACCACCTTCATCGGCGACACTACGGCCGAGGCCGCCATGCGAACCGAGACCGTGCGCTTTCTCAACGCGGTGTTTTCATCTCCGACGACCACATCCTCGCAGCTACAGGCTGCCCTCCTGCCGACTGGAGACGCGGCAATTGTCCTTCAGGCAGGTGCAGGCTGACCATCGAAGGGTGCAGGGGAGGACCCAAGATCTCCTTCCGGTTGTTCAGATTCACGTTCTTCGCCCTCATTGAGACGTATGACGCTCAGGAAGTTCTCATCCTCCGGTCGCCACCGCCCCAGAATTCTGCCCGGATTCGAGAAGCTGGTGTGCCCTAGGCGGTGGCCACGGTACGCCACAAATCGACCCCGCCTTCGACGGCGTGGCGGTCTATGGCGGCGAGTTCATCGGACGCGAACTCGAGGTGGTCGAGAGCCCCGACGTTCTGCTCGAGCTGGGCCACGCTGCTGGCGCCGATCAACACGGACGTCACCCGGGGGTCACGTAAGGCCCAGGCGACGGCCATTTGCGCGAGCGACTGCTGTCGGCCCACGGCGATCTCGTTGAGGGCCCGGATGCGGGCGAAGTTCTCGTCGCTGAGCATCTCTCGGGTGAGTGACCCGATCCTGGAAGCTCTGGAGCCCGCGGGGATGCCGTCGAGGTATCGGTCGGTGAGCAGGCCCTGGGCCAAGACGGAGAAGGCGATGCACCCGACACCCTCACTGCCGAGGACATCGAGGAGGCGGTCTTCGATCCAGCGGTTGAGCAATGAGTACGACGGTTGGTGGATGAGCAAAGGGGTGCCGAGCCCGCGGAGGATGGTGATGGCCTCGGCCGTGCGCTGATCGGAGTAGGAGGAGATCCCGACATAGAGGGCTTTGCCCGAGGTCACCGCTGTGTGCAGGGCCCCAAGGGTCTCCTCGAGGGGGGTCTGGGGATCGTAGTGATGGTGGTAGAAGATGTCGACGTACTCGAGGCCGAGTCGGCGCAGGCTCTGGTCGAGGCTGGCCAGGAGGTACTTGCGCGAGCCGAGGTCGCCGTACGGCCCCGGCCACATGTCCCAACCGGCCTTCGTGGAGATGACCAGCTCGTCGCGGAGCTGGCGGAAGTCGTCGTGGAGGATGCGCGCGAAGTTGGTCTCGGCGCTGCCGTAGGGAGGGCCGTAATTGTTGGCCAGGTCGAAATGGGTGATGCCTACGTCGAAGGCTCGGCGCAAGATCGCGCGTTGGACGTCGATGGGCCGGTCGTCGCCGAAGTTTTGCCACAGTCCCAGGGACACGGCGGGCAAATGGAGGCCACTGCGCCCACAACGGCGATAGGTCATGGACCGGTAGCGGTCCCGGGCAGGTAGATAGCTGGTCACGTCAGCGTTCCAGGAAGCTCGTGACCACCGTGACGTCCTCGTCACCGGCGCCCTGCTCGACGATCTGCTCCCACTCCTGGGCGAGTGACGCCAATGCCGCGAACCGCTCCGGGCCGCCGTGCTCGAGGGCGAGGTGCAGATCCTTCAGCGCCAATCTGAGGGGAAATTCGGGGGAATAGTCATCGTTCTCGATCCGCCGGAACTTCCCCGCGGCCCACGGCGAGACGAGCGGTCCGTTCTCGAACGCCTCGAGGACGCAGTGCGAGTCGAGTCCCAGCCGGTGCGCCAGGGCCATTGAATTCGCCACGCCTTCGGCGCCGAAGGCGAGCAATGTGTTGTTCACGAGTTTCATCCTCGAACCGGTCCCGACGGGTCCGATCCACACCGTCCGGTTCCCGATCGCAGAGAAAACTGGCTCGACCTTCGGACGCGCCGCTTCAGGTCCAGACGCGAAGATGGTGAGCCGCCCTTCCTCTGCAGGGACCTTGCTCCCCGACACCGGCGCATCGATGAACGTGACGTCCGGCCGCTGGGCCTTGACCATCGAGTCGATCTTCTCGGTTGCTTCGACGCCGATGGTGCTCATCTGTGCCCACACCGCACCCAACGGCAGAGCCTCCAACATGCCGAGATCGCCGGCGATCGACATGACCGCCGCGGCATCGGTGACCATGGTGATGGCCACGTCGGCCTCCCGGACCGCGGCGGCCGGGGTCAAGGAGACCTCGGCCCCCCGTTCAGCGAAGGGACGGGCCACGCCGGGGTCGCGGTTCCACACCACAGTCGGAATCCCGGCACGCAGGGCCGAATGCACCATTCCCTGACCCATCGTGCCGAGTCCGAGCACCGCGACCTTCGTTGTTCGGTTCATCATGGCCGGCCCCCAAAATGAGGTTGCACACACCTTCGCAACCGGATCCTCTGAGGTTCATCGTCGCGCGATGTCTCGTTCGGGACAAGGGGCGGCGCCGTACAGCGAGCCCGGCTCCGCCGCAGCCCCGGGTATCCCGAGGCCCGGTCAGGCCAAATTGGCCGAGGCGTCGATCGGAACGACAACAGCTGACGCGCCTTCGGAAACCGTCAAGAACCGGTCGTACGCACCGACGCGGCGCTGGTACTCGTCAACCCTCCGGCGCTCGAAAGCCTGCGCCCGCTCGACTGCTGCCTGTAGTTCCGCGGGATCGTTCAGGAGCCGTACCGTTCGCACTCGGGGAGATACGATGGGCGATTCCGAGGGCTTCTTGCTGTGGTGGTGGAACATCGCATTTCTCCTTCCTCCTGGCGCTGCACCCGGACACTTCGTGCACTCTGTGCATTATGCGCCCTCGGGGCTCGGCGCGTACCGCGGCCTCACGGCACATCGCGCCGGGTCCGCCACCCGGCGCGCGCATGCCTAGGAAGCGACTTTGTCCTCCCTGTGGGGGAGCACCCAGCCAGCACGGGGGAAGTGGCACGTGTAGCCCTGCGGGTAGCGCTCGAGGTAGTCCTGATGCTCGGGTTCGGCCTCCCAGAACGGTCCAGCCGGCACCACTTCGGTCACGACCTTGCCCGGCCAGAGCCCGGATGCCTCGACGTCGGCAATGGTGTGTTCCGCCACCTTGCGCTGTGCATCGTCGGTGTAGAAGATGGCCGACCGGTAGCTCTTCCCGGTGTCGTTGCCCTGGCGGTCCTTCGTCGTCGGGTCGTGGATCTGGAAGTAGAACTCGAGGAGATCACGGTACGAGGTCTGGTCGGGGTCGAAGGTGATTTCTATCGCCTCGGCGTGGGTCCCATGGTTGCGGTAGGTCGCGTGTGCGACTTCACCTCCGGTATAGCCGACCCGGGTCGAGAGAACGCCTGGGCGCTTGCGTACGAGGTCCTGCATCCCCCAGAAGCATCCACCGGCGAGGATCGCCTTTTCGGTCGTCGTCATCGAGCCACCTCCTGAGTGGTCGTAGGGTTGTCGAACAGCCTCTTGTACTCTCCAAACCCCTCGGCTTCGAGATCCTCGTAGGGGACGAAGCGGAGGGCGGCTGAATTGATGCAATAACGGAGGCCGCCCTGGTCCCTGGGTCCGTCGTTGAAGACGTGACCGAGGTGGCTGTCGCCGTGGCTCGAGCGAACCTCGGTCCTGAGCATGCCGTGGGTCCGGTCCACTTCTTCCACGACGTTGGCGGGCTCAATGGGGGCAGTGAAGCTCGGCCATCCGCACCCGCTGTCGAACTTCTTGGTCGAGGTGAAGAGGGGCTCGCCGGAGACGATGTCGACATAAAGTCCCGCCTCCTTATGGTCCCAGAACTCGTTGTTGAAGGCCGGCTCGGTCGCCGCCTCCTGGGTCACCTGGTACTGCCGGGGGCTCAATCGGGCAATAGCCTCCGGGTCCTTGCTGTACGTGCTCGTCACACCAACTCCTTCTTTCTCGGTGGTGAATGTCCGTGCACCCGGTGCAACGCCGGAATGGCGCTCAAACTTCCCGCGAACCAGCTTGTTGCCACAAGAATTGAGTCTGCCGTATCGCTGCTCCGGGCGCACGCTCGCCCGGGAAGCCTGCGCCCTCAGGATGCATATCGGTAACGAGCGTGTTACGGTAGCGAGATCGTTACCGATGGAGGGCGCCAACGATGGGGCAGCACGTGATGGGGGTGCGCGCATCCTCATCGGGTGATCCCTTCGAAGCGCTCGGCGATCCCAATCGGCGCGAGATCCTGCGGTTGCTCAGCGCCGGCGACAAGCCCGTGCAAGAGATCGCTGCCGCCATGCCGATCAGCCGGCCCGCCGTCTCGCGGCACCTCCGCCTGCTGAAGGACGCCGGGATGGTGGCCGAACAGGCGCTGGGAACAAGGCGGATCTACCACCTCCAGGACGAGGGGCTGCGTGCGGTCCAGGCGTACCTGGAAGGTATCTGGGGCGACGCCGCCGTTCGGTTCCGGCTGCTGGCGGAGAACGCCGACCCGAGCCCGAGGCAATGACGGCGCCGTTGCGGTTCTCCTTCGATGTCGACTGCCCGCCCGAGCGTGCGTTCGAGGTGTGGACCACGCGCATCGACGCATGGTGGCCGCGCGACCACACCGTGACCGGGCGGGCCGAGCTCGTCGTGCTCCATAGCGGCGTCGGCGGTCGAATTTTCGAACGGACCGCTGACGGCGAGGAGCACGAATGGGGCCAAGTGACCTCCTGGGATCCCCCGAGCAAGCTGGCCTACTTGTGGCATCTGGGGGCGGACCCGGCCACGCCCACCGAGGTGGCGGTCCAGTTTCACCGGCTCGGCGTCGCTGCCACTCGGATCGAGATCGAGCATCGCGGTTGGGAGCGCCTGGGCGACGCAAGGGACGAGTGGCGCGACCGGAACCAGGCTGGCTGGACCACGTTGTTGCCGCATTTCGAGGCCGCACTAGCGAAAGGAGAAGGGTGATGTCAGCAGGAACCAAGGAGGACCCGTGGGTGCTCAAGACCCCACCGGGTACTTCTGAGTACACCATGTACCGGGACGAGCAGGCCGATCCACCGGCGTTGGTCTGTCAGGTCGGTTCGACGACACTCAAGTACCGGTTGCGGGCCATTGAGGATCTCCATGCGTGGCTGACCGGGCAAGGGGACTGGGTCCCGCTGGGAGCGGCCGACGAGAAGAAGGCCGCCGCTGACGGCACGGTGGAGGCGTGGGGGCGGTCGGCCGAGAATCCGGTCGGAGGCTGGTACGGCTTGCGGAACGGATATCGCGGGCGGTTCGGCATGTATCTGCCGCCGCTGCTCGAGGCGCTCGGTCTGGCCGAGGTCACCCATGACCCACGCAACAACTCGATGCGCGCCATCTGAGATGGAAGGGTGGCCCTGGCTCCTGGCCACGGCGGTGTGATCGCGGACGGTGAGCCCGCTGGTCAGCGGAGATGCTCGCCGAAAAAGGTGAGCGTGCGGGCCCAGGCATCGCCGGCCGCTTCCTGGTCGAAGCTCTCAGAGCCGTCCCTCATGAAGCCGTGCGTGGCCTCGGGGTAGACGATGGTGTCAGGGTGGTGGAGGGCGACCCGTTCGATATCGGACGGCGGGATGTACGGATCCTTCCCCCCGAAGAACAAGAGGGTCGGACACGTGGGCTCACCGAGGTCGTCGGCGATGCCGCCCCCGTAGAAGCCGACGGCGGCGGCGAAGCCATGACCGTGGAGGGCGGTGTACCACGCGTACCGCCCGCCCATGCAGAACCCGGTCACGCCCATCCGCCCCGCGCCGAGGCCGCGCAAGGTGTCGGCAGCCAGTGCCACATCGGCCAGGACCTGCTCGGGTACGAGGGCACCCATCAGCGATGCGAAGTCGCCGGCTTCGGTGCCACCGCTGCGGAAGAAGAGGTCCGGGGCGATGGCCCCGTAGCCTTCGGCCGCCAGACGCTGGCACAGACGGAGGAGTTGGGGGCTGATGCCCCCGCCCTCATGGATGACGACGACACCCGGCCAAGGTCCAGATTTCTCAGGCAGGGCGACGAAGTAGGGAAGCGAGATCGGGGGCATGGGGCGATACTGCCAGATGACGGCTTCCTGGGACGCGCAGTGGTGCGACGCCGCCGAAGAATCCACACTGTGGTGTCGATCGAGCTGTCCGTCGTTCGTCGTATTGAGTGAGCGGCCCTAACGACGGGGCCGGCGAAGAGAGGAGCACACGATGGCCGAATATCTCATCCTCATCTACGGGGACGAGGCAGCTTTGGGCAAGGCGGATGCCGAGTCGTTCAACGTCATGATGAAGGGGCACCAAGACTTCGGGGAGCGCAATGCAGCGGCGCTACGGGGTGGGAACGCCCTGCAGCCCACGGCTACCGCAACGTCGGTGCGGGAGGATTCTTCGGGCGGGTTCGCCGTCACCGACGGGCCGTTCGCCGAGACCAAGGAAGCACTGGGCGGTTACTACCTCATTGAGGCGGCCGACCTGGACGAAGCGCTCGCCGTGGCCAAGCAGATCCCCATGCCGGCGGGAGGGGTCGAGGTGCGACCGATCAGGACCTTCGACTGAGCACGATCCGTCCTCCTGGGAGCGCCTCCGTCGAGGCCGCCGTGGCCGACGCGCACCGTCGCGAGTGGGCATTCGTGCTCGCCGCGACGGTGCGGGTCACCGGTGACATCGATCTGGCGGAGGAATGTGTCCAGGACGCCTACGCCCGCGCGTTGGCCACCTGGTCGACCAGAGGCATCCCTTCGAAACCGGGAGCGTGGTTGACGACGGTGGCACGCCGTCGGGCCGTCGACCTGGCACGCCGCTCGGCGACCTATGGCCGAGCCCTTCCCCTCCTCGTCGAAAGGGTTGAGGGCGTCGGGCCTGAGGAGGCGGATGCTCCCGAGATCGTCGATGACCGCCTCCGGCTCATATTTACGTGCTGTCACCCTGCCATCGGGACCGATGCCCAGGTGGCGCTGACGCTTCGGCTCCTCTGCGGGCTCACCACAGCTGAGGTGGCTCGAGCGTTCCTTGTCGGGGAGGCGACCATGGCGGCCCGCATCACGCGGGCCAAGAAGAAGATCGCCATTGCCCGTATCCCGTACCGAGTGCCACCGGTCGGGGAACTTCCATCTCGTATCGATGCGGTGCTCACCGTCGTCCACCTCCTCTATTCCACCGGGCATACCGCACCGGTGGGTGCCGACCTGGTACGGCGAGACCTCGTGGAACGATCACTCGACCTGGCCCGTGTGCTGCGCATGCTGCTGCCCGACGATGCTGATGTCGCTGGTCTCCTCGCCCTGATCCTCCTCACCGACGCCCGGCGGGACACCCGCCTTGGAGATGACGGGGAGCTCGTACTGCTCTCGGATCAGGACCGTGCCCGGTGGGACCAGGCTGCTATCGAGGAGGGCATTGCCCTCGTGCGGTATGCCCTCGCGCGTCGGCCGCCGGGGCGTTTCGCATTGATGGCCGCGATCGCGGCCGTGCACGCCCAAGCGCCCTCGTGGGACGCCACCGACTGGCGCGAGATCGTGGGTCTTTACGACATTCTCGTGCAGATCTGGCCATCGCCGGTCGTGGCCCTCAACCGTGCCGTCGCGGTGGGCTTGGCCGAGGGTCCTCAGGCCGGACTCGACGCCCTTGACGCGATCTCCACCGACCCGGTTCTCTCCACGTACAGCTACCTCGCGTCGGCGCGGGCCGACTTCCTCGGCAAGCTGGGCCGTTCCGGTGAGGCACGGACGGCCTACGAGGAGGCGCTCTTCTTGAGCGAGAACGTGGTCGAACGCACGTTCTTGGAGGAGCGGATCAGCGGTATAGACGACGAGGGGCGCGGTCTGGCCGGGAGACTGTGCCCATGATCAACGTTGGGGTGCTCGACGATTATCAGGGGCGAGCTCGGGAGTTCGCCGATTGGGGCTCACTCGGAGACGAGGTCGAGATGACGTTCTTTCGAGAGCCCATTGCCCCGGAAGACTTGGTGACGGTGCTGGCCGCATTCGATGTACTCGTCCTGATGCGTGAACGGACGGCATTCCCCCGGTCCGTGCTCGAGGGGTTGGACAAGCTGCGGCTCTTGGTCACCACCGGCATGGGGAACGCGTCAGTGGATGTCAGCTTCCTGCGTGAGAAGGGAGTCGTGGTCTCGGGCACAACTATGGCGGGAGGGTCAGCCGGAGTGCCCAGTACGGTCGAGGTGGCATGGGCCTTGATCTTTGCGACGATGAAGCGGGTGACCATCGAGGACAGAGCCATCCGGACCGGGTCATGGCAAACCGGCTTCCCGATGAACCTCGCTGGCGCCACCCTCGGCCTGGCGGGCCTGGGCCGTTTGGGTGGTGCCATGGTGGCTCCGGCGAGGGTGTTCGGGATGGATGTGGTGGCGTGGAGCCAACATCTCACCGAAGAGCGGGCGGGGGAGCTCGGCGTGCGAAAGGTCTCGAAGTCAGAGTTGCTCGCGACCTCCGATGTGCTGTCGATCCACCTCGTCCTCGGCGAGCGCACCCGCGGACTGTTCCAGGCTGATGACCTTGCCCGCATGAAGCAGAGCGCCGTGCTCATCAATACATCGAGGGGACCGATTGTGGACGAGCCGGCGCTCGTCGATGCCCTGCGTGATGGCACGATCGGCGCGGCGGGCCTTGACGTGTTCGACCAAGAGCCGCTGCCCGAGGGACATGTGTTCGCCGCTCTCGAGAACACCGTCCTCCTCCCGCACCTCGGCTATGTCAACGAGCCGGGGCTCCGGGTCATGTATGCGCAGGTCGTCGAGGACATCGATGCGTTCTTGAGGGGAATGCCGCTCCGCCTCATCGGGTAAAGGCCAGGAGTGCATGGTCATTCGTACGAATTCCCAGGTGTTTCCCAGGAAATCGTAAGTCTGACGGCGTTATCGGCGGGTTCACAGTCGTTACTCAGCGGAATTGGCCATGCTTAAGGTAGTGAATTCACCCAACAACGACTGCAGGAGACTCTGGATGGTTCGGCACGGTGAGAGCACCTGGAACAATCTGGGACTCATCCAAGGTCATGCAGACGGGCCCGTGTTGACGGAGAGAGGCCGCGCCCAGTCCCTGGAGGTCGCGCATCGCTTGCCTGTTGGCGTCGTTGAGGCAATCTATGCAAGTGACCTGGAGCGTGCACAGGAGACGGCAACGTTCGTCGGAGCGGCACTCGGTCTTCGCGTCGATACGCACAACGCGTTGCGAGAACGATGCTTCGGAGCGCTCGAAGGTCGACCGTTGAGCGCTCTCGACCCCGCGCACTCCGGCATCCGCGACGAGCGAGTGATCGACGCCACGGCGCGACCCGAGGGCGGGGAGTCGCTCGACGACCTGTACGGGCGTGTCGGGACGTTCCTCGAGTGGCTCGGGGATCAGCCCCACGCGGGCGATGTGGTGCTCGTCACGCACGGTGGGACCATCCGAGCCCTACGCGCCTACTGTGCAGGCGAGCCCATGCTCGACAGCACGTGGGGCGCGGTGCCGAACGGCAGCGTATGGAATGTCCGGCAACCAGCCATAGTCCACGCAACCAGCGGTTAACGAAAGAGCACGGAGGGTCACATGCGTCCCACAGCCCTACAGCTCCCTGAGCGGGCAAGCAAGCCAAGGTCGACCGGCATCACCATGGTGGTCGACGGTGGCCTTCCAACCCGTCACTTCCGCGACGTCGTGGAGAGTGGCGCGGAGTTCCTCGATTTTGTGAAGTTTGGATGGGGGACCGCTCTGGTCACGAAGGACCTCAGCGAGAAGATCGCGGTGCTGCGCGAGGTGGGAGTGGATTACTATTTCGGTGGCACGTTGTTCGAGAAGTTCGTCCTTCAGCATCGACTGGACGATTATCGCAATTTCTGTGAGACGTTCTCCTGCGACTACGTCGAGGTTTCGAATGGAACGATCGACCTGACCAATCCTGAGAAGGCCGGCTACATCAGGAAGCTGTCGGACGACTTCCGTGTCATCTCCGAGGTGGGATTCAAGGATGCGGAACGGTCGGAGAACCTGCCACCCAGTCGTTGGATCGAATGCATCCACGAGGATCTCGATGCCGGCGCCGTCCTCGTTACCCTCGAGGCGCGGGAGAGCGGCAAGTCCGGCATTTGTCGTCCCAACGGAGAGCTCCGCTTCGGGCTCATCGAGGAGCTGCTGACCTGTGAGCTCAGTCACGAGATGCTCCTTTTTGAAGCCCCGTCGTCAGAATTGCAGAATTACTTCGTGAAGCGGCTCGGTCCGAACGTGAACCTTGGGAATGTGGCGGCGACCGCAGTGCTGGGACTCGAGACCATTCGTCTCGGACTCCGAGCTGACACGCTGTGCTGTTTCGAAGGTGGGAGTGCGTGAGGGAGAGCAGGGACGCTTTTCACCTGGCCATACCGGCATACCACCTGGAGGACACCGAGGATTTCTACGTCCGTCAGCTGGGGTGCAAGTTGGCGAGACGGTATCCCGATCGCATCACCCTCGACTTCTTTGGTGACCAGCTGGTGTGCCATCTGTCCGAACCACCGGTCCAGCGTGGTGGGGACCTCACCCTCTACCCCCGCCATTTCGGTGTGACGTTTCGCGAGGGAGAGGACTTCGAGGCGCTGCATCGCCTCTGCCTCCATCGCAAGATCGAGATGTTCTCCGACGTCAGCGTTCGATTCGAGGGCCTCGTCGAAGTGCACCGCACCTTTGTTCTACGCGACCCGTCGGACAACCTGGTCGAGTTCAAGCATTACGCCGATCCCAGAATGATGTACTAGATGTCGGTGCTCGCCTCGGAGGTTGACCCCTCCCCAACCGGGGGATTGGTGGCCGGACCGGTCTCTGCTCTCGTCCGTGCCCGCGCGCTTTCCGAGGGGGGCAGGGCGTACATCGAGCATGCCCGCGAGAACCGGAGCCTGTCGTTTCGAGACCTTGACCAAGCCGTCGATGAATGGGCGAGCAGGCTCCACGAATGTGGTGTCGACGTGGGTTCGACCGTTGGTCTCGTCATCAAGGATCCGATCGATTTCGCGGTCGCCTTCCTGGGAACGATGGCATCGGGACGCTGGGCTGCTCCTCTCGACCCGAGTATGCCTGCACATGGAACGGGTGGGTTGGTCGCCGCTCTGGAGCGGGTGGGTGCGGACGTCGTGTGTGCCGATGATGGCGTCCCCGATGGCGTCGACGTCGACTGGGTTGACATAGCGAGCGCGACATGGCGTGTGCGCACGGGGGTCCACACGGCGCGGGCCCGAGCCGGGGAGAGGGGTGCTTCGGGCGGTGCGGTTCTGGCGTCGTCGGGTACGACCGGTGCACCCAAGGTGATCCCGCTGCACCAAGAGCAACTCCTCCACACCGCCGGGAGCGTCGTCGGGCACCATCGTCTCACCCCGGACGATCGAGGGTTCAACTCGCTGCCGCTCTTCCACATCAATGCCGAAGTCGTGGGTCTCCTCTCCACGCTTGTCGCCGGTGCGACGCTCGTGCTCGATGACCGATTTCATCGCACACGTTTCTGGGAGCTCATGCGCGAGCGTCAGATCACATGGATCAATGCGGTGCCTGCCATCATCTCGCGGCTGGCCGATCCTGGCGTGGACGAACCGATCCCGCCTCGCATCAGATTCATCCGTTCCGCCTCCGCCCCTCTCCCCGTCGCCACCTCGGCCCGCTTCGAGGCCAATACCGGGATCCCCGTGCTCGAGACGTACGGCATGACAGAGGCGGCGAGCCAAATAACGGCCAACCCGCTCACGGGCCCGCGCAAACCGGGTTCGGTCGGTCTCCCGGTCGGCCTCGATCTGCGAATTGTGGCAGAGGAAACGGCGCGGGCCGACGGTCGTTTGCGTCAGGTCGAGGGCGATACGGTGGGTCACGTCGAGATACGGGGTCCTTCCGTGATAGTGGCCTACGAGGGAAACAACCACGCAGACCGTGTCGACGCCGACGGCTGGCTCCGGACCGGCGACCTGGGGCACTTTGACGGGGACGGGTACCTCTACCTCGACGCACGCACAGACGACGTCATCAATCGCGGCGGAGAGAAAGTCTTCCCTCGTGAGATCGAAGAGATGGTGCTCGTCGACCCCGCCGTGGCCGCGGTGGCCGTCGTGGCTGCTCCCGACCCCGAGTTGGGCCAGGTGCCCGTCGCATTCGTCGTGCTGCACGGCGTCGACGGCGTGACGGAGCATGCCGTCGCTGAGGATGCGCTGGCCCGCATCCGGGACCGACTCGCTGCGGCCCTCGTGAAGAGCAAGCGGCCCACCTCCCTCAACGTCGTCCATGCGCTGCCGGCGGGGGCAACGGGCAAAGTGCAGCGACGCACATTGCGCGAGAGCGATGTCGCCGTGATCTTTCGCCTCGACTGTCGATGAGCGTCGAGGAGTCACCGCTCGCTCCGGCCATACCCGTTAGCGGTACGCGCAAGCGTCTCGATCACATCGATGCGATGCGGCCCGTCAAGCAATTCGGCGTTGTCTCCACCCACACGCTTATTTTCTTTGCGGCCGCAGGAACCGGCATCAGCGTCGGTGCCGCGCTACAGCTCTTGCATGTGACACGTGAGGCGTTCCTCTTCATCTCCGCCTGCATGATCGCCTACAGTTTCCGCGGGGTGCAGCAGATGGACCTGCGCTCCTTTTGGCGCCGTCGCTTCAACGCGGTCGGCATACCGTACCTCTGCTGGACCCTCATTTACTTCTTCGTCACGCTTCACGGGACCAAGGGTTCGTTGCCGTGGAGGCTCGATCATCTCGCCTACCTCGTGGGGACGGGGTACTACCAGCTGTATTTCTTGGTGGTCCTCCTCGAGTTCTACGCCGTGTTCCCACTCCTCCTCATCCTCTTGCGACGGACAGTCGGCCATCACGGCCTTCTTCTGGCCGCCAGTGCCACGTTGCAACTCCTCATCGTGTCGCTGATGCACTGGGGCGTGCTCCCGCACTGGATGCGGGGGTTCTGGGCGACACGCGAGGTCACCTCCTACCAGTTCTACCTCATTGCCGGCATGGTGGTCGCCTTCCATCTCGAGGAGGTGCACCGCTGGTTGTGTTCCCATGTCCGGCTCGTGCTCGGCGCGACCCTGGCCAGTGCCGCCGTGGCCGAAGCCTGGTACTACCTCGCCGTGTACCACGTCGTGTCCTGGTTCGGCTCGAGCTCCGATCCGTTCCAGCCGGTCGTGATCCCGTGGAACATCTTGGCCATTGCCAGTATCTACCTCCTCGGCGTGTGGCTCGTCAGCCGGCGCCGATCTCCGCGGACGCGTGCGCTGACCAAGTCCGGATCGGACGACTCCTACGGGGTGTACCTGGCCCAGCTGCTGTTCATCACGGCACTCGGATGGTGCGGGTGGCGCCACCTCAATGCGTACGTGCCATGGCCGATCGTCTGCCTGCTGACGGTCCTGATCGTCTTCTTCGCCTGCATCGCCTTCACGGAGTTGTTGGCACGTACCGCGCTGGCGAAGCCGCTCACCGGACGGTCACGGGTCACGGGTCGTCCGCCCCACGCGTCCCCGCCCGTTCCGGCTGCGCCGGATGTCGGGACGCCGCGCGCGATGATCCCGTCCGTTTCGCACGTGAGCCATCGATACTCCCACCGGCTGCCGTAGAGCGGCCTCAGGACTTCGCGAGCTCGTCGCTGATGGCCTCGCTGATGAGCCGGTACCCCTCCGTGTTGGGGTGCTTGTTGTGGCCCAGGGGGCCGGTGACGCAGACCCAGGTCAGTTCACAGGTGCGCGCCACATTGAGCGGCACGACGTTGCCATCGGGCCGGGTGGTGGATTCGGCGCTCCCCATGTCGAACGCCGCTGCCACGTCGGCCATCGGGATTCGTGCCCAGCCCGACGGCGCCGGTGAACAGCCCCACGCCCAGGCTTGTGGCAACGGCTGCTCGCCCCAAGAATCGCTGCCGCCTCAACCTCGTTCCGCCTCCTGCCGTTGGCCTATTTCCCAGCTAAACGCAAGGTTGAGAAGGGAAGGGTAGAGTCCCCGGGGCGGGGATTGGCGACACCCCCCTCTTCCTTTCCGAACTCCCTTTGCCGGGCCTGTCGCGGGAGGAGCCGGCGCTGGGTCACACTAGTCGGCATGGCAGCTCAGTTCATCTACACCATGCGCGACCTGAAGCGGTTCTACCCTCCCGACCGTGAGGTGCTGCGTGGCATCAACCTCTCCTTCTATCCGGGGGCGAAGATCGGGGTGATCGGCTCCAACGGCTCGGGGAAATCCTCCCTGCTGCAGATCATGGCGGGCCAGGATGACGGGTTCACCGGCGAGGCCCGACTGACCCCGGGCTTCACCGTCGGCTACCTGGCGCAGGAGCCCCAGCTGGATCCGGCCAAGGATGTCGCCGGCAACGTGGCAGATGGCGTGGCGGAGATCAAGGGTCTCCTGGACCGCTTCAACGATGTCTGCGCCGCGTTCGCAGAGCCCGACGCCGACTTCGATGCGTTGCTGTCCGAGCAGTCAGACCTGCAGGCAAAGATCGATGCTGCGGGCGCGTGGGATCTGGAGCGGACGTTCGAGATCGCCATGGATGCCCTCCGACTGCCTCCGGGCGACGCCGACGTGACGACGCTCTCGGGCGGCGAGCGCCGCCGGGTCGCCCTGTGCCGGCTCTTGCTCTCCGAGCCCGACCTGCTCCTCCTGGACGAGCCCACGAACCACCTCGATGCCGAGTCGGTGGCCTGGCTGGAGCGCACCTTGCAGGAGTATCCGGGCACGGTCGTCGCGGTCACCCACGATCGCTACTTTCTCGACAACGTTGCCGGCTGGATCCTGGAGTTGGATCGCGGCGCCGGCATTCCCTGGCAGGGCAACTACTCGTCGTGGCTGGAGCAGAAGCAGGCCCGGCTCGCCGGAGAGGAGAAGGCCGACCGGTCACGGCAGGACGCCCTGCAACGGGAACTCGACTGGATCCGCATGTCGCCGCGGGCCCGGCAGAGCAAAGGCAAGGCGCGGATCACCGCGTACAACGAACTGGTCGCTGAAGCCGAAGCTGCCGAGCGTCGGGCCGACAAGGTCGAGATCACCATCCCTCCCGGTCCGAGGCTGGGGGATCGCGTGGTGGAGGCCGTGGGGCTGGCCAAAGGCTTCGGCGATCGACTGCTCATTGACGGTCTGTCCTTTCTCCTCCCCCCCGGTGGGATCGTGGGGATCATCGGTCCGAACGGGGCGGGGAAGACCACCCTGTTCAAGATGATCGTGGGTGAGGAGAAGCCTGACGGTGGTTCTCTCGAGGTAGGGGCCACCGTGGCGTTGGCGTACGTCGATCAGTCCCGGGACAACTTGAATCCCGAGGCCACGGTCTTCGATGAGATCACCGGCGGGGTGGACCGGATCGTGGTGGGGAACCGTGAACTGCACGGGAGGGCCTACGTCGCCAGCTTCGGGTTCAAGGGAAGCGATCAACAGAAGAAGGTCGGGCAGCTCTCGGGGGGCGAGCGCAACCGTGTGCAACTGGCCAAGGTCCTCAAGAGCGGCGGGAATGTGCTGCTGCTCGACGAGCCGACCAACGACCTCGACGTCGACACCCTGCGCGCGCTCGAAGATGCGCTCCTCGGCTTTCCAGGGTGTGTCGTGGTCATCAGCCACGACCGCTGGTTTCTCGACCGGGTCTCCACCCATGTCCTGGCCTTCGAAGGTGACTCAGAGGTCCGATGGTGGGAGGGGAACTTCACGGACTACGAAGCCGATCGCAAGAAGCGTCTCGGCATCGACGCCGATCAGCCGCACCGCCTCCGTTACAAGCCCTTGGTGCGGGGCTGATCGGACGCGAAGCGGGCGCGCCGCCGGTTCATCGCGGCGGGCCGGGGCCAGTGCACGTCGGTGGCCCAACCCAGCCGCTCGAAGACCCTGATCATGTCGGCGGCGATATCGACCTGCCCCGGGTCCACCCCATGACGGGCCGATCGGGGAAACGCATGGTGCGTGTTGTGCCATGCGTCACCGAAGCTGGGGAGAGCCAACGGGGCGAAGTTGGTGC
>Ga0307373_10006730_pt1 | contig 18189 bp, 12 predicted proteins | sample OX2MG_FD_202534 | JGI IMG/M metagenome (GOLD analysis project Ga0307373, IMG submission 202534) | Soil microbial communities from Risofladan, Vaasa, Finland - OX-2 | ecosystem: Environmental > Terrestrial > Soil > Coastal area > Acid sulfate soil | place: Finland: Risofladan, Vaasa | collected...
GGACACGCCCAGGACCTGATAGAGAATTTCCTCCCAGTTCCAGTCCGCGTAATTCGTGCCCTTCATCGGGGCTACGCCCTTGACGGACGTATTGCCCCCGGTGCCGTAGGTGAAGGTCGTCGCGTTAGAGTACGTGCCGATATTCGGGCTGAATCTCGTATTAGGATTACCTGCGCCATCGAACTGGCCCAGGTAGGTATTCATGTACCCGTTGGGACCACTATCACCGTTGGACCAGCCGACAGTGTCGGGACCGTCATAGGGCGGCGAAGTCATCACGTCACCTCCGCTTAACTACGGGCTCATCCAACGCCGCTGCTGCCCGACGAGGACGATCCGCTACCCCAGTACGACGAGGGCTCTGAACCCGGCGAGGTGCCGAGGTCAGCGAACGTCTGCTGGAAGTCGTTCATCAGCTTGGTGATCGCCTCGTTATTCAGCTGCTCGTTATCACTCATGGCGGTAATCGTCGTGTCGATCTCGGCGACCATGTCAGTGAGGACGTTCTGGAGCCACTGCACTTCCTGGGCCACCGTTCCGCCCATCGCGGCGAGATGAGCGTTGAGTTCCTGGCCGAGCGGAAAGGTGGAGCCGCTGCCGGAGGTCCCGCCGGGAAGAGTAATAGTCAGGCTACTGTCGACCGGGGGCACTTGCACGGGTCCCGTGAACCAGGTGACAGATCCCAGCCCGTTCACCTGGTTAGTGACGTCATTAAGAATCTGCTGCAGCGCGGTCTGAAGCCCTCGCAGGTAGCCTTGGTCTATCTCGAGGACACTGCTCTCGGCCAACGCCTTCTCCCCTCGGTTCGCGGCTTGCCAGCAGCTGCCGGCGGAAACCCCCGCCGGCAGCCGCTACCGGTGACTTCCGATCAGCGGATCTCGGACCACTGAATGGCCAGGTTGCCGTCGGTGTTGCCGTAGTTGTAGGCCATCTCGCCCAGCGTGACCTTGTGCTGGTTGAGGAAGTTCTGCATATCGGCCGTATCGTTGTTCCATCTGGACTGGACGGCGGTGTACTCCTCCTCGGAAACACCGGCCCAGCTGGCCCGTAGCGCCCCGACCATCTGGTTCAGGTTGCCGAGCACAGCATTGATTTGCTGATCAGCGGCCGCCAGCGCGTCTTCGACGTTGCTGACATGGCCGTAGTTGACGTAGATGTCGCCTTCGTTCATGCTCACGAGGCTTTCCTTCCTAGCTGCTGTCGGCTAGTACTGAGCGCCGAAGGAGGCGGGCATTTGCGCGGAGGCCAGCTGGCTGCCCAGGTCGAGGTTGTGCTGCTCGTTGGCCAGTATCTGCTGGGCCGTGTTGCCGAGCTGATCGGCCATCCAGCTCAGGGTCTGGCGGATGTCGTTGAAGTCGTTGACCCACTGAATGATGGAGGAGCCGAATTTCCGGCCGGCCGTGGTGATCATGGCCGTACTGGTCAGCTCTTGCTGCGAGTCAAAGACCTGGGACATGATCATGTCCAGGTCTTTCACGGCATCCTCGAAGTACCCCTGTGCGGTCAGGGTGACCTGGACGGTAGCCGCGGTGACGGGTGCGGGCATAGCCTGCGATCCTTTCTGCGAACGGGAACTGCCGGACAGAAGGTGTCATCGGGTCCGGTAACCGATCACCCCCTTATCGCCGGCAGGTCGAGCGCCGGCCCGGTGGGGAGCAGCGCGAGCAGGGCGGCGGGCAGGACGGCCGCCTGGCCGGCCCGGTAGCCCAGCGCCTTCGCGGCCGTGGAGGTGGGCACGGGGAACCTGACCCCTTCGTCGGTTACCAGGTAAAGTGAGCCGCCGTTCACCCCCGGCGCGACTTGCGGGCGGACCAGGGCGCCGCCATCGGGCACCACGCTGATGAGGTCGGCGTTCTCGGGGCTCGTGGTCACCCCCGGCATGCCCGACGGCGACGACGCGCCGGCGGGCGGCCGGGCGAAGACCAGGCGCGGGGCGCTGCCGCCGCGGCCGGCGTAGGCCATGCAGGGAACCGCGCCCGCGGGGAGCCCGGAGTACGGCGGCGGCGCGGACGGCGCGGGTGGCCCGTCCGCTAGCTGCCGATGCATCACGGCGGCCCCGGCGATCGCCGCCGGGCTGACCGGGACCGGCGCCACTGACGCGCCCGGGTACGCGACCGCGGTGGCCTTGTCCGTGATGGCGAGCGCGGCCTGCGCGGACGTGATGGGCGTGACGCCGCCCGTGACGGCGAGGTAGAACTCGCTGGGGCTGCCCACGTTGTTGGTGACCAGGACCTGCCCGACCCTGGTTTGCCGGCCGCCCAGGTCCGGCCCGGGGCTGCCCAGGCCGGGGATGGCCATCGCGGCGAGGTCGGGCGCGGCCGGCACCGCGTTCAGCCACGCGGAGCTGACCTCGATCACCCGGGCCCGGCCGAGGTTGAGCGCATCGGGAATCCACGGCTCGGCGATGCGCATCCGGTGACTTTGCCAGAGCAGGTACTGGCGGCCGGAGGGGTCGGCCACGATGACGGCCCCGGGCACCGGGGACGGCGGCACGGCTAGCGGGACGCCGATCGTGAGCGACACCAGGGCATGGCCGGCGCCGGGCTCGGCGCAAACGAGCCAGTAACCCGAGTTCAGCGCGCCTGCGGCCGGCAGCATGTCCGGGGCCCCGGGAATCCCCACTGGCGCGCCCTGCGGGATGCCGGCCAGCGACGCGGCCGGCACGGTCTGCACCGTCGCCTGGCCGTCCAGGAGCAGCTGCGCCGACGACCAGTTCAGTACCGGCCGTAGCTCCCCCCTGGTGTAGATGAACCGGGCACCCGTCTCCTTGACCACGACCACCTCGCCGACCGTCAGCGCGTGGGCCTTGCTAGCCGGCGAGATGAGGCCCCAGATGAGGCAGCCAGCGACCAGCAGCGAGCCGACCATCAGGCCGCCGAACGAGCCCAGGGTGGTGCGCCGCATCGGGCTCTCCGGCGCGTCCGGGTCCCCGTGCACCAGGGCAGCGGTCAGCCGGCCTACCACGTAGGCGTGCGCCTGCACCTGATCGCGCCGGGATCTCATCGCCGCATCCCGCGATCCGCCCCCTGGTCAGCCGGCGCGCCCGGCTGCCAGCGCGGCGCGGCGCGAGCTGCTCCGCTCATCCGCGCACCGTCCGGGCTATATGGAAGAGGCCGGTGAGCCACAGCGTCGCCGGGATGAGCCCGGCCGCGGTCAGCGACTGCAGGATGTCGCCCGCACGGCCCCAGTGCGGGAGCAGCTTGTGGCCAGGCAGCGAGCGCCCGGCGGCGAGGATCAGCCCGGTGGCCAGCACGACGCCTGCGAGCAGCGCGACCAGGTCACGGTCGGCGGCGCGCAGGCCGACCACCGCGACCAGGACCATCGCCCCGCAGATGGCCGGGATCATCGTGGCCAGCCGGTGCCGGGCCGCGACCAGCGTCCGGGCCTGCAGCAGCAGCAGCACGATGGCATCGATCGCGACCACGTGGGCCGGCCAGCCGGTGGCCAGGTCGAGCACGACGAGGCTCACGCCCACCACCACGCCGACGCCCGAGTGCAGCGCGGTCATATACCGGTCGGCCCACCGGGTGCGCTCCAGTACCTCCTGTCCCGGAATCGGGTCCAGGTCCTCCTGCAGCTCATCGGATGTCGTCGGCGTCGGGTCGAGGCGCATCCGCGCCATGCGGAAGGAGAGCACCGGAATCCAGCCGCCCATCGGAATCGCGATGGCCACCAGGACCCCCGCCGTCACGGCCGGGCTCGTCCTGGCGAACGTGGCGATCGCGCCGCCGATAGTCACCAGGAAGGCGACCACGGTGGTCCCGGTCAGCGCCGGATGGCGGCCGCCGGTCGCGATCGCGACCACGACCGATGCGCCGGCCATGACCACTCCCCCGGCCAGCAGGCCGGGCCGCGCGTCACTCCAGGTCAGCAGGACGTGACCGACCGGGCCGCCATGCAGCAGCGGAAACTCGGCGCCGGCCACGGCGGCGTAGGTGATCGTGGCCCCGCCGAGAATGGCCGCGGCCGCCGGCTCGGCAAAGGCGCGCGACGCTACCGCGGTCATCGCGAGCAGGACGACGGTCGCCGCCGCCGCGCACAGATCCGACAGCGGGCTCAGGTGGCCAGCCACGATGATGAGCCCGGCGAGCGGGGGCACCGCGAGCAGCCCGATCAGCAGCTGGCGGGACATCTCCTGACGCCAGCGATCGGCCCGGCCCGATATTCCCACGGCGATCCCGTCGATCAGGTCGTCAAAGTCCAGGGGCGGCAACTGGTCGGACCGCGGCCGCAGGTGCACCACGTCGCCGTCATGCAGGCCGAGCGCGCTGATGCTCAGCTCCTCCCGCAGCGGCGGGTCGCCGAGCCGCTGCATGACCCAGCCGCCATGCTCCAGCCCGGCATCGGCCAGGCCGTCGCCGAGATGGCCCACGAGGGCGGGCAGCAGGTCGATGAGCGGGACATGCACGGGTACGGCCAGCTCGACGCTCCGGGCCGGCCCGCAGACCGTCAGGCGGCACAGATCGTCGAGCAGCGTGGGCGGGCGCGCCTGGTCGGCCCCTTCCCCCGCCACGGCGGCCGCGTCGGCCATGGCCAGCACCTGGCCGTCCGCCATCGCCGCATGGCCGTTGAGCTGGCCGTCGTAAGCCGGCTCCGGCGAGTTCTCGCTCATGCCTCCCATACGGCTGGGGTCGCGGATGCGCTTCACTGGCTCCTCGGTGCGAGCGCGCCGCGGCACCGCCCGCGTTACTCCGCGACCCGTCGCAAGGTAACCGGCTGACGCTTCGGCGGTGCCTGACGCGTATTGGTGACAGCGCGGATCACCGCATCGCCGCCGCGCTCACGAGCACGGTTTGTACCAGAAGGAGATCCGGCAGGATGAGCACCATCATGTTCCGGCGGCTGGCGCGCCGACAGCCGCCGGAGATGCCCAGCGGAGAGCTGTCCCTACAGGAACCGCCCGTGCTGCCCGAGGAGCCCACCGGAAATCTCGGCCTGCTGCTCACGTTCCTGCCGATGGCACTCGGGTCCAGCATGATGGTCCTGCTGTTCGTGCAGCCCTCGAAGGGCGGATCGACGACCTGGATCGCGGGCGGCCTGATGGTCGTCACGACCATGTCCATGATGGTCGGCCAGATGGGCCGGACGACGGGTACCCGCAAGCGGCGCACCAAGGGCGAGCGCCGAGACTACCTCCGCTACCTCGCGCAGACCCGCAAGAAGGTACGTCAGCAGGCCACGCAGCAGCGGCGGGCGCTGGCCTGGCTGCACCCGGACCCCAGGTCACTGTGGTGCGTGGCCATGAGTGCCCGGATGTGGGAACGGCGGCCCGCGCACCGCGACTTCGCCGAGCTCCGGATCGGCACCGGCGAGCAGCTCTTCGCCGTCCGGATCAATCCCATCCAGACCAAGCCGGTAGAGGATCTGGAGCCGCTGTCCGCCCGGGCCCTGCGCCGGTTCATCAAGGCGCACGCCACCGTCACCGATCAGCCAGTGGCGGTGTTCCTGCGGGGGTTCGCGCAGGTTACTCTGCGCGGCGACACGGAGGCCGCCCGCGCCGCGGCCCGTGCCCTGATAACGCAGCTGTTCGTCTTCCACTCGCCAGAAGACGTCCGCGTGGCGGCGTGCTGCAACGATCAGACCGCCGCCGACTGGGACTGGATCAAATGGCTGCCGCATTCCCAGCACGCGGCCCAGGCAGACGCGGCCGGGCCGGTCCGCGCCCTGCGGCCCACGCTGGCCGAGATCGTCGCCATGTTCGGGCAGGAGTTCGCCGACCGGCCGCGGCACGAGTCCGGCTCATCGCCCAGTCGCGACGAGCCCTACGTGGTGGTGGTGCTGGACGGCGGGGAAATCGGGGACGAGACGCGATTCATCACCGCCGGCTACCGCAACGCCGTGCTGATTGACGTCGGCGTGACCATGCCGTGGCGGCACTCCAAGCGCGTGCTCCGGCTAGACTTCACCGGCGAGGGCATGGAGATGGTGCAGGCCAACCGCAGCGGCAAGGAGGTCCGCACCAGCCTCGGCAGGGGTGACGAGCTGAGCGTGGCGCACGCGCGAGCCTGCGCCCGCATCGTGTCGCCCTATCGGCTGGGCCCTACCAGCGAGATCTCCGAGCCGCTCGCGACCGACTTCGAGCTGGCCAAGCTGCTCGGGGTCAGCGACGTGGCGACCTTTGACCCGCGGCCGGGCTGGGCCGCCCGGTCGGCGGCGGACCGGCTGCGGGTGCCGATCGGCATCGACGAAGACGGCAACACGGTCGAGCTGGACATCAAGGAGTCGGCGCAGGGTGGTCACGGCCCGCACGGCGTGCTGATCGGGGCCACCGGGTCGGGCAAGAGCGAGCTGCTGCGGACGCTGGTCCTGGCCATGGCCATCACGCACTCATCGGCGACGCTTAACTTCGTGCTCGTCGACTTCAAGGGCGGCGCGACGTTCATCGGGCTGGACCAGCTGCCGCACACCTCGGCGCTGATCACCAACCTGGCCGACGAGGTCCAGCTCGTGGCCCGGATGCAGGAATCCCTGCGGGGCGAGCTCGTCCGCCGCCAGGAACTGCTGCGCAGCGCGGGCAACTACAGCTCGGTACTCGACTATGAGCGGGCCCGGGCCCAGGGCGTCCCCCTGGATCCGCTCCCCACCCTGTTCGTCGTCGTCGACGAGTTCAGCGAGCTGCTGTCCGCGCACCGGGAATTCATCGACCTGTTCGTCATGATCGGCCGTCTCGGGCGGTCGCTCGGCGTTCACCTGCTGCTGGCGTCACAGCGCCTGGACGACGGGCGCATGCACCAGCTGGAGTCGCACCTGTCCTACCGGATCGGACTGCGCACGTTTTCCTCGATGGAATCACGAGCGGTCATCGGCGTCCCGGATGCTTACGAGCTGCCGCCCCGGCCGGGTTCTGGTTACCTGCGCACTGACGTCTCTACCCTGATCAGGTTCAAGGCGGCGTACGTGTCCGGCCCTTACCGGGCCGCGACGACGCGGCGCCAGCGCCAGGAAGCCATCCGGAAGCTGGTCGTTCCCTACACCGCCAGCTATCTCGTGCCTCGGGCGGCGGATCTGCCGGAGGATCCGCAACCCGAGCCGGAGGACGTGGAGCCGCCGCCCGGCTCGGATGACGGGGGTGCCGGGACGCTGTCCCTGCTGCAGATGATGGTCGGGCGGCTAGCCGACAGGGGTCCCGCGGCCCATCAGGTCTGGCTCCCGCCGCTGGATTACTCGCCTACCCTGGACGAGATCATGCCGGCCCTGGAGCCGCTGCCGGATGTCGGCCTCGCGCCGGCGGACTGGGCGGGCCGGGGCGGCATGGTCGTGCCGGTCGGCGTGGTCGACCGGCCGTTTGAGCAGGTCCGCGACCTGCTCATGGTCGACCTGTCCACTGTGGGCGGCCACGTCGGCATCGTGGGCCGCCAGCAGGGCGGGAAGAGCACCCTGCTGCGCACGCTCATTTCCAGCATCGCCCTGACGCACACCCCGCCGCAGGCGCATTTCTACTGCCTGGACCTGGGTGGCGGCACCCTGGCCTCGCTGGCCGGCCTGCCGCACGTGGGCGGCGTCGCGAACCGCCTGCAGGGCGACCTGGTGAACCGCACCGTCGCCGAGGTCATCACGGTGGTGAACCAGCGCGAGCGACTGTTCGCCGAGCGCGGGATCGCGAACATGACCGCCTACCGGCAGCACCGCGCGGCCGGACGGTTCAGCGACGATCCGCACGGCGACGTGTTCCTGGTGATCGACGGCTGGGGCACGTTCAAGCACGACTACGAGGGCCTGGAGGGCGTGCTGCGCACAGTGCTCGCCCGGATGATCAACTACGGCGTGCACCTCGTCGTGTGCACCAACCGATGGTCTGAGCTGCACAGCAGCGTGCGCGACCAGATCGGGACCCGGCTCGAGCTGCGCCTGGGCGATCCGCTCGACTCCGTCGTGGACATCCGCGCGGCCAAGAACGTCCCCGAGCTGGCCGGCCACGGGCTGACCACCGGCAAGCTGCAGTTCCTGGCGGCGCTGCCGCGCATCGACGGCAGCAGCGACCTCGGGGACCTGGAGGCGGGGGTAACGGCGATGGTGCACGCGATCCAGGACTACTGGCCCGGCCCGGTGGCTCCGCCGGTGCGGATGCTCCCCGACCGGCTGCCGGTCGAGCAGCTGCCGCCGCCGGAAGGCCACCTGCGGATGCCGCTCGGCTGGAGCGAGACGGAGCTGGCTCCCGTGTGGCATGACTTCTCGACCACCCCGCACCTGACGGTTCTGGGCGACACCGAGAGCGGGAAGACCAACGTGCTGCGGCTGATCGCCCGGGCCATCACGCAGCGGTATACCCCGGATGAGGCCCGGGTCATCCTGGTCGACCTGCGACGGGAACTGTTTGACGTAGTCCCCGAAGAGTTCCGGCTCGGGTACGCGGTGTCGGCGGCGGTCGCCAGCCAGATCGTCACCGGGATCGCCTCCCAGCTGAGCGAGCGCGTGCCGGGGCAGGAGATCACGCCCGAGCAGCTGCGCCGCCGTGACTGGTGGACCGGACCGGAGCTGTTCTTCCTCATCGATGACTACGACCTGGTGGCCTCCGCGGCCAACAGCCCGTTCCAGCCGTTGATCGAGTTCCTGCCGCAGGCCGGGGACGTCGGCCTGCACGTGGTCGTGGCCCGCGGCGCGGCGGGCTCCATGCGGACCTCTATGGATCCGGTACTCCGGCGCCTGCAGGAGTCCAATACGCCGGACCTGGCGCTGTCCTGCCCGCCGTCGGAGGGGCCGCTGCTGGGCAACGTGCGACCGCGCCAGTTCCCGCCCGGCCGGGCCATGCTGCTGACCCGGCGCCAGCATCTGATTCTGCAGACCGCCTACGCGGGCGAAGCTGACTCGCAGTTTCCGGTCGCGCGCGATGACGGAGCTGGAGGCGCCGGATGATACCCCCTGCGGTGCCAGCCGGATCGTTAAGTGGCCAATCTCACTGAGGAACGCCGGAACTCACTGAGCCGGCGCCGCGAATCTCACTAACTTGGGTGATAGCTGGCAGAGCGCGCGGGACCGGACGATAGCAGCGCCGAAGGCGACGCCTTCGGGTACGAGCCAGGAGGATGAGGCATGACCGCTCCCGCGGAGCAATGCGCCGATGCCCCCAATCCGGTACTGGCCCTGGTTCAGCCGGAGGACCCTCAGTCGCCGGCGCAGGCCGCCCGGACGGCGACCGCCGACAGCCAGGCGATCAGCGAACTGTGGCACGTTCACGGTGCCGCCCTGGTGCGGTTCGCGCTCAAGCTGACGCTCGGCGACCGGCAGCGGGCCGAGGACATCGTCCAGGAGACCCTGCTCCGGGCCTGGCGCCACCCCGAGGTGGTCGGCTCCGGCGTGCAGGCTATCCGGCCGTGGCTGTTCACTGTGACGCGGCATGTCGCCATCGACATGTGGCGAGCACGGTCGCGCATCGAGGAGCTGGCCGACGACCGGGAGACGGACCGGCCAGATCCGACGGAACGCATCGAGCAGGCGGTCACCGCCATGGACGTGCGGGCTGCCCTGGCCCAGCTGACCCTTGAGCACCGGCAGGTTATCGTCGAGATGTACTTCCGGGGTCGCTCGGTCGCGGAGATCTCGCAGTCACTGAGTATTCCAGTCGGAACGGTCAAGTCCCGTGCCTACTACGGCCTTCGCCACCTGCGCCGGGTGCTGTCGGCCGCATCCGGCGACCCGGGACAGGCGGTGGCGCTGCCGCCGCGTTCCCGGACGGGGACCTGATGGAGCCAGCAATGGCGAGGAGGTCATCCAGCCTGGCTGTCAGCGGCTGCCGGCCGCGCTTTCCTCTGGATGCTGGAGCGCCTCGCGGACGATCTCCGCACGGGATCGCGCTCCGAGCTTGGCCAGGATGTGCGAGACATGGGTCTGCACGGTGTTCCGGGACAGGAACAGCCCGGCCGCGATGTCCGGGTTTGAGCGCCCGGCCGCTACCGAGTAGGCAATCTTCAGCTCCGTGGGCGTCAGGGCGCCCCAGCCGGTTGCCGGGCGCGCCGGATACCCGCCGGGCCGCCCGGTCCGAAGCCCGAATGGCCGCAGCCGCGCCCGGGCCCGCCGGATATCTCGCCGGGCGCTCAGCCCGTGATAAAGGCTGAGCGCCGCGTTCAGCGCCTCCCGCGCCGCCGGCCTGTCGCCTCGCGCGGCGGCCAGCACCGCGGCCTCCTCCAGCGCACTGGCGTGCTCGCACGGCCGTCCCGTCCGCGCGTAGTAGCTCGCCGCGGCCAGCACTGGAGCCGGATCGCCGGCGACCAGCCCGCGGCAACAGCCGGCCGCGGCGGCCTTGACCGGCAGCGGCTCACGCGCGGCCTCCCGCTCTGCTGCGTCTGCCGCGGCGAGGGCCGTGGCGGTCTCGCCGGCCGCCAGCGCCAGGCGCACCAGCGTCGGCAGCAGCAGGAACAGGCTCGGCATGGCTTCCGCCACGCCGGGCTGGAGGCAGGGCGCAAGCACGGCCGCGCCCGCCGCGGGGTGCGTGTCCTGCTCGGCGATCAGGGCCCGCGCCAGCAGCAGGAAATGCGCGTTCGCCCGCGTGGCGGGATCGATCACCAGGTCCCGCGTTGCGCGCAGATGCTGGTCCGCCGCGTCCCGGTCGTCTCGGTGCACGGCGATCAGCGCCGAGAGCCCGTGGACCGTGACCAGGAAATGAGCCGGGGCGGGGACGTCAGCGACCGGCTCTAGCTCGGCCAGCGCGTCGTCCCACTGTCCGGTCTCGAAGTAGGCATGCGCAAGAAATCCCCGTATCTTCGCCAGCCGGGGGGTCCCGGATTGCTCGCCGAGGACTAAGCCCTGCCGCGCCGCGGCCAGTGATTCGGCTTGCCGGTCCAGGTCACTCAGCGCGGCGGATCGCGACCCCAGCGCCAGCAGCCGCAGGCCGGCCGCCAGCGGGTCATCTCCTACGGTCGCCAGCACGCGCCCGGTGTAATCCAGGGTCGCGGCGTGATCCCGGCGGAGGAAGCTGACGCCGCCCAGCGCGTGCAGGGCGTATCCGGCCGCGAGCCGGCTGCCGGCCTGCTCGGCCGCCCCCAAGGCCACCCCGGCTACCCTCGCGGCCTGGTCGACGTCGCCGATGGTGGTCAGGATGACCGCGTGCAGGGCCTGCAGCTCGGCCGCGTGGCCCTCGCCCAGCTCCGGGCGGTCCAGGGCCGCCTCGATCGTCGTCTCCGCCTCGGCGGGCCGACCCGTGCGCAACTGGGTGTAGGCCACCACCCAGGCCATCTCGGCAGCCCGCACCGGATCAGCCGAGCTGCGCAGCAGCGCGCCACCGACCTGTTCCGCTTCCTCGTTCCGCATCAGCAAGAACGCGACGGTGGCCAGGCTGGCCTCCAGCGCCTCCCGGCGCGGGTCGTCGTCGGCCAGCCGGGCCAGCAGATCCCGCAGCAGCCCGGCGGCCACCTGCGGCGCGCGGTGGCTCAGTACCGCCGCGCTCCCGGCCAGCCACTCCGCCGCCCAGCTCTTCGCCAGGTCCGCGGTCAGTGTCTCCGCCTCGCCCGATCCCTCCTCGCCCTGAGTCGACACGAGCTGCGCGGCTACCCGCTCCGGCGCCGATCCGGCTTCCGCCAGCTCTCGTGCCGCTTGCAGGTGCAGCGCCGTCCGCAGCGCGGTCGGCATTCCCTCATGCAGCACCTGCCGGATCAGCCCGTGCCGGAATCTCAGCAGGGGCCCGCCGTCCGTCAGCACCCCGGCGGCGAACGCCGCCTCTATCACTTCCATCAGTTCACCCGCGGTTCGCCCGGTCACTACCTCCAGGTCCGCCACGGAGAATTCCGACCCCAGCACCGCGGCCCAGCGCAGCACCCAGACGACATCCTCCGCCAGCCCGGCCAGCCGCCCGGCGATCGCGGCCGCGAGTGATACCGGCACCGGGACCACCGCCAGCTCGTCCGCCAGCTCCCCGGCTCCGCCCTGGATCCGTATCCGATCCTCGCGCAGCAGGCCGTCCACCAGTTCCCGCGCGTAGAGCGGATTGCCGCCGGCCCGGCCCACCAGTCTCGACAGCCGCGGTCCTGGCCGCCCCCCGACCAGGCGCGCGACCAGGTCGGCCACCTCCGGGTCCGGCAGCGCATCCAGCACTATCCCCAGGCCGCCCCGCGACACCACCCCGGCCCGGAGCCGGGCCAGGTCCTCCCGGCGGGTCCCCGGCCGCCACGACCCGGCGAGCAGCAGGGGCAGCTGCCCCACCGCCCGGCTGAGCCGATGCCAGACCAGCAGGCTCGCCTCGTCTGACCACTGCAGATCCTCTGCCACCAGCACGACCGGGGAGACCGCGCACAGCCTGTCCACCTGCGCCAGCAGCCGCTCCGCTCCCGCCAGCACCGGATCCCCGCTGAGCGTCACCACCGTCTCGGCGGGTCCGGGCACCTGCGCCGGGGCAGCACCCGCTGCCTGGCCACGTCCCGTGCCGACAGCAGCCAGCCACTCTTCTTCCAGGCACTCCGTCATCAGCCGCAGCGGGAACGGCTGCAGCAGCTCGTCCGCCGTGCCCCACAGCACCCGGCAGCCCGCGCCCGCCGCGCCCGCAAGCCCCGTCCGCAGCAGCGCCGACTTCCCGATCCCCTGTTCCCCCTCCAGCACCACGACACCACCGGACCCCGCCGCCACCGCAGTCACCAGATTCCGCAACTGCGCCAGCTCACCGTTACGCCCGACGAACCAGTCGCCATTCATAAACACGATCGTAATGGCTATAGGCCCTAAATCGCCGAGTCGGCAGCGCCCTCGCCCCGCGGATGGCATCTGGCTGAGCCAGCTGGCTTGCGGCTGGCGGGAAGTTACCGGTGCGTAGCAGAGGATGGACTGAGCGCATCGAGACTATGTCGGGAGTTGGGGGGTTACGATCCGGTTTATGGCTGGTAATTTTGTTGGTCGGGCTGAAGAGCTGGCACGGGTGAGGAGTTTGGTGGCCGACGTCGCGGGCGGGGTCGGCGGGGTTTTGCTGGTGGCCGGGGAGCAGGGGATCGGGAAGTCGGCGTTGTTGCGAGAGGGCTTAGCGGGAGCGGAGGGATTGGGCTGCCGGGTGGGCTGGGGGGTGGCCGATGAGCTCCGGCAGCGGTTCCCGCTGGGGTTGATGGTCGACTGCCTGGGGGCCGACGGGCGGCGGGCGGTGGCCGGCGGCGTGCGGGATGGGGGCGGATGGGGGCCGGCGCTGGCCGGGGATCCGGTGCTGGCGGCGGCGGAGCGGCTGCTGGCGCTGGTGGACCGGTTGTGCGCGGAGTCGCCGTTGGTGGTGGTGGCGGAGGACCTGCAGTGGGCGGACGAGGTGAGCCTGCTGGTGTGGCGGCGGCTGAGCCGGGCGGTGGGGCAGTCGCCGTTGCTGGTGGTGGGATCGTTGCGACCGGCGCCGGCGCGGGAGGAGGCGAGCCGGCTGACGCGGGGCGTGACGGCGTCAGGCGGCGTGGTGGAGCTGGGGCCGTTGCCGGCCGGGGAGGTGGCGGAGCTGGCGGGAGGGCTGGTGGGGGCGGCGCCCGGGCGGCGGCTGGCCGGGGTGCTGGCGCGAGCGGGGGGCAATCCGCTGTATGTGGGCGAGCTCGTGGATGCGCTGGCCCAGGCTGGGCGGGTCAAGGTGGCGGGGGGGACGGCGGAGCTGGCCGGCGAGCCGGGCGAGGTCCAGGTGCCGGTGTCGCTGGCGGCGGCGATCGGGGAGCGGCTCGCGGGATTGCCCGGGCCGGCGGTGGGGGTGCTGCGGTGGGCCGCGGTGCTGGGGTGTGAGTTTCCGGTGACGGATCTGGGGCTGGTGACGGGGCGGCCGGCGGGAGAGCTGGCGGGGGTGATGGAGCAGGCAATGGCGGCGGGGGTGGTGGCTGAGGCAGGGCCGCGGCTGGCGTTCCGGCACGGGCTGATTCGCCAGGCGCTGTACGAGCAGATTCCCGGGCCTGTGCGGGAGGCGCTGCACGTAGAGGCGGCCAGGGCGCTGGCGGCGGCGGGGGCGGCGGCGGAGCGGGTGGCGGCGCAGCTAGTCGCGGCACCGGAGGCGGGCGGGGAGTGGGTGTGGGCCTGGCTGGCCGGGGCGGCGGGGGTGCTGGCCTCCCAGGCACCGCAGGTCGCGGCCCAGTTGCTGCGCCGCGGTCTTGCTCAGATCCCCGCCACCGACCCGCGGCGGGAAGTCCTGGGCGCCACCATGGTCAGCGTCGCGTGCCTGCTCATGCAGCACGAGGAAGTGGAACGGGTGGCCCGGCCGCTGCTGGCCCGCACCACCGACCCCGACCGCGCCGCCGAGGTCTCCTGGCTGCTCGGCTACACCCTGTCCAGCACCCGCCGGCGCTCGGAAGCGGCGGCCGTGGTGGAGGATGCGCTGGCGCGGCCGGGCATCAGCGCGACCTGGACGGCCCGGCTGCGCGCCCGGCAGGCGGTCACTATGACGATGCTGGAACAGTGGGACCGCAGCGCGGATCTCGCGGAGCAGGCGCTGGCCGGGGCGGAGCGCGCCGGTGACCGGTTCGCGGCCGGCTACGCGCTGCACGTGCTTTCCTTCCTAGCCCTTCGGCGGCGGGACGACGCCGCCGCCCTGAGCCATAATGACCAGGCGCTCAAGGTAATCGCCGATGATCCGCAGAGCACCGACCTGCGGCTGCTGCTGCTGGCGAACAAGGCCGGCTGGCTGGAGAACGCCGACCGGATGGCCGAGGCCAGCGCTACCGTCCGGGAGGCGCTGGTCCTCGCCGAGCAGTCCGGAACCCCGCGCCTGGGGCTGATCTGCACCGCGGCTGCGGACTACTACATTGAGATGGGCCAGTGGGATGACGCGCTCACCGTGCTGGAGGCAACCGCCGGGATGCCGGGTACTGACTACATGCCTATTTTGCAGCATGGGCAGGCCGCGCTGATCGCCGCCCACCGTGACGACTGGGAAAAGGCCGAGGAGCACCTGGCCGCGGTGAGTGATCTGGGAATCGACTCCCCCCTGGACAGGTCGGTCGCTTACTGCCTGCTCAGGGCACGCGCGCTAGCCGCCGACCGGGGAGGCCGGCCCGACGAGGCAGTGGCCGCGCTCGCGCCGTGCCTGGACCCCGAAGTGGCCGAGGATATGCAGGAAAGGTACTTGCTGCTGCCGCTGCTGACCCGGCTGGCGCTGGCCGCCGGCGATACGGCCACCGCTGGCGCGGCGGCGCAGGGCGCGGCGGCGGAGGCAGCCCGCGGGCCGCTGCCGGTCAAGACCGCCGCTGCACGTCACTGCCGGGGACTGGCGGACGGCGATCCGGAGCCCGTGCTCGCGGCGGCCGCCTACTACGACTCGACGGGCCGGACGTTCGACCGTGCGCAGGCGCTGGAGGACGCCGCGGTGCTGCTGGCCGGGAAGGGCGACCGGACGGCGGCCCGGCGAGCGTTCAGCGACGCGGCGCAGCTGTACCTGAGGCTGGGCGCGGCATGGGACCTGCGGCGCGCCGATGCCCGGCTGCGCCGCTACGGCGTCCGCCGCGGTCGCGGCGGCCGCCGGGCGCCGGCCGCGCAGGGCTGGTACGCGCTCACCCCCACCGAGACCAAGATCGCCAGCCTGGTCGCCGTCGGCCGGTCCACCCCCGACATCGCCGCCGAGCTGTTCTTGTCCCGCAACACCGTGCAGACCCACATCTCGCACATCTTGGCCAAGCTCGGCGCCCACTCCCGCGCCGAGATCATCCGCCAGGCCCTCCAGCATGATGGCGACGCACGGACCGCTAGCTAATGACCTTGAAGGGCCAGCATTTATGTCGCTACGGCGGTTCGGGCTCGATGGTGAGTCCGGTCTGGGTGAGGAACCCGTCGATGACGGCGGGCTGAGTACTGGATGCGCTTGAGCCGGCTCCGGACGACGGCGGCCAGCTGGCCGGCGTTGCGGGCGGCGAGGTTGCCGAGGCCGTTCTTCATGTTCGCCCAGGCGCCCTCGCCCCGCCCGGCATCCCGCACGGCTCCTGGATCAACCCGCCCGAGCAGAAAGAAGTCGCCACCCAGGCGCAGGTGAAGCTGCCTTGTCATCGAACTCGCCCGCCAGCGCTACCGAGGCGAAGGTGGCGAAGGCCTCATGGACGATACGGCACCGCTCCAGCAGCACGCTGAACGTTTCCAGGCCACCGGGCACGCGCGGTGAGACAGGCCGCTTTGCCCTTGTAGGTGGCTCGTTACCTGCCGCTTCCCCGACGCTGGCCGCGCCAGGGCTACCCTTGACGCATGCCTATGCCTCGCAGTTTCACCGCGGCCGTGCACCGGGAAGAGGACTGGTACGTCGCGCAGTGCCTGGAAGTCGACGTCGCCAGTCAGGGTTCGACTATCGATGAGGCCCTGGCCAATCTCGCTGAGGCCGTTGAGCTGTACCTGGAAGAGGTAGATGACCCTGCCCGGTTTGTCACCAGCACGCCCCTGGTCACCTCCTTCCAGTTGCCCGGCGCCGCGTGAGCCCAGCCCTGTCGGACCTGCCGGTTCGCAAGGTCACGCGGGCCCTGGAGTCCGTCGGCTTCGCCTACCTGCGAACCAAGGGCAGCCACGCCGTCTATCGGCGTTCCGATGGGCGGGTCGTCGTGATTCCCCAGCACGGCACCATCAGGCGCGGCACCCTGAGCTCAATCCTCCGGCAGGCAGACTTGGCCCCCGCGGAATTCCTGAAACTGCTGGACTGACCCGCTGACGGCGCCGGGGTACCGCTTCAGAACTGATCACATGCCTACCCAGCAGCCGCCCCAGCTGAATCCTTCCCTGGAACGCCAGCCCCGAAGACCTCCGCACCTGGGCAGGCACAGCCCCCGCCCGACGGATAAAACCCGCCGCGAGCAACCACAGCACCGGCGTGACCGCGAAGAACCGCCACACCGGCTACCGGCATGCCCTTTCACAGGACTTCCGAATAATTACTCAGGCACAGACACCCATAACCGACGCCGGGTGTCCAGAACGGATTGTTCTGTACGCGCCAACTGAGGAGCGCCGAGTGTTCCCGAGGCGCGCATAACGGCGGCTACGTGCGCGCGGCATGTCAGTCCGACGTCACCGCATGTGGCGGCAGCCCGAGGAAGTCGGCGGCTCCGGCTACGACCGCCGCGGTGAGCATCCCGGCGTCGGAACGGCACGGGCACGGCCGCTGACCAGCGCCTCTGCACGGCAGCGGCCGGCGCGGCCCAGGTTGCCGCTTAACGCGATTTTCCTAAGCTGCCCATGCGGCTGCTGTGCCTGTTGCCTGCCAGGCGGGCCGGAGAGGCGTGCGGTGCGGCGGTCGCCCTGGACGGCGACGTCACCCCCCCGGCGCGCTCACTGCCGCCCCGGGGCCGCCGCTGGCCGACCCCGCGCGCCGTGCGGTGTCCGCCGTCGGCGCGCGCACACAGGGCCGCCCGGACGCCGCCGGGCGGCTCGCTGACGCGGTCGTGGCCGCCGCCGGGCAAACCTGGGCGCGCTTCCCGGCGGCGGGGCGGCAGCTCGCCGCTTACAGGGTCTCCTGGCGGGCTGTGTTGCGTTGTAAGGACTGCGGGGCGGTCAGCGGACGAGGGCGAGGACTTCGTCGCGGATGGCGGTCATGGCGTCACGGGTGGGTGCTTCGACGTTGAGGCGGAGCAGGGGCTCGGTGTTGGAGGGGCGGAGGTTGAACCAGCGGCCGTCGCAGAGGTTGACGGTGAGCCCGTCGAGCCGGTCGGTGCTCACCCCGGGCCGGGCGTACGCGGCCTCAACCTCGTCCAGCTTGGCGGGCACGTCGCTGACGTGGCTGTTGATTTCGCCGGAGGCGACGTAGCGGGTGTAGGCGGCTGTCAGTTCGGACAGCGGCCGGTCCTGGCTGCCGAGGGCGGCCAGGACGTGCAAGGCGGTGAGCATGCCGGTGTCGGCGCGCCAGAAGTCGCGGAAGTAGAAGTGGCCGGAGTGCTCGCCGCCGAAGGCTGCGTCGTGGGAGGCCATGAGGGCCTTCATGTAGGAGTGGCCGACGCGGGAGCGGACCGGGGTGCCGCCGTGCTCGCGGATGATCTCCACGGCGGCGGCGCTGGTGATGACGTTGTGCACGATGGCCGAGCCGGGATAGCGGGCCAGCTCGCGGGCGGCGACCAGGCCGACGATCGCCGACGGCGGGACCGGCTCGCCTTGCTCGTCGATGAAGAAGCAGCGGTCGGCGTCGCCGTCGAAGGCCAGCCCGATGTCCGCGCCGGTCTCGCGGACCCTGGCCTGGCAGTCGAGCAGGTTCTTGGGCTCCAGCGGGTTGGCCTCGTGGTTGGGGAAGGTGCCGTCCAGCTCGAAGTACAGCGGGACCAGCTCGACCGGCAGCCCGGCCAGCACGCCGGGGACCATGTG
>Ga0307373_10006731_pt1 | contig 18187 bp, 21 predicted proteins | sample OX2MG_FD_202534 | JGI IMG/M metagenome (GOLD analysis project Ga0307373, IMG submission 202534) | Soil microbial communities from Risofladan, Vaasa, Finland - OX-2 | ecosystem: Environmental > Terrestrial > Soil > Coastal area > Acid sulfate soil | place: Finland: Risofladan, Vaasa | collected...
CCTTCGCTCCGTGACCGCACTATACGGGCACCGCTCTCGTGGGCACCCCTCGCCCGAAGCTGCTCGGGCACGCCCGTCGGCTCGAGCACGTCACGACCCCGCGGCCTCGGCGCGAATGGCCCGGGCGGCGACGGCGGGCCACGATGGAGTCCGGGAGCGGCGGCGGGTGGGGCAGCGCCGTTCCGGCGGGCGATACTGGCGGCACCGAGGTGAGCGCCCACGTGGCGGCACGGACGAGGAGACGCGCATGCAGCTGACCGACGACGAGAAGAAGCTGCTCGACGGCGAATCCGGGCGCGCGATGCAGGCGGCGATGGACCTGCTCGTCCGCTACGGGGAGGCGCTCGGGGCCGACCGGCTCATCGAGACGAACAACGTCTGCGGCGCAAACGTCATGGCGGCGCGCCAGGTCCGGCTGCTGAAGAAGGCCGACAACGACGCAGCGTTCTCCGAGTGGAGCCTCGACAGCCAGGAGGTACTGGACATCCCGCCGGTTCAGGCGTACAGCTGCCAGCTGATCGGCCCGATGGACATCGAGAACTGGGAGCTCCAAGGCGTGAGCGCCGAGGACCGGGCGACGGTGATGGCGAGCGAGGACTACAGCGCCCGGCACGGCATCCACCTCATGAGCACCTGCACCCCCTACCAGGTGGGCAACGTCCCGGTGAAGGGCGAGCACTGCGCGTGGATGGAGTCCTCGGCCGTGGTGTACATCAACTCGGTCCTCGGCGCTCGGACCAACACCGAGGGCCGCGAGAGCACCGGGGCGGCGATGCTCACGAGGAGGATCCCCTACTGGGGCTTGCACCTCGACGAGAACCGCTTCGGCACGCACCTCGTCGAGGTCGACCGCGAGGTCTCAAGCGTGATGGACTGGGGCCTGCTCGGCTATTACGTCGGCGAGGCGATCGAGGACGGCATCCCGGTCATCCAGGGGATCAGCGAGGTGCCAAACCTCGTGAAGCTGAAGCACTTCGGGGCGGCGGCGTCGTCATCCGGCGGTGTCGAGCTCTACCACATCCCGGGCATGACGGCCGAGGTCCGCACGGTGGAGGAGGCCTTCGGCCCGCGCCGTCCGGTGGAGACGTTGCACTTCGGCGAGCGCGAACGCCGCGAGACCTACGAGCACCTGAACTCCACAGCGCGCGACCGCGACGTCGACCTCGTGATGATCGGCTGCCCGCACGCGACGATCGAGCAGATCCGCGAGGTCTGCCGTCTGCTCGACGGTCGACGCATCCACGCCGACTCGGACCTGTGGGTGTTCACCCCGCGGGCGATCCGAGAGGTCGCGGAGCGCAGCGGCTACGCGAAGATCCTGCGCGATGCCGGGGCGCACCTGATGAGCGACACCTGCCCGGCGATCGGACAGTTCCTTCCGCCCGATACCCGGGTCGTCGCGACCGACTCGGCGAAGCAGGTCCACTATCTACCGGCGATCATGAAGGTCCAGGGGCTGTTCGGCTCGACCGTGGACTGCGTCGAAGCAGCGGTGACCGGAACGTGGAACGGGGGGATCGCATGAAGGTGGTGCGCGTACGCGGCGACAGCATCGTCGGCGGCGTCGCCGAAGGCGAGGCGCTCGTTACCCGCGAGCGGATCTCCGGCTGGGGTGGGATCGACCCGCGCACCGGCACGGTGATCGAGACCCGCCACGAGCTGTGCGGCCAGTCGTTCAAGGACCGTGTCCTCGTCTTCCCGGGGGCGAAGGGCTCGTCGGGCTGGTCGGCGATGTTCCACATGGCCCGGCTCACCGGCACGGCGCCGAAGGCGATGATCTTCACCTTGATGAACACGAAGATGGCGCTCGGCGCCGTGGTCACCCACGTTCCGACGATGACCCGCCTCGACCAGGACCCCTTCGAGGTGATCGAGACGGGCGACTGGGTGCGCGTCGACGCCGATAACGGCGTGCTCGAGGTGTACAAGGGCGGGCGGCCCGACTGACGGCCGCGGCGCGCCGCACCCTGACCTGGCTCAGTACAACGTGGTCGGCACCATCCCGAAGCGGACGCGTCCGAAGTTCTCCGCCGAGCGCTCGTGCTGCAACGTGATGTGGGTCCTGACCTCGGCGAGGTCGCGAAAGCAACGCAGCAGCCGGTCGCCACTGCGGGTGCCGCTGGTCCCCGCCGAGCGGAAGAGGATGTCGACGGCGTCCCAGCACAGCTGGACGCAGGACTGCTCGCGGAGCAGCAGTCGGCGGTTGAGCTCGTCGTCGAACGCGACGCCGTCCTCGCGCTGGCGACGGCACCACTCCTCGTAGTCCCGCCCGGTCTGCACCAGCGCCGCCTCGGCGGTGTCCACGAGGGCATAGGCGCGCCCGTACCACTCCTGGTACAGGTGGTCCTCGCTCCGTTGCGAGGACGGCGGGTAGGACATCTTCTTCGCCCGCAGCATCTCCTCGTAGACGTCGAGCGCCGCCCAGCCGATCCCGACTGCCACCGCTACCACCTCGGAGAGCAGGAAGCTGCCGAACGGGCCCGAGTAGATCGGGTTCTCGTACAGCGCGGTCCCGGGACGATCGAAGGCCGCACCCTCCGGTCCTGGGGCCACGAGGGTGCGGTACTCGGGAACGAAGACGTCCTCGACGACGACGCGCCGCGAGCCCGTGCCTCGCATGCCGAGGACGTCCCAGTTGTCGACGATCGAGAAGCGCTCGCGCTCGACGAGGCAGAAGCGTGCGTCCGCCGGGGAGGCGGTGGTCTGCAGCGCGACGCCGATGAAATGGGTGGCGATGTCGCAGCCGGAGCTGTAGTCCCACGCCCCGCTCAGGCGGTAACCGCCCTCGACCGGCGTGATCCTCCCGACGGGCAGGCCCGAGAGCGGGATGACGACGTTCCCGTCGTCCCCGTAGACCTCGATCTGGGCCGCCTCCGGCCAGCTGGCGAACGTGTGCGGGTGGCCGGCTGTAAGCGCGTAGACCCAGCCGCTCGACGGACACCCCCGGGAGAGCTCGGTCGCCACCTGGTGGAAGACACCGAGCCCGAGCTCGTAGCCGCCGAAGCGTCGCGGTTGGAGGACGCGGAAGAACCCGGCGTCCACAAAATCGTCACGCGTGTCCTCGGGCAGCCTCCCGAGGGCTTCGCAGCGCTCCTGGCGCTCGCGCAGCACCCCGCGCATCGCCCGGGCCCTGGCGAGCATCTCCTCGCCGCTCAGGCCGGGCTCGGGCGCGACAATCGCGCCGCACGAAGGCGTGGTCAACCGAGGAATCGCTCGATCGCCGCGATGACCTCCTCCGGCACCTCGATCGGCACCATGTGACCGGCGCCCGGCACGATCCGGACGCGAGCGTCAGGGATCGCCCGCTCGAACCGGGCCGCGTAGCCGGCGGGCACCAGTCGGTCGTTCGCGCCCCACACCAGCAGCGTCGGTGCGGCGATCCGGCGCAGGCGCTTGGCGAGGCCCTTGTCGGGGATCGGCCACATGAACTTCGCGGCCGCGGAGAAGCCCTGCATCATCGGGATCAGCAGCTCGTCGACGACCTTCGGGTCGGAGACGTCGATCGTCTCGAGGCCTTCGCGCATCGCCCGGGCGCCCGGGCCGTCCGGGTCGCCCCACATAAGGCCGCCGAGCTCGGTGACCCCGACCCCGAACACGTCGGCGACGGGCTCATCGTCGTCCCACAGCCCGACCGCAGCGAGGAGGACGAGCCGCCCGACGCGCGACGGGTAGTGCGCTGCCAGCTCCGCGGCCACCATGCCGCCGAAGGAGTGGCCGACCACGACCGCGTTCTCGAGCCCGAGCGACCCGAACACCTCTTCGTAGTGGATCGCGAGATCGTGCACGTCGTCGATCTCGCCGAGCTCGGCGAGGTCCCGGAAACCGGGAGCCATCGGGGCGACGACGTTCCAGCGCCGCGCCAGGTTGACAAGGATCTCGTCCTGCTCCGAGACGCCGCCGGCGCCGTGGAGGTAGACGACCGTCGCGGCGTCGCCACCGGGGCCGGCCTCGATGACCCGGCAGACGAGGCCGCTCGGAAGCGGCACGTCCCTGCTCGTCGTGCCCGCGGCGGTGGCCATCAGGCCTCCCCCCCGAGCGGCGCCGGCCGCGCCAGCTCGCTCAGGGTGTCGGTCGGCCACCAGCGGTCCTCGTACTCGTTGAACCGGTCGCGCAGCCTCGGCGCCACCTCGGTCGCGAAGCGCTCGATGTTCGCCATGGTGGTCTCACGCGACAGGTTGCCGAACTGGAGATTGACCATCAGGTGACCGACGCGCAGGTGGTCGGCCATGTCGCTCAGGCGCTCCGTCACGGTCTCGGGGCTGCCGGCCACGACGTAGCCACGGTCGACGATCTCGGGCCACGTGAGGTCGTCGGCGAAGGCCCGCCGCGCGGCCTGCTCCACCTGGCCGACGATGCCCTTGCGCATCGTCGCCACGCTCGTGTATCCCGGCGGGTTGGTGAAGCCGGGATAGAGGTGCAGGCAGCGGTTGAAGAAGTACAGGGCCGCCTCCGCGTACAGCTCCTCGGCCTGGGCGTCGGAGTCCGCGATGCCGATGAACTGGATGAAGCCCGCCGAGTAGGGGTTCGCCTCGGCGCCGAGACGGTCGACCGCCTCCCAGTAGCCGTCGAGCACCTGGCGGGCACGCAGGTAGCCGAAGAACGAGAGGTAGGCGTAGAGGAAGCCGTTCTGCACACACCAGTCCCACGTCTCGACGCTTCCACCGCCCGGGATCCACACCGGCGGGTGGGGCTGCTGGATCGGACGGGGCCAGACGTTCACGTAGCGGAGCTGGGTGAAGCGCCCGTTGAACGCGAACGGCTGCTCGGACTTCCACGCCTTGAGGATCAGGTCGACGCCCTCGCGGTACTTTTCGCGCAAGGTGGTCGGCGTCTGGCCCATCGCGTAGCAGGTGTCCATCGGCGTGCCGACCGGGAAACCGGCGACGAGCCTCCCGCCCGACATCACGTCGAGCATGGCGAACTCCTCGGCGACGCGCGTCGGAGGGTTGTAGAGCGCGACCGAGTTCCCCATCACGACGATCTTCGCCCGCCTGGTCCGACGCGTCAGCGTCGCCGCCATCAGATTGGGGGAAGGCATGAGCCCGTACGCGTTCTGGTGATGCTCGTTGACACAGATGCCGTCGAAGCCCATCTGGTCGGCGAACTCGAGCTCGTCGAGGTAGTCGTGGTACACGCGGTGACCGACGACCGGGTCGTACAGCTCAGACGCGGGCAGGTCGACCCACACGCCTCGGTAACGCTGCCGGAAGTCGTCCGGCAGGTTCGGATAGGGCATCAGGTGGAAGGCGTGGAACTTCACGGCCGTGGAACCCCCTTCGGAGCGGCGCGCGCCCGGCAGGTGGCTGGCCACCGCGAGCGGCCGGGCGTCGCGGCCTAGGCCCGCGCTCGACGGACGTCGTCGTCCGCCGTTCGGCCCCCGGCCTGGCGGGGGCGAAGCTAACCGATTGCTCGCAGTCTTGTCAACATTCTGGGGCGTCTCGTTCGCCGACAGCTGGCGCCAGATGCCATATCGCCAGATGAGCCGGGCGAGGGCGTCACCACCCCGTGCCGCGCCGCGATCAGGCTGATGACGGGCTCGCCGAGCGCGGGCGCGCGACCGCGCTCGAGCCCGTCAAAGCGGCGCGCCCGGTGCTTCCGGTACTCGGCGGCGTGTCTGCCCGCGAAAACCGGTCGGCTTCGGGCTCGAGCACCATTGCCGGGCACACCACGCGATGCCGCGCACCACACCAACGTCAGCCGGCTTCGGAGAGGACGCGAGACCCGGACGGGGTCGGTCACGCTCTGAGGACGAGCACCTCTGAGAACTGACCGTCCGACAGCCACGCACGGACCTTGATCGCGTTGCCCGGCGAGATCGACACGGCCGAGTGGAGGCCGGTCGTGAAGTCCCCGACGTGCACGTACCGATGCGAAGCGGCCTTCCAGCGCCAGCGCGCGATGTGCAGGCGTGCGGTCCAGAAGGGGCTACGCGGTGCGAACACCGCCTGGAACTTGAGCAGACGGGACTTGCCCACCGTCACCTTGTCGAACTTCACGAACAGCGCCACGCTCGCTCCCCTGATGGGGAGGACCGATGCGCCGCCAGAGGCCGCAACGACCGGCGAGGGCGTCGCGCCCCCCGGTGCGTCCGCACCGGGCGTTCCGCCCCCGCCCGTGGGGGTCGTCGTGGTCGTGGTGCTCGTCGTCGTCGACGACGGGCCCGGGGACCCGCCGGTCGAAGTCGACGGTGCGGCTTGCACGAGGAGCACGTAGACCGCCTGCGACGTGGTGATCACCGGCTGGTCGTCGCTGTCGTTGTCGTTCACGTCGTTCGCCGGGTCGCTATCCACCGGCTGGCACATCGAGGTGACGGTCACCGAGTACGCGGCTACGCCCGGCGCGCTCGGTGTGCCCGAAAGGGTTGCCGTTGCCGGATCGAAGGCGAGGCCCGCGGGCAGCGCGCCCTGGGTCACCTGGAGGGCCCAGCTCAGCACCGGCGACCCGGCCGCCGTGAACACGAAGCTGAACGGCTGTCCGGCGGTCGCCTCCGCCGGAGGCGAGCCGGAGGTGAGCTGAGCTGGTGCGCACCCGCTCTGTTGCGCCCCGGCCGGGGTCGCCACGAGCGTCACCGCCAACGCCGAAAGCGGAAGTGCCGCAAGTCCGAGCACGGTGAACACCCTCGGCTTCCGAGCTATGCGCATGCTGGTCCTCTCGATGATGGTCGATCCTTCGCGATGTGCCCGATCCCGGACGTGGTGCTCCACCGCGTTCGGACCGCGGCGGCTCCTCACCCCGTGCAGGAGCTGCTGTTACTGCGCGTGTCGCTGTCGTGACGCGAGCGGCCCGCAGGCGCGCCGGGGCTGGCACGCCCGACGCGAGCGCCTGACCGACCGGACCCCCCGCCCTCTCCGCCCCTGCTCCCCGCCTCGACCTCCGGGTCGTCACGAGGAGACGTCAGCGGTACGGCCAGGAGGAGCCTCCCCTGACGTGCTCTACGGGTCGTGACGCTCGAGTCGCACCGGTCGTTTCCCGGCATCAACGACGACGAAACGACCGTTGTCCCGTCCGCACCGCTAGACCGTAGCAGGCCGAGTTCGGGCGAATCTGGCCGCTTTCAGTGATGTTCTGACCACGCTGCGCAACAGTCCTCCACGGGATCCGAGCCGCGGGCGGGCCGGCGGAGCCGGACGCGGGCGTCGGCCCCCGCCCACCGGGGGGGGCCACGACCGCGCGGAGTGTGCAGCGGACGCTGCCGCCGCCCGGACCGTCAGAGATCCCTGACGACGGCGCGCGTGGAGGTCGGCGCGAGCGCGTCGTTCGACACCGGGTCCTTCGAGTACCGCACCTCGTGTCGCGCGCCGCCCGGCGGTTCGCGCCGGTCACGGCTCACCGTCGTGGCCGGCCTCGCCCGGTGCTGGACGACCGTGGCAGTGGTGCGCGCCGACTGCGCGGATGCCGCGCTCGCCCCCGCGGCACCGAGCCCGGCGCTGGCCGCCGCGAGGCTCGCGGCGACGAGGACGACCCGGTGACGCAACCGCCGTGGACGGCGCCCGTAGGAGTTCGAGACCTTGCTCATGGCGTGCTTCCTTTCCTTGGTTCCCTGCTCTGGTTGCTCCCGTGTATCGGGATAGCTGCATCCTGCGCCCGCACCCATGTGACACCCGTGAGGTGCAGATGAGGAGCACTCACATCTGACGTTGCGGGCTCGAGGCGAAGCGCCAGCTTCGGGCAGAGCCGCACTGCCTCGCGTGCCGCTCCCAGGAGCTCGGCCGGGACGTCGCCTCGGGCCACGATGGGGTAGCCCCAGTCGTCGAGGGTCACGAGCTCCGCCAGGAGCTCGGCGCACAGTCCCCGACCGTCACACGCGATCGGGTCGACGACGAGGCGCAGGCGCTCGCTCATGACCGCGGTCGGAACGGGACCGGGAGGACGGGCTCCGGCTGCGTCCCACAGCACCAGCCCGCCCGGTGCTGGTCGATCTCATCGCCGAAGGCGTCGAGGCAGCTGCGGACGAAGCGTACGACCCCGTCCGGGTGGCGACACGCGCCGCGGCCGTCCACCTGGTCGAGCCAGCGCCGGAGCCGCTCCAGATCGAAGGACTCGCCCGTGGCTGCGCGCTCCAGCTCACCGGCGATGGCGTCGAGACCGAACACGCACGGCCCGCACTGGCCGGCCGACGAGGACGCAAGGTAGCGGGCCACCCGTGCGGTCTCCACGAGACCGCAGGCGTCCGCCGGGAGCGCCACGATCAACCCGGCGCCGACCGCGCTGCCGCTCGGGGCGAGCCCGGCGGACGAGAAGGCCAGGCCCGCGGCGGCGCTGGCCCGTATCCAGGTGCCGAAGTAACCGCCGAGCAGCAGGGCAGACAGTGGCGAGGAGGCGCCGCCGGCCGCATCGAGGACTTCGTCGAGCGAGACGCCGATCTCGATCTCGTAGACGCCCGGCCGCCGCAACGCCCCGGCGAGGGTCACGAGCATCGAGCCGGGCTCGTCCGAGGTGCCGACGGCACGAAACCACTCCGCCCCGTGGCGCCCGATCAGCGCGACGTGGGCCAGGGTCTCAACATTCTGAACGAGGGTGGGCCGGCCGCGCAGGCCTCGCTCCGCGAGGCGCGGCGGCGTCCTCCGCGGCAGCGGGACGCCGCGCTCGACCCAGTGAACGACGGCGCTCGCCTCCCCGGCGACGAAGCCGTCCGCCGCGGTCAGGACGTGCAGGCGGACGCGCTCGGTCCCCGCGACCGTTCTCTCGGCGCGGGCGGCGTCCACGATCGCGCGCACCTCCTGGTGCACCACCACCACCGCGTCGGTCGCGCCGACCATCTCGGCGGCGAGCACCGCCCCGTCGAGGACGAGATGCGGTGCCTGGGCGAGGAGCACCTTGTCCTTGGCGCTGGCGAACTCCCCCTCGGTGCCGTTGGCGACGACGACCGGGGCGCGCCCGGCGGCCCGGACGGCACGGAGCTTTCTCCCGGTCGGGAACGCGCCGCCGCCGCGCCCGCGCAGACCGGCCCGCTCGACCTCGGCGATGAGCGCCTCGCCGTCACCGCGTCGCACGACCCGGGGGAGCTCGCCGTGGCGGTCCAGGTGCTCGCGCAGCGTTGCCGGCCCAGCAGCTGGTCGTCCGAGGAGGAGCCGGGGCAGCACGCCATCCGGGTTGGAGGGCGGCCGAGAGCCTCGATCACTCGCGAGTCGAACGTCGCGTGTCATCGGACCGTCGCCCGGCTGCGTGCAGGGCGAGCCCGGCTACCGGCCCGGGCACCGGGCAGGCCCAGCCGGTCCGGATCGCCACGCACCACGCTGAGCAGCCGCGCGCCGACAGCGGTCAGCACCGCCGCCGCCGATCCCCATTCGACGAGCGCGACCCACCAGATCCGAAGGTCGGTCCCGGCCTGCAGCGAGTGCACGAACGCGACGGGCCACGCCAGGTAGGCGAGCCAGTGCACGGCCCGCCAAAGCCTGAACCCGAGCCGCTGCCGCACGAGGCTGGTCACGATCACGGCTCCGAAAAGATCGACCGCGAACGTGCCGAGGCCGATCGCGGCTGTCCGGTAGTGCGACAGGAACGGCACGAGGGTGGCCGCCCAGCCGATCGTGACGTACGGGTCAAGGATCGCCGTGACGACGTGCAACGCGAGCAGCACGACGGCGAAGAGCGAAAGCGTCCGGTGGAGCTCGGCGACGGCGAATCTGGGAAGTCGGCTCGGCGCCGAGCCGAGGCGGGTCGCGACGCCGAGCACCACCACGGCGGTGAACGCCACGAGCACCACGAGGCCACTGCCGCGCGAGATGAACCAGAGCGCCTGCGAGCTGCCGGCGACCGAGGCGAGACTCATCGCGCACCCGCGCTGTCGCCGGCGCTCACACCGTCTGCCGCGCACGCTCCGAGGCGGATCTGTCCGCCGTCCTCCTCCGGCCAGCCGCCGAGCAGGCGAACGCCGCCGTCGTGTCCGACGAGGCGCGCCGGGAGCGCCGTGGTCGCCAGCCACTCCTCGGCGCCGATGCCCGCGACGATGGCGGCGGTCGAGGCCGCATTCGCCTCCGCGCAGCTCGCCGCCGCGACGCTCGCCGTCCGCCACGGGCCCTCTGCCGGGAGTCCCGTCCTCGGGTCCACGATATGGTGCAACAGCCGGCCGGCACGCTCCCAGCGTCGACAGAGGATCGAGGACGTGGCGATCGCTCCGGCGGCGAGCCGGACCACCTGTGTGCCCGGGCCGGCCGTGTCCCGATGGTCGTCGGCGACGAGGACCGGCCAGCCCCCGCGAGGCGGCTCGCCGGCGACGGTGATGTCGCCCCCGAGGCTGACGAGCACGCCGCCGGCTCTGGCCGTGCCGAGAAACGCTGCTTTGGCGGCGCGATCCGAGCCGAGGCCCTTCGCGGTCGCTCCGAGATCGAGGCGCACCCCCGCGCCGAGATGGAGGAGCCGGCCCTCGAGCCGCACGCCCGCCGGACCCGGCACCTCGGCCGGACTCAGCGGCGCGCGTGCTCCCAAGGGTTCGATGGCGGCAAAGTCCCGGTCGTAGCCGAGCGCGAGCAGGGCGGCGCCGACCGTCGGGTCCACCAAGCCATCGGTCCACCGGGCGGCCCAGAGCGCGACGCCGATCGCCTCAGCCAGGCCCTCGCTGACGAGGAAGATGCCCGGCGTGCCACGCTGGACCCGCGAGAGCTCGGAGTCCTCGCGAAAACGGCTGGCCTGGCGGTCCAGTCGTTCGATCTGGACGTCGACAGCGAGGAGCGCCGCGTCGAGCTGCTCCGGCGGCCAGAGCGCCACCCTGGCGGTCGTCCCGAGCGCCTCGCGCTCGGCCACGGCGACGCCCGAGTCCCGAGTGACGACACGCGACCAGCCGGGACGTAGCCGGGTGTCGATCAGCGTCGTCATCAGGAGTCCCCGAAGGTGGCGACTGCCTGCCGGCTCGTCACTGTGGCCTTGCCCGCGGCGGACGGTGTCACGTACGTGGTGACCCCCGACGCGCTGGTCACCGCGACCGGCGTGGAGACGTTCGGGGCGTTGACGGCGCTCGACACCCCCGTACCGCCGACGCCGGCCTGCGCGTGGGCGCCCGTCGGGGCGCTCGTGGCAGCCGGCAGCGCGTGTGCGAGCGCCGCGCTCGTCGCCCCGACGGCAACGACCAGGGCGGCGATCGTCCAGCTCGAGAGGTGGCGCGACGAGCGCAGCCCATGCTCTCGCTCCTTGCCGGCGTCGACGCCGTTGCCGGGCGGCTTCGGGAGACGTACGGTCGCCGGGCGGATCTCACGATCTTGTTCCATCTGACTCGTCCTTTCCGGGAGCTCTGGCCCGGTTCTGGTTCAGTGACGCCAGCATGTACGGGGCCCGATGTGCAGTTCGTGAGAGCAATGTGTGAGTCGTTCTCATCTGTGCTCCGCCCGGCAGCGTTCTCATCGTCTTCTCATCTCCGTGCGCGTACCCTCTGTTCATGCGCGTGCTCGTCGTTGAGGACGAGGTCCGGATGGCGGCGTTGCTGAAGCGCGGCCTCGAGGAGGAGGGCCACGCCGTCGATGTCGCCACCGACGGGCCGAACGGCCTCTGGCTCGCGACCGAGAATCCCTACGCAGCCGTGATCCTCGACGTCATGCTGCCCGGCTTCGACGGCTTTGAGCTCTGCCGAAGGCTGCGCGAGGCCGGTGTCTGGGCTCCCGTGCTCATACTGACGGCCCGCGACGAGGTGGGGGACCGAGTCCGCGGACTCGATGCCGGCGCCGACGACTACCTCGTGAAGCCGTTCAGCCTCCTCGAGCTGGCGGCCCGGTTACGCGCCCTCGCCCGCCGCGACGACCGGTCCCGCCCGACCGTGCTCGGCGAAGGCGACCTGAAGCTCGACCCCGCGAGCAAGCGTGCATGGCGGGGTGAAACGGAGATCACGCTCTCCCCGAAGGAGTTCTCGCTGCTCGAGCTGTTCCTGCGCCATCCCGGAGCGGTCCTCACGCGCAGCCAGATCATCGACGCTGTCTGGGACTTCGCGTACGACGGGACGTCGAATGTCGTCGACCAGTACGTCAACTACCTGCGCCGCAAGGTCGATGCTCCCTTCGCTCGCCACGACATCGAGACCGTGCGTGGCATGGGCTACCGGCTGCGCCACGACGAGAAGGCCTGAGGTGTCGATCCGCTCACGCCTGGCGTTGGTCTTCACCGTGGCGGTCGCCGTCGTCTTCTCGCTCGGTGCGTGGCTGTTCGTGGCGGCCCTCTCCTCGGGATTGCTCAGCAGCATCGACTCCCAGCTGTCCACCGAGCTCTCCCTCGCCAGTCGCTACGTCGGCCACTCCGCCACCGCATCGGGCGCGGGGAGCCCAGCTCCCCTGCCGGGCGAGTACCTCGTGCAGGTCCTCGACGCCTCCGGCAGGGTGCGCGGAGCGAGCGCCGACGCGGGGAGCACGCCCTTCATCGGCCCGGCGGAGCGCCGACGGGCGGCGACCGCCCAGGTCGTCGTCACCGTCTCGACCGAGGGCGAGCGGACACGGGTGGCGGCGGCACCCTTCGCGTCCCGAGCCGGTTGGGTCGCGGTCGCCGCCGTCTCGCTCGAGACCTACGACCGGACGATGCGGGACGTGTTCTCCGAGCTCCTCGTCGCCGGCATCGTGTTCGTCCTGGCCGCCGGGATCGGCGCCTACGGGCTGGCGCGCGCCGCGCTCTCGCCGGTGGAGCGGATGCGGCGCGAAGTGGCCGCGCAGTCCGAGCGTGATGACGAGGCCGGGGTCGAGGTCCCGGGGACGCACGACGAGCTGGCGGCGCTCGCCATCACGATGAACCAGCTGCTCAGCAGGCTGCATCGAGCGCTCGCCCGTCAGCGCGCCTTCGTCGCCGACGCCAGCCACGAGTTGCGGACACCCTTCGCGGTGCTGCGCGGCGAGCTCGAGCTCGCCGGACGCCCCGGAAGGACCCGCGACGAGCTGGCGCTCGCCGTCGCGAACGCTGCCGAAGAAGCCGCCCGGCTCAACCGTCTGACCGACGACCTGCTGCTCCTGGCTCGCAGCGACAGCGACCGGCTGGCCCTGCGGACCGAGGTGACCGATCTGGCGCCGATCCTCGAGCGCAGCGTCGAGTTCGCCCGGGCACGCGCCGACGCCGCGGGTGTCCGCCTCGGTCTCGACGTCCCGCGTCCGATGGTCGCGCGCATCGACGGCGATCGGGTGCGCCAAGCGGTCGACGATCTGCTCGACAATGCCCTGCGCTTCGCACCCCGCGACACCGAGGTCGTGCTGCGATGCCGCGCTGCGGACGACGACCTAACCATCGAGGTCCTCGATGCCGGTCCCGGGTTCCCGCCGGACTTTCTGCCGCACGCGTTCGAGCGCTTCGCCCGCCCTGACCGCGGCCGGGCGCGAGGAGACGGCGGAGCCGGTCTTGGTCTCGCGATCGTCAACGCGATCGCCCTCGCTCACGGTGGTCGGGCATTGGCCCGCAACCGTGACGAGGGTGGAGCGGCGGTGAGCCTCGACCTCCCGGGCGCCATCGTCAGCGACGACAGCGGGCGGAGGAGCCCGGGCTGAGGTTCACGCAACGAGGGGACGACGCGCTGATCAGGCGGTCGAGGCAGCACCCGTGCCCTGCTTGCCGCACGGGAGGGGCGCGTCATGGACAGGTCGTCTTCGGAGGCGCAGGGACGCGAGTCGGCGCCGTGCTGCGGGGGGTCCTGTGTGACCCGCCGGGCGCGTCGCAACCGGCGTCGGGCTCGGCTGAGGTTGGCCCGAAGGGTTAGCCTCGACGCCGAAGAAGGTACTCGGCGCTGTCGCCTGGGTAGAGCGCGTGCACCATCGGCGCCACGGGCGGGCAGGAGGTCAGATGGCGCGAGCGACGTGGACAGGGTTCTTGAGCTTCGGGCTCGTCAGTGTTCCGGTAGGCCTTTACGCGGCCACGGTGGACCAAACGGTCCATTTCAACCAGCTGCGCAAGGGAACGTCTCACCGTATTCGCTACAAGAAGGTCGACGAGGTCACGGGCGAGGAGGTCGCGTCAGCTGACATCGTGAACGGATACGACCTCGGAGACGGCGAGTTCGTGGTCGTGAGCCGCGAGGAGTTGAAGGAGGCCGCGCCCGGACGTTCCGAGACGATCGAGATCTCCGACTTCGTCGATCTTGATCGCATCGATCCGACGTTCTTCCGCCAGACCTACTACCTCGGGCCGCGCGGCAAGGGCGCCGACCGCGCCTACGCGCTGCTGCTGCAGGCCATGCAATCGAGGAAGCGCGTGGGGATCGCCACGCTGGTGCTCCGCGACAAAGAGCACCTCGTGGCCGTGCGACCCGGCAAGGACGTCCTGATCCTCGAGACGATGTACTTCGCCGACGAGATCCGCGACGCTCACGAGCAGATCGACAACCTTCCAAAGGACGTGTCCTTCCGAGGGCGCGAGCTCCAGGTGGCCGAGCAGCTCATCGAGTCGCTGACGGCGGAGTGGTCGCCGAGCAACTACCGCAACACCTATCGGGAACGCGTGGAGGCCGTCATCGAGGAGAAGCGCAGAGGCCGCTCGATCGTCTTCCCGACCGAGCAGCCGAAGTCGAACGTCGTCGACCTCATGTCCGTGCTCGAGGCGTCGCTCGCCCGAAGCGCAGCGTCGCGAGGCGCCGATACCGAGAAGGCCGGCACCGAGAAGGCCGGCACCGAGAAGGCCGGCACCGAGAAGGCCGGCACCGAGAAGGCCGGCACCGAGAAGGCCGGCACCGAGAAGGCCGGCACCGAGAAGGCCGGCACCGAGAAGGCCGGCACCAGCAAGAAGCGCTCCCTCCAAGCGCGTGCGCCAGCGGGCGAGCAGCAGAGCTTCGACGGAATGAGCAAGGCCGAGCTGCTCGAGCGGGCCGCCGAGCTCGACGTGCAGGGTCGCTCCAAGATGTCCAAGCTCCAGCTCGTAGAGGCGCTGACCGAGAGCACAACTCCCAGGCGACGCGGCAGAAGGGTCTCCTGATACCGGCACGCGGTACAACAGGTCCGTGATGCTGCGATCGAACGACGCCGACGTCTGCCCGGAGTGCGATGGCGACCTGGAGCACTGCCACGGCACCGCGATCGTCCACGTCGAACGCGCATCGGAGTGCTCCGACGATCCCGCCTGCCGGCTGAGCGCAGAGCTTCACCTCGCCATCCACCGTTGCGTCGAGCGAGGGTGCTGCTCCCAACCGTTCGGCTAGTTGACTGCGTGCCGTGATCCGGAGGGAGCGGCCGCGCGGTCATTGTGCGCGGCCGTCGTTCGATGGTCCCACGAGACACAGCGACTTCGGAGCGACCCGGCCGGTTTGCGCTCGGCAGTCTCGATGTTCAGGAAGTCCAAGAGGCCGCAGATTTCGAGGGCCTTCTCATCGAACGTCGATGACGTTCTGAAACGACTGAGCTCGCCGACAGCGCGATGAGTCGGCCAGTGGTCGCCCTGTCGACCAGGGCCGCGTCGCTCCGAGGAGCCACGTACTCGCGGTAGGCGCAGGGACGGCAGCGCTTCGAGAGGATCCCAAGCCCGTGACCCACACTGGTCAGTTCGAATAGCGACGTACGGGCTCCTCGCGGATGGGCCGTAGTCACTCGTATTCGAACCTGCCCGACACCACCGTGCGGGTGGCTCCGCTTGCGCAATAAACCGCCGGAGACACCTTGTAACTGATCGCCTGTTACAATGCGTCTATGCCTGCATCCGTGGTTCATGCAAAGGTCTCCAACCGAGGTCAGACCAGCCTTCCTGCCGAACTACGGCATCGCTGGGGTATCGAGGCTGGTGGCGACGTCGCCTTCGTCGACCTCGGGGACGCGGCGCTGATACTGCCTGGCGGAATGGATCTGGCCAAGGCTGAGCTAAAGCGCGTCCTCGCCCAGCGCTACGACGCAGGACTTGCGGCCATCGCCGATCCCGACCTCGCCGACCAGTAGTGGATGTCGTCCTCGACGATCGATTGTTGATCGAGGAATTGCTGGTTGGCCTCGATGAGCGCGGGGCTCAGCTGCACACGACCTCGTACTGGTACTACCGGGCGTGCCGTGCCGCAGTGGCTGGGGCCGGTGGCCACCTCTCCGGGCCGTTCCGAGATCTGCCTCATGTCGAGCAGCAACGAGCCATCGCCTCGATGCTGCAGCTTCCGGAGGAAATCGGCCTGCCCCAACCGCGGCACGTGGTTCCGATCATGGTGACCGTGGCGGGCCGCCATCCCAGGCTCAACGTGCTCAACCTCGAGGCGGTCGCTGCCGCGCGCTGGCTTCGCGCGACCGTCTGGCTCTCACCCGAGGGTGCATCCGGAGTGCTGCCGGATGTTCTCGATGCAGAAGAACTCGCCTGGGAGACGATCACGCCGAGCTGAGCTCCGTCACGGGTTGAGCCACAAGATCCGGGAGTTCGAGTAGCGACGTCACGTCTCCTCCCGAGTGGACCTTGGCGGACAGCATAAGAGCCGCTGCCTCCTTGTCGAGGGCGTGATCCTTGCACCGTCCTCCACCGCCGGCGCTCGGCGGTGGGCTTGGGACATGAGCCAGGCGGACTGGACCCTCACCGAGGTCGAGGTGGTCGTCGACGCCGAGGATCCCGCATGGCTCGAGGAGCGCCTGGTGGAGTACCGGCAGCTCCTCGCCTACCTCCGCGATCATTGAGGATCCCGTCGCTCGGACTGGCGGCGGCGATGAACCACGCCGTTCGGGAGCACGACGAGTGGTTCGACGAGCCTGACGATCTCGAACGCGTTGCCCGGGCACTCGCTGCCATTGCCGACGAGAGGAGCCACTCCGCGCCGAGGTGTCCTCGCCTTCAGGATCGCGCGGGCGCAGGGCTTCACCGAGGCCAACAAACGGACCGCTTTCTTGCTCGCCCGCTGGGTCCTCGACCACAAGTCGGGGCGTACCGCGTCGTCTACTAGATCGACGCGGACGAGCGCTTCGTCTACGTCGATCGGGTCGACCATCGAAGCGACGTCTACCGCCGCAGATGAGCGCGCCCACCGGGCACTCACGGTTCGAATAGCAACGTGACGTCTCTCGCGGGTGGAGAAGACCACCTCTTATCCAAACCCGACGGAGCTGTGGGAACGGCCGGCTGCGCTGCCGGGGTGCCGAGTAATCGCAACCCGACAACGGTCACCGGCCGGGCGCCGCCGGCCTGTGCTCAGGATCGCTGGCGCACGACCAAGACAGGAGATGCTGCGTGTGCCACCACGGCCGCGGCCACGCTGCCGACCAGGTGTCCCACCAGCCCGCCGTGGCGGTGGGAGCCGATCACGATAAGGCTCGCATTGGTGTCCTTGGCGGTCTGGACGATCCCTTTCCAGGTGGGCGCGGCCTCGACCGCCATCCCCTGTGCCCGGAACCCCGCCCTCTCTGCCAGCGAAGCTCCGTATGCGGCGGTCTCCTCCGCTGCCCGGTGCACTTCCGTGGCGTCGGCGGCATCGAAGTGGCGCTTGTTGACTGGCGCAAAGCCGACATCGGCCGGCTGCCAGACGCAGACGACCAGCCCGTCTCGCCCGGTCGCGAGCTGCCTTCCGGCCTGGTCGATCGCGAGCGCCGCGAGCTCGGAGCCGTCGTACGCGAAGAGCACCGGACCGACGGGCGCGACGACGTCGGGCTGAGTAGTCCCTGCCATGTCAGTCATATCAGTCGGCTCCTTTGCTCGCCGAGGTTGCGACGGCCAGGCCCGAGCGCACTCTCGCCAGCAGCGGCGGCGAATACCACGCGGGGTGCGCACCTGCCAGGAAGCGGTCGAGATCGGGCGCCTGCGGTCGCGCACCGCTGAACAGGTAGATGGCGACGCCGACGGCGGCACCGGCGACCGCCAGCCCGAAGCCGACCCAGAGCGCGACGCCGGTGCCCGCAGCGAGGCCGCCCGATGCGGTCGCGGCGAAGTGGGCGAAAATCGGCGCCACCATGAACGCGGCCACGGCTCGGAGGAGCTCGACGATCGCGAACACACGCTGGAGGTTCGCGGCGGGAAGCGAGAAACCGGCGACGAAGAGCGCGGGCGCCACCGTGGCCCCGAGCCCGAGGCCCGTCAGTCCCGAGCCAACGAGCGTGAGCGCCTGGCTGGAGGGCACCTCGATCCGGAACACCACGATCCCGGCCGCGAGCGCGAACATGCCGGCCAGTGGGAGATAGTGCATCGACCGCCTCCTGATGACCACCCCGAGCACGACCGCCGTGACCACGGCACCGCCCACCTCCGGCAGGTAGAGCAGCCCGATGTGCAGCGGGCTGTACCGCGCGGCCAGCACGCTCCCAGTGAGTACCGTCGCCGACACCGACGCCGCCGCCGCGAACAGTGCCACTGC
>Ga0307373_10006732_pt1 | contig 18186 bp, 14 predicted proteins | sample OX2MG_FD_202534 | JGI IMG/M metagenome (GOLD analysis project Ga0307373, IMG submission 202534) | Soil microbial communities from Risofladan, Vaasa, Finland - OX-2 | ecosystem: Environmental > Terrestrial > Soil > Coastal area > Acid sulfate soil | place: Finland: Risofladan, Vaasa | collected...
TCTTCTACCGCGCCGAGTACGGGCTTGAATACCTCGCGCTGCGTTACGCCAACGTCTATGGGCCGCGCCAGGATCCGCACGGCGAGGCGGGGGTGATGGCGATTTTCTGCGGACGGATGCTGGCGGGGCAGCCGGTGACGATTTTCGGCGACGGCGAGCAGACCCGCGACTATGTGTTCGTGGGCGATATCGTGCGCGCGAATCTGGCGGCGCTGCGGTCAAACGCCAGCGGCGCGTTCAATATCGGCACCGGGGTCGAAGCCAGCGTCAACCGCCTGTACCAGGAACTGGCGGCGGTCGCGGGCATCGACAGTCCGCCGCTCCATGCGCCGCGGCGGGCGGGCGAACAACGCCGTTCGCTAATCTCGCCGGCGCGCGCCGCCCAGCATCTGCACTGGCGGCCACAGGTCTCGCTGGCCGAGGGCTTGCGGGAAACCTTCGCGTTCTTCAAAGCTCGCGCGGCCGCCGGTGTTTGAGGCGGTGTGGGAATGACCGACCCGCAGCTGATTCGCAACTTCTCGATTATCGCCCATATCGATCATGGCAAGTCGACGCTTGCCGATCGGCTCCTGGAGCGCACCGGCGCGCTCACCAAGCGCGAGCTGAAAGCGCAGTTCCTGGACTCGATGGATCTCGAACGCGAGCGCGGCATCACCATCAAGGCGCGTTCGGTGCGGATCAATTATGCCGCCAACGACGGCCGCACCTACATCCTGAATCTTATCGACACGCCCGGTCACGTCGATTTCGCCTACGAGGTCTCGCGCAGCCTGGCCGCCTGCGAGGGCGCACTGCTGGTGGTCGACGCGAGCCAGGGGGTCGAGGCGCAGACCCTCGCCAACGTCTACCTGGCGCTCGACCATGGCCTCGAGATCGTGCCGGTGATCAACAAGATCGATCTGCCGGGCGCCGATATCGAGCGCACCCGGAGCCAGATCGAGGAGGTGATCGGGCTCGATGCGAGCAATGCGATTTTGACCAGCGCCAAGGAAGGGGTCGGCATCGACGAGGTGCTGGAGGCGATCGTGACCCGGATGCCGCCGCCGCGGGGGAAATCGATCGATTCGGCGCGCGCGCTGATCTTTGACAGTTGGTACGACCCGTACGAAGGCGTGATCGGCCTGGCGCGGGTGTTCGACGGCGAGTTTCGGCGCGGCATGAAAGTGCGGCTGATGGCGACCGGCAAGGACGGCGAGGTGATGCGGATGGGGCATTTCACGCCCCATGAGCAGGCCGCCGAAGTGCTGGGGCCGGGCGAAGTCGGGTTTATCGTCGCCGGCGTCAGGACGGTCGCCGACATGCGGGTCGGCGATACCATCACCGACGCGGAGCATCCGGCCGCCCAGCCGCTGGCGGGCTTTAAGGAACTGAAGCCGATGGTGTTCGCGGGCCTCTATCCCTCGGAGGCCAATCAGTACGGCGCGCTGCGCGAGGCGATCGAGAAGCTCAGGCTCAACGACGCCAGCCTGGTGTTCGAGCCGGAGAGCTCGCAAGCTTTGGGTTTCGGTTTTCGCGCGGGCTTTCTGGGCCTGCTGCATATGGAGATTGCGCAGGAACGGCTGGAGCGCGAGTTCGGCCTCAACCTGATAGTGACCGCGCCGACCGTCGCCTACCGGGTGATCACTGCCGCCGGCGAGACCACGACGGTCGATAACCCGTCGCGGTTGCCCGATGAATCGATAATCGCAACCATCGAGGAACCGTTCATTCTCACCTCGATCTATGTCCCCGACGAGTTCGTCGGCGCCATCATGACGCTGTGCGAGGAGCGGCGTGGCACCCAGCGCGACCTCAAGTACGTCGGCACCAACCGCGTCATCCTGCACTACGAACTGCCGTTGGCCGAAGTGGTGTTCGATTTTTATGACCGGCTGAAGTCGGTAAGCCGCGGCTATGCGTCGCTCGACTATGACTTTCTGGACTTCCGCGCCGGGCATCTGGTTAAATTGGAGGTTCGCATAAACGGCGAGGTGGTGGATGCGCTGTCGATAATCGTGCACCGTGACAGGGCGTACGAACGGGGACGATCGCTGTGCGAAAAGATGCGCGAGGTCATCCCGCGCCAGATGTTCGAGGTCGCCATCCAGGCTTCGGTCGGCAGCAAGATTATCGCGCGCGAAACCGTCAAGGCGCTGCGCAAGAACGTGACCGCCAAGTGTTATGGCGGCGACATCACGCGTAAGCGCAAGCTGCTCGAGAAACAGAAGGAAGGCAAAAAACGGATGAAACAGGTCGGCCGGGTTGAACTACCGCAGGAGGCTTTTCTGGCCCTCCTCAAGGTCGAGCGATAGGCATGGGCGGGTCCGAACCGGTACGCAGCTTCGCCAAGGCTTCGGAGCCGCGCAAGGCCGGCCTTGAACCGGCTGGCGGCGCGCCGCGCAAGTCGGCGCTGCGCGAGTACGGCGAGGCGTTCGGCATCGCGATCCTGCTCGCGCTCATCATCCGCACCTTCCTGATTCAGGCCTACAAGATTCCCTCGGGTTCGATGGAGCCGACGCTGCTGATCGGCGACCATCTGCTGGTCGACAAGCTCGCCTATGGACTCAGGCTGCCCGATACGCTGTTCGGCCTGAAGCCGCTTTCCGGCATCATCCCGTATGGGCATTATGTGTTGAACTTCGGCCCCGTCCATCGGGGCGATGTGGTGGTTTTCGTCTTCCCGCTCGATCGCACCAAGGATTTCATCAAGCGCGTGATCGGCGTCGCGGGCGATGTGGTGGCGGTCAAGAACGGCAGGGTTTATCTCAATGGCGCCCCGATGCCCGACCCGCACGGCCATTACGACCTGCCGCTGGAGGACCGGACGCGGCTTTCACCGCGCGACAATTTCGGCCCGGTGACGGTGCCCAAGGGCAAGCTCTTAATGATGGGCGACAATCGGGACCACAGCTATGACAGCCGCTTCTGGGGATACGTCAACCGCAATGCGGTTGAGGGCAAGGCCCTGGTGATCTATTGGTCATGGAACAGCGACAGCAATTCGCTGCTGCCGGTGCGATGGCGCCGGTTCGGCATGGTGATTCGTTAGGAGCGGGCCAATGACCGAGGAAGGCAGCAGAACTGGAGCATTGCTCGAACAGCTCGTAGCGCGGTTCGAGCTGGTGCTCGAGGCGGTGTCAGGATTCGGCGGGCGACTGGACAGTCTGCGCGAAGAGCTGCGCGGCCAGTTCACCGAGGTCGGCCGCCAGATCCGGTTCATTTCCGAGCAGATTGCGATCAACCGCGCCAACCTCGCTGGCGTCAGGCAGGACCTGGGAGCGGAAATCGGCCGGCTCGGCGAGGAGTTGGGCAAAACCCGAATCGAATTCGCCGAGCGGACGACGGCGATGGAGGGGCGGCTGCGCCAGCAGGTACAAGCCGCCCAGGAAGCGCTCAAGAGCGAGGGCCTCGCGATTCGTGAGCGGCTGGTGCGGGAACTCTCGGCCACTGCGACCAAGCTCAAGTCGGGCTTGAGCGAGCCAAGTCCAGCGATCGCCAAAAAGGTTGACGCCGAGTTGAAGCGGGCCATCAAGGCGCTGGCGGCGCTGGACAAGAAATTCGATCGCTTCGACGATCGCATTACGATTCAAACCCGCGACCAGGAAGAACGGGTGCGCAAGATCGAGCGCCGCAGCAGCCGCGGATAATCGAGCCGCCGGGCGTTTTTTGGTCGCTGGCAACGGCGCCGGCTTGACCAGCGGCCCGCTGCACGGTACAAAAAATAGTGCCTTTAACTCGTCACTGAGAGGACGGGAAGGTGCCAATAATGAGAGTTTGTGGATTGTTGCCCGGCTGCAAAAGCAGGCCGGGTATTTTTTTGCGCCCGCGCACGGCCGCGCAAGCTGGCGGTGCAGTCCGGACGAAGCGGGACACGCCATGATGAAAGCGACTGCGCCGCTAGCGATGGACGCGGCTGCGATCGGTCGCGCGATTAAGCGCATCGCCCGTGAGATCGCTGAGCGCAACAACGGCGTCACCAATCTGGTGCTGATTGGAATCGTGCGCCGCGGCGTCCGCCTGGCCGAGCGTCTGGCGCAGCTCCTGCAAGTCGACGGTATCGCGATTCCGGTCGGCACCCTCGACATCTCGTCGTATCGCGACGACGGCCGCGTCGCCGATCCGGGGCCGCAATTGCTGGGACGCGACATTCCGTTTTCGCTGGATGGCCGCAAGGTCGTACTGGTCGATGACGTGCTCTATACCGGGCGCACCGTGCGCGCCGCGCTCGACGCGCTTATCGACCTCGGCCGTCCCGAGTCGGTACAGCTCGCGGTGCTGGTCGACCGCGGCGAACGCGAGTTGCCGATCCGGGCGGATTTTGTCGGCAAGAACATCGAGGCGCCGGTCGGCCAACGGGTTTACGTCCGGCTCGACGAGGTTGACGGGGTGGACGCGGTAGTGATGGGCGAGCCGAAGCAGCAGGCAGGGTAGGGCGATGCGAGCGCTTCCCAAATGCGACCTGGTCTCGATCGATGATCTGACGTTGCCGGAAATCGAGCGGATCTTCGCCCTGACCGATGAATACGCCGCGGCCCTGGAGCGCGGCGACAAGCTCAACGCCGCTCACGGCCTGATCATGGCGACCCTGTTCTACGAGCCCTCCACGCGCACCCGCCTGAGCTTCGAGTCCGCGATGCATCGCCTGGGCGGCTCGGTCATCAGCTCCGCCGACATGCACGCCAGCTCGGCCGCCAAGGGCGAGAGCCTGGCCGATACCGTGCGGGTAGTGGGTGCGTATGCCGATCTGCTCGTCGTGCGTCACCCGCGCGACGGTGCGGCCCGCGTCGCCGCCGAGTATGCACCGTGCCCGGTCTTCAACGCCGGGGACGGCAGCCGCGAGCATCCCAGCCAGACGCTGTGCGATCTCTACATCCTGCGCAAGCGCAAGGGTCAGCTCAAAGGATTGACGGTCGCCATCTGCGGCGACTTGAAGTTTGGCCGCACGGTGCATTCGCTGATTTACGCGCTGGCCCGCTTCGGCGCGAATATCGTCACGGTCCCGCAGGCGGGCATGGAAGTCCCCGAGTACGTGCTGGAAAGGATCGCGGTGGAGCGAAACTACCGCTTCTCGACAGTCTCGATGGGCGAGCTGTCGTCGCTGGCCGGCGACGGACGCCTCGACGCGCTCTATTTGACGCCGAAAGCCCCCCATCAGATGGCGCTCTTCACCTCCGATCTGCCGCTCGCCAACTTGCCCAGCGGCAAGGCGCCGACGACGCTCGATGCGTTCTATGTGACGCGCCTGCAGCGCGAGCGGTTGCCTGACAAGAACCTCGGTCCCGAGAGCTACGTGCATTTCGACGCCCGCGCGCTCAAGGGCAGTCGCTCGCAGGGCGCGGTGGTGATGCATCCGCTGCCGCGCACCGACGAGCTCGCCTACGAGCTCGATACCGATCCGCGCGCGGCCTACTTCGAGCAGGCCGCGGCTGGCGTACCGGTGCGGATGGCGCTGATCGGCTGGCTGCTGGAGCAGGCCGCCCGCGGCGAGCAACGCGCCACCCTGGCGCCGGCCGCCCCGCGCTTCCGGCCGCAGCCGGCGCTTAGATGCGTCAATTCCAACTGCGTTACCCGCCACGAGGCCGCCTACCTCGCGCCGCGCTTCACGCTGGCGCGTGGCAACGATCGTTCGCGGCTGATGTTGCGTTGCGATTTTTGCGAGCGCGAGCTGGGCGCCGAGTTTGTGGGGCACGTTCGCACGCGGCGCTTCTACCGGTTCGACGAACACTTGCGCGGCTACGTTCGCCAGTGGATCGACGAGAAATCGCTGGCGGTGTTCGAAAGCGTCAAGCAGGCGGAAGAGAATGGCTACGAGCCGTACCGGCGCGGTCCGCAGCGCGAGATTATGAATGCCGCCGAGATCGGACGGGCGCTCGACGAACTCGCGGGCCAGGTCATTGCCGATCTGCCCGACGCCGGCAACCTGATTATCGCCGGGATCGTCAGCCACGGCGCCTTGATCGCATTGCGTCTGCGCGAGCTGGTCGAGGCCCGCACCGGGATTCGCCCGCCAGGTCTGATGCTGGACGTCTACAACACCAGCGACCCGGTCAGATTGATGGACGGCGGCGAGGAGATCGATGTCACCGGCCGCACCGTGATCCTGGTCGATGACGTGATCAACACCGGATGGACCGTGCAGCGCGCCATGGCGATACTGTGGCAACGCGGCCGGCCGGCGGCGGTCAAGCTGGCGGTGCTCATCGACCGCGGCCATCGCGCCATCCCGATCCGTCCCAACTATGTTGGCAAGAACATCCCGACCGCAGTCAGCGAGCGGGTCCAGGTCCGGCTCGACTCGGATCCCGCCGACGGTCACAAATCGGGCGACCGGGTGGTAATCTACTCGCTCCTGGAATCGATGAAGGAACCGGCTGCCGCGCAATGACTTCGATCGTGATCAGCGGCGGCCGCGTAATCGATCCGGGGCAGGGTCTCGACGGCAATTTCGATGTGCTCGTCGTCGATGGGCTGATCGAAGAGGTCGCGCCCGCCGGCCATTTCGCCCGGCTCGCCGATGCGCACGTGATCGACGCCGCCGGAAAATGGGTGCTGCCGGGCTTGATCGATCCGCACGTCCATCTGCGCGACCCTGGCTTCCCGGAAAAGGAAACTATCGAGAGCGGTCTGCGTGCGGCGGCTGCCGGCGGCTTCACCACCGTCGCCGCGATGGCTAACACCTCGCCGGTCAACGACTCGCCCGAGATTACGCGCTACATGCTCGACGCTGCACGCCGGGCTGGCGGGACCCGGCTGGTGCCGGTCTCAGCGGTCACGCGCGGACTTGAGGGTCGAGAGCTGGTCGACGGCGAGGCGATGGCGGCGGCGGGCGCGCGGCTCTTTTCCGACGACGGCTTGCCGGTTGACGACGAGCCGCTGCTGCTCACCGCCTACGATCAGGTCAACCGTCTTGGCTTGGCGATTTCGCTCCATGAGGAAGATCGCGAATTGTCGCGCGGCGGCGCAATCAACCAGGGCGAAATCGCGCGCCAGTTGGGCGTGCGCGGCATTCCGGACAGCGCCGAGTCGCGCCGGGTCGGCCGCGACCTCGCCCTGGCAATCGGCAACGGCGCGGCGGTGCATATCGCGCATGTGTCAAGCGCGCAATCGCTGCAGATGATCCGCGCCGCCCGCAATCATGGCGCGAATGTGACCTGCGAGGTGACGCCACATCATTTCAGCCTCGACGAGAGCGCGGTGCTGCGCTGCGGTACCGACGCCAAGATGAATCCGCCGCTGCGCGAGGGCCAGGATGTCGCGGCGCTCGAGGCTGCGCTCTCCGACTCGACCATCGACATGATCGCAACCGACCACGCACCGCACGATCCGGGATCCAAGCAACCGGCTGCGCTGGCCGGATGCTTTCCGTTTCATGCGAACCACGATCATCCGCTCAATCCCGCACAGGCCGACGCGATGACGCGCGCGCCCAACGGCGTGATCGGACTCGAGACCGCGCTCGGCCTCGCGTTGCGCCTGGTCCATCGATCGATCATCAGCGCGGCCCGGATGGTTGAGCTGATGGCGCTCAATCCCGCCCGCCTGTTGCGACTCGAAGCAGGGACGTTGGCGGCGGGTGCCGCGGCGGATGTGACGATCGTCGACCCCGAGTTGCGTTGGACCGTCGACGCGGCGGAGATGCGGTCGAAAAGCCGCAACACTCCGTTCGCCGGGATGAAGCTTGTTGGCCGGGCCACGATGACTATCGTCAGTGGCAAAATCATTTACTCAGCGACAAACGGAGCAGCATCGCGATGAGCGCGCGGCGCGACGCCTACCTGGTCCTTGCCGACGGAACCGTCTACCGGGGCCGGGCTTTCGGCGCGATTGGCGAAAGCCTCGGCGAGGTGGTCTTCAACACCGCCATGACCGGCTATCAGGAAGTGCTGACCGATCCTTCCTACAAAGGGCAGATCGTCTGCATGACCTACCCCGAGATTGGCAACGTCGGGATCAATCCCGAGGATGAAGAGTCGGCGCGCGTCTACGTCGAGGGTTTCGTCGTCAAGGAGTATTGGCCGCGGCCGTCGAACTGGCGCTCGAGCATGTCGCTCGGTGAATATCTGGAGCGCGCCGGCGTGGTCGGCATCGAGGGGATCGATACGCGCGCGCTGGTCCGCCGGATTCGGACGCACGGCGCGCAGCAGGCCGTCATCTCCAGTATCGATCTCGATCCCGAAAGCCTGGCTGCCAAGGCCCGCTCGGCGCCCGGAATCGAGGGTCAGGATCTGGTTCGCGAGGTGACCTGCGCCGAGCCCTATGAATGGGAGTGGGGTGATTGGGAGCTGGGACGCGGATACCGGCGGGCCGCCGGGGATCGTCGCGACGCACCGCTGGTAGTCGCGCTCGACTACGGCATCAAGCGCAACATTTTGCGCCGGCTGGTCGCGACCGGGTTTCGGCTCAAGGTGATGCCGGCGTTTGCGACCGCCGATCAGATCCTGGCGCTGCGACCCGACGGGGTTTTCCTCTCCAATGGTCCGGCGGATCCCGCGGCCGTGCCCTATGCGCGCGCGACGATCGCGGAGCTGATCGGCAAGAAACCGATCTTTGGCATCTGCCTCGGCCATCAGATCCTCGCGCTCGCGCTGGGCGGCAAGACCTACAAGCTGGGCTTCGGCCATCACGGCGCCAATCATCCGGTCAAGGATCTGCGCACCAACCGGGTCGAGATTACTTCGCAGAATCATGGTTTCGCGGTCGACGCCGAGTCGGTGAAGGGACGCGCCGAGCTGTCGCATCTGAACCTCAACGATCACACCGTCGAAGGATTGCGCGGCGTGGGCGTGCCGTTCTTCTCGGTGCAATATCATCCGGAGGCGTCGCCGGGACCGCACGATGCGAGTTACCTGTTCGCGCGCTTTCGCCGTCTGGTCGAAGCATTCCCGCGCTACGGCGCAGAGGCGCTCGAACGCGTCGCGGACGAAGAGCAGTCCGCTGGCTGACATGCCGGACGTAATCGCCAGGTTGGAATCGGAAGATTAAGTGCCGCTTCGTCGCGATCTCAAGTCGGTGTTGTTGATTGGGTCGGGCCCGATAGTCATCGGCCAGGCCTGCGAGTTCGACTATTCGGGTACCCAGGCGCTCAAGGCGCTGCGCGAGGAAGGCCTGCGCCTGATCCTGGTGAACTCCAATCCGGCGACCATCATGACCGATCCCGAGATGGCCGACCGCACCTATATCGAGCCGATGACCGCGGCCTCGATCGCGAAGATCATCGAGCGCGAGCGGCCCGACGCGCTGCTGCCGACGGTGGGCGGCCAGACCGCGCTCAACCTGGCGATCGAGCTGGCCGAGTCGGGCGTGCTCGAACGCTACGGCGTGAAGCTCATCGGCGCCGGACTCGAAGCGATCAAGAAGGCTGAGGACCGCGACCTGTTCAAGCGCGCGATGATCGAAATTGGGCTCGAGGTGCCGGACTCCTCGGTCGCACACAATCGCGCCGAAGCGCTTGCGATTCGCGATCGCCTCGGCCTGCCGCTGATCATCCGGCCCTCGCGCACGCTCGGCGGCACCGGCGGCTCGATCGCGCGCGACGCCGCGGGCTTCGATGCCAAGGTCGCATGGGGGCTCGCCGCGTCGCCCAGCAGTGAGGTGCTGATCGAGCAATCGATCGAGGGCTGGAAGGAATTCGAACTCGAGGTGATGCGCGACCACGCCGACAACGTCGTCATCATCTGCTCGATCGAGAATCTCGATCCGATGGGCGTCCATACCGGCGACTCGATTACCGTGGCGCCCGCGCAGACTCTCACCGACAAGGAATATCAGTTGATGCGCGACGCGGCGCTGCGCATCATCCGCGAAATCGGCGTCGACACCGGCGGTTCCAATATCCAGTTCGCGATCGAACCCGGCAGCGGGCGGATGGTCGTGATCGAGATGAATCCGCGCGTCTCGCGCAGCTCGGCACTGGCTTCCAAAGCGACCGGCTTTCCGATCGCCAAGATCGCGGCGCGGCTCGCGGTCGGCTATCGGCTCGACGAGATTCCCAACGACATCACCAAGATGACGCCGGCCTGCTTCGAACCGACGATCGACTACGTGGTGACCAAGATTCCGCGCTTCGCATTCGAGAAATTTCCCGGCGCCGTTGACGAGCTCGGCCCGCAGATGAAATCGGTCGGCGAAGTGATGGCGATCGGACGCACCTTCAAGGAATCCTTGCACAAGGCGCTGCGCTCGCTCGAAATCGGCTCGTACGGATTGGAGAGCCGCATCGCGGGACTCCCGCCCGAGGCCGCACGCGCCGAATTGCGCCGCCGCCTGGCGATTCCAAACAGCGGGCGGGTTTACGATCTGGCCGACGCGGTCCGGGCCGGAATCGCACCCGCCGAAATCCATCAACTGACGCGGATCGATCCCTGGTTTATCGATACCTTCGTCGAGCTGGTCGAGAGCGAGCAGCGCATCGCGCGCGAGCCGCTCAACCCGGAACTGCTGCGCGAAGCAAAGGTGATGGGCTTCTCCGACCGGCGTATCGGCGAACTCGGCGGGGTCGGCGAAGAGGCCGTGACCCGCGCGCGCCGCGCCCATCGAATCGCACCGGTCTACAAGGCGGTCGATACCTGCGGCGCGGAATTCCAGGCCTTCACCCCCTATCTCTATTCAACCTACGAAGGCGAAGACGAAGCGCCGCCCGACGATCGGCGCAAGGTGATGATCCTCGGCGGCGGCCCGAACCGGATCGGCCAAGGTATCGAATTCGATTACTGCTGCGTGCATGCGAGCCTGGCGCTCAAAGAGGCCGGCTTCGAAACCATCATGGTCAACTGCAATCCGGAAACGGTTTCGACCGACTATGATATTTCCGACCGCCTCTACTTCGAGCCGCTGACCTTCGAGGACGTGGTCGCGATCGCCGAGCGCGAACGGCCGCTGGGCGTGATCGTGCAGTTCGGCGGCCAGACGCCGCTCAAGCTCGCGGTGGCGCTGGAGCGCGCCGGGGTGCCACTGCTCGGTACGCCGTCCGACGCGATCGATCGCGCCGAAGATCGCGAGCGCTTCAACGAGCTGGTCACGAAGCTCGATCTCCGTCAGCCGCACGGTGTGCTGGCCCGCGGCTTCGACGAGGCAATCGCCGCCGCGGCGCAGGTCGGCTACCCGGTTTTGATTCGTCCGTCCTACGTGCTGGGCGGGCGCGCGATGGAACTGGTCTCCAACGAGGAGGGACTCAGGCGTTATTTGCGCGAAGCGTTGCGCGCTTCCGAGGAGCGTCCGCTGCTGATCGATCGCTATCTCGAAGGCGCTATCGAGGTCGACGTCGACGCGATCGCCGACGGGACCACGGTCGTGATCGGCGGCATCATGGAGCACGTCGAGCATGCCGGAATCCATTCAGGCGACAGCGCCTGCGTGCTGCCGCCGCGCACGCTCAGCCCCGCCATCCAGCAGGCGCTCAGGGAGCAGACGCGGATGCTGGCGCGCGAGCTGGGCGTGATCGGCCTGATCAACGTTCAGTACGCGATTCATCGCGGCGAGGTCTACATTCTCGAGGTCAACCCGCGCGCCTCGCGCACCATCCCGTTCGTCAGCAAGGCGATCGGCGTGCCGCTGGCCAAGCTCGCCGCGCTGGTGATGGCGGGGCGCAAGTTGGCGGAACTCGGCTTCGACACCGAGCGCGTGCCGACCCATGTATCGGTCAAGGAATCGGTCTTTCCCTTCTCCCGCTTCGCCGGGGTCGACACGGTGCTGGGGCCCGAGATGCGCTCGACGGGTGAGGTGATGGGAATGGATACTTCGTTCGCGCTGGCGTTTGCCAAAGCCGAGCTGGCGGCGTCGACCGATCTGCCGGCGGCCGGAACGGTATTTATCAGCGTTCGCGACGGCGACAAGGCTGCGCTCGAGCCGATTGCGCGCGGGCTGGCCGGAGGCGGGTTCGATCTGATCGCGACTCGTGGCACCGCGCGGCGGCTCGAGAGCCTGGGCATCGGCTGCCGGACGGTCAACAAGGTCGGGCAGGGGAGTCCGCATATCGTCGACCTGATGCGCGCCGGCGAGGTAGCAATGATCATCAACACGCCCGACCAATTCGGCGAGAAAGATTCCTTCTCGATACGGCGCACGGCGCTCGAGATGCGCCTGCCGTACTTCACCACCATCGCGGCGGCTGAGGCCGCCGTCGAGGCGATCGCGGCGCTGCGCGACAGCGGCCTCGGCGTGCGCGCCTTGCAGGACTATTACGGCACTTGACCGCTAATCGACGCCGCGCGCCCGCGGCCCGAATTGTCGTCGGCGCCTCGACACCGGGTGCGCCGGGTGCGGAAACTCCCGTCACCGCGCTTTCCGGTATCGGCCCGAAACGCGCCGCGGCGCTGGCCGAGCGCGGCATAATCAGCGTCCTCGATCTGCTGCTGAATCTTCCCATCCGCTACCAGGACTGGCGCCGGCGCGTGCCGTTCGCCGCGCTTGAGCCGGGCGCGACCGTCGTTATCGAGGGCATCCTCGACGGCGTGAAGGAGCGTCCGATGCGCGGCTTTCGATGGCGACGGCTGGTGACCGGATGGCTCAGTGACGAGAGCGGCGCGCGGGTCCGGGTGGTGTGGTTCAACCTGCCCGGCTACATGCAGGGCCGGCTGCCGATCGGCGAGCGAATCGCTGCTTACGGGAAAATCTCGCTCACCGCCGATAGTGTGCTCGAACTGGCGCATCCCGAGATCGAACGGCTGGGCGACGGCCTGGCGCGCCCGCTGCGTCCCGTCTATCGCGTACCGGAAGAGGTGCCGCAGCGTCTCTACTCGGCGCTGGTCGCGCGCACGCTCGAACGATTCGGCGCCAGTGTGACCGGCGCGCTGCCCGAATCGATGCTCAAGACGGCGGACATCCGGCCGCTCCCGCGGGTGCTCTATGAGCTTCACGCGCCGGCGGCGGACGCCAACCTCGAACAACTGAATGACGGGCGTAGCGATGCGCATGCGGCGCTGGCCCTCGATGAGATGTTCGCCTTTCAGTTGGCGATGCTGGTCGAGGGCGCCCGCAAGGCGCGCCGCCGCGGCCCGGCCTTCAAGGCCGGCAGGAATTTGAGCGACCGCTTGCTCGCCACGCTGCCTTTCGCGCTGACGCGTGCGCAACAAATCGCGATCGACGAGGTCGGCGCCGAGCTGGCGCGTAATCGCCAGATGAACCGGCTGCTGATGGGCGACGTTGGCAGCGGCAAGACGCTGGTGGCGTTGTGGGCGGCGCTGCGCGCGATCGAATCCGGCTACCAGGCCGCGATGATGGCGCCGACCGAGTTGCTCGCCGAGCAGCACCATCGCAGCTTCGCGCAATTTTGCGGAGCGATGGGTATCCGCAGCGCCTTGCTGACCGGCCATATCACCGGTGCGCAGCGCGCCGCGATTCTGCGGGCCGTGAGCCGCGGAGAAATCCAGATGTTGTTCGGCACGCATGCGTTGATCCAGGAGGGGGTGAAACCGGCGCGCCTGGGTCTCACGATCGTCGATGAGCAGCATCGCTTCGGGGTCTTCGAACGCGCGCGCCTCAAGGCGCTCAGCCCCAGCGCCCACATGCTGTTGATGACCGCGACGCCGATTCCGCGCAGCTTCGCGATGCTGCTGTTCGCCAATCTCGACCTTACGATGCTCGATGAAATGCCGCCGGGCCGCACGCCTATCACCACCGAATTGTTCGCCGAAAGCCGCCTCGACGAGATCGAGCGGCTGGTGCGCGGCGAGATCGAGCTGGGCCATCGCGCCTACTTCGTGGTGCCGCTGATCGAGGGCGACGAGGAGGATTTGCCGTCGATCGAGGCGATGGCGAAGCGGCTCAGGAATGGTCCGCTCGGGCGCTCGCGAATCGGCGTGCTGCACGGCCGCCTGAGTGCGATCGACAAGCAGAACGTGATGCGCGCGTTTCGCGACGGCGCGCTCGAGGTGCTGATTTCGACCACCGTGGTCGAGGTCGGAATCGACGTGCCCGAAGCGACCGTGATCGTGATCGTGGCGGCGGAACGCTACGGCCTGGCACAACTCCATCAGTTGCGCGGACGCGTCGGGCGCGGCACTGCGGCCTCGCGATGCTGCCTGGTCATCTCCGAGAGCGCCGAGAGCGCGGCGCGGGCCCGGCTCGAGCTGGTGGCCAAAAGCCGCAACGGGGAAGAGGTGGCGCGCGCGGACTTGCAGATGCGCGGGCCCGGCGATCTTCTTGGCGCCCGCCAATCGGGCGCGCTGCCGTTGCGCTTCGCACGCTTTATCACCGATTATTCCCTGATTGACCGGGCGCGCCGGCTGGCCGAGGATTGGCTGACACGCGATCCTCAGCTAATACTTGAAGAATCGGCCGGTTGCCGCAGCGCGCTGGCGCGATCGCTGAGTGAAGGTTTCAGCCTCGGAGACATCGGTTAGCGTAGACTGATAAGATTGCACGAGTTATGGCGAGTCTAAAAAAGTCACTTCGTAAAAAGCCCGGCCGGGCCATACGCCACGAGTTATCGGCCGGCGGATTGGTATGGCGGCGCGAACCCGGAGGCGCCGTACAGGTCGTGCTGGTGCGGCCGGCCGGGCGCGACGCGTGGGTGTTGCCTAAGGGTCACGTCGAGCGCGATGAGACGGTCGTGCAGGCGGGAGTGCGCGAAGTCCAGGAAGAAACCGGCACCAGGGCGGCGGTGACCCAATCGCTGGGCGAGGTCTCCTACGTCTTTTCGCAGCGCGAGCGCGGTGATCACAAAGCCGCCACAATCTTCAAGCGCGTGCATTTCTACCTGATGGAGTATCAGGGCGGCGTACTCGGCGACCACGACGATGAGATCGCCGAGGCGCAGTGGGTCGATCTCGAACAGGCGCTCAGCCTGCTCACCTACGACAACGAGCGCGAGATGGTCGCTCGCGCCCGCCTTATCCTGGGCTCATAGCGGCTACTCGCTGACAATCATTAGCGGCAATCCCAGGCTCGACGCCTGCTGCGCCCGCTCGGCCGCCTGCTCGCGCGTCAGAAACGCGCCCATCCGCACCCGATAGTACCGGCGCTGCCCGGTATCGAGCTCGTAAATCTGTACATCCGGATAACGCCGGATCAGGTTTTCGCGCAGCCGCTCGGCCGCTGCCGGATGGATGAACGAACCGACCTGCACGTAGTAGCGGATGGTCGCCTCCGGCATCGCTCCGTCGAGCGGCTCGAGGCTGACGCGCGTGGTGCCCGGCCCCAGCATCCCGATCAGGTCGGCCGCCTTGTGCGACAGGTCGATCTTGCGCCCCTTCATGAAGGGGCCGCGGTCGTTGATCAGGACCTCGACCGAACGGCCGTTGGCGAGATTCGTCACCATCAGATGGGTGCCGAGCGGAAAGACGTTGCAGGCCGCCGTCAGCTCATCCTGATGGTAGATGTGGCCGCTGGCAGTGGGCTTGCCGACGAAGCCCGGCCCGTACCACGAGGCGACGCCGACGATCGCGCCCGGCGGCGCGGCGTGCGTCGATGGCGCCGGTGGTGGAGTCAGAGACGGCGGCGCGGCAGGGCGATAAGTAGCGCAGCCGGCGACGACCAAGGCCGCCGACAGCAGCGCTGCACGTCTGTACGCTCGCCCTCGCGCCACAACTCCTCCCGCCCCTCGACCGGTTAATTATATGGATTAGCGCGCCCGGAGAAAGCCAGCCCGGCGCCCCGGATCGCGCGCTGTGCACAGAGCGCCCTTGCCGGGCTTCGACGCCTAATCCCGCCGTGGTACCATGACGATGTCCCCCAGCCCATGGTTCGTAACCGCCAGGCCCTCGAGGAAATTGAAGAGCGCACGCTTGCGCCCTATGCGATGCGCTCGCGGATGAGCCGCGGTCGGCGTTTGCCCGAGCCCGAGCATCCGATGCGCACCGCCTTCCAGCGCGATCGCGATCGCGTCATCCATTCGGCGGCGTTTCGGCGGCTCGAATACAAGACCCAGGTGTTCGTGAATCATGAGGGCGACTACTACCGCACGCGCCTGACCCACACCATCGAGGCGGCCCAGATAACCCGCACTATCGCGCGCAATCTCGGGCTCAACGAGGAGCTGGCCGAGGCGGTGGTGCTGGCCCACGACCTCGGCCATACGCCGTTCGGTCACGCCGGCGAGCGGGTGCTCAACGAGTTGATGGCGCCGTATGGCGGTTTCGATCACAACGCGCAGAGCCTGCGCACGATCGATTGGATCGAAGTCCGCTACCCGGCCTTCCGCGGGCTCAATCTGACCTTCGAGGTGCGCGAGGGAATCATCAAGCATTCGCATTTTCGCGAGCGGCCCGCCGCGCAGGAATTCGACGCCAGCCTGTTCCCGTGCCTGGAGGCGCAGATCGTCGACCTGGCCGACGAGATCGCCTACCTCGCGCACGATGTCGACGACGGACTGAAGGCGCAGATGCTGACCACGGCCGATCTGGAACGCTCGCGGCTGTTTCGCGATTCGGCCGTCGCCGCCCGCGCGCTGGCTCCCGAGGCCGACGCGCGTGTGCTCCGCTATCAGACCGTGATCCGGATGATCGACCTGATGGTGACCGACCTGGTCGGCAATACCGAGGCGAACCTCGAGCGGCTGGCGATCAAGAGCATCGACGACGTGCGGCGCGCCGGCGATACGCTGTCGGCCTTCAGCGCGGCGATGGAACCGATGGTCGCCGAGTTGCGCCAGATCATGCACGAGCGGCTCTACCATCATTATCGCGTGAGCCGGATGACCGAGAAGGCGGGGCGGGTGCTGGAAGCGCTGTTCAAGACCTACATGAGCGAGCCGCGCCAGATTCCCGAGCATGTTTTGACCCGCATGGAGCGCGACGGCGAGAGCCTGCCGCGCGTGGTGGCCGATTATATCGCCGGGATGACCGACCGCTTCGCGCTCGACGAATACCGGAAATTGTTCGACCCCGACGAGCGGGTGTGAGGCGGCGAGCCGGGGACGGATGAGGCAGCGGGGCACGCTCACTATCCGGCGCGAGGATCATCTCGAAGACGCGCTCGGCGCGATCTTCTTCGAGCCGGCGGAAGGCAACGAGAGCAGTATCCTGCAGCGGTTGCGAGATTACCTCGGGACGCATATCACGCTGATTCGGGCCGAAATCGGATCGAAGCAGATGACGGTCGAGGTCGCGGCGCAATGCTTCGGCGAGGAGTCGGCGCGGCTCGCTGCGGAAGCCGACAAGCTCTGGTCGGCGGGGGGACGGCGCGCGGCGCTCGCGATGAGCCGGGACGCCGTGGAGCTCGACGTTCTGAGTCAGCGGGCGGCAGCGACCCTGGGATTGTTCCTGCTCGATTCGGACGCGCCGGGGGAGGCGCTGGCGGCGCTCAGGCGCGCGCGCGAGTTGGGGCCGGAGTCGGCCGAGGTGCTGCGCCATCTGGCGCGCGTCTGCCTTAAGCTGGAGCGGAAGTCGAGCGCGGTCGCCTACCTGCGGGCGGCGGTCGCGATTGCACCGCGGGATTTCCCGGCGCTGCGGATGCTCGATCAGCTCGGCTATCGCAAACCGCGCGCCGAGCAAGGCGAGGGCGGCGTCGCCGCGGAACCGGCGCCCTCGTCGCGCAATCGCAAACGCCGATCGTAAGGCAAGGGCAGGGCGGTCATCCTCCGACCAGAGCGGCGGCCGCAGCTAACCAGACGGTTCAGCGAAAGCTCAAAGAACGGTGTGCGGCTTTCTAGCCCGAGCCGTAATCACCTGACGTCCACGCCAACGGCCTCCCGCAAAGCGCCGGAGACCTGCTCGATGCCTCCATCCACCACGATGTGGAAGTCTTTCTCAAAATAAAGATCGGTGCAGGGACCATTGGAGCCTTCGGCTTCGGTCGCGTAGGACACCCTGATGGCGTTAACCCAAACCGTCTTGCTATCCCGATTTACCCGTATCCAGGACATTTACTTTTCCTCCTACGGCGGTTTCCAATTTCATCTCGCGACGCCCGAAGCTCTCATTTATGTTCGCTGGCTTGACAGCAGCAGTCCGCGCACTGGCTGGACTCGTATCAAGGAATGGGAAGGTATTGCCTCACTTGAATGCGCTTCCGTTGGCTACTTGATCGCCGAAGATAGAGTCTCGAAGACAATCGCGCCACATTTGGCGCACCCCGACGAGGAGGAACAGTGTCAGGGAAACGGGCTTCTGGTGATCCCACGTAGCGCGATCATCTCGATTCACCTGGCCTGCACCCCAACTTCCCACCAGTTATAAGTAGAGTCCGGCCGGTTATTTCGCCCCTCCTGGGGCGTGTCGTTTGTAGTTTTGGTTTCATCTTCATCACAGTTTTTCCGGCCGCCCTTCACTT
>Ga0307373_10006736_pt1 | contig 18176 bp, 15 predicted proteins | sample OX2MG_FD_202534 | JGI IMG/M metagenome (GOLD analysis project Ga0307373, IMG submission 202534) | Soil microbial communities from Risofladan, Vaasa, Finland - OX-2 | ecosystem: Environmental > Terrestrial > Soil > Coastal area > Acid sulfate soil | place: Finland: Risofladan, Vaasa | collected...
CGGCCTGACGTTGGATGACCTCGTCGAGATCGTCCCGGATGGTGTCGAGATCGGGACCCGGTACATCATCGACGATGGCCACCGCATCGTCAGTGGCCTCGATCGTGACGAGGGGATCCCCCGTGGACACCACCGCTCCGTGCTCAACCTCGACCGAATGGACCGAGCCGGTGGCCGGCGCCCGCACCACATGCTCCATCTTCATGGACTCGAGCACCATGACGGGGCCTCCCGCGACCACGACGTCGCCGAGGGCCACCGGCACCTGCACGACGGTTCCGTCCAGCGGAGCCGCTACCGCGAGGATCGATCGGGGGCGCGGCGCGATTGGCCCCCCGCCGGCTGCGGTCATGCCGCAGGCATCGGAAAGATGATCGGCTCGTCTGCCACCGCGGCAATGGCCGCCTGGCGCTCGGCCCGGTCCATGCCAGTGGAGGCAGCGGCGGCCTCCAGCGCAACCGAGAGCACCCCGGTGTCTCCCGGCGTGCAGAAGGCGTGCACCCCGGGAGTCGACAGCGCGAACCTGACACCCCGGGAGACCTCCTCGTAGCCGGTGTAGGGCTCGTACCACGTGGCCGAGGTGTGGGCGGGGCCGACCCAGGGTCGGGCCGCGACGGCTTTGATGGCCATCACCCCGACATCGTGCTCGGAGGCGTAGTCCAGCAGTGCCTCCGCGCTCCGGCGGTAGACGGTGTCCGACCACAGCCGGGGGTTGACGGGAAACATCACGGTGTCGAGATCGTGGCGGCGAAGGGCCTCGAGGTGGGCCTCGGGCGCGCCCAGATTGTGTCCGGTGATGCCGATCCACCGGCAGAGGCCTTCGGCCCGGGCGGCGACAATGGCATCGATGGCTCCGGCTCTGGTCTCCAGTTCGTCCAGACCGGTGACGCCGTGGAGTTGGTACAGATCGATATGGTTGCACCGGAGCACGGCCAGCGACGCCTCGAGCTGTGCCCGGACTCCGTCGGCGCTGTGACGAAGGGTCTTGCAGGCGATGAAGAGCCGGTCTCGGACGGCGGGGATCAACGGGCCCAACAGCTCCTCGGCCCGACCGTACTGAGGCGCCACATCCAGGTGGTTGACCCCCGCTGCCATGGCCGCGGCGAAGGACGCCTCGGTGGTGGCCGGGTCGGAGTCGTAGTACGCCGCCCCACCCAGAACGGCCACCGATGAGCGATGGCCGGTCCTCCCCAGTCGTCGATGCTCCACCTCAGCACCGTAGCGCCATCGCTCCGGCGGATGGAGGGAACGGCGCCACCGTGCGGTCGGCCCAGGGGGCTCGACTCAGCTCGTGGTGGCGGCCGTCCGAGCTGCTTCCCACCCCGCCACCATGGCCCCGAATCGCATCGGATTGTAGATGTCCTCCTCATAGGACCACCGGCCGTCTCCGGCGTACTTGAGCAGGGTGAAGTTGTACTCCTCGTGGACGGTGCCGTCGCCGGGGTCCTTCATCCGGTTCCAGACCTGGCACACCACCCAGCCCCGTTCCTCATCGATGACATACCACTCGATGGGGAATTCGGGCATGTCGCAACCGGGGTACTCGGCCATGCAGGAGCTGATCCACCCGTAGATGGCCTCCCGGCCATGGAACTCCCCGTAGTGATGTTCCACATAGCTCGCATCGTCGGTGAATTGATCAGCCCACTCCCGCCAATTCCCCGAGCGTCCGGCGTCAGCAGCCTTGCGCTGATATTCGGCGAACGCCTCTTCGATCTCGTCCCTGGTCCACTGTCCCATGGCATCCGCTCCCTTGACGGCCCCCAGTGGGCCAGCGCTCAGTGTGGGTCGCCGGCGGCACCGGGTCAACAGGCATCGGCTTCGACCCCTTCACCCCACCCCCAGTCTCCGGAGCCGCGGGAGGACCTCCACCGCCAGTCGGGTGATCTGATGGCGCGCCGCGTCCGGCGACACACCCGGTAGGTGCACCCGAAGATTGAGCGCGTCGGCGCCCGCCATCCTCAGGGCCTGATGGAGCCGTTCGGCCACGTGATCCGGGTCATCCGAGCTCACGGTCTGATCGTCCCCGAAGGCTGCCGAGGCACCGGCGTAGCCGGCGTACACCTGCCGCTGGCGGCCGATCAGATCGGACCGCACATCGCCGACCCACACCCGACGGATCAGGACCTTGCTGCCGCCTCCGCCCGCTTCGTCGTACGCCCCGGTCACCCGGGCCAACGTCTCCGCCGAGGACATCCCCTCCATCAGGATGCCGGCATCGCTTCGGGCCGCTCTCCTGGCCGCGGCCACGGAGACCGCCGCGCTCAGAACGGGAACCGGAGACGACGCGCATGACCGGAGGGCCGGGTCCTCGCCCAGCTGCCGGAGATCACGGCCCCGCAACATGTCGACGATCCGCGGCAACCCCGACTTGAACCGCTCCACCGCCGAACCGAGGGGAATGTCCATGGCTTCGAAATCGAGCGGCAACGCGCCGGCGGCGACGCCCAACCCGACCCGACCGGGATGTCGGGCGGCCAACCAGGCCACCTCCTCGGCAACCATGGCCGTAGGACGAAGCGGCAAGAGGAGCGGGCAGGGCGCGGCCCACCCGAGCGGGTGGTCATCGAGGATGAACGAAGCCATCTGCAGAGGATGGGGCAGATAGCCCGCGAAGCCGCCGTGATGCTCGCTGGTCATGACCCCGTCGAAGCCGGACCCCATGGCCAACCCGGCCTGATCGGAGAGCTCCGAGATCAGCCGGGACACCGGCAGATCGTTGTGCGGGTACAGCCGGAGTGACACCGAGCCACGGGCAAAGGGAGCCTTCGACGGTCCAACGGGAAGGCCCGGCACGATGTGACCCTAGGACAGCGGCCGCCGGTCGGGTCGGCCCGACGATCGCGGTCGTGCTACCGGACCCCGGGTGGTCGGAACTGGATGCTGATCCGTGCCCCGACCGGGCGGGCGGTCTTCGGCACGGCGTGCACCCAGGTCCGCTGGCAGCTTCCGCCCATCACCAGAAGATCCCCGCCGCCCAGTTCGAACCGCATGGCCGTACCTCCGGATCGAGGCTTGAGGAGGAACCGGCGCCGCGCCCCGAGGGACACGATGGCCACGATGGTGTCCGAGACGGCACCGCGACCGATGGTGTCACCATGCCAGGCCACACTGTCCTTCCCGTCCCGGTACAGGCAGAGTCCGACCGTCGCCTGGTTCCCTCCAAGCTCGCGCGCATACCGGCCGGTCAGGGCCTGTCGGGCCTCCACGAGCAGGTCATCGGGAAGCCGGTCCTGGTCGCCGTAGAAGGCGAGCAGACGGGGCACGTCGACCATCCGGTCGTACATGGGCCGCCGCTCGCCCCGCCATGGCACCGCAGTCAGCAACCGCTCGAAGAGCCTGTCGGCCCCGGCAATCCAGTCCCGCCGGAGGTCGACCCAGGCACCGTCGGCGAGCTCGGTGCGCCGGATCAGCGGTCCGAACGGCCGCGGTCCCGATTCCGCACCACCGTCGAGCAGGGAACCTTGGAGTACCACCACGCTGAGACATCGTAGACGAACACGTGTTCGTCTACCAACGGCGGAGTCCGCCCCCGCTTGGCAGCTCACACGTGCACGACCAGGGCATCGAAGGCCGCTCGGCGGGAGGCCCGGCGGAGGGCGGCGAGCACCGGGCGGCCCAGCAGGAATACGAGGGTGGCATTGGTCACAGCACGGGTGATATCGAATCCCAGTGAGGTGGTGAGGTCGAAGAAGATGAATCGGTGGAGGTTGGCCAGGCCACCCGCCCCGGGCGAGAACGAGAAGGTAGTCGTTGTGCCGGCTCCGAACGGCCAGAACCACAAATTGAGCAACGTCCCGTAGACGACCGCTGACACCGCGGCGTAGGCCGCCAACATGGTCAGTTCTGCTCGCCCCTGGGCCGGCGGCAGGCACCCGGCCCCGAACCCCATCCACGCCGCCCCGAACATCTGGAACGGCAACCACGGGCCGATGCCCCCGGTGATCAGCGCAGATGCCGCAATGGTGATCGCACCCAGCACGAACCCGAAGCCGCGCCCGAACACCCGGCCCGAGGGGATCAAGAGGAAGAAGACCGGTTCGAAGCCGGCCACGCCCGGGCTGGGAATACGCAGTGCGGCTCCGCAGGCGGCCAGAATCCCAAGGAGGGCGATGGCCTTGGCGTCCAGGGTGCCCTCCGCCATCTCGCCCAGCACCACGGCCAACAGCAGCGGGAGTATGGCCACGAACAGCCATGGGGCGTCGACCGAGTGCGCCAGATTGGCGCCGGCGTGCCCATGGATGAGCAGGGGCCAGCAAAAGGCGATGATCCCGATCAGGGAGGTCAGGGCCAACAGCACCGAGGCCCGCGGCCGGAGCCGAATCGCCGTCGACGGCGCCAGATCCCTAGGCTCCATGATCTCGCACCTCCAACGCCGCCCTGACCTCGTCCACCGTCAACCACGGCTCCGGCGCCAGCACCTTGGCCACCTGGGGGGCGAACACGGGCGAGTGACACACGACGTCCCGAGCCGGTCCGTCCGACACCACCTCGCCTTCGGCCAGCACGATGGCCCGGGACGCCACCTGGGCCACCAACTCGACGTCATGGGTGGCCATCACCACACAGCCACCGTCGGCGGCCAGGGCGCGCAGCACCGTCACCAGCCTGGCCTTGCTCGGGTAGTCGAGGCCCCGGGTGGGCTCGTCGAGGAGCACCACCGGAGGTGCGGGTCCGAGAATGATGGCCAGGGCCAGGGCCAGGCGCTGCCCCTCCGAGAGATCCCGGGGATGTCGGCTCCGAGGCACGCCGGGGAGCACCTGGTCCAACACGGTCGCCGTCGTACCGGGGTCCAGACCCGTCTCGTCGTCGGCGGTGGAGCACTCACCCTCGACGGTCTCACCGTAGAGCAGCGACCCCGCGTCCTGAGGCACCAGGCCGACGAGCCGGATCAACTTCGACGCCGACAGGTCGGTGGGGACCCGACCGAGGATCTGCACCCGACCCCCGGTGGGAGGCCGCAATCCGGCCAGCTGGGCGAGCAGCGTGGACTTGCCGGACCCGTTGCGGCCCATGACCGCCACCACCTCGCCCGATCCCACCTCGAGGTCCACCCGGTCCAGAGCCCGGATGTCCCCGAACTCCACGGTGAGTCGCTCGGTGTGGACGGCACCGGTCCGACCGCTGGCCGGTACGACACGTGAACAGGGTGGGGACGCCTCGGCCAGCTGCTGTCGGAGTGGACCGGCCAGCCGGCGGGCATCGCGCACCGACAACGGCACTGGGGTCCAGCCGACCACCCGAGCCAGCTCCACGATGGGAGGTGCGACCGGTGATGTGGCCATGATGGCGGAGGTCGGACCGACCACCAACGGGCGACCCAGACCGGGCACCAACACCACCCGGTCGGCGAACGGGATGACCCGTTCGAGGCGGTGCTCGGCCAGCACCACCGTCATGCCCACGTCGTGCACGAGCCGGGTCAAGGACGCCAACACGTCCTCGGCCGCGGCCGGGTCGAGGGCCGACGTGGGCTCGTCGAGCACGAGCACCCGCGGTAAGGCACTCAGGACCGCACCGATCGCCACCCGTTGCTGCTGTCCTCCCGAAAGCGTCGACAGCGGTCGATTGCGGAGCTCGTGCAGCCCGAGGAGATCGAGGGTGTCCTCCACTCTCCGCCGCATCACCGTCGGGGCGATGCCCAAGTTCTCCATGGTGTAGGCCAATTCGTCCTCGACCGTGTCGGTGACGAAGCTGGCCGCGGGATTCTGGCCCACCACACCCACCACGTCGGCCAGTTCCCGCGGGGGGACGTCACGCGTGGAACGCCCATCCACCGAGAGGTCTCCGGACACTCGTCCACCGGTGAAGTGCGGGACCAATCCGTTGATCGCTCGGAGCAGGGTGGTCTTTCCCGACCCGGTCCGGCCCACCACCAGACACAGTTCCCCCTCCTCGACGGTCAGGTCGACCTGGCGCAGCGTGGGCGCGTCGGCGTCCGCATAGGTGAAGGTGAAGTCGGAGAACCGGATCACGCCACGCTGCCCGGTACCGGTTCCGCCGTCGGTCGGGGCGAGGGCGCCGACCGCAGCGGGGAGCGGGCCCCGACGCTCGGCGGTGCCGGGGCGGCTACCGCCGGCACCAACGCGACGAGGATCCCCGTCATCGGGAGGAGGGGCAGCTCCGGAAAGTGGAGCGGGTACACCTGCAGTTGGAGACCTGAGACACCGAGTACTGACGCCGCGATCATGCTGGCCAGGGCCAGGGCCCCGGAGCCGACCACGGCCCACTCTGCCGCCCCCCAGGTGTCCGGTCGGTAGCGGGTGCGGTTGGTGCGCCGGCCGCCGAAGGCCATGCCCGTACCCACCAGCACCGCGCCCACGGCGAGGAACGGGACGCCACCGGCGGGAAGAGAGCCGGCGTCGAGCACCCCGTACACCCCGACGAAGACCAGCAGCAGACCGGCAGCCGTCGACCCGGTCCCCCACCGGCGGGTTCCCGTGGCCACCGCCACCCTGCGTCCGTAACCACGGGCATCCATCGAGGACGCCAACTCGAGGGACCGGTCGAGCGCGCTCTCGAGCACCGGGATGGCCATGCCCCGCAAGCCGGCCACCCCGCGTGTCGGTCGACCCCGGAGTCGTCGGGCGTCGCGGATGCCGGCCACGGCCATCACCACCTCCGGAGCGAAGGCCAGCGACACGGTCACCGCCACACCGGCCTCGTAGAGGATGGCCGGCAGGCAGCGGAGCAGTCGATACGGGCTGGCGAGCGAGTTGGCGGCCCCGAAGCAGATGAGCACGACCGCCAGCCTCATTCCCTGGACGGTGGCCTCGATGACCGCCTGCGCCGTGACGGGCCCCCCGATGCTGACACCCGCCGCCCACGATGGCAGCGGGACGTGCGGCAAGGTGAAGAGCACATGGCCCGGAACCCGGTTCACGAACACGATCTGGATCACGACGCGCACGACGATGACCACCAGTCCGAGCCGGAAGAAGAAGACGATCGACCGCGACCACGGCGCAGCCGTCCGCCGCGCCGCCACCACGAATGCCGCCACCGCGGCGATCAATGCCAGCAGCAGCGGGTTGGTCGTGCGGGTGGCGGCGCCCGCCAGACAGCCGGCCCACAACCACCACGCGGCCGGATGGAGTCCGCCCCGGCCGGAGCGGGCCGACCGGTGGCCCTTCATTTGGTGTGCGGACGCTTTCGCCAGCGGAACAGGGTGCCGCCCACCAGCGCCAGCACGATCAACCCCCCGAACAGAGCCGGTGCCGCGGCGTTTCCGCTCCCGCCGTGAGCCGAGGCGGGAAGCGCCCGCAGTGACTGCGCCCGCGGACCGGAGTCCGGAGCCGTTGGCGACCCTTTGGGATTGGCGGTGGCGCCAGGCGATGCCTGAGGTGTTGTCGACGAAGGCCCCGAATGTGCCGGGGTCGTGGTAGCGGGCGCGGACGTGCTGGAACCCGGTGACGACCCGGGCAGTCTGGATCCGGTGGCGACAGAAGGAGCCGACGCCGACCCCGGTGATGCTGGCGCAGAGGCCGGCGCGGTCGCGGGAGGCGTGCCCACCACAGTTGTCGCGGTGTCGGGCGGCAGTGGACCGCACTCGGCGGTGTAGTCCGCTGACGATCGAGGGGGTGGGTCGGTGGGGTTGCCGTTCCCCGGGTTTTGGAATCGCCACCCCTCGACGTCGCCGTTGTGGACCTGCACCGACCCGGCCCCCACGTTGGAGTACTGCCAACTTCCCGATGTGCCGTGCCAGTACGACCAGTAGATGTCACCTCCCGACACCACCTGGCCGCATCCGCTGGCCGGAACTCCGTTGAGGGCACAGACGAACGGACTGCCATCGGCGGGAAGGCGAGGGGTCGACACCGCGAACAATGCCTGGAGACCGGTGTCCCCGCTCGGTACGGTTACGCACTTCACGAACGATCCCGCCGACCCACCGAAGTCGATCACAAACGCCACGCTCACGTCGGCGGCGGCGCCGGCGACGTCCCGGAAGGGCAGGAGTGCGTCAGGACCGGCTGACGCCAGCACAGCCGAAGCTGCGCCGGCGAACAGCACGGTGGCCACCAGCCTCCGGGGGGACCGACCGCCGATCATGTCCCGGCGAGCGTCGAGGTGGAGGCGATTCCGACAATGGGGTTGTTGAGCGGCGAGCTGCCGTGGGAGCCGGCGAAGATGGCGTCCCCATAGTTGAGGATCCCGCCGTCAGAGGCCACCAGCCAGTAGCCCAGGCCACTCGGTGTGGCCCCAATGCCCACGACGGGCTTGTTCAGCGGCGAACCGCCATGGGAGCCGAGGAATGCCGCGTCACCGTAGGCGAAGATCCCGCCGTCGGAGGCGGCCAGCCAATAGCCCATACCGTCGGGAGTGGCGGCCAGGCCCACGACGGGCTTGTTGAGGGGCGAACCGCCGTGGGAGCCCTGGAAGACGGCGTCGCCGTAGGCGAAGATCCCGCCGTCGGAGGCCACCAGCCAGTAGCCCAGGCCACTCGGCGTGGCCGCCATGCCCACGATTGGCTTGTTGAGCGGCGACCCGCCGTGGGAGCCCTGGAAGGCTGCGTCGCCGTAGGCGAAGATCCCGCCGTCGGAGGCCACCAGCCAGTAGCCCATACCGTCGGGCGTGGCCGCCATGCCCACGATGGGCTTGTTGAGCGGAGACCCGCCGTGGGATCCGGCGAAGAGGGCGTTCCCGTAGTTGAAGATCCCGCCGTCCGATGCGGCCAGCCAGTAGCCCTTGCCGTCCGGCGTAGCCGCCAGGCCCACAATGGGCTTGTTGAGCGGCGAGCTGCCGTGGGATCCCAGAAACGCGGCGTTCCCGTAGTTGAAGATCCCGCCGTCGGAGGAGGCCAGCCAGTAGCCCTTGCCCCCCGAGTTGGCCACGAGGGGAATGGCCACACCGGCCAAGGCCGGCACCGCCTGATAGGTGGCGAGCAGGTTGGGGGTCGTGCTTCCGGTAAAGAAGAACGCACCGGAACCGGCCCCCGAGCCGATCTGGAAGCCGAGCAGCGAGGACACCGGGGTCGAGCTCCCCTTGGCGAACTGACTGGCCAACGGCGATTGGCCGAGGGCTACCAACGCCTGCACGACGAGGGCCGTGGAGTCGGGATCGGTGGATCCGGGTGTGGTCACGGTGTTGGGGAAGAAGCTCCACCCTCCGTCACTGTCCTGCCCACCCCCGAGGAAGGCCAGCGCGCTGGCGGCATGGGTCGGGTCGAGCGCGTGCTGGGCCTCGAGCCCCTGGATGGCCAGTGCCGTCGAGTTGGTGTCCGGTCCGCTGAAGCTGGCCGGATCGCCGCTGCAAGGGTTGAGGAGGGTGATCAGGCTGGTCCACCCGCCGTCGGGGCACTGCTGGCCGGTCAGCCAGGCATCGGCCAGCGTCTGGCCGGTGACACCTGCGGCCGCCAACGCCGCGAGGGACAGACCCTGGCGGAATGCGCCGTCGAAGGAGGCGTCCTGTATGCCGAACAGTCCCGCATTCGGTCCCGACAGCTGCTCGGTGGCGAGCAAGCGCGCCACCAAGTCCGATCCACCGAACGATCGAGGGTCGATGCCCAATGCGTGGGCATCGAGAATGAGTATCGACAGTTGGCCCGGTCCGTCACTTCCGCTGACGGTGACGTACTGGTTGATATGGGTCTCGAGGTAGACGAGCGCGGCGTTGGCAGCCGGTAGATCCACGCCGGCGCTGGCCAGGGCCAGCACGGTGTTGGCCGTGGCCACCAGATCCGGTTGCCCCGGTGTCGACGAGGCCACGAAACCACCGGACGTGAGCTGGGAGGCGAGCCACCGTGCCCCCTGCTGCGCCGACGGCGCGTTGGGGAAGGACGGCGGGGCAGCGACGGACGGCCTGGGAGTGGCGCCGGCTACCGACGGTCCCGCGGCGATAGCGATCAGCAGGCTCACTCCGAGAGTGGCCGATGCCAACAGACGATTGATGGGCATGGGGTGGTTCCTCACTTCCGGGCAACGACCCGGAAGCCAAAGACACCTCGCGGGGCCCGTGACCGACCGAGTCCCTGCCGCAATTCTCGACGGGCATGGACTCAACCAAGCAGTGCCTCGGTATCCCGGCTCGTGACGTGCAGTTGCGTCACCTACGGTTGCGGACCAGCGCCGGACTCTGACCGGCTTCCCCGAGGACCTACCTCTGTTGTGGTGGTCGACGTTACCAGGGCCCGGGCGGAGGGGCCCAGCCTCAGGTGACGACCGACCCCATGCGCCCCGTCCCGGCGATACGAAGTGACCGGAGCACCTCGCGATAGGCCCGCCACGGGCTCTGCTCGGCATAGGCGATCCGGCGCTCGACACAGAAGGGACGGACCAGCTCCCGGGCTCGCCTCAGGTTGGCCCGGGGCATGGTGGGAAACAGATGGTGTTCGATCTGGGTGTCGAGCCCCCCGAACATGAACCCGGTGAACGATCGACCGGACAGGTTGCGCGATGTCATCACCTGCCGGCGCAGGAAGCCCAGCTCGTCGCCCTCGGTCAGGATGGGCATGCCGACATGGTTGGTGATGAAGCTGACGCCAAGGTAAAAGCCGAACAGCGCCTGCGAGACGGCGATGAACATCACCGCTCGCAGCGGCGAGAGGATCAGGAACGGCCCGACGAAGAAGATGGCTCCATGTGCGGCCAACAGGACGGCCTCGATGAGGACGGCCCCGCCGCTACGGCGGAACAGCGAGACGGCACTGGCCACGTGCAGGTTGAGCGCCTCGAGGAAGAGGAGGGGCAGGAGCAGGACGACTTGGGCCCTGGCGAACATCCGCATGAACCAGCCCCGACTGCCGGCCTGTTCCGCGGTGTAGACCAGGGCGCCGGGCACCAGGTCGGGGTCCTTGTCCGGGCGATTGGTGTGGGCGTGGTGCCGATTGTGTTTGGTGAGCCACCACCCGAAGCTGAATCCGGTGAACAGATTGGCCACGACCAGGCCGATGACGTCGTTGCCTCGTCTGCCTCTGCAGATCTGACGGTGCCCGGCGTCGTGGCCGATGAATCCCATCTGGGTGAGGACGAAGGCCAGGGCCGCCGCCGTCACCAGGTTCCACCAGCTATCGCCGATCGACACCGCCAAGCCGCCCAGCACGCACAGGGCGCCGACCGATGTGGCGATCTTCGCCGTGTAGTAGCCGCGGCGCCGGATGAGCAGTCCACCGGCGCGGACCTTGCGGGACAGCTCGGCGAAGTCTTCGCGGCTCGAGGCCGTCGGGACTGGGACCTCATACGTCGTCATGGTGAGTCTCTCGGTCAGTGCCCTGAGGCAGATGCGGTGCGAGGACCGGCCGGTAGAGCCGAACCCCACAGGTGGGAATCAGGATTCCGACGACCGCACAACGGTGGCGACCGGGAAACCCGTCCATCGAATAGACCGAGAGGCGGAGCTTCGCATCGTCAATCCAAGCCGAAGGTGACATGGCCACTCTATGCCGAAGTGGCCCCCGGGTCAGCGGCACGCTGAATCCGCTGGTCGCCGGGCCGCCCTTCGGGCCGCCTCCCCGAGCTGTCGGCGTCAACGGTGGGCCTACCTGCCGGTGGAGTCGGTGGTCCGCTTGGAGGGCAGCAAGGCCACCAGGATCAGGGCGATGAGCCAGAAGAAGAACCCCAGGATGACCCAGCCCACGGCGTGACGTCCCTTGCGCTTGGCGATGTTGTAGATCCATACCATCACCAGAATCCACAGCACGAAGCCGATGACCGACCCGAATGCCCGCACACCGGTGCCGACCGCCAACATCGCCGCATCGAGTGCCGATGTCACCAGAACCTGCTCGGACGCAACATGCTGCAAGCGTACAAGCCCGTCGTATGGTCGGTCGTTGCGCCACCCGAGTAGTGGTGGCAGGTACGATGCCGGCATGTCTCCGGGAGGTTTGGCGCGCTCGTGGCACGACCGGTACTTCGTGGCGCCGGTTCGGCGGATCGTGGCCCAAGAGCTCGACGTTGCCTCGGAACGGATGGCAACGGCGTTCGAGGAGGCGAATCAAGACCTTCGACGAATACTCGGGGATATGGCTGACGCCGAGGACCAGGTGGCCGAGTCCATCGGCCGGACCCTCACCAGGCTGGGAGCGGAGATCGAGCTCCTGCAGTCCGAGCTCCACCACATCGGTCGGACTGAGCCGGATCTGCCCCATTGACTCCTGCGCCAGGTGGCGGCCCGGTGATGCTCGATCTCCAGGCTGCGCAGAGCGCCTCCTACCGCGAGCGCGGGGTGGCCCGCTACGCACTCGATTACACCTTGGCACTGGCGCACACCACGCCGGAGCTGCTCGGGAAGGTGCTCGTGCGCTCCGACCGCTCCCCGATCCCCGAACTCCAACCTCTGGTGGACCGGGGCGTGGCCACCACGTCACCGGATTGGTCCGGTACGGGCGGGATCTTCCACGCCTTGTCGCCCTTCGACATCGCCACACCCGTCCGTGAAGTCTGGCCCCGCCAGGCCTCACGGACCGGGAGGCGGCTGGTGGTCACGGTCTACGACCTCATTCCCGAGCTGTTTGCCGACACCTATCTGGTCGACCCGGGCATCCGCCGACGGTACCGGGCCCGCCGTGAGTTGGTGCGAGCGGCAGACCACGTCATGACGCTGTCACAGTCCGCGGCGGACGACGTGGTCGACCACCTCGGTGTACCCGATGACCGGGTGAGCGTCGTGGGCGCGGCGTGTTCTGATGTGTTCCGGCCGGAGGATGGACGAGCCGGTGGCCGACAAGGCGCCGCGACGCACGTTCCCGGACTTGGTCGGCGCTACGTCGTCTACAACGGCGGCGTCGAGTTTCGCAAGAACATGGAGGGGTTGATCAGGGCGTTCGCCCGACTGCCGGTTCCGGTTCGGGAGGGCCGCCAACTGGTCGTGGTCTGCCGGCTCGAACCCTCCGAGCGTCACCACTACGAGGTCATCGGACGCCAGGCTGGCCTGGGCGATCAGCTTCTGCTCCCCGGCCAGGTGTCCGACCCCACACTGGTGCAGCTCTACCGCGGCGCCGAGTTGGTCGTGTTCCCATCGTTGTACGAGGGATACGGGCTACCGGTGGCCGAGGCCATGGCCTGCGGGGCCCCGGTGGTGGCGTCGGGAAACTCCTCGTTGGTCGAGCTGGTCTCTCCCGAGGCCACGTTCGACCCCACCGATGCCGACGACCTGGCTCGCGCCATCGAGCGAGGCCTGGTGGACCAGCCCTTTCGGGACCGGCTACTCCGCTGGTCGGCTCGACCCCGCCCGAGCTGGAACGATGTGGCCGAACGGGCCGGAGCGGTCTACCGTCGACTTGACACCGGGCAGGGCCGCCGACCCCGCCGCCCCGCCGCGTGGCGCCGCCGACCCCTGATCGCCCTCGTCACGCCCTGGCCGCCGGCGATGGCCGGCGTGGCCTCGTACTCCCGCCGCCTGGCCCGGGCGCTCTCGGTTCACGTCGAGGTCGATGTGTTCATCGACGGCGGGCGCCCGGACGGGTTCGACCCCACCGACGGGCTCGATTCCTATCTGGCCTCGTCGCTCCTGCATGTGGAGGCCAGCAGGGGTGGCTACGACGCCATCGTGGCCTGCATCGGGAACAGCGAGCACCACGCCATGGCGCTCAAGCTGATGCGGCTCGACAAGCTGCAGGCTGTCGTGCTGGCCCACGATGTGCGACTGACCGGGTTGTACCGCCATGGTGCAGCCCGGGGCGCCGTTCCCGAGGGTATGGCTGCCGTACTCTCGACGATGTACCCACAGGCCACCGCGGACTGGATCACCGAGGGATGGGTGCAGCCCGCCGATGCCGAGGCACACGAGGTGTTCATGGCCGGCGAGCTGGTGGCCCTGTCGCAGCGGTTCCTCGTGACGTCCGAGTTCGCGGCGGAGGTGGCCAGACTCGACGCCCGCCCCGAGCATCGCGGCAAGGTACAGGTCTGTCCCTTCTCCTATCCGGACGTGGTTCGAAGGCCCCCGCCCGCTGAGGAGCCCGGACTGATCTGCAGCTTCGGACTGGTCAACGAAGTCAAGCAGCCCTGGTTGCTGCTCGAGTCCTTCGCGCTCCTCCACCACACCGATCCCACCGCCAGGCTGGTCTTCGTCGGACCGGTCGACACCTCCTTGCTCGAGCACTACGGACAGGTTGCCACCGGCCTGGGCATCGCGGGAGCGACCACATTCACCGGTACCGTCGACGACCTGACCTATGAGCGTTGGCTCTCCCGGGCGTCGGTGGCGGTGCAGTTGCGGGCCAGCTCCAACGGTGAGACGTCGGCGGCGGTCGCCGACTGCCTGTGCCACGGGGTGGTCACCGTGGTCACCGACGCCGGACCCGCCGGCCAGCTGCCCGACTTCGTGGAGAAGGTACCGGTCGATGCGACGCCGGAACGGCTGGCCGAGGCCATCAGGCCTCTGTTGGACCAGCACCGGCTGCGGGAACGACGGAGCGAGCAGGGCCTCGAATTCGTCGCCGCTAGAGGATTCGACCGGGGAGCAGAGGATCTGCTCGAGGCGATCGCCTTACAACCGTCCGAGGATCGACAGCGGATCACCGCGTGAGCCGCTCGGTGGTGGTGGTCTCGCTGCGGGCGGGTGATTGGTTGACCGAGTGCCTGCAGTCGGTGCGGGAGCAGGCCGACGATCTGGTCGTGGTGGACAATGGTTCTCCCGACGCCGAGGTAGCCGCGGTCGGACGACAGTTCGGCGCGACGGTTGTACGCAATCGGGTGAACCAGGGGTTCACCGGTGGCGTCAATCAGGGGATCGGTCGGTCCCGTGGAGACGTCGTGGCTCTGCTCAACGACGACGCCGTCGCGGAGCCGTCCTGGTTGGCGGTTGCCGAATCAACCCTGGCGGATCCGACCGTGGCCGCCGTCACTCCGAAGATCCTGCTCTCGGGGTGGTTCGGGCAGCTCACGCCGGCCGAGGAGGCCTGGGACGCGTCACCGGACCCACGCATCTTGGGCCGAAGGCTCTTCTCGGTGCGCTACCACGACGAGGAACTGCTCGAGCAGTTGGTGGGACCGGGAGTCCACGGCATCGAGACGGGGACCGAGGACGGCCGTCCGGTGCGGTGGAGGTGGACTCGTCCGGGCAAGCCGTACTTCGTTCCGTTGGCGGTCCCGAGACCGCCCGAGGGAGTCACGATCAACGGCGAGGAGTCGGTCACGCCCGGGGCGGTCTGTCGATTGATCAACAACGCCGGGCTGTTCCTCCGGTCCGACGGCTACTCGGGCGACCACGGCCTCGGGTCTCCTGATGACGGACGTTGGGACCATCCACGCGAGACGTTCGGTGTCACCGGCACGGCCATGGCGGCGCGTTCGGACGTCTTCCGCACGGTCGGACCGTTCGCCCCACCATTCTTCGCCTACTACGAGGACACCGATTGGAGCTGGCGGGCGCGACGCCGGGGCATGCGGCTCGTCTATACCCCGTCGACCTCGATCCATCATCGACGATCCGTGACCTCGGCCCAGACCCTCGGAGGCAGGGTCCGCATCTTGAGCGAACGGAACCGGCTCCTCTGTCTGGTGCGCAATGCTCCCGGTGACGTGATGGCGAACGCCGTGAGGCGGCGGATCGTCGATGGTCCCGACCATGGGATCCGTCGCGGCATGGTGCGGAAGCTGCCGTGGGCCCTCGCCACCAGGTTCCAGCTGGCCCGTGGCGCGTCCCTCACTGCCGCTGAGGTATGGGAGCGATGGGCCGGCTCGGACATCGAATGGGACGATGGGCCGTGCGCACCCGAGGAGCATCATGCCGGCTAGTCCCCCGTACCTCCCCGACAGCACCAAGGCGCGCCGCCGGGTCGCCGATCAGCTCCATGCCGCCATCGAGGCCATCGTGTCCGAACGACGTCGCCGGGGGAAGCTCGAACCCGGGCTGGAGGATCAGCTCGACGCCCATGGACGCACCATGGTGGCCATGCGCTCCGGTCCGGGGGGCCAGCGGTTCTCGCCCCCTTCCGCGGTTACCCGGCTCCATCGGCTGCTCGCTCGCCTTCGAATGCCGGTACAGCATGATGACGGCGGGGAGCAGGCCACCCTGCGGATTCTCTTCGTCGTCCAACGGTACGGCGCCGAGGTGGCCGGCGGAGCCGAGCTGCTCTGCCGAGAGTTCGCCACCCGCTTGGCGAGTCGGGGCCACCGGGTGGAGGTGCTGACCAGTCGGGCACAGAGCGCCCACGACTGGGCCAATGTCTACCCACCGGGCCACTCGGAGATCGACGGCGTGAGCGTGCACCGGCTGGGCGTACGTGAGCCCCGTGACACGGCGGCGTTCGAATCGGCGAGCGTGGACGTCCTGTGGAGTGGCCGGTTGGTTCCCGACTCCGAACAGCACGCGTGGAGGAGGTTGCAGGGGCCGGACCTACCCGAGCTCGAGCCGTGGTTGCGCAGGAGGGCTGGCGAGTTCGACGTCGTCGTTCACTTCGGGTATCTCTACTCGCCCACCTGGGCCGGGCTTCCGATCACCTCGGCGGTGGGGCCGACGGTGCTGCACGCAACGGCCCACGATGAGCCGGCCTTCTGGCTCCCGGTGTTCGATGACATGTTCACCCTCCCCACGCAGTACGCGTGGTCCACCGACGAGGAACGTGACCTTCTGGTGCGTCGGGGTGCGCCCCGGTCCGGCTCCGTCATCGGGATCGGCGTCGATCTCGAGTCCCGCGGTGATCCGGAACGCTTCCGTGCCGGGACGGCATTCGGGGATCGGCCCTATCTGGTGTTCGTGGGCCGCGTGGAGGCCGGAAAGGGATCCGAGGAGCTGATCCAGTTCTTCGAGGCGTACAAGGGTCGGCACCCCGGACCCTTGGCGCTCGTCTTCGTCGGTCCCGCCGAGGACCACCGGACCCATCCCGACATCCACTACACCGGGTACGTCGACGACCAGACCCGAACCGATGTGATCGCCGGGGCCATCGCCCTCGTCCAACCCTCCTTCTTCGAGAGCTTCTCGATGGTCCTCACCGAAGCCTGGGCCCAGCGACGCCCGGTACTGGCTCAAGGTCGTACCGAGGTACTGATGGGACAGGTGCGACGGAGCGCAGGGGGGCTCTACTACCGCGGCTACGGCGAGTTCGAGGCGGCGCTCGATCTCCTCACGAGCCGGCCCGATCTGGCCACTCGACTGGGAGCGTTCGGCCGTTCGTTCGTCGAACGGGAGTACCGGTGGGACATCGTGCTCTCCCGCTACGAGCGACTGCTTCGCCACGCCGTCACCTCGGCCAGCGCCTCGAGGGCCGGCTGACTCCAGCACACCGACCCTGGCGAGACTCCCCCGCGTGAGCGCAGGCTCAAGTGAGCGCAGGCGGTTGTCGATAGAGAGGGTGTGCCTGCTGCCACGTTCCTTGCCCCTGCAGATGCCAGCAACCACGCCCGTGCGGCGCACGGGGTGCGTTCGACTCGAGCGCTGTGCCTGTGTCTGGCCATGGCGATCGCCATGGCGATCGGGTTCGCCTCGCCGTCCCGAGCGGGAGCCGCATCCATACGCGTCCCGGCCGGGGAGAACCTGAGCCAGATCGCGCACACCTACGGAACGACGGTGACAGCACTGGCCGGCGCCAATGGCATTGCCGATCCGAATGTCATCGTGGCCGGCACCGTTCTCCGGATCCCCACCGAAACCGCAGTCACTTCGGCACCGGTCGCCGCGGGCGGCGCGACCAAGGTGGTCGTGGCATCCGGTGACAGCCTCTGGACCATCGCCACCCGCTACGGCATCACGATGAACGCGCTGGCCCGGTCCAACGGGATCACGCTGACCTCCAATCTGCTGATCGGGACCACGCTGTCCGTGCCCGCCCGGCCTGCCGCTCCGAATTCCGGGGCGGGTGGTACAGCCACGGTGATGTACGAGGGACAATCGATACCGGTCGCCCTGGCGGCGTTCCCGAGCCGGCTGAGCCTGCTACCGGTCTTCCAGAAGTGGGCGGATGCGTTCGGCGTGCCCGCGTCGTTGCTCGAAGGGACCAGCTGGTGGGAGTCCGGATGGCAGATGTCCGTCGTGTCCTCGACGGGCGCCATGGGGATCGGTCAGCTCGAGCCCTCTACGGTGGCCACCCTCCGCATCCTCCTCGGGAACCCACTCCTCAGCGCGGCCAACACTTCGGACAACATCGAGATGGCGGCGGCCTATCTCCATCAGCTCCTCGGCCAGACCAGCGGGAACCAGGGGCTCGCCCTCGCCGGCTACTACCAGGGGCTGTCATCGGTCCGGCAACGTGGCCTGCTCCCGTCGACAGCGCTGTACGTGCATGGCGTCCTCGC
>Ga0307373_10006737_pt1 | contig 18175 bp, 17 predicted proteins | sample OX2MG_FD_202534 | JGI IMG/M metagenome (GOLD analysis project Ga0307373, IMG submission 202534) | Soil microbial communities from Risofladan, Vaasa, Finland - OX-2 | ecosystem: Environmental > Terrestrial > Soil > Coastal area > Acid sulfate soil | place: Finland: Risofladan, Vaasa | collected...
AGCTCCAAGATGCGCTTTCCCCGACTGGCGACCCAGGAATCACTCTCCAGACTGGCCCGGGCTGAGTGAAATGGCTGTTCTCCGCAAGCTGAAGTTGCCGGTTCTCCATCTGAGTTCACCCAAGTACCAGGCGGAAGACCGGACAAGTATCGGAATGCCGCCACCGAGAACGTCCTTGGCGAGTACCTGGCCAAAACGCTGAGAACCTCACTTTCGCAATGTAGAGGCCGTGGGTTCAAATCCCATCACCTCCACCCGGAAGCCCTGGTCCAGGGCTCGTGCTCTCGTCGACGGCGTGAGGGGTCCTGGCGACCGATCGTCTCCATGCTTGCGGGTGCGTCTCGTCGGGACGATGATGCGCCACCACGGGGGCGGATGGGTGCAGGTGCCGCATGGTGTCGGCGAGAGACGGGGGCAGCAGATGAAGAACGACGTGTTCACGGTCGAGCGACTCATCAGCGTCCCGCCCGAGGCGATCTTCGATGTCCTGGCCGATCCCGCTAAGCACGCGCTTATTGACGGCTCCGGCATGCTGCAGGGCGCGAACGAGGCGTCCTCCACTCGTCTCGCCCTCGGCGTCACGTTCGGCATGGGTATGAAGTTGGGGGTCCGCTATTCAACGGTGAACACCGTTGTGGAGTTCGAGGAGAACCGGCGCATCGCCTGGCAGACCGGGCCCAAGGGCAAGCTCGAGCCCTATGTGGCGGGACGGATCTGGCGCTACGAGCTCGAGCCGCGCGGCGACCGCACGGTGGTGCGCGAGAGCTGGGACATCAGTACCGATCACCAGCGCAGCCTCCTGCGGTTGGGCGACATCTACTCGAAGAAGACCCGTCGCGATATGGAACTGACGCTGGCCCGCCTGGACGCGCTGGTCACCACGGCCTGACCCAACGCGCCAACAGTCGCGGCCACGGTGCCTGCGGCGACCAGCCGTGTGCTCCCCGCACCCGCTGTTGTCCGGTGAAACCCGCACGCCCAACCGCACCAGTCGCAGAGGGCGACGACGGCCATGCATTTGGCTACGCCGTGGCCAGGCACGGTGCCGGTCTCTCCCAGGCGGGCGTTGGCGGACGAGGGACCACGGGATCACTCCCCACACGGGAGGCTGGTCCCCCGCATCGCGTTATGGTCCGCCGATGGCCAAGGGAGCCCTTCGCCGCCACCGCGACTTCCGGCTGCTTTGGGGCGGCGAGACCGTCAGTGAGCTGGGCTCGCAGATCAGCCTGCTCGCCATCCCGCTCCTCGCCGTCAACACGCTGCACGCCACGACGTTCGAAATGGGCCTCTTGACCGCGGCATCGACTGCGGCGTTTCTCATCGTCGGGCTCCCGGCGGGAGTCTGGGTGGATCGGGTGCGGCGCCGTCGCCTCATGATCGCCGCCGACCTGGGACGGCTTCTCGCACTGGGCTCCATTCCGATCGTCTACGTCGTCGGCGACCTGACACTCGTCCAGCTGTTCGTCGTCACGTTGGCCACTGGCATTCTCACCGTCTTCTTCGACGTCGCCTACCAGTCGTACCTTCCCTCGTTGGTTGGTCGTGAACACCTCGTGGAGGGCAACGCCAAACTCACAGGCAGCGCGCAGGTGGCGGCGGTGGCCGGGCCGAGCGTGGCGGGTGGCCTCGTCCAGGCCATCGGGAGTTCGGCCGCTGTGGCGGTCGACGCTGGGAGCTTCCTGTTTTCCGCCGCGGCCGTGGGCGCCATCCGCACGCCCGAACCGAAGCCTGCGCCGCCCGAGGGCGGGCACCCCGGGCTCGCCCAGGGCATTGCGGAAGGCCTGCGCTTCGTGTTCGGCAATGCCCTGCTGCGGGCGATCGGGTGCACCACCGCCACCTCCAACCTGTTCAGCGGCATCGCCGCCGCAGTGGAGATCGTCTTCTTGGTCCGCCAAGTCTATGCGACGGCGGGGGTGATCGGCCTCCTCTTCGCCCTCGGTGGTGTCGGCGGTGTAGCCGGCGCGCTCGCCGCCGGACCGATCGCCCGCCGCTTCGGGGGCGCACGGGCCACCATCATCGGCATCGCCGGGAGTGTCGGAGCGCTGTTGATCCCCCTCACCATGCCCGGGGCCGGGCTCCTCTACTTCGGCTTCGGCTTCCTGATGGTGTCCTTCTCGGCGACCGTCTACAACGTCAACCAGGTCAGCTTCCGGCAACGCTTGTGTCCCGACAGGCTCCTCGGGCGCATGAACGCCACAATGCGCTTCGTCGTCTGGGGGGTGCTCCCCATCGGGGCACTGCTCGGCGGCATCCTGGGAGCGGCCTTCGGGTTGCGCACCACACTCTGGATCGGTGCACTTGGCCAGGCCCTCGCCGGGATCTGGTTGCTCGCCTCCCCGATGCGCGGCCTGCGGGACTTCCCCGACGCTCCTCCCGAGTCGGGGCGGAACGCCGGGCCTGACTCGCACGAACCGTTGCCCTGAGGACTACCGGTGATGCTCGGTCACGCCGATGGCCGGGAGGGCTTCGATCTCGTGCTTGGTCAAACTGACCGTGATCCCCTGGTCGATCTTCTCGACTGAGCCGATTGGGATGGCGACCTGCTTGCGCCCCCAGAGGTGGCCCTCCTGCAGGAGTACATGCGTCACGCGGCCCGCAGCGGAGTCGATGACCAAGCCCTCGACCTTGCCGACCTCGCCGTCGGTCGCGTGCACCGCCTCGCCGCGCTGCACGCCGATCTCACCCGGCGGGAGCATGTCCCGGGTCTCCACGGCGCTCGCCAGCGCAATCCGCGGATCAGCCCCACCTTCCAGACCGAAGTAGGGCCAGTAGTAGGCCTCGTGCGCCTCGTAGGCATCGTATCCACTGCCTCCCGGGAGAAAGTCGGTCTCCTCGGCGGACGGCAGCTGGTCGAACTCGGCGAGGGTGTAGCGCAGGCGGACCTCGTCGCCCTCCGACTCGACCATCTCGAGCGGGACCAGCCGGCCGAGGCCGCTGCGGTGCTCCGGCTCGACGACAAGGTGGGTGAGGGCTCGGGCCACCGGGTCGACCACGACCCTGCTCACCGCGCCGCAGGGCCCGTCGCTGCAGGTCGCAGCGGCCCCGATCGTGAACGTGGTGTCTGTCATAGCGGCCTCCTTGGTCGGCCAAGACCCTACTGGGGCGCAGAAGCCGCCCAGCGATCCCGGAACGGCGAGTGCGTCAGCATTACCAACCGCGAAGGTCGACATCCCAACGATCGACCACTTCGTGGCCGTCGACCACGTACAGGGCCTCGTGGTACGCCACTGTGGGGTCAATGTGCGCCGGGAGTACCTGCACCCGGTCGCCGACCCGGAGCGCTGACGAAGGACTGAACGTCAGATGCTCGTCCGAACAGAACCACACGTCGGCCCCCTCGACCGAAGGGTCGCCGTGGTCCATGCCCAGTGCCTTGAGTCCGCAGTCCGCTACTACCCAGCCGGTCGAGACAGAGATGACGGTCGACAGGACGGAGAGCGCCTGGGAGAACGGAAGGCCGAGTTTGCCGTAGGCAGTGTCCATCAGCGCGTAGGACCCGGCCTGGATCTCGGTGGCCCAGGAGTTCAGGTCGTAGGTCCCCGTGCCTCCTGCCGAGATCACCTCACCGCCGACCTCCCCGGCTGCCGCCACCAGTTGACCCATTGACTCCTCGAGCATGGAGGCACGGGCGGAGCGATCGGGCAGCCCGACGATGTGGCCCTCGTACCCCATGACCCCGCGCACCGTGAGGCCGGCGGCGCGGGAGCGGTCGGCCAGTCGACCTGCCTCCTCAGGCGGGCAGCCGCAACGGGGGAGGCCGACGTTGACGTCGATCAGCACCTCGGGCACGCGGGCCCGCGCTGCGGCGAGGATGGTGGCGTCCGAGTCGACCGCGACAGTGACGCGTGCGCCTGCGCGGGCGAGTGCACCGAGGCGGGACGCGTCGACGACCTCGTTGGCCAGGAGGAGGTCATCGTCCAACCCTGCTCGTGCCATGCCTTCCATCTCCCGCACAGTGGCGCAGGTGAATTGTGAGCACCCCGCCGCCGACTGGCGCATGGCCAGGGCGGTGCACTTGTGCGCCTTCACGTGCGGGCGTAAGCGAGCGCCGGGGAGGGCATCGGCCATGGTGCGGATGTTCTCGTCCAATCGCCGGGCGTCGACGAGAAGCGCCGGCGTCGTCAGCTCTCCGGTCAGCATGGCCTGCACGCTACCGACCGCTCGCTGATCAGCGCAGCGCTTGCCGCCAGGGATCCATATCAAGGCCCGGGTAGCGGGCTTGGACGCCGGCCAGCGTGGCCTCGTCCCAGCAGGGATGGCCCGGCTCGGGCACGCCCATGAGCGCGAGTTGCCGCGGCGTTGCCTGCTGGACGTACTTCGTGAGCTCGGGCGAGAACCCTCGAAACGGCCAGGCCTGGTAACCGCCCCAGCTGGCCTCGCGATGACGAAATGAGACATGGAGCATGACGCGGTACCGGGTCGGGTCAGTGAAGTCCGTCGAACGGTGGTAGACGTCCGGCCGGTAGGCGACCACCGATCCGGCCGGGGCGGCAGCGTCGGACGGGTCGTCGTACAACTCGGGATAGTCGGCGTAGCTCAGCGTGTGCCGCTCGACGGGAATGTCCCTCGTCTTCTGCCACGAGACGAAACGAGTGGCACCGTCCTCCGTGGTCACATCGGTCAGGTAGACGAAGAACTCCGCCTGTTGGAACCCAAGGGCGTGACGGGGCACGACCAGCATGTGATTCGGATAGTCGGCATGGAGAAGCTGGTTGTAGCCCGAAGCCTGTGCCGCACACTTGGCCGTCGCGATCCCCATGTAGAGCGCGAGGTCGGGCGTGCCGAGCAGTCCCTCGGCGAGCCGAACGACCCTCTCGTGCAACATCAGAGCATTGAGCCGCCAGCTGTGAAAGGGGAACTCTGGCCACGCCGCGTCCCAGGTGTGCCACCCGCCCGCCGCCGCGCCGCCGCGCTCTGCCATTTCGGCTGGGGTGGGGAAGTAGCGGTGCACGGCATGTTGCGCCGCCTGGAGCTCGTCGACCGGGATCAACTTGGGCACAATGCACCACCCATCGCGATCCCACTGCTCCTTCAGTGCGGGCGCCAGCGCGGCCATGAGGGCAGGCTAACCCCAGCACCTGCTACAATGGCTCTGCCTCGGGCGTTCGCCCGGCGGGGCCCGTTCGAGATTCCTGATCGAGTAGGCCACTTTCCCTCGATTGGAGTCTTGCCATTTCTTCCTTCTCAGACCTTGGCGTCCCCGCGGCGTACAACGAGCGCCTCACGCGCCAGGGCATCACAGAACCCCTGACCATTCAGGCGGAGACGATTCCGCCTGCCCTCGCGGGGCGGGACATCTGCGGCAAGGCGCCCACCGGCTCGGGCAAGACGCTCGCTTTCGGCCTCCCGCTCGTCGTCAACTCCGTGCAGTCTCGCCCCCGTCGCCCCCGGGCGCTGGTTCTCGTGCCGACCCGGGAGCTGGCCACGCAGGTGCACGATGTCATCGGGGGGCTCCTCGGGCACGACAGCAAGCGGGTGGTCTCGATCTTCGGAGGTACCGGGTACCGCGATCAGGTACGGGCGCTGCACAGGGGTGTCAATATCGTCGTGGCCTGCCCGGGACGTCTTGAAGACCTGATCGAGCGGGGCGACGTGCAGCTCCAAGACGTCACCACGGTCGTGCTGGACGAAGCGGACCGGATGGCGGATATGGGGTTCCTCCCGGCGGTGCGCCGCTTGCTCGACCAGACCGCATCGAACCGCCAGGTCCTTCTCTTCTCGGCGACCATTGGCCGCGAGGTGGAATCGGTCATCCGGAGCTACCAGCGTGACCCGGTCCGGGTCGCCATCGAGGCGACCGAGGAGGCCAAGGGCGACGTCGCCCATCTCTTCTGGAAGGTGGATCGGACCGAACGCGTGGCGATCACGGCCAAATTGATTGAGCAGCACGGGCAGGCGTTCGTGTTCTGCCGCACCAAGCGCGGGGCCGATCGCGTGGTCCGCCAGCTCCAGGCCCATGGTGTGCGTGCCGTGCCGATGCACGGCGACCGCACGCAGGGTCAACGCGAGCGGGCTCTCGATTCCTTCGCCAAGGGGAAGGCGGATGCGCTCGTGGCGACTGACGTTGTGGCACGAGGTATCCATGTCGATGCCCTGCCCTGTGTTGTCCATTTCGACCCGCCCACGGACCACGTGGACTACGTCCACCGCTCGGGTCGGACCGGCCGCGCCGGCCACACGGGGACAGTGGTGTCGTTGGTCACCCCCGAGCAGCACAAGGAGGTCCGCGGCGTGCAAAATGCGCTCGGGCTGGAGCCCGGACTCCTGGCGCCGTTCTCGGCGCCGATGACGGCGCCGTCGACGGAGAGCGGAGGCTCGCGCAAAGACCGGGGTGGGGAGTCACCCAGGGTCCGGAAACTCACCGGGACTGTGAAGTTCTTCAACAGCGCTCGTGGCTACGGGTTCGTCGAGCACCGTGGGGGAGAAGACCTCTTCGTCCACCATTCGCAGGTCCAGGGAGACGCCCGCAATGGCATCGCACCGGGATCGACTGTGGAGTTCACCATCGGATCCGGCCGAAAAGGCGACGAGGCGCACAACGTCAAGGTTCTGGAGAGCCGCTGACGCTGGGCAGTTTGGTTTCCTAGCTCCAGAGGAGAAGGACAAGTCCGGCACCGAGCGCCATGTAGAGGCCGAAGGGCAGGGCTGACCTGCGATCCGCTCGGTGGAGCGCGATCAGGGCGACGCCGACGACAAGCGCCAGAATGTTGGCGTAGATGAAGCCCTGCATCAGGGCCGTTGGGCTCACCCAGGCCAGGCCAAAGCCGAAGACCAGGGACAGTCGGACGTCGCCGAAGGCCATCCACCGCGGGTTCATCAGGTTGACCGCGAAGAATAATGCGAAGGCGGCGATTCCTCCGACCACTGCAACGAGGAGACGGTGCCACTCGTTCGTGCCTGAAGCCACCAACACGCCGCTCGCGATGACGACGAGGCTCAGCGCGTGCACCAGGGTCTTGGGCAGGAGTCGGCGCGTGAGGTCGCAGTAGGCGAGTTGGATGAGGCCGATCAACAGCAACAGCGGGGGCAGGGCATTGGGCGACCAACCGACCCGGTGCAGCACGTAGGCGGGGAACAATCCCGAGGCGACGGCCAGCGCGAGCCACTGGTGCGACGTGATGTGCGGGGCATCGTCGCTTTCGACAGAAACGGGAGTCTCGGCCGTCAGACCGGCCGAGCGGTGCACGGCCGCTGCCAGCTCGCGACGGGTGACGGGCACGAGGAGCGATCCGGCGGCGATGCCCAACATGGCTCCGAGCAAGAGCGTGATGTTCGGCGTCATTTGATGATCGACACCGCACCACAGTTGTAATTGAGGTCAGCCACCGTGACGCCGCCGACGGACACGCCGGCCGCCTGCAGGATGGGCCCCAGAACCGGTGGCAACGTACTCGTCAACAAGGTACCGGCAAATCCCGTCGCCGTCCCGGTGAAGGTCGGCATCGTCGTCGCGGAGGAAATGGGATTCACGTTGGCCTGCATGGTCGAGGCGGTCGGAGGTATGTACGTTGCAGGAAACGCGATCCCGGTGCTGGGCGCGCCGCCGATGGTCAACGTGCCGAGGGAAGCTCCGCCCAGCGTCACTGCGGCACTCGCGGTGGTGCCACTTGCGGCGATGGCGACTGACGTGAACGAGTTGTTGGTCTGAGAGCAGGAGACACCCCTGAGTGTGGCGGTGCCCTGGGCCCCCGTGAGGGGAATGTCGAGCGTGCCCGGGAGCGACCCTCCGCTCAGCGTCAGGTCACCGTTGACCTGGCCCGATGTCGCGGTCGTTCCAACAGGACCGTAGGCGAGTTGGGGTGGTGACACGACTTGGAGAGTCAACGTGGAAGCGCCCACGCCGGTGATGCCCAGAGCCAATTGAACATTGATGGCGTTCGCACCGTTGGCCAGCTCGGCCTCGGTGGTCAGCGTCTGCAGCACATTGAGACTCGCCGACAATGCCGTCTGTGGAAGATAGGTCCCGCAGTTCGGTCCATTGATGGTCACCAGTTGGCAAAGTGTCACGCTCGCTCCGCCGAAGCTCAGCGCCTTCAGCGCAGTATTCGCCACGCAGACCGACGGCGTAGGTGTCGCCGAGCAGTTCGTGGCCATCTGCTGGGTGCCGGTCGCGGTCGTCAGGATGGACAGCCAGCTCGATGCGGGGAGGCTGGCCGTGAGGATGTTGCTGGGCGTGAGCGCTCCCGAGGAGGCTGTGATGAGTTGCTGCACCGTCACGTAGCTGTTGGCCAGGCCCGCATAGCTCGCCGCGGAGAGACCGACGCTGGTGCCGAGCGTGCTCAGGATCGCATTGAGAACGCCCGACTGCTGTGAGGTGAGCGAAGCCAGGTAGGAACCGACGGAGAAGCCGTCCTCCGGGGTGACCGCGGCCAAGGCCGATCTCGTCACGGAAGAGCTTCCGCCGACGAAGATGTGCGGGACGCTCTGCGTCGCAGTGACCAGCACCGCGGTACACGGGATGGCAAGGGGAGGAGATTGTTCGTAACACCCGGTCTTGGGGATCGTCCATCCGACCGGTGCGGTGGTGCTCCAGTACTCTCCCTTGGCCGTGAACGTCACATTGCCGGCGTTGTTGTCCGACTGGACGTTGGCCAGCTTGCCATTGATATACGACGAGTAGTTGGCGATCTTCTGGCTATCGGCCAGGTTGATGTAGCGGGCCATGTCGAGGGCCGCGGTATCGGCCAGCGCCTGTGCCTCTCTCGAACTGGTGACGGTGAACCCGATGTCCACCCCCATGGCGCCGCCCCAGAGCAGCAGGGTCATGCAGATGGCCGTGAGGACGAAGGTGGCACCCCGCTCGTCGCCATCGCGCCGCCACCGGCTTCTCCGGGTCATGTGCTCTTCCATGGCCTAGGAGCTCGGAAGCGACATCTGGAGGACGTCTGTCGAGGAGATGGTCGAAGGTGTGATGACGCCCAGGCCGGGAAGCAAGGGGAAGATCGGATCCTGAGCGTACTGATAGGTCACGGTCACGCTGAGACATTCGTTGCTGGCATTGGACGGGCAGGGAACCTCGTTGGCGATACAGGTCAGGACTCCGTTAGATGTTCCAATGACCGACGGCTTGGCATCCGGCTGGTAGCACTGCCCCTTGTCCATCCAGCTCAGGTCGTTGGCTGCCTGGCCCTCCGCAGTGCCCTTCGGCCCGAGCGGCGTCGTGGCGGCCACGATTCCGGCGCGTGCGCCATCCGCCGCCGCCTGTGTGACCGTCGACTGTGCCGAGAGGATCAGGCCGTACGAGACGATGCCGTAGAGCAGCGCGATGAGAAGGACCACCACGAAGGCGAACTCCACCATTTCCGCGCCGCGCTCGTCGCGTTGCCGACGGCACTGCCCCGGCATCTTCCACGTGCGCGGCCCCACGGCAAACCCCCTCCTCTGTATCTCGTGCAGTCACGCCGACTTCGGATCCAAATTCCGTCGATGCGCCGCGGTGAGACGTCCGGAGTGATTCTGGGCCGCCGTGTCTGCGCGGTACATAGGACATATGGACCATTTGCCCCTCTCACCAGGAACTCCTGCGCGGAGAATGGTCAGAAGGACCTATGTACGTTGCCGCCGTCTCGTCGTACCCTCCAACGAAGTCTCCGGGCCTGTCGGGCGCGTGACGACAGGCAACACGGTGTTTCGCCGGTTGAGAGGGGGAAGGTTTCTGTGAAACGGCAGACGCTCATATTGGTGGTGATCGGAGTCATCCTGTTCATTGCAGGGAGCACGATCGCCTTCGCCAGTGTGAAGGGAGCGAGCAAGAAGACGGAGTCGAGCGTCAACGTCGCCCCGGTGACGACGTCGGTGGTCGTCGCCAAGGCGAATATCCCGGCGGGAACGACGGGACAATCGATCATTTCGAACAATCTCGCGGCGATTGAGCCCATTCCGACAAAGACCTACACGCCGGCCGACCTGGGGTCCTTGCAAGGATTGTCGAGCGAAGTCTTGACGTCGGCGGTCAAGGAGGGGCAGGCGTTGAGCGCCACCCAGTTGACGGCAAGCGCCTCCGCCATCTCCGTGCCGAGCGGCATGGACGCGATGACCGTGACCCTGACCGGAACGAATTCATTGGCCGGCTATCTCCAGCCTGGGGCACGTGTCGATGTCTACGCCAACATCACCAAAGTGTCGACCAACAGCGGGGTGACCTCGACGATTGCGCTGCCCTGCACGGAGCTGGCGATGGCGAACATTCAGGTGCTCGATGTTCAGAGCACTGTTCCGTCGTACGCAGGCCACAAGAGCGTGGCCGGCCGGACGATTCCGACCAGCGAGACGCTGTTGCTCGCCATGGATCCCGGCCAGGCGAGGAATGCCCAGTTCCTCGCCCAGAACGAGACCTTGTCGGTGGTGCAGACCCAGAAGGATGCCAATCCTCCGCCGTTGCAACAGTGCATCGGCACCGACCAGACCACGTCGGCGCCATGATCAGTCGCAGGATTCTCGTCATCAGTCGGTCGCCGGCATTGGGGAGGGCCATCCAGGCCTCCCTGGGTCCCGGCTACGAAATTGTCACCAGCGCCAACGTCAGTGACGTCGCTGCTGAGGTCGAGGAGCTCGGCCCCTTTGATGTGCTGGTCGCCGGGCCTGTCTTCGACAGCCATTCCGGAATGGCTCGTCTTGGCGCTTTGCGTGCAGCCGGGGCAGTTCCCGCCGTGGTGCTGGCGCTCGGGCCCAAGCCGAGGGCCACGCTGGGAGACATCGTTCGGACCGGTGCCATCGATCTGGTGGAGTACCCGACCAGCAAGCGCCAGCTCGCCACTGCGCTGAAGCGTGCCTTCGACATTGCCGATGTGTCGGCCTCCGTCGTGGGTGCGACGCTTCCTGTCGTGGCGCCCAGTTCCGCCATCGACCGGCCTCGGGTGGCCGAGGTCTTCACGGTTGCCTCGTCCAGCGGCGGGTGTGGAAAAACCTTCTATGCCACCAACCTGGCCTGCTACCTGGCGGCGCAAACGGGGAAGCGGGTCTGCCTGGTCGATCTGGATCTGCAGTTCGGCGAGGTGTCGACGGCGCTGCACCTGCGGCCCAAGTTCACCATTTCGAACCTGCTTTCCCGCGAGGAAGTCGACGACGAAGACCTCGACGAGCACGTCGAGGAATATCTCGAGGAGCACGAGCTCGGGTTCTCCGTTCTAGCCGCCCCTTTCAGCCCGGCCGATGCCGACATGATCGCACCGAAGGACGTCTACAAGGTGATGGGCGCACTGCGGCGGCACTTCGACTACATCGTGGTCGACACCCCGGCGCAGCTCTCCGAGATCGTGCTGGCGGCTTTCGACCACTCGACCCGGGTGCTCTGCATGGTGACGCTCGATCTGCCCAGTATCCGGAACATGCGGGTCTTCCTGAGCACACTCGAAAAGCTCCGGATCAACAGCCAGACCATCGGAGTCGTTCTCAACAAGGTCGAAGACGACATCGGCATCGATATCAACGACGTGCAGGAGGTCTTGGACGACAAGATCATCTCTGTCCTCCCGTATTCGCGCGAAGTCATGAAATCGATCAACAAGGGAAAGCCGGCGCTGGTCTCCGCGGCCAACTCGGACATCGGCAAGAAGCTGGCCGGTGGAATGCACCAGTTCCTGTCGGATGAGGCCCCGACGCTGCAGGACGGATCGGTTGCCGCAGAGGCCGGTGATTCGCGTGGGTTCTGGCGGCGCAAGAAGAAGGCGGGTACCGACAGAGTGCCTGAGCTCGAGACGGCCTGATCCGGATGAACCTGTCAGAAAAGCTGGCTGCGGCCGACACCCCTGCTCCGGCGTCGCCACACCCGCAGCCGCCGGCGGGGGAGGGACACCCCCGCGACCGGGAACCTGGCCCACCGGGTGGCATTGAGCGGAGGGTGGCCACCAACGGCCTGCCTCCCGGCGCCAAGGGGAATCCGATGCGCCGGGCGTCCGATCGCACCGCTCTCGATACGGCGTGGAAGCAGTCCAAGCAGAAGGTCCAGGCCAAGGTCTTGGCCGAGATCGCCCCAAAGGCCGCAGACCTCTCTCCCGACGAGTTGCGCGAGAAGGTCCGGTCCACCGTCAACGAGATTCTCGAACGCGAGGACATAGGGATCTCGCCCATTGAACGGCAGCGTTTCGTCGAGGAGATGCTCGAGGACGCACTCGGCTACGGACCGCTGGAAGCGCTTCTGGCAGACCCCACCATCTCCGAGGTCATGTGCAACAAGTTCGACGAGGTCTGGATCGAGCGCAGGGGAAGGCTGGAACGGAGCGAAATCGTCTTCAACTCTCCGCATCAGTACCGGCGGATCATCGACCGCATGGTGCACGGAGTCGGACGGCGCGTCGACGAGTCTTCGCCGATGGTCGACGCCAGGCTCCCCGATGGCTCCCGCATCAACGCCATTGTGCCGCCGTTGGCCCTGCACGGCCCCGTTCTGACCATCCGGAAATTCCCGGAGCGAGCCTTCCTCATGGATGATCTCATCAAGATGGGCTCCCTCAGCATGGACGCCGCTGTGTTCTTGGAGGCTCTGGTACGGGGCAAAATCAGCATGATTGTGGTCGGAGGCACCGGAACCGGCAAGACGACCATGCTGAACGTGCTCTCCAACTACATCCCTGACGGCGAGCGACTGATCACCATCGAGGAGTCGGCCGAACTGCAGATCCAGGGCGAGCACGTCGTAACACTCGAGACCCGGCCGTCGAATGCTGAAGGGACGGGCGAGGTCAGGATCCGCGACCTCGTCCGCAACTCCCTCCGCATGCGGCCCGACCGGATCATCGTCGGAGAGTGCCGAGGTTCGGAGACGCTGGACATGCTCCAGGCCATGAACACCGGTCACGCCGGGTCCATGACGACGGTGCACGCCAACACGCCCCGTGAGCTTCTCGGGCGTCTGGAAACGATGGTGATGATGGGCGGTGTCGAACTCCCCCAACGAGCCATCCGAGAGCAGATCGTCATGGCGATCGGCTGTCTGGTGCAGCTGCGCCGCACTCCGGCCGGACCCCGCGTGGTGCACTCCATCACGGAGATTCAAGGCATGGAGGGCGACACCGTTCTCATGCAGGACATCTTTCACCGGGTGGACACGGAGGAAGGAATGGGTCGTCTGGTCGCCACCGGCCTGCGCCCCAAGATCCTCGAGGAACTGGGGCTCAATGGAGTGGAGGTGCCGGCCCACCTCTTTCGCAACGACAACGACGGGCGGTCGGGATCGGCTGCCCGTGCCGCCGGCCGGCACCGGCCGGCCCGCCCGGGGCGCGTGGTCGAGCCGCCATCCGAGGAGCTGTACGAGATGCTGGCGCGTCGGCGCGACGGAGGGAAGTGAGCGTGATGGTGCTGGCTGCCGGTATGAGCACAAACGGAACGGCGCTTCTCGCGGCGATCCTGGTGGGTGCGGGCCTTTCTCTGGTCGTCGTCGGCATGATCACGCGAGTGCGCACGAAACAGCGGACGCTGGCCCAAATCCTCGACGACACAATCGGCATGCACGAAGTCCCAGTCGAGGTCATCTCCGAGTCTCCGGAGCACGGGGAGCTCTCTGCGTTGACGGTCCGAATCGCTGGGATCTTTGGACGAATCGACACCCATGGCGCCTTGGAGCAACGGCTGGAGAGGGCGGCGATCCCGTTGCGGTCAGGGGAGTATCTCGTCATCAGCTCAGGCATCGCCCTCGGTCTTGCCGTCGTGGTCGGCGTGATCACGAAGTCACCGATCGGATCGGTCGTCGCGATCGCTCTGGTGGCAGGAATCGCCTGGTATCTGCCCTCGCGGCGAGCGGCGAAACGGATCAAGCAGATCCAGGAGCAGCTCCCCGACGCTCTGGCTCTCATGTCGGCCTCGGTGGAGGGCGGCCAGACGTTTCAGCGATCCATCGACATGTACCGGCGGGATGCAAAGGCGCCGCTGTCGGAGGAGCTTGACCGCGTGATGGCCGAGGTCGCCGTCGGATCGGATCTCGTCGTGGCGCTCGAGAACATGGCCGAACGCTCCGGCGTCGAAGACCTGACGTGGGCTGTCGAGGCGGTGCGGATTCAACAGTCCACCGGAGGGCGCCTGGCTCCCATCCTCCATACCCTGGCCGATTTCATGCGGACCCGTCAGGAGGTCCGGCGTGAGGTGCAGACCCTTTCGGCTGAAGGACGGATGTCCGGGTATGTCCTGTTCGCCATTCCGCTCTTCCTCGTGTTCGCGCTCGAAGCGAAGGACCCCAGCTACCTCGATCCCATGCTGCACGGTGCCGGACTCATTGTGCTCATCGGTACGGCGGGGCTGATGGCTCTCGGGTTCTGGATCGTGCGCCGCATGGTCAACATCAAGATCTGAATCGGAGACCCGTGAGCGCGAACTACATCGTCCCGTTGGTCGGAATCACGTTGATGATGGCTGGGCTGTGCGGCGTCGGCGTCGCGGCCTGGCGTTCGCACAAGGTGTCCAGCCGACTCGAGTTCATTCGCTCATTGGGCACTGACGCCGAGCTCTTCGCGGAAGCGCTGCCAGTGATCGAGCGGGTGCAGACGCCGTTGATCACGCGTATCTTCGGACCGGCAGCGCGGGGCCTCAAAAACGTCTTGTCTCGGCTCTACCCGTCCAGCGAAGTCGATCGGGTGCATGCCGATCTGCTGAAAGCCGGGCTCACGGGGACGATCCGCGCCGAGGAGTTCGTCGCAGTGCAGGTGGGGTCGGCCATCCTCGGCTTCGGCCTCGGGCTCATCGCCCTGGTGAGCGGGGCCGTCGGCCTCAAGTTCGGACTGGTCTTGCTGATCGTCCTGCCCATGCTCGGCGGCCTGGCGCCCAGTTGGTGGCTGCGGAGCCGCATCAAAAGCCGGCGCCTGGCCGTGCAGAACGACCTCCCGGATCTCCTGGACCTCATGTGCATCTCTGTCGCAGCAGGGCTCGGCCTGGAACAGGCGATGCAGGTCTCCTGCGCTCGGTTCGAGTCGCCGGTCTGCCATGAGCTTCGCCTGACCTTGCGTGAGATGGAGCTCGGGCTGTCGCGGCATGACGCGCTCGAGAACATGAAGCTGCGTACCGACATCGACGACCTCGTCACCTTCGCGGTAGTGCTCTCGCAAGCTGACGCACTCGGTCTGCCGATCGGTCGTGTCTTGCAGGCGCAAGCGGACGAGATGCGTGACAAGCGTCGCCAGCGGGCACGGGAGAGGGCGGCCAAAGTGCCCGTCAAGATCCTCTTCCCGCTCGCCGTCTGTTTCTTGCCGGCGATCTTGATCATCGTGATCGGCCCCATCGTCGGACCCATCAAGCACGCCTTCCACTAGCGCGCAGACGTGCGCTCGCCGACCCGCGGAGAATTGTGCGTTCTCCTCGGGTCGCACCCCCGTCGCAACAATGCTGCGACTGTCGCTTGAGGCGAAAAGCGTACAATGACCTGGGAGTTTCCGCCGCACAGCGGTGGGGGTGGAGCCGCACCGGACGCGCGTTCCGGGCGGAGTTGAGGGGGAGGAATGGCAAACACAGCCTCGATCCTGTGGCCGACCGCGCAAGCGGCGGCGCCTGAGGTCGGGATCGGGCCCGAATGGACGTTCTACACGCACGTGTCGGTCTCCGGCCCATCGGTCTGCACCACGGTGCACCGGGATGTGAGCGTGGGCGGAGCAAGGCCCACCCCTGCGAGGAGTGATCTTCATGTGGTCGACGACGACTTCAGAGCTCCCGAGCCTCCAGTCCAGCGGCGCGGGGACGATCGGCAGTGGGGCCCGTGGTCATTGACACAGCGTGAGCTCGAAGTCCTCCAGCTGTTGGCCGAGGGTTCGACGAACGGTGAGATTTCCCAGCGGCTGTACATCAGCCCGAAGACCACAAAGAACCATCTGGCCGCCATCTTTCAGAAGCTGGATGTCACGAATCGCACGCACGCACTTGTGCGGGCGGTCGTCATGGGCCTCGTCACCATTGAGTAGGGCGCGGTGAGCCGAATCCAAGTTGGGCCGATTTGACCATGGAGTTCTCTTCGAGAACTCCCCAGAATGAAGAGCCGGATGAGCGTGGTGTCCGATGAGGGATGGACGCAAGACGACAAGAGATCGACAAACGGGAGCACGGTGAGAACCGTCTTCGCATCATTTCCCTGAGGGAATATTCCCCCTTCCCCATGGGATGACGAGTGGGCTGGGTCGGCATTGTCTGGCCCAGCCCACTGTCGCGTCCGCTCTCGACGTGGTGACTTCTGATACCTCGTAATGCGAAGGGGCGCGCCTGCAATCAGCCTGCAACCAAGCTCCAATTCATAGGGTCAAAAAGTCCTATGGACCTTCTTCATTCGGTATTGGATGCTGTACGGGGACCGTCGCCGCCAAAGGGTGAGCGAGGGATGACGAGGGGAGTTACACAATGGTTTCAATGTTCATGAACGCTCTTGTTGCAGTGAGGGCAGTGGGGGCTTCGGTCGCCGAGCGGACTCGTTCCGAGCGTGGTGCATCCATGGTGGAGTACGCGCTGCTCGTGGGTCTGATCGCCGTGGTCGCCGTGGTGGCCGTGACGTTCCTCGGCAACGGCATCTCGGGCCTCTTCAGCCACGCTGGGAACTCCATCAACAACGTCAACATCAACGGCTAGTTCCCCTCGCCGGCGTCTTCGCCGGACGAAGAGGAACCTCTCTGCCGTCCCGGCAGTTTGGTCCAACGAGAACACACTCGGAGGGCCGGATCGAGAGATCCGGCCCTCCGTCGCGTGAGGGCGCCCGTGGCCGGGTGCGCGCTGCTTCCGGTTCCGGACCTGCACTAGCGGGGTCGAGGGGGCGCATGGAAGCCCCTCGGTGAGAGCGCCCACCCGGGTGGCCTGAGGCGCGACGCCGGGCACAGGCCCTCAGCAGGAGTTCATCATCGGTTCACATAACCGATACGGCGGTGAAATAGGGTCCGAAGAGACTGACGACCGCACATCTGGTGTGGGAGGCCGTGTCCGCGAGAGGTCGGGACCCCCACCCCGGCACCTTGACCATGGAGAAGAAGGGGAACACAGGAGAACTCATGAGCTACCAGGCCGAGTACATCTGGATCGACGGGACGGAGCCCACCCCGCTGCTGCGCAGCAAGACCAGGATCGTCGAGGACGGCAAAGACCCCGGGATCTGGGGTTTCGACGGTTCGAGCACGAACCAGGCCGAGGGCAATGACTCCGACTGCGTCCTCCAGCCTGTCTTCGTCTGTCTCGACCCCCTGCGGGCGGAGGGCGACAAGCTGGTCATGTGCGAGGTGCTGCACCCGGACATGACCCCGCACAGCACGAACACCCGGCGGAAGTCCGCCGAACTGGCGGAGAAGTACGCCGACCAGGAGCCGTGGTTCGGGATAGAGCAGGAGTACACCTTCTTCCAGTACGGGCGCCCCCTGGGTTGGCCCGAAGCCGGCTTCCCGGCGCCTCAGGGCCCGTACTACTGCGGCGTCGGTGGCGACAAGATGCCGGGCCGGGAGATCGTCGAGCGCCACACCGCCGCGTGCATGAAGGCCGGCCTCGGAATCGAAGGCACGAACGCCGAGGTCATGATGGGCCAGTGGGAGTTCCAGATCGGCGTGCTCCCGCCGCCGCTCATCGGCGACCAGTTGTGGACGGCACGCTGGCTCCTCTTCCGCATCGCCGAGGACTTCGACGTCTTCGCCACCCTCGAGCCCAAGCCGGTGCTCGGGGACTGGAACGGTGCGGGAGCCCACACGAACTTCTCCACGAAGGCCATGCGGGAAGACGGTGGCTGGGACGCGATCATCGCGGGCTGCGAAGCTCTCGGGAAGCGGGTCGAGGAGCACGTCTCGAACTACGGCATCGGCATCGAGAGCCGGCTCACGGGTGCGCACGAGACGGCGCACTTCACCCAGTTCAGCTACGGCACCTCTGACCGCGGTGCCTCCATCCGTATTCCGTGGGCCGTGGCCAAGGCCAAGAAGGGTTGGTTGGAAGACCGCCGGCCGAACGCCAACATGGACCCTTACGTCGTAAGTGGACTCATGGTCGAGACGGTGTGCGGAGCCGCCGCCGGCGACTGACCGCCGTCTGATCTGGAACGCCGCTGGTACCGGGAGCGCACCGCCCGGGCCAGCGGCGTTTCCTTATGGGTTGTCAGCGCGGCGGGACGGGTTGGTCGCTGGGCGCATGGGACACGAGCGCAGGCTCGCCGGGACGGGCGAGCGGGCCGAGGGCCAACGCCGCCGTGTCGCCTTCGATGTACCGGCTGGCATCTCCGCCGCTATCCGCCATCTCGTCC
>Ga0307373_10006738_pt1 | contig 18175 bp, 14 predicted proteins | sample OX2MG_FD_202534 | JGI IMG/M metagenome (GOLD analysis project Ga0307373, IMG submission 202534) | Soil microbial communities from Risofladan, Vaasa, Finland - OX-2 | ecosystem: Environmental > Terrestrial > Soil > Coastal area > Acid sulfate soil | place: Finland: Risofladan, Vaasa | collected...
TGCAGGTGTCCGCCGAAGCCTGGACTTGGCTTCAGGATTGGTGGAAGGCCGCGAGATCTGGGCCGCGGCGGCCGCGCATGCCGAGCGCGGGTGCACGTTGCCCCGCGGACCGACGTCGAGGGGGCAGCGGCCGCCGCCACCGGTTGGTTCGACGTAGGAACCGAGTCGCCTCAACGCGACGGCTTGGCCGCGACAGGCTATTGAGCTCCTTGGTGTATTCAGCCCCGTTCACGGGGCTTGCCAATTGCTTGGCTTAAGCCATCCTGGAAGCCCCGTGAACGGGGCCGGAAGAAATTCAAGTGGGGCGGTTTGCGAACCCGGCGTAAACGCCGGGCCGAATACCGCTGCGCGGAAGCCCCGTGAACGGGGCAAACCGGCATCCGGTCGCTACAAGAGATGTGTAGAACAACGAGGCCTACTCCCCGCCGAACGCCTCGCGCAACATCGCGAGACTCTTGGGCACGGCGGTGTCGGGGTCTTCCTTTCCCTCGAACTCCAGCGAGATGTAACCCCGATATCGGTGCTTGCGGAGCATGGCGGCGATGCGACGATAATCAAGGTCGAGCGTGTACCACTCGCCGCCGCCGTAATAGGTCTTTGCCTGCACCAGTACGGCCCTCGGCGCGAGCCGCTCGAGCCGGTCGTAGGGATCCTCCAGGAAATTGCCCGTGTCAAGCGTAACTTGCAGCCAGGGGGAATCGAGCGTCTCGACGACCCGCAACACGCCCTCGGGCGTGCGGCCGAGTCCCCAGTGGTTTTCCAACCCCAGGACCACGCCGCACTCCTCTGCCCTGGGAAGGCACTTTTCGAACGCGCCGATGACCCAGCCGAAGGCATCGTCGTCGCTGTAGCCCGGCAAACGGGGTTCAATGCCGCGGTTGGCCATCAGCTCGTCGAAGTTCTTGCTGGTGCCCCAACGACCCGTGTTGACGCGGATCGTGGGTATGCCCAGCCGGTAGGCCAGCTCGATGCATTGCAAGGTCTTGTAGACGTTTTCCTGTCGGCGCTCGGCGTCGGGGAAAACGAAGCTCTGGTGCGTGGAGAAGCCGCACAGGTCGAGCCCGAGCGTGAACGCCTGCCGCTTGAGTTGTTGCAGCCGGCCGTTGGATTCGTCGTCGCCCATCTGCACGTGGAGGATTTCGACGCCGTCGAAGCCCATCGCGGCGGCCTTGTCGACGCACGTTTCGATCGGCGTCCGATCGTCGCGGAAGTGCCAAAAGGAATAGGTCGAGACGGCGATCCGGTTGCGTGGCCCCGGCACGCTCGTGGCCGGCGATTCGTCGGCCCGGGCGTTGATCGCCAAGGACACAGTCCCGGCCGCGGCGGCGGCTTGGGCGAGGAATCCGCGGCGTGGAAGGTTCATGGCGCGGTCTTCATGGCCGTTGCGCCGGCCGGCGCGTCCATTGAGGGACCGGCCTGGCGCAAGGCGTCGATGACCTGCTTCTTGGTAATGAGATCCGGCAACACGATGGGCTCTTTCGGCCGACCGGCGGGAAAGATCACGCAAAGGGGAATCGAGGCCCGCTTGAGCGCCTCGAGCATCTTCTCGATCTCGGGCGACGGCTTGCTCCAATCGGCGCGGAGCGGGACGACTTCGTACTTTTCGATCAGGTCATGCACATCATGCGTATTCAAGACGAACGCTTCGTTGACCTGGCAGGTTGCGCACCAGACGGCGGTGAAGTCGACCAGCACCGTCTTGCCGGCCGAGGTGGAGTCCTTGAGCGCCGCAATCGAGAACGGCTTCCAGTCGATGAGCTCCGGCTTGGGGGCTATGAGAACGAACGAGATGAGGCCGGCCAGCGCTGAAACGCCGGCCCCGACGATCCAGGCGCGCACGCGCAGCCGCAAGTCGGCGTAGAGCGGCGTGCGGCCGATCCACCAGAATGCGAACCACAAGCCGAACAAGAATGCCAGGGATGGGATAAAATAGTCGCGGTCGATGTTGCGGAACAGCCATACGACCGTGCCCAAAAGGACGAACCCCATCATTTGCTTGAAGGTATCCATCCAAGCGCCGGGCTTGGGGAGAAAACGGATCCAGCCGGGAAACACGCCCAGCAGCAAGTATGGGCTCGCCATTCCCAAACCGATGCAACCGAACGTCAGGTAGGTGATCGCCGGGGGTTGAGCCACGGCGAAAGCGAACACCGCGCCAAGAAACGGGCCGCTGCAGGGTGTGGCCAAAACCGTGGTTAGCATGCCCTTGAGAAATGCGCCGGCGAACCCCTCTTGCGCGGCCAAGTCGTTGGCTTTGCCACTCCCTACGAATCCAGGAATGGGAATCTCCCAGACCCCGAGAAAGCTTAGGGCCATCACGAAGATGAGCGACGTGATTGCCACGTTGAATTCCAGCGAAGTAAAGTGCTGCCCCCATTTGAACTGTGTGTTCCAAAACAGCCGAAACAGGACCGGTAACGTGGCAAGCGCCATGAATACGGCCAAAATGCCCAACGAATACCATACGTTCAACAAAAGCACCCGCCGACGATCCTGTCCGCCTTGCTCGACGAAGGACATGACCTTCAGGCCGATCACCGGCAAAACACAGGGCATCAGATTCAAGATCAGCCCACCTGCCAATGCGGCGGCCAGAGTGGCCCAGAGTGATGCGTGCCCCTCGGCGACAGCAACCGGCGCCGATCTGGCGCCATCCCGTGCCGGAGCGGGCGACTTGGGAGAAACCTCGTCACCGCCCAGCGCAGTCGTGGCGTCGTCGTAGCTTCGCTTGCCGGTGAACGTGACGGGCAACCGGCCTTCGACGACCTCACGGCCAACGGTCACGGTTGCCTCGAAGCCGACGGCGGTAGGCTGCAAGCAGGAACCCGGACGTCCATCAGCGGTTTTGTTGCACGTTTGGTAGCCGATGATCCCAATCAAGTCGAATTTGCCCAGTTTGGCATCTTTGGGCACGGTCAACTCGGTGGTCCACGTCACAGGCTCGTCGTAGTAAGCCAATGTGCCATCCTCGTCGTCGATAGGCGCCAAGTCGGCTTTGGGCGTCGTCGCGACGAGTCCAGATTCCTTGCTGACGACGATCAATGTCGGTTTGTTGCCGTTCGCCCGTACGTCGTCTCCGGCTGCATAGATGTGCCAGAAGCCCTCTTGATTTGGTTCGGCCGTCACGACAAGCCGCAGCTTGCCGCCCGGCTCGACGACCTTGGGTTCGAGATAGGCGCGGAATGTTACTTGCTTGTCTTTCGTGTATTCACCGATGTCGGCTGCGTCTTCCGCCATCAGGCCTTTGGTCGCGTTGACCCTTCGAGCCGATGGCGCCGCGACTGCCCTTTCACCGGACCGCTGGTTTCCTCCGCTCGCTAAAGAATTCGCTTTTCGAGCCGATGGCGTCACGGTCGCCAATGTGGCCTTGAACGGAAAGTCCATGGGCGGATTGCAATGCTGGGCGTTGCAAGCCTGCGCATAGACCTTGCCCGCAATCGCCAGTTTGGCGGGGTCAACCCCCTCGGCCAAATGGATCGGCGCGGTCCAGATGACCGTGCCTTCGTGCTCCTCCAAGTTGACCCCTGGGAAAGCAATCGTGTCCAGGTGCATGGCCGGAGGTTCGGTCGGCATGAAATCGCCCGTCAGCTCGAATCCGTTGTTCGCTGCGAGCTTGATCTTAGTGCGAATTGGACCGCCGTCGGCCTGTGTTATGGAATAGATATGGTAGCCCGGCCCCATTTCGGCAGTGATCGAAAGTTTGCCGGTCCGGTCGTCGGGATCCACCGTAAACGACGCCGAGACCGTGACCGCCTCTTCATCCGCGCCGGCAGTTGCCGCGGGATCAAGCTTGAGATCTTCCAAAAACTTCTTTTGAGCCCAAAGCGGCGAGAAACCTGCCAGTGCCAGCCAGGCACACGTCGCCACCGTGCAACCGCGCAGTCGTATGCTTCGCATCCGTTTGCATCCTTCGTCAGTAAGCCCTTGGCGGGTAAAGCCGTAAGTCATTGATTTTACGTTGGGCTGGGTCGTGGGGCAATGGATCGTCCCATTCGTCGCTTGTCATTCGGCTTTTGCCCGACCGCCTCCAATCCGAAATCCGAAATCCGAAATCCGAAATTGCCTCACCTCTCCGCCAATCTCACCAACCTCTCCAGGTTCTCGTCGAGCCGTGTCTCGACCGCACCGCGGTCGTCGAACGTCCGTCGGTCGAGATAGATCCATTCGAGCCAATTCATACCCGATAGCAGAACATTGGCTCGGTCGAAAGCGGTCATCAGCAACGCCTCGGCCAGTGAGAGCGGCCTGATCCGTTCATACGCCGAAAGCGCATGTTGCCACCCAGTTGCGTCGTCGCCGACGAGGCTCCCCACGAGCCTCGCCAGGTCGGCGGCGACGCTTTCGGGATGCGTGGCCCCGAAGTCAATGAGACCGCTGACCTGGTCGCCCACGAAAAAGACATGGTCGTGCCGGATATCGCGAATGCACGGCAGCCGGGGCGCCTCGACCCGCGCCGCTTCGTTCAATGTCTGCCGCACCTTGCCAACCGCCAACGGGTAGAGCTCCAAAAGCGATCGAGCGCGCCGCGCCAGTTCGGGCCAGTCGCCGGCGGAAAGGGCCGTCGATACCTGCTCGCGCCGCGCGGGCGTCCACCAGTGCAGCCGCTCGAGGCGTTCGACGATTCCGGGCGAAACGGCCGGCCCTTGGTCGGGCAGTGGGAACGATGCGGAGGCGCGGTGAAACTCAGCCAAGGCGGTGACGGCGGCGGCGAGCTTCGTTCGGCTGGGCGCCTCGTGGTAGTCGGCCCGGCCGCGCAGCCAGGGCGTCATTTCCCAAAGCGTGCCGGCCTCGCAAACGAAGCCCGCGTGCGAGCGCGTTTCCAGTGGCAGCGGTAAACGGTGAAACCCCTCCTGGACGACGTGCCAAAGCACGGCCTGAATGAATTCGAGCCGATCGTGCGTCGGGTGCTCGCGGGGCCAGCGGCGGAGGCAGAGCGGGCCGCGGCCGGTTTCCAGTCGCCAGAAACACGCGCCACTGAAGCCGCCGGCCCCCGCCAGATAGCGCACCGAGTGCGGTTGGCAGTCGTCGGGATAAACGGCGACCACGCGGCGATAAGCGGTCTCGGCGGTCATCGCGGGGCAACCCGTGTTCTGTGGGACGGAATTCATTCCGTCATTCCGATGACGGCATGAATTCCGTCCTACGGCATCATCGGCATTGTACACACCGGTCTCGAAAAGGGTGGTGTTTTTCGCCCCTTTTCGCAAGACCGGTAGACTGGGGGGCGTTTGACAGCGAGGTGGTCAACACGCCGCGGTTTTGTTATCGTGGTGATTGCTATCATAACGCGGACTTGGCCGCCTCAAACAAAGCTGAGCTGGAAGAGTGACACGAACAGGGGAGTAACCGACACGACCGAGGAGTTGCCGAGCGTGAAAATGATCGTCGCAGTCGTTCAGCCGACCAAGCTGTTGGCGCTTCGCGAGGCGCTGGTGAAGATAGGCGTCACACGGATGACCGTTTGCGACGCGCAAGGCTACGCCCGGCAGCGAGGACGCACTGAGATGTACCGCGGGCACGAGTACAAGACTCACCTTCTGAGGAAAGTGGAGTTGGAAATCCTGGTCAACGACGACTTCCTCGACCGCACGATCGACACCATCCTCAACGTCGCACGCACCGGCCCTGAGGGAACGATCGGCGACGGTAAGGTCTTCGTGTTGCCGGCCGACGAAGTGATCCGAGTGAGCGACGGCGTGCGCGGCCCCGAAGGGGCGTGAAACCGGTATCGGAATTCGTAAGAATTCCGAACTGTCGCGGGGGACCATCGGAGCTCTCACGAGTTCCGCTACAGGAGGTGTGAGACCATGGCCGCCGTTTTGTTCACCGCCGACCTGGCTTGTTCGTCGAAGGTGGCCGGCGCGGCGGCACGCACCGCTCGGCGCGTCGAGACCGCCATGAGCGTCGCGTCGCTCGTCGAAAAGGGAGCCGGCGCCGAACTGATCATCCTCGACCTCATGACGCCGGCCGCCGACCCTGGAGAGCTGCTGCCCCGATTGCGCGCGTTGACGCCGCCGCCCATCAGCGTGATTGCGTTCGGTCCCCACGTTAACGAGCGGCGTCTCGCGGCCGCGCGCGAGGCGGGTTGCGACGAGGTGATCACGCGAGGCCAGTTTCATTCGCGCCTCGACGACCTCTTGCTGCGCTACGTGAGCACGTAGAGTGTCCCACGTCATTCAACCTCTTTGCCTGAGCTGTCCTCCGGCGTTATCGCGGCCGTGGCACCCGGCGTGGCGACGGCCTCGTTCTTGGGCGCAATGTACACGCCTGTGGAGTCCTTTTCGAGTACAGGCAAACCATGGGCCTGCTGGCCATCGAGATGGACATCGTCGATTTCGGTGCCGTCCTCGTCGCGCCGTAAGAGAAGATAGATTGCCGTCGAAGCGGTCCAAAAATAACTGTAAACGAAGCCGAGCGCCAAGAGCCGCACGCAGCCTCCCCAAAAAGCGATCGACCCCGCGCCCCATGGGCCAGGCGTCTCCGCGCCGACCGCCTGTCGATACAACTCCGGAAAAACCCTCGTCGCTTGCTCGTGTCCGGCCCCCCACGCGACGACCCACTTAGGCAGGTAGGCGACCCATAAGGCAAAATGGGCCACGAACAGCCAACCCAGGTAGCCCAGCGCGGTGGCCACCGCGGCGTAGAACAGATAGTGCAGCGGCCGATGGAAAACGTACGACCAAGGACGGCTCAGGGCGTCGAAACTGTCGCTCCCCTCGGCGCTGATCGTGGGCCACATCAGCGGCCATCCGAACAAGAGCACCAGCAACAGCATGGCGATACAGAGCCCACCGATGAGCAACAGCGGCCAAATTAAGCCCGCCACGGCAACGCCGAAGTCGGACCGCATCAAAAGCCCCGTGATGAACATCGGCGCCGCGCAAATCAGCACACCGATCATGGGCAAGAGCGGCGCGGCGACGAAGCTCCGCCACTTCGCGGTCGCATAGCCCAGCGCTGCCTTGAGGCCGATGTTCTCCTCGCGGCCAAGCTGCATGGCCGCCCGCCGCGTCAGCGCGCCACCGAACAGGCCCCAGACACTGATGGCCCACAACCCACATGAAAAAAGGAACGCCAAGCCGGTGATCCTTACTCTTGGGTCGAAGAGCTGCTGGAAGGGCGCTTGCAGTTGACGCCATGGGCCGAGAAACGGATCGCTAGGAAACTGCCCGAGCTTGGGGGGGTAATCGCTCCAAGCCTCGCGATAAGGACAGGTCACGTCTAAAGGCATCATGTTGGAGGGGCCCATCCCCATCGTTTCCGCTGGCGAGTTCCAGGGATTGCTTTGGTAGAATATGCGCCAACCGGCAAACGGAGTTTCCACGCTCCCGGCGAACAGGTTGGACAACACCAACCAGCCGAATATGGTACACAGTAGCCCAAGCGAACCGAGCACGATTTGCGATAGCTGAATCGAGACCCGGAAGGCGCGCACCAACAGCAGCCAGGGAAACACTTCCCGCCAGGCGATTTCGCGCACGCTACCGCGATCTTCCGACATGGGAGAACTCCTGTTTCCAGTTCAGTGGTGGCGAAAGTCCCGGCATTATAGATTGCCGGCGGAGGCACGCAAGGAAGTAAGATCATCAATGCCGTGCCATAAGGGAGAATCACTGTTCCAGGTCCACTTCCGGTGTTTCCTCATCGTCAGGCTGGACCGGTACGCCGTAGCTTTCACCAAGCCAGCGTCCAAGGTCGATGAGGCGGCAACGGTCGCTGCAAAAGGGGGGCGACGGCGAATCGCCCGATTCGAAGCGTTTGTCGCAAATAGGGCAACGGATCTGGGGCATGTTCGTCGATCGCGAGGGGGCGCGACGCGGGACACGGAGCGTCGCTTCTCGCGGTACTCCGCCCTTGTTTCGTAATCGGCGAGATCCCCGCGTTCAGAGTTCGGGATCGCCCCGCGCGCCGGTGACTCTAATCGCTCCTTTTCGTCTTTCTCTCCGACCTGGCCGACCCACTGTCGCCGCTGGACTTGCTTTCGGACGATTTGCTCTCGGATGACCTGGGTTCTGATTTCGCCTCGTTCGACTTCGATTCGCTTGACTTCGATTCGCTTGACTTCGATTCGTTCGACTTCGATTCGCTTGACTTCGATTCGCTTGACTTCGATTCGCTTGACTTCGATTCGCTTGACTTCGATTCGCTTGACTTCGATTCGTTCGACTTCGATTCGTTCGACTTCGATTCGCCGGCCGGCTTATCGGCTTCGGCCCGTTTCTTGTACGACTCGCTGCGATAGTCGGTCTGATAAAAGCCCGAACCCTTGAAGACGATCGCCGCGCCGGCGCCGATCAAGCGGCGCAATTTGCGCTTGCCGCACTTGGGGCATTTCTTCTCCGGGTCGGCCTTGATCGACTGAAAAAGCTCGAACTTGTGATCGCAGGCGTCGCAGACGTAATCATAAGTCGGCATGGTTTAAGGTTCCTCGTTGGCTCAAGGTGAAGCTGTTTGGACCGCCGATCACGCGGTTGACGATACGATCACCTGGGCCGGCCGCAACACGCGGTCGTGCAGTTGGTAGCCATCCTGGGCCACGACCAACACGGTGCCGGGCGGATGATCGGCGCTGGGCTGTTGCATGATCGCCTGGTGCAGGTGCGGGTCGAAAGGCGTTTCCAAGGCCGCGATTCGAACGCAATGGTACCGCGCCAATACGCTCTCCAATTGCTGGGCCACCAGCTTCACTCCTTCCAAAAGCGCACCCGCCTCGGCACTCTTTTCGGCGGCTTGAATGGCGCGGCCCACGTTGTCCATCACTGGCAGCAGGTCCGTCAGGAGCGGCAAGTTGGCATAACGCCGCTCGTCATCCAGTTCACGGCGGCCGCGCTTGCGGAGGTTTTCCATGTCGGCCTGGACCCGCAGCAGGCGCCCGCGCGTTTCATCGAGTTCCTGCCGCAGACGCTCGGCTTCGCCGTCGCCGGCCGGCGATTCGGCCGTCGGCGCGTCCGCCTGGTCGAAGGCCGCCTCGGCCGCGGAGACCGGCGCGTCGTCGGGCGGAAACGTAGCGTCGCGTTGGGTCGATGGGTCAATGGTCATTGCGGGTTTTACCCATGGATTCCTTGAACGAATGGATCGGTCATTCCTCAGGTACGAAATAATCCTTCAACTTTTCGAAGAAGCTCTTACGGTGGGCGCTGACGTTGGAGCGCTCCTCTTCCGCCAATTCTCGGAGCAGTTCTTCCTGACGAGCGGTCAGCGATTTGGGGACCTCGAGCGCCACTTGCACCAGGAGGTCGCCCTTGCCTCGCCCGCGCGGGTCGGGCATGCCCCGTGCGCGGAGCTTGAACACCTCGCCCGGCTGTGTGCCCGGCGCGATCGCCAGCTCCTCGCGGCCTTCCAGCGTGGGGACCTCGATCGTCGCGCCCAGCGCGGCCTGGGCGAAGGTGATCGGCACCTGGCAAATCAGGTGTTGTCCCTCACGGTGGAACAGCGCGTGCTCCTTGACCGTGATGAAACAGTAACAATCGCCCGCTGGGCCGCCATCGACGCTGTGGCTCCCCTCGCCGGAGAGACGGAGCCGCGTCTCGCCGTCGACGCCCTGTGGGATGCGCACCTCGCGCTCGACCCGCCGGCGCACCTGGCCTTGGCCGCCGCAATCGAGGCACGGATCGCGGATCACGCTGCCGGCGCCGTGACACGAGGGACAGGTGGTCTGCACGCGAAAAATGCCCGTGGCTTGCACCACCTGACCATTTCCACCGCAGTACTTGCAGGTTTCGCGCTTAGAGCCGGACTTGGCGCCCGTGCCCTGGCAAGAGCCGCAGCGTTCGTGGCGCTCGTAATGGAGTTGCTTGGCGCAGCCACGAGCGGCTTCGAGCAAATCGATGGTGATGTCGGCGCGAACGTCGCTGCCGCGGCGAGCGCGCCTGCCGCGACGTCCGCCGCGTCCACCGCCGAAGAGGTCGCCGAACATCCCCTCTCCCAGGATGTCGCCGAAGGCCTGAAAGATGTCGTTGACATCAGTGAAATGAGGTGAGCCGCCGGCGCCGTCCACTCCGGCGTGGCCGAAACGGTCGTAGCGGGAGCGCTTGTCGGAGTCGGAGAGCACCTCGAAGGCCTCGGCGCACTCCTTGAACTTCTGCACCGCCTCCTCGTCGCCGGGGTTCTTGTCCGGGTGGTACTTGATCGCAAGCTTGCGATAAGCCGAGGCAATTTCCTGTTCCGAGGCGCCGCGTCCGACGCTGAGGACCTCGTAATAGTCGCGTTTGCCGGCCATAGTCGCCATGGCGATGGTCGTGGGTAGGAGTTTCGACGCTTTGGAGAATTATACGTTGCGGCTCGGATCGAGCGGATAGCAGTTAGGGTTTCGCGGTCAAACTCGTTTCTGTACCCCTTCGGCGCCCTTCTGCAAAAACGGACCACCCGGAGTTCCGGGTGGTCCGTTGTAGAGGATTCGTGACGATCGCGGACCTAACGCACGCTGCCTTCGACGCGGTTCTTCTTCTTGTCGTCCTTGTCGAGGTTCGTGACCAGGGCCTCGGTGGTGAGCATCAATGCCGAGATGCTGGCCGCGTTCGAGAGCGCGCTGCGGACCACCTTCAACGGGTCGATGATCCCGGCCTTGTACATATCGACGTACTCGGCCTTGTTCGCGTCGTAACCGACGTTGGCGGGCTTGCGGCTGACCTCGTCGGCGACGACCGAACCGTCAATGCCGCAGTTGTCGGCGATCTGCTTCATCGGGCTCGACAGCGCGTGCAAGACGATATCGACGCCGATCTTTTCGTCCCCTTTGGCGCCGGAGCGGGCTTTCTCGACCACTTCGCGGCAGCGCAAGAGCGCCACGCCACCGCCCGGCAAGATACCTTCTTCGACGGCCGCCCGCGTGGCGTGCAGGGCGTCCTCGACACGGGCCTTTTTCTGCTTCATGTCCGACTCGCTGGCGGCCCCGACCGAGATGATCGCGACGCCGCCGGTGAGCTTGGCCAACCGCTCCTGGAACTTCTCGCGGTCGTACTCGCTCTCGGTGGCCTCGATCTGGTTGCGAATCTGCTGGATTCGGTTCTGGATCTCGGCCTGCTTGCCGGCGCCTTGCACGATCGTGGTATCGCTTTTGTCGACCGTGATCTGCTTCGCCCGGCCCAGGTGCTGCAAGGTCAGGTTTTCCAGTTTGATTCCCAGGTCCTCGCTGATCAGCGTGCCGCCGGTCAGCACGGCGATATCGCCGAGCATCGCCTTGCGGCGGTCGCCGAATCCCGGTGCCTTGACGGCACAGATGTTGAGCACGCCGCGGAGCTTGTTCACGACCAGCGCCGTGAGGGCCTCGCCCTCAACGTCCTCGGAAATGACCAGCATCGGTTTGCCCGTCTGGCTCGTCTGCTCCAGAATCGGGATCAGGTCGCGGAGGTTCGAGATTTTCTTCTCGTGGATCAGAATGTACGCGTCGTCGAGGACGCAGTCCATTTCCGCGGGCCGGTTGACGAAATACGGTGAAATGTAGCCTTTGTCGAATTGCATCCCTTCGACCAGCTCCAGCGTGGTCTCGGTGCCTTTGCCTTCCTCGACGGTGATCACGCCGTCCTTGCCGACCCGCTCCATGGCGTCGGCCAAAAGGTCGCCGATGTCGTGATCGTTGTTGGCACTGATTGCGCCGACCTGGGCGATTTCGGACTTGCTCGAAACCGGCTTGGCAAGGCCCCTCAGGTAAGTGATGGCGGCCTCGACCGCGCGGTCGATACCGCGGCGGACGCTCATTGGGTTGCTGCCCGCCGCGATGTTGCGGATGCCTTCCTTGAAGATCGCACGGGCCAACACCGTGGCGGTGGTCGTGCCGTCGCCCGCCACGTCGGAGGTCTTCGATGCCACCTCGTTGACGAGCTTGGCGCCCATGTTCTCGAAACGGTCCTCGAGCTCGACTTCCTTGCTGACGGTCACGCCGTCCTTGGTCACGGTCGGTCCGCCGAACGACTTGTCGATCATCACATTGCGGCCGGTCGGTCCCATCGTAATGGCGACCGCGTCGGCCAGTTTTTCCACGCCCTTGAGCATCTTGGCCCGGGCCTGGTCCTCGAAAAGTAATTGCTTAGCCACGATTGACGGTTCCTTGGATTGTGCGGGAGAAAATGCGGGAAACGAAACACCGTGCCACGGGGAGCACTGTGCCGCTGGAAACACCGTGCCGGTCAGCCGATGACCTTGGCCAGGATGTCGCTTTCGCGGAGGATCTTGACGTCGCGTCCGTTGATTTCGATCTCGGTGCCGGAGTACTTGCCGTAGATGACTTCGTCGCCCACGATGACCGAGGGCTTGCCGCGCTCGCCGCTGTCCATCATCTTACCGGGCCCCACCGAAACCACGGTGCCGCGCTGGGGCTTTTCCTTGGCGGTGTCGGGCAACACGATCCCGCCGGCCGTCATCTGTTCGGCTTCCATGGGTTCGACGACCACGCGATCATCCAGAGGGCGAAGCTTTACGTCTTTCATTTGGTAAATCCCTTATCGAATCGAGTTTGAAGTTGAATTGGATCAAGAACTACATGTCCATGCCGCCCATGCCGCCCATCCCACCCATGCCCCCGCCCATTCCACCCATCATACCGTGGTCGTGCCCGGCATGATGGTCGCCCCCTTCTTCCTCTTCCTTGGGGATGTCGGTCACGAGCGACTCGGTGGTGAGCAAGAGCGACGCGACGCTCGAGGCGTTCTGCAGTGCGGCACGGACCACCTTGGCCGGGTCGATGATGCCGGCCGCCACCAGGTCGCAGTAGGTGTCCTTGTCGGCGTCGTAGCCTTCGTTCTTGTTTTTCTGCTGGCGCACGTTGTTGACGACGACGGCACCATCGACTCCGGCGTTGTCGGCGATGCAGCGCAGGGGATAGTCGAGGACGTTGCGAACGATCTTGGCGCCCAGCGCCTCGTCCCCTTCGAGTTGGAGCTTGTCCAGGACTTTCTCGCAACGGATCAGGGCAACTCCGCCGCCGGGAACGATCCCTTCTTCCAACGCGGCTTGCGTGGCGGCCTTGGCGTCTTCGAGCAGTGCCTTGCGTTCCTTCATTTCCGTTTCGGTGGCGGCGCCACAGTTGATCTGGGCCACGCCGCCGGAGAGTTTGGCCAAACGCTCTTGCAGCTTCTCGCGGTCATATTCGCTGTCGGTGACGGTGATTTCGCGGCGGATCTGTTCAGCCCGACCCTCGATCTCGGCCTTCTTGCCGGCGCCGTCGACGAGTGTCGTGTTTTCGGCGGTGATGAGCACCTTGCGGCAGCGGCCGAGGTCGCTCAGCTTCACGGCGTCGAGCGCGATGCCGAGATCCTTGAAAATGGCCGTTCCGGCGGTCAAGGTCGCGATGTCGCCCAGCATCGCCTTGCGGCGGTCGCCGTAGCCGGGCGCCTTGACGGCGCAGACATTGAGGATGCCGCGCATCTTGTTCACCACCAACGTGGCCAGCGCCTCGCCTTCGAGGTCCTCGGCGATGATCAACAGCGGCTTGCCCGCCTTGCTGATCGCCTCCAAGAGAGGCACGAGGTTCTTGGCGTTGGAGATTTTCTCTTCGTAGATCAAGATCTGACAGTTCTCGAGCTCCACGGTCTGGTCGTCTTGATTCGTGACGAAATGGGGTGAGAGATAGCCGCGGTCGAATTGCATGCCCTCGACCACCTCAACGGTGGTCTCGGCCTGGCGGCCCTCTTCGACGGTGATCACGCCGTCCTTGCCGACCTTGAGGAAGGCGTCGGAAAGGACCTCGCCGATCGTCGGATCGCAGTTGCCCGCGATGGTGGCGATTTGCTTGATCTCGCTCTTGTTTTTCTCGTTGATCGGGATCGCGAGTTTCTTGATCCCCTCGACGACCGCGTCGGTGGCCTTGCTGATGCCGCGCGACAGCGCCATGGGATCGGCCCCCGCGGCAATCATTTTCAGCCCTTCCTTGAAGATCGCCTCGGCCAGCACGGTGGCCGTGGTGGTGCCGTCGCCGGCGACGTCGTTGGTCTTGCTGGCCGCTTCCTTGACGAGCTGGGCCCCCAGGTTCTCGAACGGATCTTCCAGATCGATGTCCTCGGCTACCGTCACGCCGTCTTTGGTCACCTTGGGTGAACCCCATCCTTTGTCCAACACGGCGTTGCGGCCACGCGGGCCAAGGGTGCTGCGGACAGCGCGGGCCAATTTGGAAGCGCCTGCCAACAGCGGCTGGCGTGCTTCGTCGTCAAAGACCATCTGTTTTGCCACAGTGGTTTCCTCCTGGTAGTTGGCAGTATTGCCTTGGGTGTGTCAGTTGCGTTGGGTATATCGGTTGCCGATCCGAGCGGGGAGACGTAAGCCCCTGTTGATCCCGTGATTCGGCAGTAATCCGTACAGTTACTCGTGGAGTGTGCGGGAGTAGGCGTCCAGACCGTGGCCGCAAATGGCAGGCGCCGGTTCAGACAGGCCCTAGCAGTTGCACACCGCGTGCCAACGGCGTGCCGCTTTCCACAATCCATTGCCCTGGAATAACTTGCGAATGAGAACGAGAAATGGGCACAAACCGTCCTCCGGCAGCGATGTGCCATATTGGCAGCCGCCGTTCGGTCGATAAAGCTCTTCAGCTTGACGGAAATACGCTGTTGCGCGGTGGATTTGGAAACCTAACCTACGCCGACGTTTCCCGTCTGTCATATATGGATCCGCCTCAGGCGGATGCTACGGAGGTGGCGTCCTGCTTTGCAATTGCATATAGTTTGGTGATATTCCACCGTCGCGTGACGGCGTCCATCACGCACGCGTCGTGGTATTGAAGGACACTCGAATATGATCCGAGTCCTCGGTTCGCCCAGGCGCCTGTGCGACGGTCTCACGCGGCGCGAGCTGCTGCTGGCCGGCGCGCTCGGGATGAGCTTACGCGTTGCTGACTTTCTGGCACTCAAGCAGGTCCAAGGGGCGGCGCCCACTGGCACACTCCCATCCGGCTTTGGCCGGGCAAAGAATGTAATTCTGCTCTACCTATTTGGCGGCCCCAGCCACCTGGAGTTCTGCGACCTCAAGCCCGAGGCGCCCGTCGAAGTTCGCGGCGACCTCAAGCCCATTCCCTCGACGCTGCCGGGCTGCGATGTCTGCGAGCACTTGCCTAACGTGGCTCGCGTTATGGACCGTGTCACCGTGGTCCGTTCGCTTTCGCACCCTTGGAACTTCCATGGCATGCAATGGGCCACCACCGGAATGCCCGAAAGCTCGATCCCGCTGGAGGAGACACAGCGTAACCCCCTCCACTGGCCGTATCTGGGCTCGGTGTACACGTTTCTCAAGCAGCAGGCGGTAGGGCCCAAGCCCGCCGGTGCCGTGCCCGACAACCTGATCCTGCCGTTCTTGCTCAGCAGCAGGCGGCCAGCGGCATTCTATGCGCGGCCGCACGCCGCTTACCTGGGCGACGCCTTCGACCCGATCTGGGGCGAATTCCGCGGAGAAGCGACGAAGAGCATGTTACGCATGTCAACGGGTCCGGCGGCAATGATCCGCGATCCGTACCTTGGAGTCATGCCTGAGGGGAGGTTCGAGATCACGCCCGACGCCGAAGTGCCCCAGGACATGACGCTCGACCGGCTCGATCGCCGCCGTTCGCTGTTGTCGCAGCTCGACGAGACACGCCGCGCGTTCGACGATGACATGGCCGTGCGAACCGTCGGACGGCACCGCGAGACGGCCTGGTCGCTTTTGAATTCGCAAGCGATCCGCGAGGCCTTCGACCTGGGGCGAGAACCGGATCTGCTGCGCGACGCCTACGGCATGACACTCTTTGGCCAGGCCGCGCTTCAAGCACGGCGGCTGGTCGAGGCCGGCTGCCGCTTCGTGACCGTGATCTGGGACGAGTACGGTCAGCTCAACGCCGGCTGGGACACACACGTCGACCACTACAACCGCTTGAAGAACGACCTGCTGCCCGGCTTCGACCTGGCTTTTTCGGCTTTGATTCGCGATCTTGAGGAGCGTGGGCTCTTGGACGAGACGCTCGTGCTGGTCATGAACGAAATGGGGCGCACGCCCAAACTGCAAGGCAATGGGCGCGGGCATTGGGGACGTGCCTACACCAACCTGTTGGCCGGAGGCGGAGTGACTCGAGGCAACGTGATCGGCAAGACCGACTCGATTGGCAGCGACCCTGTCGACCGGCCGCTGACCGCCAAAGACATACTCGCCACGGTCTACCACCTGCTGGGCATCGACCCTCACACACTTTTGGCCGACCGGCTCAACCGGCCGGTCCCGCTGGTGGCCTATGGCGACATCGTTCCGGAGATGTTGGCGTAGGGTGGGGACCGCCCACCAGTTCAACTATTCGTAAAACCAAACAGAGAGTAGCCTCCAGCGAAGCTTTCTCGCGCGGCGGAAGAACGTAGCCATGAAAGTGGCGATTGACATCCAGCTTGGGCTCCACCGCGGGCGCGTCCAGGCCCGACGGCTCTTGGGCACGAGCACCGACGGCCATGCCTACGAGTCCGACCAGCCAATGCATGGCAAGTTGTCGCATGGCATCATTCTCCCGAATGATTTAGAAAGTCAGGCTGGAAAGCTCGCTCTACGACTTCTACCATACTCGTCGGCGGTCTTAAGCGCCGCGTGTACTTGCCGCGGCGAAACAGGGCACGGTTCATGGTGCATCGTCTCGCCTTCAGCGCAGGCTCGCTCGGCGACGATCAGCAGGTCGTCGTCGGTCACGTTCGTCAGGCCAACTTGTGCCAGCGTGGTCGGCAATCCGACTGCTTCGCAAAAACGGTAGACCTCGTCGACGAGCGCCTTGGGGCGATCGGCGAGGAACAGCCCGGTGAGAACGCCGATTGCCACCTTCTCGCCGTGGTAGAAATCGTGCGTGCCGGCCAGTTGCGTCAGCCCATTGTGGATCGAATGGGCCGATGCCAGGCCGCCGCTCTCGAATCCCAAGCCGCTGTGCAGTGTATTGGCTTCGACCACGTGCGACAGCGCCGGCGTGACGACCTTCATCCGGCACGCCACGACGGCCGCCTCGCCGTACTCCAGAATCGTGTCGTAGCAGAGCCGGGCCAGCGCGTAGGCCGCCAGCGTGCCGACGCCACCGCATTGGTTTGGGGCGTGGGCCTGGCGGCACGAGTCAGCCTCGAACCAGGTGGAGAGGGCGTCGCCCATGCCGGCGACCAGGAACCGTAAAGGGGCCGCGGCGATCACGGCCGTATCGACGAGCACCAGGTCCGGGTTGCGGGGCAGAAACAGGTACCGCGAAAACGTGCCCTCGGCGGTATAGATCACCGCGACGGCGCTCGTCGGCGCGTCGGTGGAGGCCACCGTAGGCACGATGGCCACGCGTGCGCCGACGGCGTGAGCGACCGCCTTGGCTGTGTCGATCACCGTTCCGCCACCCAGGCCAATGACCACGTCGCACCGCTTGCCGGCCGCGACCGCCTGAAGGCGTTCGATTTCGGCGTCGGAGCATTGGCCGCCGAATCGTTCGACCGCGAGGTGGAGCTTCTCACGCCAGGCGGGCAGGTAAGCGGGGACGATGGACCGTTCCGCCGTACCGCCCGCGATCAACAATGCGGTATTGCCGAGCTTCGCGACCTCGTCGCCCAACTGGGCCAAAGCGCCCTCGGCTTGCACGTACCGCCCTGGAAAAACCGCCGTCTGTCGCATAACGCTCTCCACGATTTTTGGGCATTATACGGCAATGGGCATTCGCATTCTTTCCGCTGTCGCCCGAGATTGCCTGTTTTCATTCAAATAAACGAAGGTCCGTTTTTCATCGTCACCATCGTCACGATCGTCACTCACCATCGTCACGCATCGTCACTCACTATTTCAGGGGTGTCACGTAGATGGGCGCTTTTGGACTGCGGTGATTCATCACCGCTTTTTTCTTGTCGCGACGGCAAATCACAGGCCACGCGGTGGCACGCATGCGATCTCGACACGTTTTAGAAACAGGGGGGACACAACTGTCCGCACTGTCCGCATTGACCACCTCGTCAACGCAAATGTCCTTATTGCAAGCGATTACGCCGTTAGTTGGTGCGGACAGTCGTCCTTTTTTCAACTGTCCGCAACTGTCCGCAACTGTCCGCACTGTCCGCACTGTCCGCATAAATACCATGGTTGGGTGATATGGGTTGTTTGGTGGTCCCGTAAGATGGCCTTGATCTTAAGCTTGCTCAATGCTAGCTGTTTCGTGGCCAGCAGGGATGGGGCTGAACAAGGAGGGGCGAGTAAGCACTGGGCGCATGTCGTCACCGCCGGTTCTCGA
>Ga0307373_10006741_pt1 | contig 18169 bp, 20 predicted proteins | sample OX2MG_FD_202534 | JGI IMG/M metagenome (GOLD analysis project Ga0307373, IMG submission 202534) | Soil microbial communities from Risofladan, Vaasa, Finland - OX-2 | ecosystem: Environmental > Terrestrial > Soil > Coastal area > Acid sulfate soil | place: Finland: Risofladan, Vaasa | collected...
TTGGCCACCAACCGCAACCGCAAGCTGAGAACGCGAGTTCGATTCTCGTCGCCCGCTCCAACGAATTATTGCGAAAGCGCAGTACTTTTAGGCGCTTGCGAGGGGCCAGCGTCGACTGCTAGATGCCGCTGTGAAGACCTGGAACTTGCCCACATCTTGCCCAGGCACCAGTAGGGATGCCCGTCAATGACCGAACTCCCGCGTTGTCAACATCCGACCGCGTAGTTGATGGCCGAGCAAACTCTTCGCATTACCTCGTCGGGAACACGACCGAGTGGTCCGGTGAGAGAGCTCTGAAGAACGGTGTGAAGACCATCACAATTGATGACCGAAGGCTGGTTGATGCCTGCGTCATCGTGGTCAAAATCGACCTCCGCCGAAAGACCCCTCATTGATGTTGAAATCTCGGCCACGGTTGCGAGAGCCCGCACGTCTATTACTTCCGATCGAGTGAGCAACAAAACCAGTCGACGCTTCTGGCCGACTTGCGCCAGCCAGATCTCGCCTCGCCTCATGGCTGGCCCCACGCTTCGACTTCCGTCCAAAAGGCATCCGCACGCTCGGGATGTTTCGCGTAGGCCTCTCGGTCCGCCTTCTCCAGGGCAGTTCGAACGGCGTCGGTCACCCCTTGGCGGGCCGCAGCCGAAATGTTCACGCCGAGATTGCGCGCGCGCTCGGCAAGATCTTCGTCCATAGTGAATGTCGTCCGTGCAGATACCATATAAAGGTGCTATCAGATAGTGATAGCAACCGATACCATTTATGATTCACCCCGGGAAAGTTGGAGGGTAATTCTCTTGAGAAGATTGTTCCATGACCAATACCCGCTACTCACCCGAGGTGCGTGAACGAGCCATCCGGATGGTGACCGACAAACGTGAGGACTACTCCTCGGAGTGGGGCACGATCACCGCGGTGGCGACCCTCATCGGTGTTTCGCCCGAGACGCTCAGAGTCTGGGTGCGCCGCGCCCAGATCGATCAGGGTTCGCGCGCCGGCCTCACCACCGACGAACGAGCCCGGCTCAGGGCGCTCGAGCGTGAGAACCGTGACTTGAAGCTCGCCAACGCGATTCTCAAAGACGCCTCGATTTTCTTCGCGACCGAGCTCGACGGTCAAACGAAGAGGTAGTTCGCTACATCGACTCACGACGAGACCGATGGGGAGTCGAGCCGATCTGCAGGGCCCTGCAGTTCGCCCCCGCCACCTACTACGCGGCCCGGGCTCGGCCCCCGTCGACTCGGCGTCGTCGCGACGAGGAGCTGAAGGCCGAGATCGTCCGGGTTCACCAGTTGAACTTCGACGTCTAGGGCGCGAAGAAGGTCTGGAAGCAACTGAACCGCGAGGGCTACCCGGTCGCGCGTTGCACCATCGAGCGCCTGATGCGCGAGTTGGGCCTTCGCGGCGCTCGTCGGGGTCGCGAGTTTAAGCGCACCACGTTCGGCGACGACCGGCTCGCTCGCCCGAGCGACCTCGTGGATCGCCACTTCGTGGCATCGGCCCCCAATCGCCTGTGGGTCGCCGACCTCACCTACGAAAAAACCCACGCGGGCTGGGCCTACGTGGCCTTCATCATCGACGTCTTCAGTCGATTCATCGTGGGCTGGCAGGTGTCGAACTCGCTGCGCAGTGACTTAGCGATCGACGCCCTCGACATGGCGCTCTTCGCGCGCGGTCGACGTCTTAAAGGATTGGTGCACCACAGCGACCGCGGGGTTCAACATCTCTCGGTGCGCTACTCCGAGCGCCTGGGTGAAGCCGGCGTCGTCGCCTCCGTTGGCTCGAAGGGCGACAGCTACGACTGGCCGAATCGTTCAACGGCCTCTACAAGAGTGAGCTGATCTATCGCAGAGGACCCTGGCGTAACGTCGAGCACGTCGAGTGGGCGACGCTGAACTACGTCAACTGGTTCAACAACCGGCGTCTCCACGAGTCACTCGGCTACGTGCCGCCGTCGGAGTTCGAGACCCGCTTTCATGACCCCACCGAGCCAGAGGGTCTGGCCGGTTGACACGAGATTTACTCTCTAGCAAACCCGGGGCGATTCATTTATGTTGCATGTGGAATGGCTGGGTGGTTGAAATGCGTAGTCAATTAACACATGGTCGCGGACAGGCGACAGCCCCAAGCACCCCCGGGTCTGGGCGTTGCCCACATTTCGCCCAAGGATTGTCGTTGCGTACGGTTGCGACGGAAACGGGCAGTCTTCCATTAGGAAATTGGATCAGAAGTCCGCGAAGGCGCATTGCTTCCCAAGCCGAGAACGCGAGTTCGATTCTCGTCGCCCGCTCTCCGTCGGTAATGACTACCCACCCTGGGACCTTCTTCTAACTTCCCAAGCTGAGGACGCGAGTTCGATACTCGTCGCCCGCTCCAACCACTTCTTTCGAAACATTCCGATTGTAAGTATTCCTAGCGGCGTTCTCGAACCTTCCTCACTGCTCGTTCATGCTCTGAGGCACTCTTTGTACTAGCCCGACAACTCTCCTGGCATCGTCGACAGAGAGATTCCCGTGCGCTGCTGGTCAGGTGGCACACCAGTGTAAATCGGCGTGGATTTGCATCTGGGACCTGTGACCACGCGCTGAGACGTTACGCCGCGTGACAATCGCATGCCGGGAAGCAAGATCCATTGCTCAGGGGCGTCGGCGCAGAAGGATCCGGATATGGCTGACGATTAGATCCTCGAAGTCGTCTGTGCATTGTTTGGCTAGTGCCGGATATTGGCGGAGCACATCGAGATGGTCCAGCTCAAGAGACTCCTCATAACGGACGGTCTCTAGATCCGCCGCAGAACGGAAGAGCTCCCGGAACTGGCCGACGCGCCACTCGTTGACGTGCCTAAAGTCGATCGGTGCTCCTTTGCTCGCCGCGTAATCGCCGAGCACATCACGTGACCAGAGAAGATGACAGTACGGGACCGGGATGGTGCGGTAGATATGAGGGCCGAAGGCGGACAAGTAGAGCGGACCAAACTCCAACCAAACGTAGCCACCAGGGCGGATAACACGGGTAATCTCGCTCAGCACGAGGTCCGGGCGCGTGAAGTGCTCGAAAGCGTCGTAGGAGTAGACGAAGTCGGCGCTGTTGTCGGCGAGGGTCATCGCTTCGGCGTCCATAGTCTGCAGGTCGACGCCGGCCGCCCGGGCTCGAGTGTCGAAGCCCTCTGAACGGCTGTCGATCCCGATCACTTTCTTGCCGTGTCGTGCGAGAGCCCAGCCGACCATCCCGTCCCAACAGCCGAGCTCAAGGAACACTCGGGATCCCTTGGAACCAGGAAGGTTCAGAATCTGCTTTGCGCGTGTTCGTCCCCTCGTTTCAAGCGCCTCGGCGGTGTAACTGTAGGGAGGGGGAGATGGATAAGAGTCAACGAGATTTGGGAGACTCTCGGGCGGAAGGCGCTCGCCGGTGCTCGTAGCAGCGTTGAACACACGCTCGGTTCGCTTTCGGTCGGGCCATTTCAACAGTTTGTAGATCGAGCGAAGAAAAGTCTGCGATGTAGGTGGAAGGGCGTCAGATGAGCGCTTCAGGCGCGCTTTGATCCATCCCATGGTGCGAATCTTAGGGCCGCGTCCCGCGAAGGGTGTGTCAGTAATGTCAGTCCTATTGTGAGTTAGGCCGCTGGCTTAGCAGACGACTATCGCTCAGGTATCGACCAGGCGATAGCGGTCGGTTCTCAGCGAGTTGACTCGAAGTAGTCAAGTGGATCGAGCCAGGCCGTGTAGTTAGCACTGGGTGGAGACGGAAAGGTCCAGAGAGGAATCGATCGTCAGTCTTCTCTGCGCTGATGATCACCCGGTATCCCCCTGTTCGCAAACAACTCCGCACAATGGCCGCGTCGGATGATACGTCATCGTCAAGCACTCAACGCAGGGACGGTCACGTGCGTTGCGTGATTGTGCTTCGAAGTCCTTGCCGATACCTTAGATAGCTGTGGTGAGGTGTTGGTCTCTAGGGTTGACAGCGCTATGAACAAAGGTTCTAGCGGCATCGCAGTTCGACGTCGTCGCAATACGATGAAGCCTCCGAGAGAGACGCCGACCTAAAGGGCGCGAATGTCATGTCGTAACCCCACTGCCCCAGTGGCCTACGAGGGCGCTTCGGTCAAGTAATTCCTGACGAAAACTGGTACGCCTTTGGCGCCTCAGTTGGCTGCCCTGGGCATGAAGAAAGTCTGGTAGGACGCGATCGACACCATCTCCGCGCTGCCTGACCCCCTTCCGTTTTTCACAACTGAGTCGTCCTCGTGCACGGTTTCGAGCACGACGCAGACCGAGTCGAGAGTGAACTCCCCGAAACCCGGGTCGAAACTACTGCGCACCGGGCAGTCGACGAAGGTGTGGACGGCCATGGTGAAGTGGCGGCCCGCGTCGATCACGACCGTCGACACCGTTTACCTGCAGATCGAGATACCCAAGGGGGCGCCCACAGACGAGTTTGGTTTTGGGCCACCTCACGAGCAGCTCACCGTGTTCGTTGGCTTCGCCGCCTTGCTCGCTTTGATCGGAGCGGCACTCGACGAACGAATTTAGCTGCTCTCCTACTTTCGCAGGACCCCACGATGATACGTCAATCCAACTAACTAATGAGCCAGAGCACGCCGGACATGTTCGCCTTGCCGTGCGACCTCGCACTACGCAGCAAGTGAGAACTGCGCACAGCAAAGTATGTCCTGGCGTGCACAATGAGGATGCCGGAACCGAAACCGGAACCGAAACCGAAACCGAAACCGAAACCGGGACACACTGACTCGCCGCGCAAGCGCGAGTACCAGGAGCGATCCCCCTTTCGAAGTTGAAAGTCCATACGCGCGTCTTCATGAGCTTCAACTTTCAAGACGTTAAGGCAGCCACGCGAGAGGACGGCCGATGGGATGACGGCCACTCTCAGACTACGAAATGCTTTCTGCAATACTTCAGACCCGAAGGTCTGGCCGACTTTTGGGATCGCACTTTCCGGATACGAGTCACGACCCATTTTGGGAGAATGCGTAAGACTACGTGACCCGTCAGGTCTAGGTCCGAGCACCACGTTTCAGCGCTGCGACGTCGATGATCTCGCACCCGGACACTGCCACGTCGGCTTTTCGCGAACGATCCCGACGACGTTGCCGAACGGGCTCTCCAGCCTGGCGGTGATTTCGTTCGACGAGTAAGCGAAGGTGGGCTGCGCTGCGTCGTGTTGACCGATCCTGACGGAAATGAGTTTTGCGTTGTCATATCAGGCAGTCCTGACTGGGTTCTGAAACGCTATACAACGAACGCGAGCTGCAGTCGCTCAATGCGCCACGACCGCGCGAGTTGACTACGTCGTCGTTGTTACTACCTTGACTTCGCTCAACGTCGTGTTTGTCACGACGTTTATCGTGACGAATGTCTTCACCTGAGCTTCGAAGAACAACGATGGCGGGCAGAACATCGTCATTGGTCTCACGGTTTCAATCTCGTTAACGACCTCAAACCTTCGGTTTTAGATATCCCATATCGAACGCGCTATACATACCTGCTATTGACGGTTGATTAACATTATTCGATTCGACTCCAAAACTCGCCTTAGCTCGCCCACTACTTCATCCAATCGTGAAATTGCCCGTCCAGTGACGTAATCACCGCTTCTGAATCTTCTTAAAGGGAAATACTCGATCATCTCTTCGCATAAGAAGCGAAATTGAGCGTCTGTTGGTATGGCGTAGGTTGCGACGTGTTCTTGGTCCGTCAACCTGTTCAGCATGAGCAAGGGCACACTCGATCGATTCCTCAGGAGCAACACAAGGTACCGCTTTCCCAAGAACGTCACGCTCGCGGTGACGTCTTGTCTTCTCGTGACGATGATCACTCTCGACGCGTCGGCGTCGAGCGCCGGTCAAGGTACGTTGGCGTCGAACCGATTGCACCTCGATTCGACTCTTGTGACTTCTCCGAGCAGCGCTCCACAGACTTCGACCTCTTCGAGTTCGTCCGCCAGCATGGACGCTCCGACAACAAAGTCCGCGTCACCGAGGAAGACGACCACTTCGACTGCCGGTGCAACGACCACATCTGATGCTCAGTATCGTCTAGATCTGGGGCTGGAGGTCAAGACGGGACTCTGGGACGTAGCTCCGGTCAAATCGGTTGAGTCCGCAATTGGGCACAAGTTTAGCGTTGTCATGGGCTACATAGGTTGGTCCTACCCAGCAAGTGAGTCCCATGCAAGCGAGTTCCCAACCGCGCAATTGGAGGCGCTCAGTAATGACGGCTATCTTCCCGAAATAACATGGCAACCATCGGATGGTTCGAGCGGAGTCAGTCAACCTAACTATTCACTCGCCAGCATTATCGATGGAGCCCATGACTCCTATATACGATCCTGGGCGGAGGCCGCAAAGGCCTACGGCAAGCCGCTTCTCATTCGATTCGCCCAAGAAATGAATGGAAACTGGTACCCATGGTCCGAACAGGTTAATGGCAATTCTCCGGGTGAATATGTTGAGGCGTGGCAGCATGTGCACAACATATTCGCAGAAAAAGGTGTCACGAACGTAAAGTGGGTTTGGTCTCCAAACGTCGTCGGATCTGGAGTCTCTGGAGCCTTCTCGGATTTGGCTGAATTGTACCCTGGCAATGCGTATGTCGACTATGTCGGCATTGATGGATATAGCTACCCGATCGACGGATGCCCAGCCGCTTCCGAGCTATTCGGTCCCACACTCGCGATCATTAGTCAACTCTCCGACCGTCCTGCGATGATTGCTGAGACTGGTATCGCTACAGCCTGCAGTTCTCACGCATTGCTCATGGCCTCGCTGTTGAATTGGGCTTCAGCGAACCCACACATTGTCGCCTTAATATGGTTTGACCAGGACACCGCGATTGAGAACTATTCGCTGACTTCATCGCTTGAATCGACGATCCACACGTTTGTGTCTCCGGTCACCATGAGATCAGCCGATCCTAACGGATTTCAGTCCTAGATCTACTTGGTCTCAGTCTTTGTATGTTGTGACCAGTTGCTTGCTGCGGTTTCGATTCGCACTCCCCTAATTAAGGGATGTGGTCGATGGTCCCGCGCGCTCGTCGGAACTCGTAAGGAGCGGCAAGTCCTCCGAGGCGGTCACTCCGACCTTCACCACGCGGAAACCGTCGAGCCCCAGCGGAGCCATTTTGGATTGATTCCCGGGCCGAGATTGATCTGCGCGACCATGGTACGGTCCGAGTACCTTGCCAGGTTGTCCGCGCGGGAGCGCGGTGGTGGAACAGATGCGGCTAGCAGAGTAAGGATTGCGATATGACAACTACGTCCTCGGAGGTTTCCGTTGTGATCTCTTGTCACGCCCTTGAGAGATTCGATCGTTTACTATCAGCAATCGAATCGGTGCGCCATCAAGATCTCGTGCCGGAGGCGATCGTTATTTCGGTCGACCACGAGCCGACCCTATATCAAATTTTGGTGGACCGTTTTCCTAGATTGGTTGTGGTTGAGAACGAATTTGAGAGAGGGGCCTCGGGGAATCGGAATACAGGTGCTTCAAAGACAACAACGCCGTTAATAGCGTTTCTGGATGATGACGCGACTGCAAGGCCCGGATGGCTGTCTGCACTTGTCAAACCCTTCAGCGACCCAAATGTTGTTTGTACCGGCGGGCTCGCGGTGCCGGCCTGGTCAGGAGAAGAACCGTCTTGGTTCCCTGATGAGTTTGGTTGGGTCGTGGGCGCGTCTCACCGCGGCCTTCCGACATCTGTGGCAAAGGTTCGAAATGTGTGGAGCGAAAACATGGCCGTAAGGAGCGACGTATTCTCAATTGTTGGAGGTTTTCGGTTGGGATATTCTAAAGTCGGGACGGTTTCGCGCTCTGAAGATACCGATCTCTGCATTCGAATGGGTAAGGCAGTTCGCGACGCATCCGTACTATTTGTGCCCGAAGCTATAGTCGACCATTTCGTGGGAATTGAACGGGCCCGGTACAAGTTTTTTCTAAGGCGTTGTTACTTGGAAGGCCGCGGAAAGATAGAATTAGCTCGCCTCAATGACGGGCATGCGGATCTCGGCGACGAAAAGGTTTATATCCTGCGAACAATGCCGAACGGATTCATTCGCTATGCGCGCAGAGGAATCATCGAGCGGGATGGGAGTCAGATCCGCAGAGCCGGTGCCCTAATGACTGGCGTGGGGGCGGCAGGAATCGGTGCGGCCGTTTCCTTGCTGAGTTACCGGATGGGAGCCAAAGCATCATAAGCGGCATTCTGATGGGCTCGCTCACTTCGCTTCAGTCGGCACCATGTTGACGTCGCGCGTCCCAACGAAGCACTCGGGTCAAAATCGTCACCACAAATCGAGAAATCAGGAAGCCGCAATCTTGAACTCGTCGAAATGCCCCCGGCAAGCCCCTGGAGGACACTGGTCAATGTGGCGGCGAGCAAGCTCACACATTCTCGTAACTGATTGAAGTTAATCTCTGCTGATGGCCACGGCGGGTGACGATGAGGAAATCCAAGCGACACACTCTGTGCCCGAAATTTCAATCCCAACAAGACGGCTCGACTCGTTGACAGGCCTCCGATTTCTTGCCGCACTCGGGGTTTTGCTCATTCACAGCGTCAAGAATCCCTCGTTACAAACGCCTCTGACCGTCATACCGGGACTTCAAAGCGTGTCGTCAGTGGGCTATCTCGGAGTCACTTTCTTCTTCGTTCTCTCGGGATTCGTCTTGACTTGGTCCGCTCGCCGAGACGGTCACGTTAAGACCTTCTACCAGAAGCGCTTCGCGCGGGTAGCGCCGCTAAGCGTGGCCACATGGCTCGCTTTCTTCGTGGCGATCATCGTTGCCGGTACCCATTTGTCTGCTATGACCTCAATTCTCACCCTTTTTCTGCTGCAGTCTTGGGTGCCTCACTCGACGGTGTACTTCGGACTCAACGGCGTCACATGGTCACTTTCATGCGAAGTCTTTTACTATATGCTTCACCCCTGGATTCTCCGACGGATGCCACGTAGTCAACGCGGATCATTGATTGTCGCCGGATCTGCGCTCGGTGCGTCGCTCATCGTCGCCATCATTTTCATGAATACGACCACGATCTTTGCCAACTCGCAAGACTTGTGGGTTTTTCCGATATTCGGACTTGGCGCGTTCGTAGCAGGAATGGGACTGGCCGAAGCAATGAAGTACGGACTCCGCTCACCGATCCCACTCAGCTTGGCGCTTGTCTTGGCTGCCCTCAGCTACGGTCTCCTGGCCGTGTTGGCAAACTCTGGAACTGCCATCTTCAGCACCGGCTTGCCGAGAACCCTCGCCAGTGTGATTTTCATGCCATTCGTCGGAATATTGATCCTCGCTGCAGCGACGACAGATCTGGGCGATCAGGAAGGATTCCTTTCGCGGAATATAATGGTTCGATTGGGTGAGTGGTCGTTCGCTTTGTACATGATCCACGAAGTTCTTCTGCGAGCAGCGATCCAGGTGGGTGGATTCACTCCGCGGAGTGGCTTGATGATCAATGTTGTGGTCGAACTAGCATTTGTTCTGGCTTCCATCTTTGTCGCTGGACTCGTCTACTGGTTCTACGAAGAGCCCTTAGAGAGATGGTTGCGCCCCGCCAACGACCGAGTCCGCCTCGCCGCAACATAGAAGTGCCGGATGGCCGCGCTACGGGTTTGAAACTCCTAGTGGCGACCCTGTTCGACAACGCGTGTCGTCGGCTCTCGGTTGGTGCGCCTGGACGAGGGCGTCGAGTAGGACGTTAGAGACCGTCCGACATCGAGAAAAAGCTAGCCCCGAGTGCCGCGGTGCAGGCCGCCGAATCGAACGGCGCAAGGATCCCGAAAGGACTTGCGAAAATCAAGTCTCTACTTACGAATCCCCGTCAGATTGGAAGGTCTGCGGACCACCGATACCGCCCTGAATGCCCGAGAAACCGCGCTGAAGATCAGTGTGGGGGCATTCTGCCAAGCGGTGGGTGCTCAATCAGTTCAGCGAGGTGAGCTTCCCCAGTCGTATCCGAAAAGCCGGAATTACCCGATCGCGGTTAAAGGTCCTCCAAGAGTGTTCAACTATGTACCTTGATACAGTGTGGTCGCATGGTGATCGGGCGCAAGTAGCAATTCTTGATTTTGAATACCAATTTCTAGTTGTCGGCGGTCCGGCAACGGCGCAGCGAAGATTCCTGCATATCGGGTCAAGCCGCGGCGAGAATCTTTCAAGCCACGGCCGCAACAGGAAGATGAGAAGACATTGACGCATAGGAACGCAGATGTTTCCCCGTTCGAGCCCGCCGAATTATGGCATCTTGAAGCAACTGAAGGACCGATAAGCCTGCCTCCGAAGATCTCCGGAGGACGCCTCGCTTATGCAACTTGCCACGGACTTCCTATTGGCTTCCATCACTTCCGCAGTTTGGATTTCCAAGACCCAGACGGGGCGCTCAAAGAAGCTCGAGACATGGTTGCCGATGGCGAGGCCTCTCATCGTTCCCTCCGAGATTGCCCCCTGGCCGCGCAAGATAGCGACAGCACGTCAGAAACGCCCCCCTGCGCTAGGGAGCGACTTCGCCTCCTGTCGGACCCACCTCCAATCTCCGTCGTGATTCCTACGCGGGACAGACCAGAACGTCTCCGGCGATGCTTGGAATCGATCGAGGCTGTGGAGTATCCCTCCCCAAGAGTCACCGTGATCGTGGTGGACAACGCCTCGGTCACCGATGAGACGCGTCAGGTAGTGGACGGGTTCCAAGGTCGATTGAACATCCGCTACGCAAGGGAGGGCCTGAGCGGGTCGGCAAGCGCACGCAACTGCGCCCTTCCACTGGTGGAGACTGATTTGATCGCCTTCACCGACGATGACGCTTTAGTCGACCGCTACTGGCTAAGTGAGATCGTCCGGTCTTTTCAGATCTACCCGAGCGCCGCATGCGTCACCGGTCTGCTTCTGCCACGAAGCATTGACACACCCGCCCAACTTTGGTTTGAGGAGTGGGGCGGATTCAGCCGCGGATTTGTCCAGCGAGAGTTTCGCCTCGACATGTCCGACCTCGAAAATCCTTTGTATCCGTATGCCGCGGGCATTTTCGGAACCGGGAACAATATGGCATTTCGTACCGACGATCTCCTTAACGTCGGCGGATTCTGCAATTCTCTGGGCAATGGGACGCCAGCCCTGGGCGGTGTGGACAGTGAGGCGCTCTTGCGCACCATACTGAGAGGTCGCACCATCATTTATCAGCCCACATCTCTCGTTTGGCATGAACACCGTCGAACCTATGAGGGGCTGCGAACGCAACTCTTTAGCTACGGAGTCGGCCTCACCGCTTACCTTATGAAAACCATGCTCGATGACCCGAAGCGCATAGGCGCATTGCTCAAGCGGGTGCCGAGTGGCATCCGTTTCGCGCTCAGTCCTGATTCATCTCGGAATAACAACAGAGGTGATTCTTTTCCATCGGAACTAGGCAGGCTGGAGGTGCTGGGAATGCTTTACGGTCCCTTTGCCTATGCACGGAGTCGCTTCGCCTATGGGAAGCACCACATCCCATTTCGACCCAACGAGCAGTGAATTGTCCATAGTAGTGTTGCTGCGATCAGGGTAACGGAAAACGTGCCGGCAATTCGGCGGTTTGTGAGGACTCGACCGCTCGGGTAACAGAAAGATCAAGTCGATGGAAGCTCACGGAGATGAACTCAGACCCCAGCCTCGATTCACATCGAGGAAGCGCCTAAGCATGCGAGTGCAGATACAAATTCTAATCGCCGTTGGAGCCTACATCTGTGTCGTTTTCGTGCCGAATCGACTCGCGGATGTGGTGGCTGGCTGTCTGATCGTGCTTTGGCTACCCGGAGCTGCCTGGTTAGAGGTGCTTCTCGACCGTCTAGCCTCTCGCTGGTGGGAACGACTCGCGGTGACGGTGCTTCTCAGTGCTGCCATAAGTATCCTTATCGGGCTTGCCCTGAACCTCGTCCCGGCTGGTCTCGACAGAAGGACCGAGTTCACCGGCTGGCTTAGCGTGACTGCAGCCGGACTGATTCTCTCGGGATTCTTGTCGTCGCGGCGCCGTGACACCCCCAGCGACGAGGCTTCTGAGGCGCGAGACCGGTCTTCCCGCAGTAGCGTCCTCTCGTCGATCTCGAGTGCAGTGGATGAAAGAAAGTGGGCGCTGGCTTCGGGTCTGGCTACCCTCGCACTCTTTGCGGGGGCCGTCGGCTCGAGCCTGATCAGTTCTCATCATGCGAGTTCGGTGAGCTCTATAACGACTCATTCCGCAATTCCCGTGGCGGGCCATGGCGTCGGGATCTCCGCCACTTCCACTGATGCGTTGAGCAAGCTCTACACCATCGTGTTGTTCGGCGGCGCGTCTTCCCGACAGGTGCTTCGAGCAGACATCCGGACCCGCAAGCCGTGAGTCAAAGTTGTCGCAGCGCCGACTTTCCCATTTCGCACCTAGTTGTGGCAGTCAGGTTCGGGGAACGGGTATTCCTCCGCCAGATCCGGCTTGTCGGTGAGTAGCAGACCGATGGCGTCCACACCAGGTCTGAAGCGTTCCGTCCGGATCGGATCGCACGGTATAGGCCCATGCCAACTGTGGAACGCACCCAATGTCAACCGCCATCATCGCCTACTGGGCTTACCCCCCACAACAGGGCCTTTGCCCCGCGCGGCCTCGCCGCAAAGCACCCAGACGGCCGCAACTTCGTGAAATTTCCTGCCGTCTCGGCCGGCAGCAGCCTCATTCCTCGGGACCAACGAAACGCTCGTCAGGGCCTAGGACAGTGTGTGGTTGCGATCTCTTACGGATCGCTCGGCAAGAGGTGGTCGCCCGGCCGGATGTCCAAATGATGGCAACTCCGCAGAGTATCGAGAGCACCAAGGGGTTACCGATCCTATGGCTCGTGCCACCCTGCATCGCCTTCGGCCTGGTTCTAATGACCATTGCCGACAACCACAATCGCAGTTCCGCATCGACCTCGAGCAACCTATACTGGCTCGGTCTCGCCCTGATGTTTGCCGCCTGTGCATGCTCGGTGGTCTCGAGGTCAGCTTCCGCGAGTCAGCGGCTCGCCGCACTGCTCAGCCTCTCTGTGGGGCTGTATCTGGTAAATGTGATCCAGAGTCCAACGGCCTTCCTGTTTAGAGACGAGTTCGGTTGGCTGAATCAGATTGAGTGGACCATGGTGACTCGGCACTTATTCCATTCAAATCCGTTGGTGCCAAATTTCACCAGTTACCCCGGACTGACGATCGTATCCACCGTTATCAAGCAGCTAGGTAGGGTGTCAACGTTTACTGCTGCGACAATCGCCCTGAGCCTTGTGAAGATATCTTCCACAGCACTGCTCTTTGCAGTATTCCTGCGGATCACTAAGTCAGGTCGCGGAGCGGCGTTAGCGACGCTTATCTACGTGTTCAATCCATCATTCACCCAATTGGATTCATTGCTTTTCTATGAAACCCTGGCCATCCCACTCGCAATCGCCTGCATCTGGCTCATCGTGCAGTCGGCGACCGGTGCCAGCAATGGGAGGACCATAAATGCGCTGGCTCCATCGATCCTTATTCTGGGCCTCGTGGCCACGCACCACATCACCACCTACATACTCATAGGAATACTGGCGGTTTGGCTAATCGCCGGGATGCTTGATTCCAAGCGCAAAGCTGCTGAGCCGCGATTCGTGGTCGCGATCGTACTCGTCATTGGCCTCGTCGCCACCGCGCTATGGCTTGGCGTCGTTGCCTATGGCACGACAGCACGCGAACTGGGACCTGTGTTCGGCCCGGCAATCCGGTCGTTGTACCGCTTGGTGGTCGGCCAAGAACACTCACGCCACTTATTCCAATCGGTCGGCGCCGTTTCGGATCCACTGTGGCTGCGCCTGTGCTCTTATCTTTCGGTGCTGATCCTTTTGGGTGGCCTGGCGACATGGTTGCTCCGCTGGAGGCGGGTGACGCGTTCCCGCGGGACACTGTTTGTGGTGCTCTGCGTCCTCGCACTTGCCTACCCCGTAACCCTTGCGATGCGCCTCACCACTGAGGGCATTGAGGTATCTCAGCGAGCATCGGAGTGGCTCTTTATGGGGCTGGGGTCTTGCTTTGCGGGGGTTTTGATCACGCCGCTTAGGCAACGTTCGATGCTGCTCAGACGACATTCGATGGAAAACATATGGAATCGATTCGCCAGGAAATGGCCCGGCCTGGTGGTCGGCGTTGTCGCTCTAGTCATGGTTGGCCTCGGAGGGATCGTAGTTGGCACTGCACCGTATTCGCGGTTGTCGGGCGCGTTCTTGCCGGGCGCAGACCCTCGATCCGTCGATTCTGCGGGAGTTGCGTCAGCGCTCTGGGCGAGCCACCACCTTGCCTCGAAATCGAGAATCGCTTCCGACCTTACGGACTCGGAGCTCTTGGCCGGATATACGTTGACGACACCGGTCAGTGGTGTGGTGGGTTCTTTCAATATCTCGCAGTTGTACACCAGCCAAACCTTCGACAGAGCGGACAAGAACATTTTCAAGTCCGGTCACATCGGATACATCGTGATCGATCAGCGAATCAGACTACTTCCTTCTCCAAGTGCACAGTACTTCAGTTCAGGGTTGATATTTGCCAATCAAAAGGCGTTCACCTACGCGTCGCTGAACAAATATGCAACTAGCCCGGAATTCAGTAAAATATTCGATGATGGCCCCGTAGCAATTTATAAGTACATCGGTTCCAATCCAACCAAGTGAGCGCATCTTCTCCACGACGGTGGTCTCCGAGCATCCTGAAGGATGAATCTGGTCGTGAGCGACTCTACTTCATCTGAAGACTCGGCCGGCACGCCCCAGGAACCGGACCTCCGCGCGTCCGTCGTGCGGGGTGGGAAGAAACTGCTGATTCGCCAAACTGCCGGCCTAGTCATTTCCGGCGTAGGCAGCATCGTAATAGCTCGCCTGATCGGTCTCAAAGGATATGGCAGCTTCGCAGCAGTCTTTGAGGTCGCCTTTTTCATCCAAGCGATACTGGAGTTCAGTCTCGACCTGTTTCTAGTCAGGCGCTCAACTGTAGACAGCGAGGTGTACGATACAGTCTTCATACTTCTACTTGTCTCCGCTGCTCTCGGTACCAGCGGCGCGATTGCGGGCATCCCGCTCCTCGGCCATTTCGTCCATGTTCCGCAGTTTCACTATGTGGCTCTCTGCATGTTCGCCAGCATCCCAGTCATGCACCTTCAACAAGTGCCGCTTTCCAAACTTGAACGAGAGCTTAACTACGGGGTGATTGGGAAGGCTGAAGTCGCCGCGCAAATGATGTTCTTCATTGTCGGCGTATCTTTAGCGTCGATTCACTATGGTGTCTGGGCCCCCGTGATCGCCTGGTGGACGCAACAAACAATCCTGCTTGTTACATTCTGGGCCAAAGCCGACTATCGGCCCGCTCTGCGCGTCCGGACGCCCCTGGTACGAGAGGCGATGCGATTCGGCGCAGCATCGACTTCGGCAAACTTCGTGTATTCGCTTCGTAACCTCGTTAACCCCGTTGTCGTGTCGCGAATCCTTGGTGTTCGTGCAGTCGCAATCGTGGGCCTCACGTTGAATCTCATGGATCAAGCCGCATTCATTAAAGCGGTGACGTTCCGTATCGGTCTCACCGTGCTTGGCCGTGTGCAGGGCTCGACAAACCGATTTGCTGCTGCAGTACGTGAGGGCACCATGATTCAAATGTTTGTGGTGGGTATTCCGTTCATCGGGTTCGCCTGCGCAGCGAGAATCCTCATTCCGCTGCTTTTTGGATCGAAATGGACCGAGGTTGCCCACGTGTTCCCTTTCGTAGCAGTCTCCTATTTGGCCTACGTGGGCGGGAGCCTATACACCGCTGGCCTCCTCGCAAAAGGCAATCCTTGGCTGACAATCGTCCCGAACTTGATGAACTCGGTCCTTCTTTGGCTCGCAGCCGTGGTGCTCGTGAGGAGATTCGGAGTGATCGGTTATGGCCTCGCCGAACTGTTCACCATTCCATCTATCATTCTAACGCTCGTGATCTACACCATGAGCTTTGGACGACAGCACTTTCTCGTCCCGTTGATATGGTTCATCTCGATTGCCGCCGCGATCCTTGCTCCTGCCTTGTCGTGGTGGCTGCTTCTTGCCCTGGTGGTGCCAATTTGTGTTCGCCCAAGTCGACAGGGGCTTTTCGCAGTGATTGAATTGGGTATGACAGAGACCGCTATTGGGAGACGAGCGACTGAGCGGCTACAGGATCACCGTCGCGGATCCGAGTCATGAGTCACCACGTGGAGGCGGCGCCAATTCGTGGATCGCTCTGGTTGGCCATCAGGCTCGGATGTTCACTGGAGTTGATCACTTGCGACGCGGCAACGGGCGATTCTGTTCATTCCGAAACCTCGAATACAAATCACGGCAAGCCGAGGCGATGAGTTCTTGATGGGGATTGACTTGGCTAGCGGAATGCAGCAATGCGATTCCTGGAGCGTACGTGTCTTAAGCACGCCACCGCTGTTTTCCTCTCCATGAGCGCCTCTGCTGAGACGTCTGTGATCGTGCTCCCTCGTCGGTCCAATATGTTGATCACAGTTCCGATGTCTGGCACGCGGTCTGTTGTTCGCCGACGTGCGACCGGCAGATGCGCTTTCGAAGCTCAGCGACCAATCAAATGGCAACTTGAGTGAGTGAGCCGACAATTTCCCGGGATCCGACTTTCGACCATCTGATCATCACCCGCTACAACTTGACCGTCCCGTGGGGGCGGCGCGGGCGGCTCCACGCCGACGAGGATTGGCTCGAAGAGCGTCAGCGCTTGTTCGAGGGTTACTGCCTACCTTCGGTCATTTTGGCCGAACAGTCGTGCCCATCTGTGACGTGGGTCTTAATGTGCGCGGTGGACAGCCCTGCATCTCTTAGAACATTCATGGCCAAAGTAGTGCGACTCCACCCTTGGATTGTCCCAGTGTACGTGGAAGAGAATTTCCGAATTAGCGATGTCGTGGATGAGAGTCTCAGACAAAGAACCGACAAGCCATGCCGGTTCCTCCTTACCACAAGACTGGACAGCGACGATGGGGTAGGTCGCAATTTTGTCAAGGATCTACGACAGGCAGCTGAGAGATCGCTCGAGTGGGAGTTCCTCGGCAAGTGTGAACTCCCGGCGCTGATCAATTTCCCATTCGGGTGCCAAACTGTGCAAGGGCGATTGTACTTTTCCATAGACTTGGGAAATCCGTTTATCTCGTTTCTCGAGGAGCGGTCTGGAGACGAGCCTATTATCAGCTGCTATTTGGGAACCCATCGGGAAATGCATCGATCGGCGAGAACTGTCAGCCAACTGTTGGCCTCCGGGCCATCATGGATGCAAGTTATTCACGGAAGTAACGAAGCAAATGTTGTTTGCGGACTGCGGGTCCCCCGTCGTGCTGGATTCAAGCGATTCTTGGCCCTAGGAAGCGAGACGCGCTCTCAAACTCATAATGGAGCAATCAAAGAAGCCGCTAAAGCAATTCGAAATCAAATCGTTCAGTCAGGTGCTTATTGCTGGAAGCGCGCCATAGTTAGGATAAATCAGTCGAGGGGAAGATTTGGAGAATAATTAGGGGACTCCTCGGGTTCCCGTGGGTAACTTGACGCTCTTGACGAGACACAGTTTCCTCTAAAGACCAGTTCCCACTTGGGTTGACGGCCGCTCTTCTAAGTTCTCGAGCCTCATCAAATGGCGCGCACGTAGTGCTCATAGTTTCGGAAGCGTCCAAGCAACCAAAACCGAGAGGAACTACATGCGCGCCACCACTGCATTTAACCGCATCATCGACATAGAGGGAGTCGCGGTTTCGGGCGTGACCTTCACGCCCGAAGGCGTCGTGGTCAGGATCCGCCGGCGCAAGCGTTCCCACCAGTGTCCCTGCGGATGGACCACCACGTCGCACTACGACCGCTCGATCAGGCGCTGGCGTCACCTCGACCTCGGGTTAACCAAGTGCTTCCTCGAAGCCGAGATCTGTCGGATCGAGTGTGCGAAGTGCCAGCGAGTTCGCACCGAGGAGGTGCCCTGGGCCCGTCTCGGAGCGCGTCACACTGACGCCTTCTGCGCGGTGGTCGCGTGGCTCGCCCAGCGCGTCGACAAGACCACCATCACGAAGCTGCTGCGGGTCTCGTGGGAAGCAGTCGCCAAGATCGTCATCGACGTCGTGGGTGACGTGCTCAACGACAATCGCTT
>Ga0307373_10006745_pt1 | contig 18159 bp, 15 predicted proteins | sample OX2MG_FD_202534 | JGI IMG/M metagenome (GOLD analysis project Ga0307373, IMG submission 202534) | Soil microbial communities from Risofladan, Vaasa, Finland - OX-2 | ecosystem: Environmental > Terrestrial > Soil > Coastal area > Acid sulfate soil | place: Finland: Risofladan, Vaasa | collected...
TCGACCGCCAGTGATCCGACGATCGACAATACAGTGGCGAGCGCCACTTTGGAGAGCCTCGGTGGCCGGTGCGAGGGTGTCGACCTGAGGTCGATACGCAGCCTGGTCAAGACACGATCGATGACGTTCGATGGTGGAGCCATCCTTTCAGGTTAGGAAGGGCCCGTTCGAACAGCCATCACTCACAAGTATGACCTTCGACCACGGTCTAATCCTCAAGATGCACCACCCCGACGCTTTTCTCAACGGACGCCCAGCCCCTTTGCCCGACACTGCGGCGTGGCCGTCCAGGTGTAGAGCCAGTGGAACAGGCGGATGCCGACGTCACCCGCCTTACCGTCCAAGAAGCTGGACTGGGTCCCTCCGGCGGCCGGGCGGCTCTTGTCTCCAGATATGCAGATTGCATCGAGTGTGCCCGGCCTCGAAAGCCGGCAACTGCTATTTGCCGACGATCACCATTGGGACCGGCGGCGGCCGGCGTCAAACCGGTTGCCTTTCTTGGTCTGGCGTGATGGGTCGGCGTCGGAAGCCGCGTTCAATGTGTTCGTTGGATCGAAACGACGGCGCAATCGCCGCGGGATCTCTTCGAGGCGTATCTCGCCTTCGCAAAGGCCAAACAGAGTGCATCGTGGCATGCCGAACGTCAGGTCGCAGGCGAGAGCGTCCCTGCTCCGCTCGCAAGGTTAGGACCAATGACCACGACCACATCGATCCCAGTGGTGCCAGTCACGGGCGCGGCCGTCGTCAATGGTTGCACGGCTGAGGAACTGACTCCGAGTTCGGAGGCGATCAAGGCTGCTTCAGGCTGCTTGGTAGGCGCGTAGTACACGGTAGTGGCCGAGGCCTGAGAGGTCGCGTTCGTTGGCGTGGACATGGACCAGCCCTGACCCTGGAGCACTTGGGTCAAGTGCGCGGCCGCACCATTCTGCTGTGTCCCATTGGCCACGAGAACCTTCACGCTCGCGTGCGGGATGGTGGTGGTCGTGGTCGAGGGGGCGGTTGACGAAGTCGTTGCGACAGTCTGGGGGCTGGTGTTCTGATTGAGGTGCCCGCTGAAGAGAGCCCCGGCGAACCCGGCCGCCACGAGGGCCACAACGAAGAGGGCCGCAAGTCCCGGGCGTCTCATCGCGCCCTCAGGTTCCCTTCACGAATGATGGTGTCACCTCACCACTCATTACCACGCTTGTGTGCGCAGCCTATCCTCTGCCGCTTCTCGTGTGGGCTGACATGAAGCCCACAGCGGCAATCGACCGGGGGTAGACCTGAACATCGGTGCGAACCGTGCTCAGCTGAACGTGTTTAGGGCTGCGGGCGGAGTGGCATCCTGCACGACCGGGTGGGTCGGGATGAGCATTCTCGCGCATGCTACGACTAATACGGCGACGAAGGCGCAATAGATCCAAAACGCCGGTGTGAGGCCGGAGTTGATCGTGAGCCCAGCTCGCGCGGCCTGTGTCGTCGAGATCCCGAACTGGGTCGGTGAGGTGGCCTCGCCGAACTGGATGAGCGCCGAGATCGCCTGCGCCGCCAGGGGGATGATGGCACCGGCGAGCAAGGCCGCCCCCAGCAGGATCGGCCGCCACAGGGCGGCTACGACAACAACGGCAACGAGAGCGAGCATGACGGCGACATTCCCTGCGATCACCGGCGCCGGGTTGGCGAAGGCGTTGCCGGCAGTCAGGGACTGCGTGGCCCCGGCCGATGTCCGCAGGGTGAAGCTGTCCCACGAAGGGGCAAACGCGGCCGCGGCGCCAAGCGCAGCCAGCGTTGATGCCAGGAAAGGGCCCGTCTCAGGGCGGCGCGGCCTTCCCGGAGCGCCGACCGACCCGAGTCGAAGAGCCATTGTGGAGCCAGCCGCGCATGCGAGCCAGCCGATGAGGCCGAGCACGAGGCCCGCCCCCATAAGGTGCGCACCTCCGGCGATTGGGGTACCGGCATCGGCCAAGAAGACGCCGAACGTGACGATGCTCGTCCCTATCCCGAGGAGCGCTCCCACCCGCAGACGGGCGCCACCAAGCATGACGAGCAGGGCGCTCGCGCTCCAGACGGCGAGGTAGATCGCATGCGGCACGAGCTCCACCGGCTGCTGGGCAAGGCTCGTGCCCCCGAGATAATCGGGGAAGAGCCCGGCAATACCGCAGGCGACACCGACGGCGAGCAACGTCGCAGCGACGATATCGCGCCTGCTCGCGGAGGGGACCAGGGCGGTGAGCTGGCCAACCGGAACAATGGCACCCGGCGTCTCGATACCGCTGAACCGGGACCACGCGCCGTACCAGCCCTCAAGGGTCTCGGGCCACCGCTCGGATGGCTGTGATCGAGGCGCTCCCACCAACCAGATCCCGTAGAAGTCTCGTCCCCGTCCGATCTCGTACTTCGATCCCCGGTACGAGATGGTGACATTTTCAAGCACTGCCTCGACCTTTCCCATTCGGTTCATTGCGCCTTCTACAAGCCCGATGTCTCGCCGGGCCATGCAGGAAATGCGTCTATGCGCTGGCGGTGCCTGGACAAGGAGGGACAATGGGTTTGGCTTCGTCGGAACCGCTGGTCAATGACCATCGTCCTATTGAGGTGGCCCCGAAGACATTTGGACCGACGCGGTGTGTGACTGACCCGACGCATCCGACCAGCCAATCGTCACTTTGTCGCCGGGATGGAATGGCTGGAGCAGGTTGGTGAGCGCACTGGGCGATCCAACGGTCTGATTGTTGAGCGAAGTAATCACGTCACCTTGGGCGAGTCCCGCGCTTTGCGCGGGCGAGCTGGTGATCACGGAGCACACCACTGCCCCCGAGGAGGAAGTTCCGCCTCCAAAGCCGCTGCCGAAGCCGCCGCCGTCCCCAAATCCGCTGCCGCCGCCAGTACACGAGGACTGGGCCACTTCGACGCCCAAAAAGGCGGTGGATCCGATGTGGACAGTCGAAGAAGCGATGCCCGACTCGATCTCTCTGGCAATCGAGATCGCTTCATTGATCGGGATGGCGTAGCCCTGGTTGCCCGATGACGGAGCAGGGGACTGGAACGAGAATCCGGCCGAGGCCGCGGTGTCGACGCCGAGAACCCGCCCCGAACTGTCGACCAGCGGCCCACCGGAGTCACCTGGTTGGATGTTTGCGTTCGTCTGAATGAGGCCGCTGAGCTGCTCTGAGCTTCCGTCACCCGCATCGCTGGCGGTAATCGACTGATTGAGCGCCGTCACCGTCCCCCCGGCGGCGCTGGGGGTTCCTCCGGTTCCTCCGGCGTTGCCGATGCCCACGACGCCTTGTCCCACCGACGCGTTGGAGGAGTTTCCAATGGTCGCTGTCTGGAGACCCGATGCCCCATGAAGCTGCAGAACGGCAATGTCATTCGTCCGGTTGTATCCCACCACGCTGGCCGAGTAGGTCCGGCCATTACCGATATCGGTCACGCTGATGGACGTTGCCCCATCGATCACGTGGTTATTGGTCAGGATCTCGCCCGAGGACGTGAGCACGATCCCGGTTCCCGCGGCTTGCACTTGTTGGTATCCAAGCGTGGTATTGATGTCCACCAATCCGGGCGCCACCTTGGCCGCGATAGCAGACACATCGCTCGGGCCTGAAGAGCCCGAACCAGAAGCGCCCGAACCAGAAGAGCCCGAACCAGAAGCGCCCGAACCAAAAGAGCCCGAACCAAGCGAACCCGACGACCCTGACCCGGCTGACGACGGAGTCGAATTGGAAGAGGCCGAAACTGATGATCCGTTAGTCGTCCATGCCACATGGCCGATGCCGACTCCTGCCGCGAGAGCGATGACCGCTGCGGCGCCGATCAGTGCAGCGACGCGGTGGCGGTGGCTTCCCGAGCGTTGCGCCTCGGGAGGGGGTGGCGGCGCCCAGCTGGAAAACCCGGAATTCGTGGGGAGACCGCCATAGCCCGGTCCCGACGGACCTCCCAATCGAGGGTTGCCGGCCATCGCACCCAGAGCGTAAGAGCCATACGGGACTTCAGAAGTTGCGATCGGTGCTGGGATCCAGGTCGGCGGTGCGCTGGATGGAAACTGATCGTGGGGGGAGGGAAAATCTTCCGGAATCGGAGCCCCCACGGGCGGAAGAGGGACGCCCGGACCAGGTACCCCCGGCAACGGGATTCGGTGGGTAGGGTCCGCTTCAACCCCCCCAGGTCCTTCAATCGGCTGCTTGAATTCTTGGTCGGTCATTGCGTCTCCTTCAGCCGAGGCCCCATAGCTTCAGAACCTTGCCATGAAGGCATCTAACCGTGTTGAACTGTACGCCAGGTCAAGGAAAGCTATGAGAAAGATAAATCTTGGCTGTACGAGGCCCCTATCGCTGAACATGCGGCCGCCCGCAGTACGACTCCGAGCACAAGTAGGACCGTTTAGCCTCGATCCTCGGTAACACGCTGGTGGCGGACTTGGGGTGTTCGCACCTGTTCAGGCAATAACGACGTCCAGGTCAATCGTTTTTCGCGAGGCGGTCGTCCCTTTCTTGGAGGGGATCTTTGTGCACGAGTGGACGATGATGCCGCTACCGTTGTCGAGGCATTTGCGCGCCTTGATTTCGATAGGTGCCCAGAACCCCTATTTCATGGCCTTCAGAGCCGCACTGCGGTTCGAAGGTCCACCACTGGGTGTGAGCGCAGGATCGCAGTACCTCGTCGAGCCTTCGGTTCCGGCGCAGCGTCGTTACGAGGCGCTGCGCGCCTACTTTGTGGACGAGGTCCCTGCGGCTGAGGTGACCGAGCGCTTTGGCTACTCGACCTAGACCCTGCTCGCTCAGCGAAGTTGTGTCCAACGCTCCCTGTAACTGAGCTCATCCGCCCAGTGCCAGCGCAGCCTGCACCATGGCGTTGATGATGGGTCCGGAATTCTCGGCGCCCGTCGAGCTCGGGACCTGCTGGGGGAGCACGACCGCCACCGCCACCCGAGCCGTAGTGGCCGGCGCGAACGCCACCATCCAGTCGGTCGTGAACTGGTTGGTAACACCAGTCTCGGCGGTGCCGGTCTTCGCTGCCACCTGGTCTTGGGGGGGAAATCCCACACCAGCGGCGGTCCCGTTGGGTGAAGTCACGACGCTTCGCATCAGACTGGTCACGGTGGTGGCCGTCTGTGGGCTGGTCGCCTTCAGCCAAGGTCTGGGCTGGAATGTGGTGACTACGGCGCCTTGGTCCGTTCGGATCTCTGCCATGAGGTGCGGGGTCATAACGACCCCGCCATTGGCCACCCCGGCGGCGACCAACGCCATCTGCAACGCCGTGGCCGAAACGTCTTGCTGCCCGATGGACGAGTACGCCAATCCCGGCAAGTTGTAGCGCAGCTGGGTGGGTGTCGGGAAGTTCGATGCCGCGACACCGGGGATATCGAGAGGAGGAACCGAGTCAAAGCCGAAAGCGGTCGCCTCGGCATGCATCGCCTGTGCGCCGATCTGCAGCCCGAGGAGAGCGTAGCCGGTGTCGCACGAGGGGGGCAGCATCTGGGCAATCGTGCCGCCACAGGTCTCGCTGGCGTAGTTGTGGAAGAGCAGATTCGTCCCTGGGAGTGCCGTCTGGGAGACCGGTGGGGTATTGAAGCCGGCCAGGTTTGGCTTGAGGTCATACACGGCGGATGTCGTCACGATCTTGAACGTCGAGCCAGGCGCGAAAGACTCGTGATATGCCATATAGCCGAACGGCGAAAAGCCCTCGCTGTCCTTTTGCGAGTCCGCGACGTCGGCCGCCTTTTCGGTTGTGACGTTGGGGGAGGAGATCAGGTTGGGATCAAAGGTCGGGTTGGAATACATCGCCTCGATGGCGCCAGTTGCCGGATTGATGACCACCACGGCGCCATCGCGGCCAGCCAGCTCGCGTTGGGCCAACGCTTGGAGGCTCGGAACGACCGTCAAGGTGACGTCATCGGTGGCCTTCGGAGGAGGCGAAAAGAGGAGTTGCCCGAGGGTCTGTGCCGGCTGGGCACGGGACGTCAGATACTTGTTGTACTCATATTCGATGCCCCAGGTTCCAAGGTACAGCGAAGAGTAACCGACGATCTGGGAGAAGAGTGAACCGTAGGGGTACGTACGCATGTAGTGGTAAGGCCCTTGGGTCGATTTGACGGACTGCGCCAGCACCGACCTGTCAGCCGCAAGGATGTAACCCCTCTTGTTGTTGAAGGTTTGCGTCACATTCCGAGGATTACCCTGGGAAGCGTCCAGTTTGGGTGCCTTTAGAAACTGAATATTCACCAGCTGCACAATCACGAGCGAAAAGGCGATGATCAACACCACGCCGAGCAACCTGATCCGGCGTCCCACATGCCAAGCCTAGCCACAAGATGGACCCAACTCTGGTCAGCGCCCGGCTGAGAGTTGAGCCCGCTGCGCTCTGGGCCGGCCATTATTCGGCCAAGGCGACAAGCGATTGGTTACGGCGAATCCAGCGGAAACGTCGGCGCCCCAGGTCGACAAACGCCGTGGCGGCCCGACCTACTCGTTTGGTTCACGCACCACAGTGTGAGGAGGCTCTCTACCTGCGGCGATGGAGGTCGGTCGCTGTGTTTGGCGAATTCCTCGACCATCAGCTGTGCCAATGTTTTTGTCAAACGTTCTGAAGGCATCTTCTGCTGGTGACACGGCTCCATAATGGCGATGACAAGAACAGCGGGTCCGTAATTTGGCTAGTGAATATTGAACGAGCCTGCGTACGCACCGCAGGCCACGACGCGACGGGGCCCTCACCTTCCCGTGAGGCCCTTCGCGTTACGAGATTACCCTTCAGGTTGCCGATGCACAGAAGAGGCAGCAACTTGCCAACGGCACCCAAGGCAGCGCCCATACGCCCCGTCTTGCGCAGGGACCGGATACCTGTCGACACGAGGGCGCGGTTGGGACGCTGTCGGTTCGTTGAGGGTGAACAACTCGCTACCCGGCCGTCCAGCGCAGTGCGTGCCCGGCGAATTCTTCACCGGTTGGTGCGAATTCGACGTAGCCGACGCCGACTCCATCGGGGAGCTCAAAGGTGACGCAGCCCTCAAGGGGTGAACCGTCTTGGAGCTGAATGGGCCCGAACGCAAAGTTGTTGCAGTTGGCGATGGGGACGCCGACATAGATGTACATCTTTCCGTCGGTGCCGAACACTGTGGTGTCGGCGTTGATGTCGTTAGGTACCAGCTCGCCAGAGCCGGTGATCGTAAGGACTACGCCGACGAAGCGGTAGCCCACTTGTGGGATTGAGAGAGGATCGATGCCTTGGGCCGGGTCGATGATCCTCCCAAGCGTCACCGCGAGCCCCCCACCGCTCCGGCCGGTGAGACTCAGCGGGGTTCCTAGCGCCGAGGCCGCGGCGATCGTCGTCGTGGATGCGCCGAGTCGAGAGGGGTGGCGGTCCGCTTTGCGTGACAGAGGCCGAGGTACAGAAGGAGCAACGGTTCCTACCGCACTGGCGCACCCGGCGAGCGCCGGTGCCGTGACACATATTGCCAAGGCGGCGGAGAGAAATCGATGGGGGAGTCTGATGCGAGAAACGCCACCTGCGGATTTCTGCGCGCCCGGCGTGCAGCGGCGCTCGACGAACTTTGGGGTTAGCTGCATTGGGCATCGAGGATCTTGTGCTCATTTTCGACAGCCAGAGCAACGAAGCGTTGGGCGGCAGGAGTGAGCGGGGCACGTCGGCCTACAAGCACCGGCGCTCGGGAAATCGTTGGCGAGGATTCGACAACGAGGCATCCGAGAAGTTTGGCGAGCTCAGCCAAAGGGCGCGGCGGCAGCCCCGCCCCAGCGCCCGACGCGATGAGCGGAAGCAGCGCCTCGCGGCGAGCGGCTTCCACGACGACGTTCGCCGGACCTCCAACGTGCCGCAGCGCCTCGTCAAGGTGATCCCTGGCCGACGTGCGCGGCGGTGTCCCCACCAATGCCATGGTCGCGAGCTGCGCGATGGAAAGCGGTTCGCTGACAACGGACCCAGGTGGAAGTACAACGAGGAAGTCCAGGCTCCCTGGTGCTCGGGTAGTGAGGTCCTCGACCGAGTCGTCTTCGACGAGGCCAATTTCGCATCGCCCTGACCGAACGAACTCGAGAAGCTCTCCGGTGCTCTGGGGGTTGCCCAGCGAGATGGAGACGTCGGGGTGTTGAAGGCGGAACGCACCAACCAGAGGCGCCAGCGGCGCCGCGGCGAGGGCGGGCAGACAGGCCAGGTCCAGGCGCCCCGAGCCAGGTTCGGTGATGTCCGCTACCGCCAATTGGGTGTTGTGCAATTCGCGCTGCACTTGTCGTGCGGGAAAAACGAGTGCTTCACGCGCCGCAGTCAAACGCACCCGACGGCCAATCCGAAAGAAGAGCGCGTTCCGCCTCAAGCTCTCCGACGGGCTGGGGAACCGCCGGTTGAGAGATTCCCAACTCGTCACTGGCCCGTGACAAGCCATCTTCATCGATGACGGCCAAATAGATGCCAATCGACGTGTGTCACCTGCGGGCTTGTACATCTATTCAAGATTAAGTCCTTGACCTCTCACAGTCAGTACGCCACTCCGAGCTCGTGAAGCAGTCAATCGTAGACTCCACGGGGAGAAGTCGTGCTCGACGGCCCCGGCTGACCGGTGCCGCACGAGCGTCTATGTCAGCCCGTCCCACGTCGACAAACACACCAGGGTCCTTGCCGCCCAAACCTCGCTCGCTTCGTGGACGGCGACTCCCATGCTCCCGTCTTCACCGACGCCAAGGGTGGGCCACGCGACCGCACGTACGGCAGTCCGTCTCAAAGAGCGCTCGGCGACAGATCGGGTGACCCGAGATCCACATCTGCCATCGGCGCCACGTCGGTGCGCTATGGGCAGCGAATATGGAGCTTCAAGTGCAGAGCTGACGGCCCGACTGGAGACGCCAACGCTCGTGCGGGCCCTCATCTACCAGCACGCCACGGACGACGGCGACGGAGCACCGCGGATGATCTCTCCAAGCTTGCCACTCCGGGTGAAGCTCCACCTTCCGAGCACATGGCAGTACGTCGGCGGGCCGAAGGGTTCGCCGGTTGGCTGGCCACGGTGCCGTATCCCGTTGACTCTGAGCCCGGCTTCGTGGGAAGCATGTCGTTCGATTGCGGGGACCGTAAAGAATAGGGATTTCTTGGTGCGTGGCGTTGCCGGCCGAAGGGCACCAAGAGTGGTTCAATCGGCGAATTCGTCACCGAGCGGGTGTTGCCGCGACGCCAGCTGGCGACGGTCAGGAGGTCGCCGATGGCGAGGGTAGAGAACGCCACGGAGGCACTGGGCAGGTCAGCTCGATGCAGCCCGGGCTTTGTGGGGATCCGTAGGAGGCTCGAACGAAGCCGTGCACGGGCGGAGTTCGTCAGAGCCGACCACGGGTCCTGCGGCAGGAGTCTCCTCCACCGCGCATCGGCCCTTGTGGTCTTGGACGGCAGCGACAACCAGCCCCACCACGATGACCGAGCAACCGGGATGAACACTCGTCCACCTTCCGAACGTCGGGCGTTGCGGTCGGGGGCGCGCATGTTCCCCAGTACCAACGGCGCCTAGCCCGGGTCCGTGCAGGCCGGAGGTTTCGATTTTGCGGGAAGCCAAGACCCTCCCAATAGGGCCCGCGGTCTCTTTGCCCAACGAGCCGCGGCATCCGGAAGGGGCCCACCATGGCATGGTCAGGATCATTCCGCCGAGTGGCCCGCAGACCGGGGACGCTGGGCGAATGGCAAGCTGTCCGTCGTGGTGGGCTCCTCCCCCGAGTTTCGGCGCTCCTCGGCGCACGCAGCTAAGGACGCCGTCGCCGCCCGGGCGGTGCGCCACGCCCGCTATCGGCGTCGACGCGTGGGCGTGGGAATGGTAGTCGTCGCGATCGTTATTGGTTCTCTCGTGGTGTCAGGGGCTTTCGCCGGTTCTCCTGGCACTGCCACGAAGCGTGGGAGACCGGGTCACGCAAGGACTCTTCCCGCCCAATCGACGCGAAGTGACGCTGCGCCACCACCGGCGGCTGAGTCTGGGACACTGCCCTGGCAGCTCCCGAATCCGATCAGCCGCGAATCCGTGCTTGAAGGCGCGGTTCTCGGTACGTTGCTTGTGTCGGGTGGCCTCACGAGCACTGGTGCCTCGAGCAACGGCGTGTTCGCACTGAACAGCGCCGGGGGGGCGTTGCAACCCGTGGGCACCCTTCCCGTCGCCACCCACGACGTCGCAGGGGCCAGTTTGGGTGGCACGTCCTATCTCTTCGGTGGCGGGACGGGCGGCCCGTCGGCCACTGTCCAGGAGGTAGCTGGTACGTCCGCTCGGGTCGTCGGACAGCTTCCTCGCGCTCACGCCGATGCCCAGGCGATCACGGTGGGTCGGACAATCTACCTAGTCGGTGGCTACGCCGGGGGATCCATGGATCCTGACGTTCTCGCCACCACCAACGGTCAAACCTTCACGGACGTGGCAACGCTGCCGGTCCCGGTCCGCTATCCGGCCATCGCCAGCATCGGCTCGATGATCTACGTCTTCGGTGGCGAAACCCTGACCGGCCAACCGGTCGATGCTATCCAGGTCGTCGATGTGGCCCGCCACCGGGCGTCACTCGTCGGGAGGCTGCCTGAGCCTTTGGGCGGCTCGGTGGCGGCAGACCTCGCCGGCACGATCTACCTCGCCGGTGGCGCAACCGCGGGCGGAGGGCGTTCCGGCGCCATCTACGCCTTCGAGCCTGTCAGCGGCCACTTGCTGGCCGCTGGTGTGCTGCGCACCCCGGTGGCCTACGCGGGTGCCGCCACCAGCGACGGTCACCTTTGGATCGTGGGCGGCGAGACCGCCGGTGGCACGTTGAGCGCCGAGGTTCAGATGGTGGTCCCGAACGTCAGCTTCGGCCGCGCCGGCGAGCCCGGTGCCGGGTCGCCCTACTTCGGCGACAAACTCCTCATCGCCGACCGGGGCAACGACCGGCTGCTCCTCGTCTCTGACACGGGCGCGATTCTCTGGCAGTATCCCTCGGCACATGCACCGCCGCCGCCTGGCGGCTTCTACTTCCCCGACGACGCCTTCTTCATCGACCACGGTACGGCAATCATCTCCAACCAGGAGGAGAATGAGACGATCGTCGAGATCGCCTACCCATCGGGAAAGCTCCTCTGGCAGTACGGCCATCCGCACCACCCCGGCTATGCCCCGGGATACCTCGACAATCCCGACGACGCCTACCTGCTGAAGGACGGGGACATCAGCGTCGCCGACCCGGTCAACTGCCGCGCGCTGATCATCAACCCTGCGACCAAGACCGTTGTTCACCAGATCGGAACACCGAGGGTCTGTGAGCATCAACCCCCCACCTTTCTCGGGTCCCCGAACGGTGACACCCCACTCCCCGACGGGAACCTCCTGGTCTCGGAGATCAACGGCTCGTGGATCGACGAGTACACCACTTCGGGCCAGTTGGTCTGGGATGTGCAGCTGCCCAGTGTCACCTACCCGTCGGATCCCCAGCCTCTCGGGCCTGACCGCTACCTCGTCGCTGACTACACCAACCCGGGGGCCTTCGTCGAGTTCAACCGGGCGGGTCAGATCCTCTACCGCTATTCACCCACCTCGGGGCCGGGGGAACTCAATCTCCCCTCCCTGGTCGAGCAGCTCCCCTCGGGCGCGCTCATGGCCAACGACGACCACAACGACCGCATTATGGCCATCGACCCCGGCACAGGGGCACTCGTGTGGCAGTACGGGGTTGACGGGCAAGCCGGAACGTCAGCCGGATTCCTCTACAAGCCGGACGGGTTTGACATCTTGGCTCCGGGAGGCGTGACACCGACCCACACGGCTACGGGATAGCTGGCTGTTAGTCGGTCTCGGGGGATGACAGGACCCTCGCGCAACGAGCGCAGTCCTGGGCGAGCCGGCGCCTCGATCCGCTGGGCCTGCCGCTCAAGCTCGGCCTCGGTCCACCAGTGCCTGGGTCGACCACCGAGTTCTCGGGCGAACGCCGATCGATCGAGCGCTGGGAAGGGTGCGCGCGATGCCACCGGTCAAAGCTGTTCAAGACGACCGACGTGTCCATCTCGCTCGCAGGTCCTCTACCTGGCGGTTGCGCGTGCCGAAGCGTTGTCACCCGGGCGGCGTGCGCAACGGGCGCCAACGCTGTACAAACGATGTCGTGCCGGCTCGTGCGGTGTCCGATTTCGTACTGCGTTGCCCGGGGTTCATCGCATGCGCTGCGCCGGAAGGCACCCCTTGGAGCGACACCGATTCGAGCGACCACCAGTCGTCCCATTCGCTCCCACTCCGGGGAAACAAGTGGCACGGTTGGGTGTCTGCCTTGCCAGCCGCGCCTACAAGGCGGGGACGACGGGGTTGTGCTTCGTCCTGGACGACCGAATACGAGCAGAGTCATGGCGACGGCGAGCACATAGTCGGACCAGGATTCAAAATGGCGGGTATCCACGGGTCCTTTCGCAGCCTCCTGGAGCCCTTCCGTCGCCATACCTATCGTAGTGGTCAAGCGTGCCAACTCAAGGACGCCATTGTGTTGCTGCATGGTCGATCCGCTAGTCAGAGCAGCGTGCATCGGTCGGCGGTGTGTTAGGAACCTGGCGGTTGAATCGTCTGCCAATTCGCCGATGATGGCGTGATCGCCCCCGCAGGTCCTTGCCCAAAGAGCCACAAGAGATTTCCGGTCATTTTTCGGACCGCTCGAGCCGGGCAGTTCACGACCGTCGTCGGACACGGGCTCATGGAATAGATCCAGTCAACCGTTCCCGTGTCGAGGACACCAGCTTGGCTCTGTGGATCGGTGTAGTAGGTCATATCCGAGTAGGTATTGTTGCCCCACCTCCCTTGGTTCGTATAGATCATCGACAGCGGGATCGGTGAATGCCCCAGGATCTCGAGGTCCTGGGGCATTGTGGACGAAGGGCCCAGATGGTCGACGTCGGACATGATCACTCCTGGGAGTTGTGATCCGTTCTTTAGACCAGTCCCTTTGAAGATCCACGCGGAAGCGTCAAAAACGACGAAGGGCACGTTTGCGGAGCCGGTAAGGTAGCCGCTGTACAACTCACCGGTGAACGGAACTTCTGACCAGTTCGTCGGTGGCGAGGACCACGTGTTACCCGTGACTTCCATCGGATTAGCGTGTCCATTTAGCGGATCCTTTGCAGAGTTACGGTAGTCCACTTCTTCGCGGTCGGACCCGAGGGGCGACGCCTGTAGCCGGACATGGCGCAAGACTGCTGCTGCGCCGAAAAAGATGATGTTCACACCATGGGCTTGCGCGGTCTGCGCTGCCGTTCGCTCGTTGTAGGACCAGGTTTCATCATGGCCGAGGGAGAGCAAAGCCTTGTGCCGCAAGGCAATTTGGGGATTGGCATCAAGGGTGACGTCGGTGACGTAGGTCACATCGAGGCCATGCTTTTCAAGGTATTGAACAAGGGGATACTCGTTGCCGAAGAAGTCCGACGCTCCGTACCCAGTGTTGTACGGCCGGTCGAACGAGACAATCCGGGCCCGATTGCAGACCGGGTAGGTGTTCGAACCAGCCGGACACGGTCCTTCGCCCTGGTAGAACGAATATCCTCCGTAGGAGTTCCAGCCCTGTTCGGTGAAGGTACGATTAACGACGAGGTACGTGGAATCGCTCCTCGGGCTCCAGATCGTGAGTGGAATGTATCCCTCCTGACCACCGGCACCTTCCAGCTTGAACAAGTAGTCCCCCTGCACGAACGCGCTGGTAATCAGCAGGGAAAGCGAAGGTGTCCAATTGTCGCAACTCACCATGTTGATCAGCGGCGTGACCGGGCAGGTGGGTTGGATCTTGCCAGCCTTCCGATCAGAAGCCCAGACCTTGCGGGCCCCAGTTCCTCGGTACCACCCCATTCGATAAGCGACGACGCGGAACGTCGGCGAAGGGGTCGAGACGTAAAGGTTGACCGTGCTTCCGACCGTCGCGTAATTCAGACTCGCGAATCCCTCGATTCCATCAAGTGGCGTGCTCGGCGGAATCTCCCATGCGGTAGTACCCGGGAGTTTGTTCTCAGCAATGACCCACGAGGCTTCGACGCCATCTAGTCCGGGGAACGTTGAGGGCGTCCGATGCTCGAGAGCAGCCTTCGGATGTCGAAGCCGTTTCGCCGGTGCTGAGGTTCCCTTGAGCATGACAACGGTCGTGAGGGTCCCCGCCACGACAACGAGGACGGCAATGGCGGCGACTATGCATCGAAGCTGCCCGCACGCAGAGCGAAAGCTGGAGCGGGCAGCCGAGTACTGGTCCATCTAAACTCCTCGGTCATAGGAATCATTCCGGGTATTTCATTAGCACCCGAACGATGACGGGTAGTTGTACCGCAAAGCTTCTGAATCGCCACTGCCCCGACGGGGCGAGGTCGAGGCGATGGGCCCCCGGCAGGTCCCGCTAGGTCTGCCGGCCCTGATTTGCCCTGCGGCCACATCGAATGGTCGTACCCCTTGCACCAGCGGGGCCTAGTCCAGTCGGCCCGATGTCCTTGCCGGAATCGTGGCCAGGGCGTACGCGCCCACCCCGAGTGCGGCGACGGCGAGCACGAAGTCTGGATCTGCGGGGAACGGTACACCGGTCATGCGGGACAGCGATCGAAATGGAACGGAAGACCTATGCAAGAAGACGCCGGCGGGTAGCTAATGGTGGGCCATCACGGCGGAAGGGCAGCTCGCGCACAAGCGCAATCGCTCAGATCGGATCAGATGGAGATGAAGATCCCCAATTCCAAGGGCCCCTTCGATGGGCAAAGTGGTGCCAAACGCGTGGGCGGAACATCGTGGGGATGCGAAAATAATACTGAGGATTGGAGCATGGGATGGCGGTGAACAAGAACGGGCAGGATCGCCAGATCCGTTGGCGGAATTCCTTGCGGGAGCCCGGCGCACCGGAGCGTCGAGCGCATGGACACACTGGAGTTGTCCACCCAAACTCCACGAAGCGCCCATCTTCGGCGCGGGTTTCACCAGCTCCAATCGCCCGGCAATAGTGCGGTGGCTACACGCCATTGTGCGGGCCCGGCCGGCTTCGTCTTTCGCTCTGAGGTCGCCGTGTTGGAGCGCCAGCATCCAGTGCGAACGCGAGCAGCGCAATGGCGCACTCACGCGACGTGCAGACGATCAAGGGCGGCCTGGAGAGACGTCACGTAGGCCTCAGCGGTGTAGGTGGCACCCGAGATCCCGTTGATCCTCGCGCTCTGGGCATGGAGCACCTCGGATCGGAGAATGGGGATCACCTGCTCGGCCAACTGCTGCGAGTACTGCTCGGCCGTCTTCAGGCCCTGGGTCGACACGTCGGTGATCTTGGTCCCAGTGACGGTCACCTTGACGGCGAAAGATCCGTAACCGTACTGTTCATTGGGCCCAATTGCAGTTCTGATTACTGGGGCGGGGGGCACCGTCGAGGTCGAGGTTGGTGCAGGCTGCACCGACGGGGGAGCCGTCGTCGTTGACGCCGGAGCGGCAGGAGCTTGGTGATGCGCCGGTGGCTTCGGGGCGGTAAGGACGGTAGACGTGGGACTTTGCGAGTGAAATGTCAGGATTCCGACCAGGCCGAGTACGGTTGCCCCTGCTGCGAACGGCGCTCGTCTCATCCGACACCCCTTTCCTAGAATCCAAAGACTTCATAGTGGATCGACCTCGGATCTACTCCGAGTCGGCGCACCGTGGCCACTATCTCGTGGACAAAGGATTCGGGCCCGCAAACGAACACATCGCGCTTGACGATGTCAGGAACCATCCCTTGCAGCGCAGTGGCATCGAGGGGGACTTGGGTCCGTCCCCCTGTCACTTCGTGCACATGTCCGCGAAGGCGTCGAGTCAACTCGGTGATCTCAGAGCGAAAGACAAAGTCCTCGGAGCGAGAGACCCGAACGACCACCTCGGGTGCCGATTTCGGAGGGAGATCCTCAAGCAGCGCCCGCAGAGCGGTGAGACCGATTCCTCCCGCGATCAGCACTGCCGTCCGTCGACGCTGGGCGTGGCGGGTGAAGGCGCCGTATGGCCCTTCGATCATCACGCGGGTTCCCGGGGCGAGGCGCGTGATGGCGGCCGAGCCATCACCCACCGTCTTGACCGTAAGCCTGAGGTGGGGCGGACGCGGGAGGGCGGAGACAGAGTAGGGGTGAGCTTGCCACCACAGGTGACGGGTCATGAACCGCCACTCGAAGAACTGTCCGCCGGAGATGGCCAAGCGGTCGAGCCGGCGACCTGCGCACACAACCGACACGACGCCTGGGGCTTCGACGCGAACCTCTTTGACCACAAGCTGGTGTCGCAGACTCCTGACGAGGGGAAGCCCGAACCGGAAACCGAGGACCAAACCTGCCGTGGCCAGCCACGCCAGGACCCAGAGTGCTCTGGCCAAGGGGTGGCCCACAAAGGAAGGGCCGAGAGCCAAAACGTGGGCGAACGACAAGGCGATGGCCAGGTACAAGTAGAGGTGAATGACCCACCAGGTCTCGCGCCGGAGCCGGCTCCGGATGGCCCGGATGGACGTGATGCCGGCCATGGCCATCAGTGCGAGTCCTGCGGTCGCCGCCAACATGTCGGGATACTTGTTCAACAGGGTCCCGAGTTCGTGCCAGAGACCTGTTTTCGCCGCCTCGGTGTACCCGATCGTAATGAAGACGGCATGGAGCCCGATCAAACTCAGTGGCCACGGTGCCAACCGACGATGCCAGCGGACCAAGCCGTCTTGGCCGAGGACCTTCTCGACGACGGGGATACGGCTGACCAAGAGCACCATGAGGAGCGCAAGGTAAGTGCCCACCAAACCCGTGATGCTCCCGATGAAGACGGCCACTCCTCCGGGTATGGATAATTCGCTCCTCGTCTCAGCACCGATCGCCGAAACAACGATGAGAACTAAGCCCGTCCCTGCCACGAGTAGTGATGTGGGGCCCACCCATGGCTGCGGGCCTCGGCCCTTCCTCGCCGGAGGGTTGCGCCGAACAGGACTTCGCTTCCCTGCTCGATCGCGCGGAGGGTCAAATGTCACCGAAGACATCGAGGGCCCACTCCGTCGAGCAAACAGAAGAACCGACCAGACGGCACTGTCACACCTGTACAGATGCCAGATGACGCATGGATTGGCCATGTCTGTTTGCCACGATATGCAGTGTGGTGTGTCAACCTGACAACTACATGACGAACCGCGCAACAGGGGGGCTGGCTCTGTCGTCGGGCGTCTCCGGCGAGGCCACGGTGGCGCGTTCAGACCTTTCGTATCCGACGTTCACCGGACGAGCTATGGACTGCTAACACAGAGGATCGAGCGCATCGACGACGGCCACGGCGGCCTCGCGGACTAGAAGAAAAGGCGTGTGCGGTCCGCATCGTGTAGACGTACTTGGTTGAGCCGGGGGCGCGGCTCCGCTGGCTCGTAGAATACAAATTGAATTTCAGCTTCCGCTTTCGAATGCCTGCTATCACCCAATCGCCATGGAAAGGTTCAGCGAACTCCTGACCTCGTAGCGTCAACAGAATCGCCCTTCGAAAAGAACCGCGCGGATTCCCAATGGCTTCTTACGACGCCTCCAGGGCGAGAAGTACCTTTCGATGACTAGGTCTACCGGGGCTCGATGACCTCCAGCTCGGCGGCAGCGAAGACGGCGGTGCGTAGATACGGCAGACGGCCAAAGTCCGGGATCTTGCCCAAGGGGATTCGCGGGTAGCGCACCCACAAGGGGCGTGCTGTCAGGTCCCGGCCTGGGCCGCCAGGTCGGGACCGATGATTACCACGACATCGATCCCGCTGGACGAGGTGACCGGGACCGACGCTGTCAGTGGTTGGACGGCCGCCGGTTTGAGGCCGAGGGCAGTGGCAATGGCCGCGGCGGATTCCTGCTGGCCCGCGGCGTAGTACACCGCGGAGGCTCCCTCGGTAGTGGTCGCGTCAACCGGCGTCCGCATGGCCCAGCCTTGCGCGCCCAATACGGTCGAGTAGTGCGCGGCCAGTAAACCCTTCCCAGTCGCATTGGCCACCAACACGCTCACCAAGGCGTGGGCGACCGTAGTGGTGGTCGTCGTGGGCACCGCCGGCTGTTTCACTGTGGTGGTCGTGGTGGAAGCCGGAAGAGCGACATCTCCACTCACTGAAGGTCGGGTACCGACGCCAACCATGACCACAGCACCAGCGACGAAGATGAGCACAACGACGAATGCCCGCACCGGCGCGATTCCCGCCGAGAGACGAGCACCGCTCAAACCACCATGATCGGAGTTGGGTG
>Ga0307373_10006748_pt1 | contig 18156 bp, 23 predicted proteins | sample OX2MG_FD_202534 | JGI IMG/M metagenome (GOLD analysis project Ga0307373, IMG submission 202534) | Soil microbial communities from Risofladan, Vaasa, Finland - OX-2 | ecosystem: Environmental > Terrestrial > Soil > Coastal area > Acid sulfate soil | place: Finland: Risofladan, Vaasa | collected...
GCGGGGATGGAAGATTTCGGATTTTGAATCATGAATCATACAACCCATCATGATGACGGTCCGGCGATCAAGCTTGAACCGCACCAGATCATTCTGCGGCCGCTGGTGACCGAGAAAGGGATGCATCGCTCGACGCGGCACAACGCTTACTCGTTCGAGGTTCACAAGCTGGCAACGAAGCACGATGTGCGCCGGGCGGTGGAATCCCTTTTCGACGTAAAAGTACTGCAAGTGCGGACGATCAACCGAAAAGGAAAGCCGCGCCGCAGCCGATTTCGTAACGGCTACACGCAAGATTGGAAAAAGGCGATCGTCAAACTCAATGCCGAACACCGGATTGACTTCTTCTAGGGGGCACCAAGCTTATGGGAATTCGCCGCTACAAACCGGTCACCGCGGGCCGCCGCGGGGCGAGCGTCAGTGACTTCGCTGAGCTGACCCCCGGCGCCAAGCCGGAGAAGAACCTGTTGGTGCCCAAGATCAAGACGGGCGGGCGCAACAACCAGGGGCGAATCACCTCGCGCCATCGCGGCGGCGGACACAAGCAGCAGTACCGGCTGATCGACTTCAAACGCAACAAGGACGGCGTGCCCGCCAAGGTCCATTCGATCCAATACGACCCCAACCGCAGCGCGCGGATCGCGCTTTTGTACTACGTCGATGGCGAGAAGAGGTACATCATCGCGCCCCACGGTCTGGCGGCCGGCGCCGAAGTGCTCTCCGGTCCCGACGCGCCGCCGAGTTTGGGAAACTGCCTGCCGCTTAAGAATATTCCGATGGGCATGGCGATTCACAACATCGAACTGCAGCCGGGGCGCGGCGGTGTGCTCTGCCGTTCGGCCGGTACCAGCGCCGTGCTGGCCGCCCGCGACGCCAACTGGGCCCAGATCACGCTGCCCAGCGGCGAAATTCGCCGCATTCCCGCCGCGTGCCGAGCGACGGTGGGCGCGACGGGCAATCCGGACCACATGAATATCGTACTGGGCAAGGCCGGCCGAAAGCGCTGGATGGGCATTCGGCCACACGTTCGAGGCACCGCCATGAACCCGATCGACCATCCCCACGGCGGCGGCGAGGGCCGCACCAAGGGAGGTCGGCACCCGGTCAGTCCGACCGGCAAGCTGGCCAAGGGGGGTCGCACCCGTAACCGGCGAAAGCCCTCGAATTCGGCCATCGTGCGCCGGCGCCGTTCGCGCCGGTACGGGCAGCTCAAGATTTAGGGTGATTTATGGGAAGATCGCTGAAAAAAGGCCCCTTCATCAACCCCAAGTTGTACATGAAGGTGCAAAAGCTCAATGACCAAGGGGCGAAGGTCCCCATCAAGACCTGGGCCCGCGCCTGCACGATCGTTCCGGAATTCGTCGGCCATACGTTCATGGTCCACAATGGCAAGCTGCATATGAAGGTCTTCGTGACCGAGGACATGGTCGGCCACAAGCTCGGCGAGTTCTCCCCGACGCGGACGTTCCGCGGGCACGGAGGTAAAGGACAGAAGAAATAGTAGCGACATTCGTGGGAAGTCCGAATTGACCTGGAATGCGATTGAACGGAACTCTCACGAGTACCGCCACGCGATGTTGGGAAGTTGCAACCATGGCTTATGAAGCAGTACTCCGCTTTGCTCGGATCAGCGCCCGCAAGGTCCGGCCGCTGGCCGACCTGATCCGCGGCAAGCACGCCGACGACGCGCTTGACATCCTTCGCTATCAGCCGCAGCGCGGGGCGCGCCTGCTTGAGAAGGTGCTCAAGAGCGCGCTGGGCAACGCCGAGGACCGCCGCGCGACGAACCTCCAGAACCTGGTGGTGGTCGACGCCAGGGTGGACGACGGTCCGATGTTCAAACGCGTTCGTCCCCGGGCGCGCGGCATGGCGTTCATGATCAAGAAACGGATGAGTCATATCCGCGTGACGGTCGACAATTGGCAATAGGCTGAACTGGTCGCAATAGGCTGAACTGGCAGACAGGAAGCGCGATGGGTCAAAAAGTCAATCCTGTGGGTTTTCGCACCGGCATCATGTGCGGCTGGAAGAGCCGTTGGTACGCTTCCAAGCAGGAGTACGGCGAACTTTTGTTGGAAGACCACAAGCTGCGGAAGTTCATCAAGGAAAAGTACAAATTCGCCGGCATCCCCAAGATCGAAATCGAGCGGACCCGCGACGAGGTGAAAGTAGTGCTTTTCACGGCGAGGCCGGGCATCATCATCGGACGCAAGGGGCAGGAGGTCGAGCGCTTGCAGACCGAGATGCAGGACCTGGTGGGCCGGCGGATCAACATCAAGATCGAAGAAATTGCGCGGCCCGAGATCCAGGCCCAATTGGTGGCCGAGGACATCGCGGAGCAATTGGCCAAGCGGGCCAGCTTCCGCCGCACGATGAAGCGGGCCTTGGAACAAACGATGGAAGCCGGTGCCAAGGGGATCAAGGTCCAATTGGCCGGACGGCTGGGCGGCGCCGAAATGTCGCGACGCGAGAAGGCCATCGCCGGCTCGATCCCCCTTTCGACGCTACGCGCGAAAATCGACTACGGTTTTGCCGAGGCCAAGACCGCCCAGGGACACCTCGGTGTCCAGGTGTGGATCAATCAAGGTATGTACCAAGAGGACGATACCCATGGCGCTGATGCCCAAGAGGGTCAAGCACCGAAAAAACCAAAGAGGACGTATAAAAGGTGATGCCACGCGCGGCAACCGCGTCGTGTTCGGCGACTACGGACTCCAGGCCACCCAGGCCGGTTGGATCCCCGCCAACACGATCGAGGCCGGCCGCATTGGTGCCCAGCAGTACCTTCGTACCGAGGGTCGGCTGTACATCCGCATCTTCCCGCACAAGTCCGTAACGTCGATCCCCCTGGAAACCCGCATGGGCAAGGGAAAAGGCGAGCCGGAGTATTGGGCGGCCGTGGTCAAACCCGGCACGGTCCTGTACGAGATTTCCGGAGTCACCGAGGAAGCGGCCCGCATCTGCTTTCGCCGGCTGGCCCACAAGATGCCCGTGCGCGTGCGGTTCGTCCGCCGTCGCACGGTATGAGGACACCATGACCAAAGCCACCGAACTACGCGAGATGAGCGAAGAGCAGTTGATGTTGACGTTGAAGGAGACGGCCGAAACGCTGTTCCGCTTGCGCATCAAGGCGCAGACCGAGCGGCTCGACACGCCCAGCGAGTTGCGCAAGAACCGCCGCCTGATCGCCCGACTGAAGACGATCCAGACACAACGCGCGCAATCGAAGGAGTCTGTCTGATGCCCAAGCGAGTCGCCATAGGAGTCGTGACCAGCGACAAGATGACCAAGAGCCGCCGTGTGGAGATTCCCCGGCTGGTGAAGCACGCCAAGTACGGCAAGTACCTCCGCAAGAAGACGGTTTGCCACGTCCACGACGAAAAGGAAGAGTCGGGCATGGGCGACTTGGTGGAAATCGCCGAGTGCGCGCCAAGATCGAAACTCAAGCATTGGGAACTGGTGCGCGTGGTGACCAAGAGCCAGGCCGTGGACATCGCGGCGATGCGGGCGGCCGCCCGCGCCGAGGACGCCGCCGCCGAAGCTGAAGTGGAAGGTGGGTGAAGCGATGATTCAGATGCAAACCCGACTCGCGGTGGCCGACAACACCGGCGCCAAGGAGGTCATGTGCATCAAGGTGCTGGGGGGCAGCCACCGCCGGACCGCCGGCCTGGGCGACGTGATCATTTGCAGCGTCAAGAGCGTGATTCCCGGCAGCGACATCAAGAAGAAGGCTGTCGTTCGGGGAGTCATCGTCCGCTGCAAGCAGCCCACGCGCCGCAACGACGGCAGCTATGTCCGGTTCGACCAGAACGCCCTGGTGCTGGTCGACAACGACGGCAACCCACGTGGCACGCGCATCTTCGGCGCCGTGGCCCGCGAATTACGTGACAAGAACTTCATGAAAATCGTCAGTCTCGCGGCCGAGGTCGTGTGATGCATATTCGAGTAGGTGATATGGTCGAGGTGATTGCGGGCAACGACCGCGGTGAGCGCGGCAAAGTGCTCAAGGTCAACCGTGACGCGGGCAAGATCGTCGTCGAAGGAATGAACCGCGTGTTCAAGCACATGCGGCGCAGCCAACGCAACCCGCAGGGGGGCCGGCTTTCGAAGGAAATGCCGATCCAGATTTCCAACGTGTTATTGGTCTGCACGAGTTGTAACGCGGCCGTCCGCACGGGGGCCCGCGCCACCGCCGACGGCGGCAAAGAGCGGTTTTGCAAGAAGTGCAAGAAGGGGATCGGCCCGCTGGCGCCGGCCCCGGCGAAAGTGGGTTAATGAACCTTCCGCCATTTCCAGAGATTATTTTGATATGAGCAGGCCGACGCGAGCGGCCAACACGAACCATGCCCCCCAGATTGCAAGAACGTTACGAAAAGGAAGTGCTGCCGGCTCTGATGAAGAAGCTCGGCCGCACCAACCGGTTGTCTCTGCCCAGGCTTGAAAAAATCGTGATCAACATGGGAGTCGGCACCGCGATCTCGGAAAAAAAGCACCTTGAAGAGGCGGTTTCGGCGCTGGCCCAGATCTCCGGACAGAAGCCGGCGGTCACACGCAGCCGCAAGTCGATCGCCAACTTCAAGCTCCGAGAGGGAATGGAAATCGGTTGCAAGGTGACGATGCGGGGTGTGCGGATGTACGAGTTCCTTGACCGTTTGATTTCGCTGGCCCTGCCGCGCGTCCGCGACTTCCGCGGACTGAGCCCCAACGCTTTCGACGGCCACGGCAACTACAGCTTGGGGCTGTCGGAGCAACTGGTGTTCCCCGAGTTGAATCCCGACAAGTACACCCGGGTGCAAGGGATGAACATTTCGATCGTGATGTCAACCAACTCGAACGACGAGTCGCGAGAGTTGCTGCGGGGCTTGGGAATGCCGTTCAAGGTGGAGGAATCGACACAAAAGGGGCGAGGGGCGGCTTGAGGCGAGCGGGGGGCGTAAGCCCCCCGGTTCCGGCGAGACGCAAGGGAGATCAAGAACGTGGACGCGAAGCGTCCGAAGAGGCGCTCTGCCACGCTCCAGCGTGGGAACGAAACACAAAAAGGCACGGCAGGTTGAAAGCCTGCCCCACACGCCCAACCCGATGGGACACTAGAACGCATGGCGAGTAAGTCGAAGATTGCCAAAGCGAATCGCAAACCGAAGTTCACCTCGCGGCGCGAGTCGCGATGCCAACTGTGCGGCCGGCCCCGCGCCGTCTATCGCAAATTCCGCATTTGCCGGATTTGTCTCCGCAAGCTGGCCGACCAAGGGTTGATTCCAGGGCTCAAAAAGGCGAGTTGGTAGAGGGCCGATTAATAGAGGGAAACAGCAAGTACGATGATGACTGACCCTATCGCCGATATGTTGACCCGCATCCGCAACGCGGTGCGCGTCGAGCGCTCGAGCGTCGAAATGCCTCTCTCCAAGGTCAAGCGCGGCCTGGCCGAGGTGCTCAAACGCGAAGGCTACATCTGGGACTGGGAGGAGCTCAGCGCCATTCCCAGCCCGCAACTTCGTTTGCACTTGAAGTACGGTCCCAACGGCGAACGCGTGATCCGCCACATCAAGCGCGTGAGCAAGCCCGGATGTCGAATTTACCGCGGGGCCGATTCGTTGCGACCCGTCCTCAATGGCCTGGGGATTTCGATCATCAGCACCAGCCGCGGCGTGATCAGCGACCGCGAGGCGCGGCAGCGGCACCTGGGCGGCGAAGTGCTCTGCGAACTTTGGTAACGGTCAAACGGGAGTTGTTTTAGATGTCTCGCATCGGAAAGAAACCAGTACCGATTCCCGGCGGCGTGAAGGTCGCCGTCAGCGGTAACACCATCGCCGTCGAGGGACCCTTGGGAAAGCTCGATTGGCAGTTTCGCCGCGAAGTGACCGTTGCCGTCGACGAGGGGGGTAAACAAGTCGTGATCGCACGACAGGGCGATTCGCGCGGGGCGCGGGCCTTGCACGGACTGAGCCGCGCCGTGATCCAGAACATGGTCAAGGGAGTCACCCAGGGGTACGAGAAGAAGCTGGAGATCGTCGGCGTGGGGTACCTGGCCGCGATCCTGGGCGAAACGCTGCAGCTCCGCGTCGGTTTCGCGAACGAAATTCAAAAACCGATTCCCAAGGGCCTTAAGGTCACCTGCCCCGACCAGACGCACGTCGTGATCAAGGGGACCGATAAACAGATGGTCGGACAATTCGCCGCCGAGGTCCGAGCGCTGCGGAAACCCGAACCCTACAAGGGCAAGGGTATCCGCTACGACGGCGAGGTGGTGCGCCGCAAGGCCGGTAAGGCCATGACGAAGTAAGGGCCATGACGAAATGAGAACGAGACCGTGAACCACGAAAAGACCATCCTGCACCAGCGTCAACGGCGGCGGTTCCGCGTGCGAAACCGCGTCAAGCGCGACGCGACGAGGCCGCGGCTGAGCGTGTTCCGCAGCCACAAGCACATGTACGCCCAGGTGATCGACGACACGCGCGGTCACACCTTGGTTTCGGCCAGCACGGCCGACAAAGAGCTCGCAGGCGCGTTGGCCTACGGCGGCAACAGGACCGCCGCCCAGACCCTGGGCAAGGCCATCGCGCGCCGCGCGTTGGAGGCCGGCGTCAAGGAGGTGGCCTTCGATCGCCGCGAGTACCAGTTCCACGGGCGCATCGCGGCGCTGGCCGAAGCAGCCCGCGAGGCCGGATTGAGTTTTTAGAGAGCGACAGGATCACGCATGAACGGGAGTAAAACGAACGTGTCCACTTCAGGCGGCAACCGGGGAGAGCTGATCGACAAGGTCGTCAAGATTCGGCGTTGCGCCGCGGTCGTCAAGGGTGGCCGGCGCTTCAGCTTCACGGCGATGGTGGTGGTCGGTAACGGAAAAGGCAAGGTCGGTTGGGGCTACGGCAAGGCGAATGAAGTCCCACCGGCCGTGGAAAAGGCCACCAAGGACGGCACCCGCAACATGGTCGAGGTCTCTTTGGCTGGACGCACGATCCCGCACACCGTCGAGGGGCATTTCGGCGCCGCCCGCGTAATCTTGGTGCCGGCCACGCCGGGCACCGGCGTCAAGGCGGGCAGCAGCGTCCGCGCCGTCTGCGAGGCGGCGGGCATCCACGACATTCTGACCAAGAGTTTCGGCTCGACGAACCCAGCCAACCTGGTGAAGGCCGCGCTCAACGCATTGACGAGTTTGAGGTCGAAGCAAGACATCGAGCGCCTCCGGGGAGTTTCCATCGTATGATTCTGGACGACATTCATCGCGGCATCAAGAAACACAAAAAGCGGCTCCGCATCGGCCGCGGCGTCGGCTCGGGCCGGGGCAAAACCGCCGGCCGCGGACATAAGGGCCAAGGCCAACTCGCGGGATGGACCGCGCACCCGGCGTTCGAAGGGGGCCAAATGCCGCTGTCGCGGCGAGTGCCCAAGCGCGGTTTCAACAATCGTTGGGCCTTGACCGTCAAGGCGCTCAACGTCGGCGACCTCGATGAATGGTGCGACGACGGCGCGGTGGTCACCCCCGAGAGCCTCGCGGCGCTAGGCCGGCTCAAGGGCCGCTACGACGTTTTCAAAGTCCTCGGCGACGGCGACTTGACCAAGAAACTGAAGATCTCGGCCCACCGCTTCAGCAAATCGGCCCTGGAAAAAATCCAAGCCGCCGGCGGCGAGGCGATCGTACTGCCGCGGAAGGCCCCCGTGATCAAGAATGTTAAGAAGAAAGCGAAGAAAAAGATGTAGGAACGGACGACCTGGGGCCGTCTTACGACGGGACGCGGAGCGTCCGGGGAGATGTTCCCACGCGGAGCGTGGGAACAAGGGTAACTAACCAAGGAAGGACGGAGCGAACCATGTGGGAAAAAATCCGCGTCGTCTTCACGATCCCCGAGCTCCGCAGGAAGATCCTGCTGACCCTGGGCCTGCTGGCAATCTACCGCGTCGGGAGCTGGATTCCGCTACCGATCATCGACCCGAACAAGAAACTGTTCGGTGGCCTGCAGGAGGGGGGACTGGGCGAAATCTTCAAGAATGTCGCCACGTTCAGCGCTTCGGAATTGGACCGCGCCACCATTTTCGGCCTGGGGATCATGCCCTACATTTCCGCCTCGATCATTTTCCAACTGCTGGCGAGCGTCTGGAAGCCGTTGGAAGAACTGCAAAAAGAGGGCGAGAGTGGACGTAAGAAGATCAATGAATACACCCGTTACGCCACGGTCGTGCTCTGCCTCGGGCAAAGCTGGATGTACGTGCAATTCCTGGCCAAGCAACAGATGATCGAGCCGGCGTTTCTGAATGCGTCTGGTGGATTGCCGTTCTCATGGCTCTTGGTGTCGGTGCTGACCATGACCGCGGGCACCATCTTCCTGATGTGGCTGGGTGAGCAGATCGACGAGTTCGGCATCGGCAACGGTATCAGCTTGCTGATCATGGCCGGCATTCTGGCACGCATGCCCAGGGCGGGTTTCGACTTGCTCGAGCCCATGTTCGAAAAAGGCCTCGTGCTCGAGGGGTCGCCGGGACACACCGGCGTTGCCGACCTGATCGTGCTGGTCGCGCTGTTCCTGGGCGTGATTCTCGGGGTCGTGTTCATCACTCAAGGCCAGCGGCGCATCCCCACGCAGAGCGCCAAGCACGTCCGCGGACGCCGCGTGTACGGCGGCAACCGGCAGTACCTGCCGCTGCGAGTCAACCAGGCAGGCGTGATGCCGATCATCTTCGCCAGCAGTCTGTTGATGTTCCCCACGATCGGTTTCGAATGGCTCAGCACCACTTTCAGCGGGCAAGCCTGGCTGCAGACTTTGGCGACGGTATTCAAGTCGTACACCGGCTACATGCACAACCTTCTTTACGTCGTGATGATTTACTTCTTCTGCTACTTCTGGACGGCCATAACGTTCAATCCCAAGGACATGGCCGACAATCTCAAGAACTTCGGCACGTTCATCCCGGGCTACCGGCCTGGCAAGCGGACCGCCGATTACCTGGAAAAGGTGATGATCCGTATTACCTACGTCGGCGCCGGCTTCCTGGCCTTGGTCGCCGTCATGCCAACCGTGGTGGGGCTCGTGATCAACGTGTCGGGCAACATCGCCAGTTTCTTCGGCGGCACGAGCCTCTTGATCGCAGTCAGCGTCGCCTTCGACCTGGTGCAAAAGATCGACAGTCACCTGGTCATGCGGAATTATCGGGGGCTTTTGGAAAAATAACCCACAGCGCCACTGGACGTTTCCACCATGCGGGCGAACCCATCCAGGCGGCGCAGTTGGCCCGACGGGCCCGGGATTGCGATGCGGCTCATTTTCATTGGTCCGCCCGGGGCCGGCAAAGGCACGCAGTCGGCGCGGTTGACCGAGTACCTGCGGATTCCGCACCTCTCAACCGGCGACATGCTGCGCCAGGCGGTGCGCGACAAGACCGACGCGGGCCTCCATGCCGAGAGCTTCATGGACCAGGGAGATCTCGTGCCCGACGACGTCGTCATGGACATGGTCCGCGAACGGCTCGAGCGGCCCGACTGCCGGGCCGGCGCCCTGCTCGACGGCGTGCCCCGCAACCAGCGCCAGGCCGACCTGCTCGACGAGGCCTTGGCCCGGTCTGGCATGCGGCTCGATGTGGCGTTGGAGCTGCGCGTACCGGACGAGGCGGTGATCCTGCGCCTGGCCGGGCGCGGGCGCGGCGACGACCAGCCCGGGGTCATCAAGCGCCGATTGGAGTCGTATTGGCGCCAAACGAGGCCACTCTTGGATTATTTCCAGAAACGCGGCATTTTGCATACGATCGACGGACTGGGCACGCCGGATGAGGTGTTCGAGCGCATCAAGGCGGCCCTGCGGTCCGCTCGCGGTGAAGTACCGCTTAGCGGTGAAGCGCCGGGGAGCTGAACGAGCGTGATCAATCTCAGGTCGCCAAGGGAAATCAGCTTGATGCGCGAGGCCGGACTGCTCGTTTGGCAGGCGCACCAGAAGGCCGCGGCGCTGGTGCGGCCGGGTGTGACCACCGCCGAGATCGACGCCTCGATCGACCGTTTTTTCGCCGAGCACGGCGCCGTGCCGTTGTTCAAGGGTTTTCCCGGCAAGGTCCCCTTTCCGGCCGTGACCTGCATTTCGGTCAACGACGAAGTGGTCCACGGAATCCCCGGCCGCCGCGTGCTGCGCGAGGGGGACATCGTCAGCCTCGACACGGGCTGCAAGCTCAACGGCTGGTGTGGCGACGCAGCGGTCACGCGGCCGGTGGGCACGGTCCGTCCCGAGCTCCAGAGGTTGCTGTTGGTAACCAAGGGCGTTCTCGATTTGGCGATCGAGCAAATGGCCGTCAAGCGCCGCTGGAGCGAAGTGGCGGCCGAAATGGCCAAGTACGTTCACGACCACAATTTTTCCGTGGTCGAGAACTTCGTCGGTCACGGCATCGGCCGCGAGATGCACGAAGATCCGCAAGTGCCCAATTTCTCAAGCGCGCCGTTCGTCAAGAACGGCGACTTCGATCTCCGCACCGGATTGGTGATTGCGGTCGAGCCGATGGTCAATATCGGCACGCAGAAAGTCAAGGGGCTGCGCGACCATTGGACCCAGGTCACCAAGGACGGCAAGGCGAGCGCCCATTTCGAACACACCGTCGCCATGACCAAGGACGGTCCGGTGCGGCTCACGTGCGGACCCGACGGCGAAGACGTATGAGCGCCTCCTCGCGCCGCCGCGGCAGTCCGTCCCCTCGTTCCCACGCTCTGCGTGGAAACGTCGATTCGGCCGCTCCGTGGCCAGTGCGAAGTGGATTTGTGGAGCACGACAGGCTCGCCTTTGGCGAGCACCGGCCCACCCTACAGGCCGGCGTTACGCCGCGGCGCTGGTCCATTGTCGTTCCAACCGCTCGATGACCATGGCCGACGTGACTTCGCGCATGCAGGCGTGGTCGTGCGGACAGCGGGAAAGCTTCCGAAAGTAGCAGGGCGAGCATCCGAGTTGGGCTTGGACCACGACCTCCGGCCTGCCATAGGGCCCGGTGCGCAAAGGGCTGGTCGGGCCAAAGATGCTGACCACCGGTTTCGCCAGCGCGACGGCCAGGTGCATCGAGCCCGAATCGTTGGTCACGCACGTGGTCGCGCGGCGGATCAACGCCGCCAGCCCGGCCAACGTGGTTTGTCCCGACAGATCGCACACGCCTCCGCAGGCCTCGGCGACCTGGGCGCAGCGCTGGCGGTCGCGGGGCGCACCGGCCAGCACGACGGCCAAACCGCGGGCCAAAAGGTGCCGCGCGACGTCGGCGAACCCTTCGACCCGCCAGTGCTTCGTTTCCCAGACCGTGCCCGGCACCAAAAGCGCATACGGCCGCTCGGCAAGACCGTGACGCGAGAGCAGCTCCCTCACGCCGCTGTCGGCTTCCGGCGGCAGGTGCATGGTAAGATCGGGTGGCCGGTCGTCGAGCCCCAACAGGGGGCCGAGCCAAAGATAGCGGTCTACCGCGTGGGCCTCCATCGTCGGTAGTGGAATATGGTGCGAGTAGCTGAGCCAGGCCCCTTCGCGAGTCCGAGCGAAGCCGACGCGCACCGGCGCGGCGCTGGCCAATACGAACAGGGCCGATCGGAGTTGCCCGTGCATGTCGACCACCATTTCGTAGCGGGCGCGCCGGATGGTATGCAATAGATTCAGCATATCCTTCGTGGCCGCCCAGTCGCGGCCGAAGCGGGCAAACCGCCTCCGGTCGAAGAGCACGACGCCGGAGAGCGCCGGATGGCAGCGGACCAATTCGGCGTTCTCGGGAGTGATTAGCCAGTCGATCTGGGCGGCCGGGTAGCGGGCTCGGAGCTTCACCAGTACCGGCAGCGTATGCACGACATCGCCGGCGGCCGACGGTTTGATCAGAAGAATCCGCTGAAATTCGCGCGAGGCAATTGGGCCCATAGGGGTGACAATTTAGCCGATCGCGGCAAATCGCGCAAGACGAGCTTTGCTTGCCGCACTGCTCCAAAGAGCCGACTTTGCCGCAAATCAGGCGCCGCTCGTCGCGGAATTCGTGAGAATTCCGAGGTGTTCGATCGGGGCCGGCCGATTCGCCGGAGTTCAGGGAGCGCCTGTAGCGGAATTCAATCTTCCCTCAAAAACAAAATCGGCCGCCGTCCAATGGGCTTGGACGGCGGCCGGGCAATTTGGTGGAATCGAATTTGAACTCGCGGACATCCCAGGCTAGTTGGTTCCCGCCTCAGCCCCCGCCCCCGCCCCGACGGGCGGCTCGTGGCTTTCGGCGGCCACGATCCCCTCGAACACGAGCTGCTTGGCTTCGCCGACTTTCTTGACCTCGACCATGATCGTATCCTTGCCTTGGAACTCGCCCTTGAGCAATTCCTCGGAGAGCGGATCCTCGACGAAATTCTCGATCGCCCGGCGCAACGGACGCGCGCCGAAATCGGTATTCGAGCCCTTTTCGATCAGGTACTCCTTGGCCTCGTCAGTCAAATTCAGCGCCAGGCCGCGATCGGCCAGGCGCTCGCGGACCTTCTTCAGCTCGATGTCGATCACCCGTTTCAGGTCGCCGCGAGTGAGGTGCCGGAACACGACCAGGTCGTCGATGCGGTTGAGGAACTCGGGCCGGAACACGCGCTCGATCCGCTCGGTGACGCGGTCCTTCATGCTCTCGTAGGAGTAGTCGTCCCCCTTCTTGACGCGCAAGCCGCCGTCCTTGTGCTTGGTGATCAGGTACTTGGTTTCCAGCTTCTTGCCGCTGAGGGTGATCCGCCACTGCTTGCCGATTTCGACCACCGCGACGTTCAAGTCGCCGTCGTCGAGCGACTCGGCCTGCTCCTTGAACGCCTGCTTCAACTCGGCCGAAACCACCTTCTGTTCCAGTTCCGTCTCGAACTTCTCGTCAAGGCTGAACCGTTTGGGCGGCGTGGGCATGACCATGCTGGTCTCATTCTTGATCGCCTCGGCGCCGGCGTTGGTGGTCATGATCAGGATCGTGTTGCGGAAGTCGACGTTGCGGCCGAAGCTGTCGGTCAGCCGGCCTTCCTCCATGACCTGCAACAGCATGTTGAACACGTCGGGGTGCGCCTTTTCGATCTCGTCGAGCAGCACCACGGCGTAGGGCCGGCGTCGGATCTTCTCGGTGAGCTGGCCTCCTTCCTCGAAGCCCACGTAGCCCGGCGGCGCTCCGATCAGGCGGCTGACGTTGTGCTTTTCCATGTATTCGCTCATGTCGATCTGGATCAGCGCGTCCTCGTCGCCGAACATGAACTCGGCCAGGGCCTTGGCCAAGAGCGTCTTGCCCACGCCGGTCGGCCCGGCGAAGATGAAGCAGCCGGTGGGCCGCTTGGGATCCTTCAGGCCGCTACGGCTGCGGCGTACCGCTTTCGAAATCGACTTGATCGCCTCGTCCTGGCTGATGACGCGGTTGTGAAGCTCCTTTTCCATCTCCATCAGGCGCAGCGAGTCCTCGGTGGTCATCCTGGTGAGCGGAATCCCTGTCATCTTCGAGACCACCTCGGCGATGACCTCCTCATCGACCACGCCGTCGGCCTCGCGCGACTTCTCGCGCCAGTCGCGCGTGATTGACTGTTTCTTCTTCTTCAGCTTGTCGGCCTGGTCGCGCAGGGCGGCGGCCTTCTCGAAATCCTGGTTGGCCACCGCCTCTTCCTTCTCCTTGTTGAGGTGCTCGACCTGCTCGTCGATCTCCTTCAAGTCGGGCGGGCGAGTCATCGCCTTCAGCCGCACGCGGGCGCCGGCCTCGTCGATGACGTCGATCGCCTTGTCAGGCAGGCAGCGGGCGGTGATGTAGCGGCTCGACAGCTCGACGGCCGCCGTCAAGGCGTCATCGGTGATCTGCACCCGGTGGTGCGACTCGTACCGGTCGCGTAAACCCTTGAGGATTTCCACCGTTTCCGGCTTGGTCGACGGCTCGACCATCACCAGTTGAAAGCGGCGATCCAGGGCGCTGTCCTTCTCGATGTACTTGCGGTATTCGTCGAGCGTCGTGGCGCCGATGCACTGGATTTCGCCGCGGGCGAGTGCCGGCTTGAGCACGTTTGAGGCATCGATCGCTCCCTCGGCCCCGCCGGCGCCGACCAACGTGTGCAACTCGTCGATGAACAGGATCGTGTTCTTCGCACGGCGGACCTCGTTCATCACCGCTTTGATCCGTTCCTCGAACTGGCCGCGGTATTTTGTGCCGGCGACCATCATCGCCAGGTCCAAGACGACGATGCGGCGGTCCGAGAGCAACTCCGGCACGTCACCGTCGACGACGCGCTGGGCGAAGCCCTCGACAATGGCCGTCTTGCCGACGCCCGCCTCGCCCAACAACACGGGGTTGTTCTTCGTGCGGCGGCAGAGTATCTGGATCGCGCGTTCGATTTCCTTCTCGCGGCCGATCACGGGGTCGAGCTTGCCTTGGCGGGCGAGCTCGGTCAAATCGCGGCCGAAGCTATCCAGGGCCGGCGTCTTGGACTTGCTTTGCTTTCCGCCCCCTTCGCTTTGTCCGCCGCCGCCACCGCCGCCGGCCGGACTGCGCTCGCCCCCTTCGCCCCCTTCGATGCCGTGGCCCAAGAGGTTCAGGACCTCCTCGCGCACTTCTTCCAGCTTCAGGCCCAGATTCATCAACACTTGCGCCGCCACCCCTTCCTGCTCGCGCAACAGGCCCAGCAAGATGTGCTCCGTGCCGACGTAGTTGTGGTTCAAATTGCGGGCTTCCTCCATCGAGTACTCGATGACCTTCTTGGCCCGGGGCGTTTGGGGGAGCTTGCCCATCGTGACCATATCCGGCCCGCTCTGCACGAGCTTCTCGACCTCGAGGCGAATTTTACGCAGGTCGACGTCGAGGTTCTTGAGCACGTTGGCCGCCACGCCGCTCCCTTCCTTGATCAGGCCCAGCAGCACGTGCTCGGTGCCGATGTATTCGTGGTTGAATCGCTGCGCTTCCTGGTTGGCCAGTTGCATGACCTTTCGAGCGCGGTCGGTAAATCGTTCGTACATGCTGTCTCTCCGTTTCGCTTTCTCAGGCGGCGCCCAATAGCTTGGGGGCCAATTGCTTGGGACCCTGTTGGGCACCCACCTGTTCGTCGGTCGTCGCCGCCTGGTCCGCCGCCTCGGCCAACCGGGCCATTTCGTGTTCGATCTCCAATTTCCACTTCGTCGCCGCTTCGAATCGCCCCAGTTCATCAAGCCGCAGCCCGGCTTCGTCGCGCCGTCCGGCATGCCGCAGGGTCGAGGCCAACAGCAACTGTGCATCGACGTCGCGTGCCTCGGCCCGCAGCATCTGATGGCAGAGCGTTTCGACCTCGTACCAGTTCCCCCTTAAGTATTCCCCTAAAGCCCGCGGAAACAAGTCCTGTGGCGCACCAACTTCGTCGAAAGCGCGTTGCTTTGCGCACCATCGCGCGGAAACCAGCCCCGAACCGCTCCAAATTACCGCCGTCGCCATCCAGGCGGCGGTCAACCAGGTCGCGCCAAGCCATTCGGTCCAGACGACCGTGGTCAGTAACAACAGATTGAAGGTGGCGGTAAAGCCGACGGCCACGCCCAGGCCCGCCCACGACCCCCGCAACCATAATTGCGGTAGCCCCGGCCAAAGGCAAGTCGCCAAGCGCATACGGTTTGCGTCGGCTCCGGGCATGCTTTGTCGCTCCTTCACACAATTATTCCGGCGCGGGGGGTCGATTGATCGTTGCGGAATTCTAACTCCGAAACTAGGCTGAATCAAGGCAACTAAGTGCCAGCCTTGAAGTTAGGATGGAACGTGCAATGACATTCGAGTTGACCCCCGCGGCCCAGCGTGCATTCGCTGCCGCGGCGTTTTGGTGCGGCCCTGGGGGTGCTGACGGTGTGGCCCCCCCCGAATTGCTGCTCGGACTGCTCTCCGAGGAGGAATCGCGCGCCGCGGGCATGCTGGCGGCCCGCGGGATCACCGCTGAGCTGGTCCAAAATCAGTGGCCCGGTCTTCGACGACTCGAAACGCCATCGCCTGGGCGAGCTGGACAGTTCTCCGCGGATGTCGAGATGTCGCTCTTTGTGGCCGCGGATCGGTTGGGCGGGTTTCCGCGCCCGCTGGTGTTCGCAACGGAGCACATTCTCTTGGGGCTTGTCGCCGCCGAAAACGACTTATCAGCCTGGTTGGTCCAGCGCGGTTTTTCCGCCGACGTATTGGAATTCGAGATCCACCGGTTGTACGGATACGAGTCGGGGCGGAATGTTTGGGAGGAGTCGGAAACAGGTGGGCGGGGCGGAGTTAGGCCCCCGGTGGAACAGCAGACGGTAGTAGGCGAGCGGAGCGGCGTCAGCCCCCCGGTGGAACACGAGTTGAAAGGAGGAGATGCAAGCGCGGAACGCGGAGCGCGGAGCGCGGAGCCAATAAAAGATTTCCCCTCCTCCCTCCTCCGCATTCTCGACGCAGAGGCGAACCGCGCCCGCGAGGGATTGCGCGTGGTCGAGGACTACGTCCGCTTCGCACTCGACGACCGGCACTTGACCAACGAGCTGAAGCAGTTGCGGCACGCGCTGACCTCGACGCTGGCCCGGCTTCCGCCCGCCGAGTTGCTCGCCGCGCGCGACACCCAGGCCGACGTCGGTTGCGAGCTCACGACCGCCTCCGAGTGTGCCAGGCCCGACCTGGCCAGCGTCATCCCGGCGAACTTCAAGCGGCTTGAAGAATCGCTCCGCAGCCTTGAGGAATTCGGCAAGGTCATCGACCCGGAGTTGGGGACGGGGCTGAAACGGTTGCGTTACCGCGGCTACACGCTCGAGCGTGCGGTCGAAACCACGCGCAACGGCACCGAGCGTTTGGCGGGCGTGCGGTTCTACGTGCTCGTAGACGGCCGCTCCAGCCTCGCCGAGTTCGAGGCCCTTGTCCCCGCGCTGGTCGCCGCCGGCGTCGGCGCGATCCAATTGCGCGACAAGCGCCTGGCCGATCGCGAGCTGCTGGCGCGCGCGCGGCGGCTGCGCGAACTGACTAGTTCGACCAAAACGCTATTCATCATGAACGACAGGCCCGATCTGGCCGCGCTTGCCGGCGCCGACGGCGTCCACGTCGGGCAGGACGAGCTGACGGTACACGACGCGCGGGCGATCGTCGGTCCCGGTATGTTGATTGGCGTCTCGACGCACTCGCTTGCCCAGGCCCGAGCGGCCGTGCTCGACGGCGCGAGCTACCTAGGCGTTGGTCCCACGTTCGAGTCGCGCACGAAACCGTTCGATCCCGAGCAACTCACGGGCCTCGACTTACTCCGAGCGGTGGCGGCCGAGATTCGTCTGCCGGCATTCGCCATCGGCGGCATCGGTGATAACAATCTCCGCGACGTGCTTTCCACCGGCTTCACGCGTGTCGCCGTCGGCGGCGCCATCGCATTGGCCGCCGATCCCGCCGCGGCCGCGCGTGAGCTCTTGCGGCAACTCGCGGGTTAGCTCAGAACTCCTCACCATCCCGCGCTGTATAATAGATACACGCGCCACACCGCTCGCTGGGAAATTCCATGCCCAATCGCCGTTCGAACCATTTCTTCGCCGTCGCGTTACTGTTCGTCATCTGCCTCGCACCGGTGCGGGCTGGCGGCGAGTTCAATGTGGCTGAGGCCCGCAAGAGCGTGGTCTTCGTCCGTCGCATCACGCCGGGCCGCGAGACGGCGTTGGGTTCGGGTTTTCTCATTTCTCCCAACGGCCTGATCTACACCAGCCGGCACGTGATCCGCTCCAGCGACCCAACGGCCAAGGGGACGCTGGTCTTGGTCGGCGTCCCTTCAGCGCCCGATCCCGATGATCACGATTGGTTCGTGGCGGAGATCGTCTATGTGGCGGGCGACGACGAGCTCGATTTCGCCGTGCTGAAGATCGCCGCGCGCGAAGGCTATGGCGAGTTGCGTCCGCTGCCGCTCTCCCTGACGAAGCTGGAGTTGGGGGCGAGCGTGGCCGTGATCGGTTATCCGTACGTCCGCGAGAACCAGGCCGTGCTCTCATTCAACAAGGGTTCGATATCGGCCACGCGTATCCGATTCAGCGGCAAATCGTACTACCAGACCGACGCCGCCGTGAACCACGGCAATTCAGGCGGTCCGCTCTTGAACGATCGCGGCGAGGCGGTGGGGATCGTCACGCTCAAGGAGCTCGACGCCGAGAACATGGGCTTCGCGCTTTATCTGAACGAGATCAACCCGGCCGCCGTCGCGCCCGCCAGGTTCGAGCAGGTTCATCCCCAGCCAGGCCCGGTCGATCTTGGCCAATTGCG
>Ga0307373_10006751_pt1 | contig 18146 bp, 18 predicted proteins | sample OX2MG_FD_202534 | JGI IMG/M metagenome (GOLD analysis project Ga0307373, IMG submission 202534) | Soil microbial communities from Risofladan, Vaasa, Finland - OX-2 | ecosystem: Environmental > Terrestrial > Soil > Coastal area > Acid sulfate soil | place: Finland: Risofladan, Vaasa | collected...
TGCGGGTGGCGGCCGACGGCGGCGTGATCTTCTACGACACGGCGGACGTCTACTCCTCCGGTGCCAGTGAGGCGGCCACGGGCCGGCTGCTGGGCAAGCTGTTCCGGCGCGACGACGTGGTGGTGGCCACCAAGGTGTTCATGCCGGTGGGGGAGGGCGAGAACGCCGGCGGGCTGTCCCGCAAGCACATCATGTCCGCGATCGACGCGTCGCTGCAGCGGCTGGACATGGACTATGTGGACCTGTACCAGATCCACCGGTGGGACCCGCGGACGCCGATCGAGGAGACGATGGCGGCGCTGCACGACGTGGTCCGGGCCGGCAAGGCCCGCTACATCGGCGCGAGCAGCATGTTCGCCTGGCAGTTCGCCAAGGCCCAGCATGTGGCGGACCTGCACGGCTGGACCCGGTTCGTCTCCATGCAGAACCACTACAACCTGCTCTACCGGGAGGAGGAGCGGGAGATGATCCCGCAGTGCCTCGACCAGGGGGTCGGGGTGATCCCGTGGAGCCCGCTCGCGCGCGGCGTCCTGGCCGGGAACCGGACCCGGGATGGCGAGCGGCGCACCACCCGGTCGAATTCGGACCCCTTCGGCGACAGCCTGTACACCCACCCGGCCGACTTCGATGTGGTGGACGCGGTGGCGCAGGTGGCTGCCGCGCGTGGGGTCCCGCGGGCCCAGGTGGCGCTGGCCTGGCTGATGCACCGCCCGGGTGTGACCGCCCCCATCGTGGGTGCCACCAAGCTCAGCCACATGGAGGACGCCCTCGCCGCCGCGAAGCTGGAGCTGACCGATGACGAGATGCAGCGCCTAGAAGCCCCCTACCTTCCCCACCCCGTCCTCGGCCACCAGTAGGGCCGCTCAGGCTGCCCCGCACCGGCGTAGCACGGGTTTGGTCACCCCATACCGGGCAAACCGGGCGGGGAAACGACCCAAACCCGTGCTATGCGGGGGAGCGATCCCGGTCGCCGGTGGACTCCAGGCCGACCAGGTCGGCCAGTTCGCCAAGGGTGATGTCGAACATGGCGGCCGCGTCGTCCAGCGCGAACCGCAGGTGGCCGAACACCTCCAGGCTGACCATGCCGTACAGGCGGACCCAGCAGCGCAGGAAGGTCAGGCCCGCGCCGAGCGGGAGGTCCACCCCGAGCGCGTCCCGGTAGTGGGCCAGCTGCGCCCGCAGGCCGGGTTCGATCTCATCGTCGGCCGGGATGGGGAAAGGCCGATGCCGCCACAGCTCCAGGAACAGCGCGAAGAACGTGCCGCTGAACTTCTGTGCGCAGGCGTCGACCACGTCGTCGTGCACGCCTTCCAGGCCGGGCAGCGGGCTGCCGAACAGCAGGCCGAACTCCTGCTTGTGGCCCAGCGACCAGCGGCGGAACTCACCGCAGGCGGCGACGAGCTTGGCCGCCATGTCCCCGCCGCTCGCCACGCCGGCCGCGACGATCGCGGCGTGGATGTCGTCGGCGATCTCCTCGAAGATGTCGGCGACAACGTGCTTGATCAGGTCCTCGTGGCTGCCGAAGTACCGGTACAGGGCCGGCGCGGTCATCCCCATCTCGCGCGCGATCGCCCGCAGCGAGACAGCCTCCGGCCCCTCGGCCACCAGAATGCGCCGTGCGGTCTGCTTGATCTCGCCGGTGGTCGCGGCCCGCACGCGGTCGCGGCGGCTCGCTGCCTGCACCACGCCGGCCTCCTCTCCTGGACGGGCTCGCCCCCGCCGGCTCGCTCCGCCGGGTTCGCCCACAATGGCTCGCCCGCAACGGGCTTGACAACCGTGAACGACGTATGCGAAGTTAACACTGTTTGCAGTTTACATCGTTTACCAATGTGAACAACTGGTAACAGTCTAGCGGTGGAGGGGCCGATGTTCGAGGCATGGGGACGTGTCATGTACCGCCGCCGGCGCCTGGTCCTGCTGGTAGCGGCGGTGGCCATGGCCGCCGGCGCGGTGTGGGGGACCGGCGTTTTCGGCAGGCTCCAGTCCGGCGGCGGCTTCACCGCCCCCGGCAGCCAGAGCCAGCAGGCGAGCGCGCTGGCGCAGCGGGCGTTCGGCCGCGACACCGCCGATGTCGTCGTGCTCTACCGGAGCCAGCACCTGACCGTGCGCGACCCGGGCTACCGGTCCGCGGTGACCGCTGGCCTGGCCGCGCTGCCGGCGGGCAAGGTCACCTCGTACCAGACCTACTGGTCCACCGGGTCGCCGCTGGCCGCCGGCGCCGGCGGCCACGAGACGTACGCGGTGCTCCGGCTGGCCGGCGGCACCGACGCCGCCCAGATGAAGACCTACCAGGCCATCAGCGGCGGCCTCGCCGTCCGGGGCCTGACCGTCCAGGCAGGCGGGCAGATCCCGACCGAGCAGGCGATCAGCAAGCAGGTCACCTCCGACATCGGCCGCGCCGAAGGCATCTCCATGCCGGTGCTGCTGATCCTGCTGCTGGTGATCTTCGGCAGCCTGGCCGCCGCCAGCCTGCCGCTGGCGATCGGCGGCATGGCCATCCTCGGCTCCTTCACCGCGCTGCGGCTGCTGACCCTGGTCACCGACGTGTCCATCTACTCCGTCAACATCACCACGATCCTGGGCCTGGGCCTGGCCATCGACTACGGGCTGTTCATGGTCGCCCGCTTCCGGGAGGAGCTGCGCAGCCAGCCCACGGTGGAGGACGCTCTCGCCCGGACCGTGGCCACGGCCGGCCGGACGGTCGCCGTGTCCGGGGTCACGGTGGCCGTCGCCCTGGCCAGCCTGATGCTGTTCCCGGAGATGTTCCTGCGCTCGATGGGCTACGGCGGTGTCGCCACCGTCGCGGTGGACATGCTGGCCGCGCTGACCGTCATGCCGGCCCTGCTCGCCGTGCTCGGCCACCGGGTCAACGCGCTGCGGATCCGCAGGTCCGTGCACCAGCCGCCGGCCGACGAGGCCAGCGGCGCCTGGTACCGCATCGGGCGCAGCGTGATGCGCCGCCCGGTCGCCTACGTGGCCGTGATCGTCGTGGTGCTGCTCGCCCTCGGCGCCCCGTTCCGCCACATCACCTGGGGCGGCACCGACGCCCGTGCCCTGCCAGCCACCGCCGCCCCGCGGGTGGTCTCGCAGACCCTGGCGCGTGACTTCCCGGCCAACGCCACCACCGCGATCGAGGCTGTGATCAAGCTCGCCGGGCCCGCGGGTGCCCCGGCGCAGCGGGCCGCCCTGGGCGCCTACCTGACCCGGCTGGACCACGTCCCGGGTGTCATCGCCGGGCAGGTCACCGGCGTGGCAGGCACGGTGGCCCGGGTGGATCTGCGTTATGCGGCCAATCCTGAGTCCGCGGCGGCGCGGGCGCTGGTGTCGCGGGTGCGCGCGGTACCACCGCCGGCCGGGGCGCGGGTCTACGTCGGCGGTGCGACGGCGCAGCTGGTGGACGAGCTGGCCAGCCTCGGCCACACGCTGCCCTGGATGGCGCTGGTGGTCGCGCTCGCCACGTTCATCCTGCTGTTCCTGGCCTTCGGGTCGGTGGTGCTGCCGGTCAAGGCGATCGTGATGAACATCTTGTCGCTGACGGCGACGTTCGGCGCGATCGTGTGGATCTTCCAGGAGGGCCACCTGTCCGGGCTGCTGCACTTCACGCCCACCGGCACGATCGACCCGACCATGCCGGTCCTGATGCTGGCGATCATCTTCGGGCTGTCCATGGACTACGAGGTGTTCCTGCTGTCGCGGATCCGTGAGCGCTACGACGTGACCGGCGACAACACCGCGGCGGTGGCGGGCGGGCTGCAGCGCACCGGCGGCATCATCACCAGCCTGGCGCTGCTGCTGGTGATCGTGGTCGGCGCGTTCTCCGCGTCGGGCATCACGTTCATCAAGCTGATGGGCGTCGGCATGATCATCGCGCTGGTGGTGGACGCCACCATCATCCGGGTGCTGCTGGTGCCGGCCACCATGCGGCTGCTGGGCCGGGCCAACTGGTGGGCACCGCGGCCGCTGCGCCGGCTCTACGCCCGCTACGGCCTCCGCGAGGACAGCGGCCTCGCAGCGACCCCCACCCGGACCCCGGAAGCGGTGAGGTAGGCCCGGTATTCATGATCGCGACTGGGTTTCATGCTCCAAGGGGCACGCAGAGAATCCGAAACCCCAGCCCCGCCGACCAGGCACGACGGCTGGTCATCGAGTGGACCACCCAGCTATGAGACACCCGCCAGGAACGCCACCCACAAGAGTCTAGCGACAAGGAGAAGACAAGCCCGGGGCAACGCGGGAGCACATCCACACGCTCCCGCGTTGCCCCAGCCACGAGGAACCACACCACCCAGGACAGCGGCCCACCCACCCACCCTGGCCCAGGCGGCGGTCCCGGCCCCCACGGACCCTGCACCTCGTCCAGAACCAGGACCAAGAACAGGGCGCGCCCCGTCGGCCAGCCCATGACCACCCAGGCGAGCCGCCGACGTGGACCAAGGAGGCGGGTGGTATCGCCTCATGCCAGGTGGTACCCCTCGTGACCTACCGCCTCCCGGAGCCTTAGCCGGTTGCACGTTGTGGGCCGAGATTGCTCACGGTTTCCCGACTGGCTGAACCACAGCCCGCACGGGTGCCCGAGCAGGGACACCGAGCCGACCGCGAGCACACCGAGCTGATGAGTACCCAGCCGCTGCCACGTGGTCACTGATAGCGACTCGTGCAGACGGCCGAGTCAGACAGCAATTTCGATGTCCTGGCGGATCGATTCGTGTACAACGCCCCCCAGGTGCTCGTTCGTAACGCTTACCTCGAACGTGATCAAATTTGAGGCCTCCTCGCGAGCTAGCAACAGGAGGGCCGCCTCCCTAAGCACATCACTTAGCGACATGCCGCGCTTCGCGGCGAGCTTCTTCAGCGCAGCAACTAGGGTTGGGTCAAGCCGCGCAGAGACCATCTGGTCCAACCGGCGAGGCTCGCCGCGACGACCAGAACCCTCAATGAGACCCTGCGGGCGGTCAACGCTCATCGCTTCCCCTTCCACGTCTCCCCTGTTGCTTCTTCCCACTCATGTATCTCCGCACGCTCGGCTAGCCATCCGGTTACTGGCCGTAGCCAGTCACCACGCTTGTATGAATCCTCAAACAGTACGAGCCAGATGCTCGAGAGCGCCACCCCCACCACGCAGTACTGCGCGGATAGCGACTTGAACCTGACCTCTGCCCAGATTCCGCAGAGCAGTTCGTACACGATCAGCTCTGCCTGCGCGCCAAGGTGATCTGCCTGCTGGCAGTGCAGCAGGTTATTGGTCTTGGGGTCGGGATCGATCTCCGGATCGTCCCAGTCGATGACCTCGTAGCGGTAGATGTCCAGCACCAGCGCTCCACTTGATCTCATGTCATACACAGCGTACCCTGTCTGTATGACAGACAGGGCCTCAGTCCCGGACACGCCGGAAGCCATCACCCGCACATCGGTCTTGGCGTTCTTCGCCGCAGACCACGTCGCCGTCTCCGAGAACAAGATGTACGTGAACGGCGGGTTCTTCAACTTGCTGCGGTTCCCCGTCTTCCCCGCGACCCTGGCCACCCTGGGGATAGGGGCGGTGCTGCAGATACCCTTCCAGGACACCATGCAGAACCATCTGTTCCGTATCGGGCTGCGAGGTCCCGAGAACCAGGAACTGCCGGTACGCGTTGAGGGAGGATTCCGTACGGTCCCCAGCCGCGATGCAGAATTCGGTGAAGCGAACATCGCCCCGTTCGGGGTGACGATCCCCAACGTTCAGATACCCGCCCCCGGTGCTTACCACCTGGTCCTCTGGCTCGACAACCAGCAGATCGCGACCTACCGGATGCGGGCATTCCAGGTTCCGATGGTGGTGAGCGCTGGGCAACCTGTTCCACGTGGTCCTGGTGAATGATCACGGCGCCTATAACAGATCGTCCTAAGGGAGGTTCCCCCCGCAGCCCCTTTCTTACCCTGGAGGTCCGACCCAAGGCCCCCGCTACGCGGGGGCACAATCACCAAACGCACAGGCAGGACACCAAGCTGACGCGGAACCAGCGCGACAGCACAGGCCGAAACCACAGCAGACACGGAGGGCCGGCTTGCGGGGAACCTGAACCATGGTCAGGCCAGCCGGGCAGGCAGCGGCCATGCGGGTAGCCTGGCATGCAGGCATCAGGCTAGGAAGCAGGCCACCCAGTGAACCAGGCGCAGACCCTCGGTGACAGGCTCCGTGACATCCGCAAACGGCGCGGCTTAACCCAGCGCGAGCTAGCAGACCTGTCCGGCGTCTCGGTCTCCCTCGTCACCAAACTGGAGCAAGGCGAGCGGGACGACGTGCGCCTGGAGACGGCACACAAACTGGCTAGTGCGCTGCGCGTGCCCACCACAATGCTGATGGTCCAGCCCGAGCGGGCCGAAGAGGCACCCCCAGCCACCGCCGCAGACTGGCAGGAAGTCCACAAGGCGCTCGCCGGGCGGATACCCCACCCCGACGAAGAACCCAGCCCGTCAGGCACACGTGAGGCACTCCAAGCGCTGTCCCCCGCGCTGGCATCCCACCAGTACTCAACCGTCAAAGAGGTCCTGCCAAAACTGCTGCGCGACGCCGATGCCCTCGCCCCCGGGCCAGAGACACGCCAGATACAGTCCAGCATCCTCAACACCACCGGCTACCTGCTCACCCAGACACGCCAGTTCGCCATCGCCGAGCTAACGCTGCTGCGCGCCATAGACGCCGCCGGCGAACACCGGCTCGACGCCGCAGCGGCAGCCGACACCATGCTGTGGCTCTACCTGCGGCAGGGCAGGCTCGCTGAGGCCAGGCAGTTCGCTGCCCGCTGGGCAGACGAAACCGAGCCGCGATTCTCGCGCGCCACGGTACTCGAACTCATCCTGTGGGGCCGGTTCCTGCTGAACATGACCAACGCGGCAATCCGGGATAACTGCCCCGGAGAGGCTGAAGACGCGCTCCAGCTGGCCACCGCAGCGGCAGCCCGCATCGGCCACGAGGTCCGCCGCCACCCCAACAGCCAATGCGTCTTCGGTCCCGTCACCGTCGCTTACATACGTGCCGAATCACGCGTCATCATGCGCCAGCCCGATCTATGCCTGTCGATCGCCGACTCACTCCCCGGCGAAGTCCCGTACCCGCAGCTGGTAAGCAGGCTCCGGCACAGGCTCGACATCGCCAACGCCAAGACCATGCTCCGTGACTACACCGAAGCCTTCGCGATCTTGCAGGAGGTCCGCGCACGCGCGCCGGAATGGCTCGTCCAGCAGCGCTACGGCCGCGACATCCTCGGCAGGATAATCGACCGCCGCCGCAAGCTCACACCTGAAATGCGCAACCTCGCCGACGTGATGAATATCCCTCTCTAACAGTGCGTGGCAGTTCTGGAAAGCCGCTATTCCAACTGTCATTGTCCAGGCACTGCGGGCCGTTCTACCGTCACCCTCATGGACGACAGCCACACCCAGCCCACACACGCCAGCCCGCCTGCGGCTAGCGGGAGCACGCTGCGCGCACTGGAAAACCTTGCCGCCACGCTGGACCCTCGCGACTTCGTCATCACCCTGGTCACCGGGGAAGGCCGCAGAGCGTGCCTGACTGTCACCAGCCGTCACACGGCCAAGGGAGAAGACGTCTATGCAGCGCACGGCTGGTACTGGTGGAGTTGGGCAGAGCGCATCGCTCTGACCGACGACGCGCACGGCGCCGCAGCCAAGATCGCCCTTGCTCTGAGCGGCCCGGATCAAATGGTGACCGCTGCGCTGCCCAGCACAAGTGCCGCACTAACGGCAGACCACGGGCAGACACCACACCTAGGCCCGGAATCCGGCGGCCCGAATATCGCCCGCATCTACGATTACTGGCTAGATGGGAAAGACCATTTCGCCGCCGACCGGGACGCCGCCGATGACGTGCTCGCTGAATTTCCCGAGGTCACCCAGGTAGCCCGCGCCAACCGGGCGTTTGTGGCGCGCGCGGTGCGCCACGTCGCCGCCCAGGGCGTCACCCAGTTCATCGACGTCGGCGTCGGCTTACCCACCTCGCCCAACGTCCATGAGATCGCCCGGCACGCGAATCCGGCAGCCTGCACTGCATACGTCGACAACGATCCGGTGGTGCTGGCCCACGCCCGCGCCCTGCTGGCCGATGGGCCAGGCGTCGCCGTCGTAGCAGGCGACCTGCGCCGCCCCGCTCCGATCCTGGCCGATGCCACCCTGCGTGCCCTGATCGACTTCCGCCGGCCCATCTGCGTCCTGCTCGCCTCGGTGCTGCACTTCCTGGACCTAGCCGAGGCCAGCACCGCCGTGGCCGCGTTCACGGCGTTCATGGCTCCCGGCAGCTACCTGGTGCTCTCCTGCGGCACATCCACCGGCACCGACCCAGCCCTGATCAAGCGCCTGCGCGCCGCGTACGCATCCACCGCGCCGATCAGCGACCCCACCGCACACCAGGTCGCGGACTGGTTCACCGGCCTGGACCTAGAGCCCCCCGGCGTCATGGCTGTGTGGGACTGGCGGCCCGATGAACCCTGGTGCTGGCTCACGCCCCCGGCAGCGCGCATCATCGGTGGTGTCGCCCGCAAACCAGGCAGCCGCATGTGAGCATTCCCCACCCCGGGCGTGACGAGATCATCCTCACGCGCCCACAGGGCCGGCACCTTTGCAACGACCGCGCGCACCGCAACGCAGGCCGGCTGGCCGAAGTCATCGTCACGTTCGGGCAGTTCGGCGAACCGGGCCACGACCCGTACTGGCGGGAATGCTGGGGCCGCTCTTTCCCGATGTGTTCCCAGTGCTGGCGGCAGACCAGCCAGGCCGCCGCCAAGGACCGCCCGTACCTGGTCATCACAGACCTGACCCAGTGACCACGAGCAGCGTACCGGGTGAGGCACCCGACCCCGAGCAGCGCGCCGAGGCCGCGCGGATCGAGGCCACCAGCCCGCAGTGGGTCGTGCTGTGGGGCTGCGGCTCGCGGCGTTTCTGGGGTTTCCCGCTGTTCGCGGCCCCGCGCGGCACCATCGTCAGTGCCGCCGACACCGCCACGTTGCTGGCCCGCATGCGGCAGGCCGAAACGGCCAGTGCGCCTGGGCCGGCCCAGTCATCCAGGCCCCAGCACCTGTAGCCGCGGCCACCGCGACCCGGCCGCCGTCACCCGTTGCCGCGCCGGACGTGTTACCGCGCGGGCTCGTGCTTCGGCCCGGACCTGTTCATCAGTCAGGCCCGGGCGGGTGGGCAGCCCCGTCCGGCTGCTCTCCCGTGTCCTGGCCGCCGTGCTGCCAGGCCTGCTGGTGGCCCGGTCGGGCGCTGGCGGCCCGGCCAGCGCGGGCGTCACCGCTGGCCGGTCTTGTGGCTGGCTTTCACGGCGCGCGCTGACCTGGCACCACCCCCCTGGGGCGCCCGGCCCTTCCCTGGCCAGGGTATGGTCCCCCGCTCTCCCAGCCCATGGCAGGACACCGCCCAAACAACCCACCGTCCACACCCCACCAGGCACCACCCCAGTACTTTCGGATTCAGCACACACCCCCCAGGCGCATGAAACCCACCACGATCATGTGGGTCCCTCTCGCTAGCGGTAGCGGAAGCCGTCGCGGAAGCGGCGGAACAGGCCGCCTTCGGGGGCGAGGGCAGGGCCGGCCGGTGGCGCGGACGGGAGCTCGCGGGCGACCGGCTGGTCGTAGTCGGTCCGGGCGATGGCGTCGACCACCTGCTCCTCGGTGAAGTCCTCGGAGCCCTCGACCTCCGGCACGTAACCGACGAGATCGCCGTCCTGCATGACCTGGGCCTCCAGCCCGGCCGTGCCGTCGGTGTCCCACTCGGCCACCCGCCCGCCCGGCAGCGAGACCCGCACGCCGAACTGGTAGGTGCCGATCTCGGCGAAGTGCGCGTTGATGCCGCGTGCGCGGAGCGCGTCGGCGACGCGGCGTGCCCGGTTCTCCTCCATCGCACCAAAATACGTGCATGCGGCACCTGCCCGTGCGGGGCCGGCCCGGATGCCGGCCCGGATGCCGGCCCCGGGGTCAGCCGCCGGCCGGGTGGGCGCGCAGGAACGCGGCGATGATCTCGCCCAGCTGCTGGCCGGCGTCCTCCTGCAGGAAATGGCCGGCCCCGGTGATCACCGGGTGCTCGATGCCGGCCGCCCCCGGCACGGCACGCCGGAGGATGGGAGCCATGGCGCCGGTGATCGGGTCGCGGTCGCTGAACGCCACCAGGAACGGCTTGTCCCAGGCCGCCAGCTGCTGCCAGGCCGCCCGGTTGGCGGCGGTGGCCGGGTCGTCCGGTGAGGTCGGCACCAGCCCGGGCATCGCCCGCGGCCCGGCCTGGTAGCTGCGGTCGGGGAACGGCGCGTCGTAGGCGGCGAGCACGTCCGCGGGCAGCGCGCTCTGGCAGCCGGACTGCACCAGCCGGGACACGCTCAGGTCCGGGGCGGTCCGCACCACCTCGCGGAACCTCAGCCAGACATCAGGCATCGGGTGGTCGCCGGTGGGCAGCCCGGTGTTGGCGGCGACCACCCGGGCGAACCGGTCCGGGTGCTCGGCGACCAGCCGCAGCCCGATCAGGCCACCCCAGTCCTGCCCCACCAGGGTCAGCCCGCGCAGGTCCAGCCGGTCGAAGGCGAACGCGCGGACCCATTCCACGTGCCGCGCGTAGCTGTGGTCGTCGATCTGGGCCGGCTTGTCGGAACGCCCGAACCCGATCAGGTCCGCGGCGATCGCCCGGAACCCGGCATCGGCGAGCACCGGCATCACCGTCCGGTACAGGAACGACCAGCTTGGCTCGCCGTGCAGCAGCAGCACCGGCTCGCCGTCGGCCGGCCCGGCCTCGACGTAGGCCGTCCGCAGGTCGCCGACGCTGGCATAACGAGGCTCGTAGCCGAAGCCCGGCAGGTCCGCGAAGCGATCCTCGGGGGTGCGAAGCACGCGCACCCGATCATGATGCCACGCCGCGCCGTGCGGCTACCGTGGGCGCCATGACGCAGGAGCGGCCGGAGCCCGGCCCGGCGGAGCAGGTGGGGCGGCTGGTCGCACAGGCGCTGGCGGCGGGCGACCCGACCGGCTGGTTCGAGCCCCTGTACGCGGCGGCGGCGGAAGGCTCCGCGGTCGTCCCCTGGGACCGTGGTTCGCCGCACTGGCTCCTCACCGGCTGGGCGGAAACCACGGGGCTGAACGGAGGTGGGGCGCGGGCCATCGTCGTCGGCTGCGGGCTCGGCACGGACGCGGAGTACATCGCCGGCCGTGGGTTCGACGTCGTGGCCTTCGACATCTCGGCCAGCGCGGTCAGGGCCGCCCGGGAGCGGTTCCCCGGGTCCGCCGTGGACTACCAGGTGGCCGACGTGCTGAACCCGCCGGCCGGGTGGCGGGAGGCGTTCGGCCTGGTCGTGGAGAGCCAGACCATCCAGGCCCTGCCCGACCCGCCGCGCGGGGAAGCGATCGCCCGGACCGGCGAGTTGGTGGCGCCGGGCGGGACGCTTGTGGTGATCACCCTGGCCCGCGGCGACGACGAAGAGCCTGGCCAGTGGCCGCCATGGCCGGTCACCAGGGCCGAGGTGGATGCGTTCGCCGGGGCCGGCCTGGTGCCGGTCCGGATCGAGTCCGTGGCCGATGACGGTCAGCCGCCGTGGGGCCGCCGCTGGCTGGCGGAGTTCCGCCGCCCGGGCTGAGCGGCCCCGCTCCCGCCATGCGCCATTGACGGCGGGGACATGAGGCATTAGAACGTGTTTCACTTCCCGGTAACGTTCGGCGCGGAGGTGAGACCGGTGCCGGTGCCTGACCAGCGTGATCCCGAAGTGACCAGGGCGACACTCGAAGCCTGGTTACCTGACCGCCTCACCGGTGCCAGCCAGGTGCGGGTGCCACGTGTGCAGACCCCGGCGACCACCGGGTTCTCCGCTGAGACCCTGATCTTCGATGCGGAATGGCACGACGGTGGGCGGTGGCAGCGCGGCAGTTACGTCGCGAAGGTGGCGCCGACCGGCCACCAGATCTTCCCGCAGCCACGTTTCGACGAGCAGTACCGGCTGCTGAAGATCCTCGCCGGCACGCCCGTCGCGGTGCCGCAGGTGCACTGGTACGAGCCCGACCCGGGTGTCCTCGGCGCTCCCTTCCTGGTGATGAGCCGGGCGGACGGGCAGGCGCCCACGGACATGCCGCCGTACCACACCGGTGGCTGGGTCACCGAGGTGAGCCCGGCGACCAGGGAGCGGCTGTGGTGGGCCGGGCTCGACGTGCTGGCGCAGGTGCACGGCCTCGACGTGGACGCGCTCGGGCTCGGCTTCGTGGACCAGCCCCGGTACGGCGCGACCGGGACCGAGCAGCGGCTCGGCTACTACCAGCACTACCTCGCCTGGGGATACGACGGCACCGTCCCCGCAGCGCAGGCCGCGCTGCGATGGCTGCACGAGCACCGGCCGCCCGAGCCGGACCCGCCGGTCCTGCTGTGGGGCGACGCCCGGATCGGCAACATCATGTACTCCGGCGGCGCCCCGACCGCGGTGCTCGACTGGGAGATGGCGGCCCTCGGGCAGCCCGAAGAGGACCTCGCCTGGTTCCTGTACATCGACCGGCATCATGGCGAGGGCTGCGGGGTGGAGCGGCTGCCCGGGTTTCCCTCCGCCGCGGCGACGATCGCGCGGTACGAGCAGCTGGCGGGCAGGGCGATGCGGCACATGGACTACTACGAGGTGCTGTCCGGGCTGAAGTTCACGGTGATCATGGCGAGGATTGGCCAGCTGTTCGTCCACTACGAGCTGGTCCCCGCCGACAATGACTTCCCGTACAACAACACCGCCAGCCAGCTGCTCGCCAAGACCCTCGGCCTGCCCCCGCCCGGCGGCGAGCTGACCGTGCCGGAACCGATGGGACGCCGATGACGCTCTCCCCGCTCGACGACTACCCGGTCCATCAGGCGGCGCAGGTCATGCGGCACCCGGCCACCTCGGACCGCAACTTCTACGACCGCTACTACTTCAACTGCCATCCGTGCTCGGGTGAGGCGATGCTGCTCATCGGCATGGGCCAGTACCCGAACCTCGGTGTGGCCGACGGCTTCGCCCTGCTGCGGCACGGCAGCATGCACCAGGTCGTGCGTGCCTCGCGCGAGCTCGGCGCGGACCGGATGGACACCAGCGTCGGGCCGCTGCGGGTGGAGGTGGTCGAGGGCCTCAAGAAGCTGCGGGTCGTCCTGGAGCCGAACCAGTTCGGCCTCGACTTCGACCTGACCTGGGAGGGGGCCGTGCCAGCCCACCTGGAACCCCGGCATTTCATCCGCTGGCAGGAGCGGGCCGTGTTCGACTCGCTGCGGCTGTCCCAGACGGGGACGTGGCGCGGGCACATCACCGCCGGCGGCTACACGACCACGATCACGCCGGACGTGTGGTGGGGTTCCCGGGACCGCTCGTGGGGGGTGCGCCCGGTCGGCGAGCCCGAGCATCCGGGCATCCAGGCGAAGAACCCGGCCCAGTTCTACTGGATGTACGCGCCGATGCAGTTCCGCGGCTTCGCCATCGTGGCGATCGTCCAGGAGGACGCGGCGGGCAGCCGGATCCTGGAGGGGGCCGTCCGGGTGTGGGCGGATCCGGCCCGGCCACCCGAGCCGCTGGGCCGGCCGGAATACCGGCCGAGCTTCACGCCGGGGACCCGCGACGTGGAGTCGGCGGTGGTGTCCTTCGCCCCGCCGGGTGGGCGGCCGTTCGAGGTGGCCGTCACCCCGCTGCTGCCCGTTTCGCTGATGGCCGGCACGGGGTACGGGCTGGAGCCCGACTGGCGGCACGGCATGTACCAGGGGCCGGACCTGGTCGTCCAGGGGGTCACCTACGACCTGTCGCAACCCGCGGACCGGGCGCGGATGTGGGGCATGGTCGATGCCGTCGCCGCGTTCGAGTGCGGCGCGGGCGACGGGCACGAGCCGGCCGTCGGGTACGGCCTGTTCGAGTACTGGGCCCTCGGCGAGCACAAGCCCACCGGCCTGACGCCCTGAGCAAGCCCGCGCTGGCAGGAAAAACGGATGCAACGTCGCTGGCGGTTCCGCCGTCCTAGGGATATGCGGATCAGATGGCTGGCCGCCGCGGCGGGCTGCATGGTGCTGGCCCCGGTGCTGGCCCCGGTGCTGGCAGGGTGCGCCAGCGCCGGAACGGGGCCGGGCGGCGCGCCGGCGGCATCCTCCGTGGCCACCGCCACGGCGACACCCTTCGCGTCGATCCCGGCCCGGGGCACACCCGGCCCGCCGGCGCCCTGCCCGTCGTCCGGCAGCCGCCAGCGGCAGCCCGGCCGGGGCACAGCCCTCACCGGGGTGCAGTTCGTGTCCGCGCAGCAAGGCTGGGTGGTCGGCGGCGACCGGGTTCTTGCCACCGGCGACGGCGGGGCGCACTGGCAGATCCAGGACCGGGGCAGGCTGGGCCTGTCCTCGGTGGACTTCATCAATGCCAGTGACGGCTGGGCGGTAGGCCTGAGCACGGTGCTGGCGACCACCGACGGCGGCGCCCACTGGAAGGCGCTGCCCGAGCCGTGCCCGCCGATCGACGCCGTGCACTTCGTGTCCGGATCGCGTGGGTTCGCCGTCGCCGGCGGAGCTGTCACGTCCTATCAGCCGGTGCCGGCCACCGGCGGCGTGCTGCTGACCACCAGGGACGGGGGGCGCACCTGGACAGGGATGTACGCACCGGCGGATGTGCAAAGTGCCTGCTTCACCGACCCGGCGCATGGCTGGCTCGGGGCACACGGCCACCTGTACCGGACGGTGAACGGCGGCACGACCTGGGCGCTGGCCACCGCAGGCGTGACCGGCCAGGCCGGGCAGCCGTTCTCCATGACCGTGCAGTGCGCCGGCCCGGACGTCTGGGCGCTCGACCTGGGCACCGGGGCCGCCATGAACCACGCCCCGGTCATCGGCTTCCATGGCAGCCCGTCCGGGGCGAAGCCCCTCTTCGCCGAGCAGTACTTCCCGCATCCGGGTGTCAGCGTCAAGCAGCAGGCGCCCGGCACCTACCCGGGGCCGATGTCGGCGATCAGCCCGGGCACGGCGGTGGTCATCGGCTGGTGCCCGCCCTGCGGGTACGGCACCGTGCCCTGGGATCTGCTGACCCGGTCCGGCTCGGCCATCGCCCAGCACGCGACCATCACCGGCCTGACCCAGGCGACCGGAGCGAGCTTCCTGACCCCGCAGCTCGGCTGGGTCATCGGCACCGCGGATGACTACCGCAACCCGGCTCACCAGATCCAGCGCCAGCGGATCGTCATGACCACCGACGGCGGCGCCTCCTGGCAGACCCAGTACAGCTTCCTGCCGTAACCGGGTGCTGCCCGGCCCGGCCAGGCCATGCCTGCGGCTTGCTCAGGCTGTGCGCGGTTCGCCCAGGCTGTCCGGCGGTGCTCAGGCGGTGCCGCAGCGTGGGCACAGGCCGAACAGCTCCACCGTGTGGTCCACGGCGGTGAAGCCAGCCTCGGCCGCCACCTTGTCCGCCCACTGCTCCACGGCCCGGCCCTCCACCTCCACGCTGGCGCCGCAGACGCGGCAGATCAGGTGATGGTGGTGCGCCTCGTTGCGGCACTGCCGGTACAGGGTCTCGCCGCTGGCGTCGCGGATCGTGTCGAGGCGGCCGTCCTCGCTGAGCACCTGCAGGTGCCGGTAGACGGTGGTGAGCCCGATCCGCTCGCCCCGGCTGCGCAGCTCGGCGTGGATCTGCTGCGCGCTCCAGAACCCGGGCAGGCTGCCCAGGACCGAGGCCAGCGCCTCGGCCTGGCGGGTTCCCCGCACCCGGGTGCCCCGGCCCCACTCGGGCCTGGCCGGCGTGCTCACATCCGCACCGTAGCAGCCTGGCGGCCCCGCGCCCCGGTGTCGCGCGGCCCGTGCCAGGGCCCGGGCAGCGGCCAGTGCGGCCCGGGCCGGGCGGTGGCGAGCCGGGCACCGAGGTAGCAGACGAAGGCCAGCGCCGGTACGTAGAAGCTGACCGGGTAGGGCGTGTAGTACGCCAGCGACAGCGAGACCCAGGTGATCAGCACCGCCAGGCTGCCGGAGACCGCCAGCGCGGTGGCCGGGCGCCGGGTGACCCGCTCGGCGATCGCGCCCGGCGCGATCAGCAGCGCGAAGATGAGCAGCACCCCGGACACCTGGACGGCCTCGGTCACCGCGAGCGCCATCAGCAGCAGGAAGCCGACGCTGAGCGGGCCTACCGGCACTCCCCGGGCCTGCGCCACCTCCTCGTCCAGCGAGGCGAACAGCAGCGGCCGGTACAGGACGGCGAGCACGGCCAGGACCACCACGCTGGTCAGCACGGTCAGCTGGGCCGCCCCCGCGCTGATCCCGAAGATCTGCCCGAACAGGTACGCCAGCGCGTTCGCCGCGTTGCCCTGGTACATCGTGGTGAACAGCACGCCCAGGCCCAGCGAGGCCGCCATGATCAGGCCGATCACCGCGTCCCGGCCGCGCAGGCGCTTGCCGAGCGCGCCCATCCCGGCGCTGGCCGCCAGGCTGAGGGCGCCGACCCCCAGGATCGGGTTGATGCCGAGCAGGAGCGCCCCGGCGGCGCCGGCGAAGCCGATATGGGAGATCGCGTGCGCGGCGAAACTCGACCCGCGCAGCACGACGAAGTAGCCGACCAGGCCGGCCACGATGGCCGAGGCGGTGCCCGCCGCGAAGGCGTTGCGCATGAAGGCGTAGCTGAGCATGTCCTGGACGTCGGCGATCAGGTTCCAGCCCGGCCCCGGGAAGAAGGACGCGGGGCCCTGGCTGGCGAGCGTGAGCATCACTGGTGCGTCCCCCGGGGTGAGTGCGGATGGGCGGTCTCGGCCTCCAGCCCGGCGACGAACAGCCGGCCGTGGGAGTCGGTGAGCACCTCCACCTCGGCGTCGTAGAGCCGGGACAGGTTCTCGCTGGTGATGACCTCGGCGGGGGTGCCGACCGACACCCCGCCGCCGGCGATGTACATCACCCGGTCGGTGAAGGCCAGCACCGGGTTGACGTCGTGGGTGACCAGGACCACCGCGAAGCCGTGCTGCCCGCGCAGGTCAGCCACAAGCCTGCTCACCGCGCGCTGGCTGCGCAGGTCCAGGCTGGCCAGCGGCTCGTCCAGCAGCAGCAGCCGCGGGCTGGCGACGAGCGCCTGGGCCATCTGGAGCCGCTGCTGCTCGCCGCCGGAGAGGCGGCCGGTGGAGCGGCGCGCGTAGCTGTCCGCCCCGACCGCCGTGAGCGCGCGGGCCACCGCGTCCCGGCGTTCCCGGCCACGCCTGCGCGACAGCCGTATCCCCCAGCGGTGGCCGTCCACGCCGAGCGCGACCAGGTCGGCGGCCGCGATCGTGAGCTCGGAGTCGAGCGCGCGCCGCTGCGGCACGTACCCGATGCTGGGGTGGCCGCGCCGGGGCGGCGCGCCGAACACCCGCAGCGTGCCGGCGGCCGGTGGCAGCAGGCCGAGCAGCATCCGCAGCAGCGTGGACTTGCCCGCCCCGTTCGGCCCGAGCACGGTGAGGAACTCGCCGGGCCCGATCGCGAAGTCGGCCCCGGACCAGACAGCCCGGCCGCCGTAGGCGCAGGCCAGGCCGGCCGCCTCGATCACCGCGCCGGGGTGGCGGGCCGCATGCGTGCTCCCGGCCAGCCTGATCCCGGTCACCGCGCGCTCCCGGACAGGGCGTGGCCGAGCGCCGCCAGCTCAGCGCCGAACCATCGCTGGAAGCTTGCCCGGGGTGGCTGGATGGTCTCGGTGATGCCGACGACCGGGATGTGGTAGCGAATGGCAAGCTCCCGCATGCTGGTGGTGACGGCGGTGGCCGTCTGCTCGTTGTAGACCAGGACGTCGGCCTGGTGGGTGGCGAGCTGGCGCTCGAACTGCGCGACGCTGGCGGCGGGCGGCTCGTTGCCCTGGGACACGGCGTTCATGAACGCGGGCGGGCTGATCACCCGCAGGCCCAGATAGCGGGCCAGGTAGACGACGATGCTCTCGGTGGAGGCGATGGGCTTCCCCGCGTCCTGCCGCCGGATCTCGGCGAGCCGGGCACGGACCCCGGCGAACGCCGCGTCGGTGGCCGCCCGGCGGGCGGTGAAGTACGCCGCGTCCCGCGGGTCGAGCGCCTTGTAGCAAGCCTCGATGCGGTTCTCCGCGGCCGTGACGTAGCCGGGGTCGTACCACAGGTGCGGGTTGTCACCCGGATGCTTGCCGAGCAGGGCGCCGATGGACAGGACGCGGCGGTGCGGGTTGGGGCTGGCCC
>Ga0307373_10006753_pt1 | contig 18145 bp, 12 predicted proteins | sample OX2MG_FD_202534 | JGI IMG/M metagenome (GOLD analysis project Ga0307373, IMG submission 202534) | Soil microbial communities from Risofladan, Vaasa, Finland - OX-2 | ecosystem: Environmental > Terrestrial > Soil > Coastal area > Acid sulfate soil | place: Finland: Risofladan, Vaasa | collected...
CCGTCGGGGCATTCCTCGCCGAGGACGGCTCAGCGACGCTGTCGAACTTCTCGAGTCTTTCCCAATCCAACCTCATCAAAGTGAGCGTCAACACCGTGTTCCTGTCCGCGGTGACCGCCGTGGTCGGCGCCTCGTTGGGCGCCCTGGTCGCCTATGCGGTCGCCACGGGCAACCCCGACGGGATCCTGCGCCGCCTCGTCGTGTCGGCGAGCGGTGTGCTCGCGCAGTTCGGCGGCGTCACCCTGGCCTTCGCGTTCCTCGCGACCATCGGCCCCGCCGGCCTCGTCTACCTCTTCCTGAAGCAGCACGGACTCGATTTCTACAAAGGCGGCTACTGGATCTACGACCTGCGCGGGCTGCAGCTCGTGTACCTGTACTTCCAGATCCCTTTGATGGTCCTCGTCTTCATCCCGGCGGTCGACGGCATCAAGCCGCAGTGGCGCGAGGCGGCGGAGAGCCTGGGTGGCGGCACGTGGCACTACTGGCGATACGTCGCAGGTCCACTTCTCTTCCCGGCGTTCATCGGGTGCGCGCTGCTGCTGTTCGCCAACGCCTTCTCCGCCTACGCGACCGCGAACGCCCTCATCAACCAGGGTGCCCCGGTGCTCTCCCAGCAGATCAACAACGCGCTCAGCAGCGAGGTGGGCCTGCACAAACCAGGCCTGGCGAACGCCATCGCGATCGAGATGATCGTGATCGTGGTCCTCGCGACCGTGCTCTACTCGCTCCTCCAGAGAAGGAGCTCGCGATGGCTGCAGTGACGGCGAGCTTTCAGCGCTCGCGCAGGGCCAGGCTGCAGGCCTTTCGCTACGTCGTGCTCATCGCGGCCGCGATCTTCTTCCTGGTTCCCCTGCTCGCCATGTTCGAGTTCTCCACCCGAAGCGGGAACGACTTCAACACCCCGCGCACGCTCACCTACTGGCGGCAGATCTTCGACTTCCCCGACCTGGTGGCGGCGATCACGGCCTCGCTCCAGCTCGCGGCCATCACTTCCGCCGCGATGCTGGTCCTGCTGGTGCCGACCATGGTCTGGGTGCGGCTCAAGCTGAAGAGTCTGTCGCGCATCGTCGAGTTCATCTGCCTGCTCCCGCTCACGATCCCCGCCATCGTGCTCGTGGTCGGCTTCTTTCCCATGTACCAGTGGATGGGCAACAACTTCAGCGACAACATCCTGACTCTGTCATTTGCCTACGTGATCCTGGTCCTGCCGTACTGCTACCGCGCGCTCGACGCAGGGCTCGGAGCGATCGATGTCAAGACGCTGACCGAAGCGGCGCGCAGCCTCGGCGCGAGCTGGTTCACAGTCATGTGGCGGGTCATCGTCCCCAACATCTCGAACGCGATCCTGAACGCAGCTCTGCTTTCCGTCGCGCTCGTGTTGGGCGAGTACACGATCGCGCAGAACCTGCTTTACAACAACTTGCAGGTGGAGATCGCGCAGCTGGGTCGCGCCAACGCCGGGGTGTCGATCGCGGTGGCGGTGGCTTCCCTGCTGTTCGCCTTCATCCTGCTCGTCGGCCTCGCGTTCGTCGGACGCAGGCGCAGGCAGACCTCCGGCTAGCCGATGCAAGATTTCAGGCAGGGAGGGAGGAAGTGACCGAGAACGCCGGCACTCGTCAGGGCGTCGAGGTCCGCCTCGAGAACCTCCAGCGTCGTTATGGCGGCGTGACCGCCCTCAACGGCCTCTCGCTCACTCTGGGCGCCGGCGAGCTCGTCGCGCTGCTCGGACCGTCGGGCTGTGGCAAGACCACCGCCTTGCGCCTCGTGGCGGGCCTCGAGGAGGCGGATGGCGGCCGGGTCGTCATCGGAGGCAACGACGTGACCGGGTTGCCGGCCAACAAGCGCAACGTCGGCATGGTGTTCCAGGCGTATTCGCTGTTCCCGCACATGGTGGCCTGGGAGAACGTCGCCTTCGGCCTGCAGATGCGCAAGGTCGGGGTCGAGGAGCGGAAGCGCCGCGCCCTCGAGATGCTGGACCTGGTCGGGCTAGCGTCGATGGCGAATCGATATGCGACCCAGCTTTCCGGCGGCCAGCAGCAGCGCGTGGCCCTGGCGCGAGCGCTCGCCATCCGGCCGCAGGTCCTGCTCCTGGACGAGCCGCTGTCCGCACTCGACGCGAAGGTTCGATCTCGCCTCCGAGACGAGATCCGGCGGGTGCAGCTGGAGGTCGGGATCACCACGCTCTTCGTCACGCACGACCAGGAGGAGGCCCTCGCCATCGCCGACCGCGTCGGAGTCATGCAGTCCGGTCACCTCGAGCAGTTGGGGCCGCCGACGACCGTCTATTCGCGGCCGGCGACCCCCTTCGTGGCCGATTTCGTGGGTCTCACCAACCGCCTTGCCGGCACCGTGAAGGACCGCGAGGTCGAGGTGCGAGGCGTGCGCCTGCCCCTGGTGCAACCCGATGTCCCGGACGGCCCCGCAATCGCCCTGGTCCGGCCCGAAGCCGTGTCTCTGGACACCGACGGCGACATGGGCGACGGGCCCCTGGTGGGCACTGTGATCGCCATCGCCTTCCTGGGCGCCACCAGCCGCGTGACCGTCGATCTCGGAGGGGTGACGGTGCTGGCCCAGATGCCGACCGCACAGACCGCCGAGCACCCGGCCGGGACCAAGGTCCGGCTGACCCTGCGGCCCGATCCGGTGCTGATCCAGAGAGAAGAGACGACCCCGACGGGGTCTTGATCTAGCCAGGTCAGTGCTCACGACTGAGCGCCGGCTCGGCGCGGGACCGGTACTGCGCGCGGGCGTGCGCGCTCCTTACCGCTCGGTGATCGCGCAGCCGGGCGAGCCGCACCTGGTGCGCGCGGAGCTCGTTCCCGAGTCGTCTCCACGAGACGTCGTCCCGCGCGGTCCCGCGATCCTGTGCCTCGGGCACATCACCGACCTGCACGTCACCGACGTGCAGTCGCCCGCCCGGTTCGAATTCGTGAACCGCGAGTGGGAGGACCCGAGGTTTCGCGAGCTGCTCACCATGCAGCGGCCGCACGAGGCGCTGAACACCCGGGCCGTCGAAGCGCTGCTGAGAACGCTCCGCCGCATCGACCGGGCGCCGGTCACGGGGAACCCGATCGAGCTGGCGGCGATGACCGGAGACTCGGTCGACAACACGCAGCTCAACGAGCTCACCAACTTCCTCGCCCTGATGGACGGCGGCACGGTGCGTCCCGACTCCGGCTCGCCGGGCTATGACGGCGTGCAAGCGGCGGGGTGGCCGTCCGACATTTTCTGGAAGCCCGACGGGCCCGCCGGTGGGGACCTGTTCCAGGAGGCGCTCGGATTCCCGCGCCTGCCGGGCCTGCTCGAGCGCGCGATGGAGCCGTTCCAGGCGCCCGGGCTGGGGCTGCCGTGGCTCGGCTGTTACGGCAACCACGAAGAGGTGTGCCAGGGGGTTGGCATCGTTAACCCGACGCTCGCCAGGGCGATGATCGGCTCGCGAAAGCCGTTCGCCATGCCCGAGCAGCTCGACCGCGACGCTGCCCTGGAGACCTTCGTCCGAAACCCCGAGCTCTTCATGTCCGGCCCGGCCCTCGAGGTCCCGCCCGACCCCGCCCGCCGGCCGGTCACCCGACCCGAGTTCGTCGACCTTCACCACCGCTCGGGTGGACACGGCTTCGCCGACACCAACCTGGCGGACGGCACCGCCTGCTACGTCCATGACACCCCAGCCGTCCGATTGATCACCCTGGACACCGTTTGCCCTGCCGGGGGCGCCGACGGCCAGGTCGATCCGGCCCAGCTGCAGTGGCTCGAGCGGCGCCTCGAGGAGGTGCACGCAGCCTTCACCGCGCGAGACGGCTCCGTGGTGAGGACGCAATCCCAGGACCGCCTGGTCGTCATCCTCTCCCACCACGGCTTCGACACCCTGGCCAACCCGCGCGGGCTGCAGGGATGGGCGGAGCTGCTCGACCTGCTGCATAGGTTCCGCAACGTGGTCCTTTGGCTGAACGGGCACATCCACGCGAACCGCATCACGCCGCGCCCCGGGGCCGGTGGCGGCTTCTGGGAGGTCACCACGAGCGCGCTGGTCGACTGGCCGTGCCAGGGACGCTTGGTCGAGCTCTTCGACGCCGGCCCGGGCCTGCTCGGGGTTGCCTGCACCATGGTCGACCACGACGGGGAGGGACTCGCCGGGGTTCACCGTGAGCTGGCGGCCAACGTGCCCTTCAACGGGTTCGACTCGTGGCGACCGGGCAAGCCGGAGGACCGCAACGTGATCCTCCTGCTTCCCGCCCCTTTCTAGTGGACCTCCCCCTTGGCGCCGGGTCCGGAGGGGATCGCGTTGCGCATGGTGCGACCGTGGCATATAGTGCAACGGTCGCAGGTGGTCGCTTGCTGAGGCCGCCGGTGCGGTCAGAGAGTGTGGGACAGAGCGGGCTGACAGGCTTTCTTCGCACGCCGCGGTACGAGGTGCTGCCGACCGAGGACGCCGAAGGGCTGGTCCTCGCGCACGTGCCGCAGGAGGTCCGGATCACCGTCACCGCCTCCCCCCGTCGCGGCATGGAGGCCACCATCGACCTCGCGGAGCGGCTCTCGGGGCAGGGCTACAGCGTGGTCCCCCACCTCTCGGCGCGAATGATCCGCGACCGCTCGCACCTGGCCGAGATCCTGGCCGCGGTCAAGGCGATGGGCTCGCAGGACGTGTTCGTCGTCGCCGGCGACGCACGCGAGCCCGCAGGAGACTTTCCCGACTCGGTTTCCCTGCTCACGGCGATGGCCGACTCCGGCCCGCATGAGATCGGCGTCACCGGCTACCCGGAGAGTCACAGCTTCATCGACGACGACATGACGATCCAGGCCATGTGGGACAAGCGCCGGGTCGCCACGTACATCGTCAGCAACCTCTGCTTCGATCCGCGGGCCGTGAAGCAGTGGGTCGAGCGCGTGCGCCGCCGCAAGGTCGAGCTGCCCATCTACGTCGGGATGGCGGGCGTCGCCGAACCGGCCAAGCTCTTGCGCGTATCGACCAGGATCGGCGTCGTCGATTCGGCGCGGTTCCTGCGCGGGCACTCCAACTGGTTTCTGCGCATGCTGCAGCCCGGCGGCTACGATCCCGGCCGCTTCATCAAGGCCCTTCTGCCCGACCTTGGTGCGCCCGACCGCAAGGTCGCGGGCATCCACGTGTTCACCTTCAACGAGATCGAGCCGACCGAGCGGTGGCGCCAGGAGATGCTGGCGCGTCTGAATTAAGGAGATCCGATGGCAGTGACATTTCCCTCCGACCTCGACATCGCACGCAAGGCTCGACTTCTACCGATGCAGGAGATCGCCGCCAAGATGGGCATTGGGCCGCATCTGCTGGAGCCGTACGGCCATGACGTCGCGAAGATCAAGCTCGAGGCCCGCGAGGAGCTGTCCGACCGGCCGAAGGCCAAGTACGTCGTGGTCTCCGCCATCACGCCGACGCCGCTCGGCGAAGGCAAGACGACCACGACGGTCGGGCTGGGTGATGCGCTCGGACAAATCGGCAAACGCGCCGTGGTGGCGATTCGACAGCCGTCGATGGGCCCTACGTTCGGGATCAAAGGCGGCGCGGCGGGAGGTGGTTACAGCCAGGTCGTACCGATGGAGAAGCTCAACCTCCACCTAACCGGCGACTTTCACGCGGTGACCGCGGCGCACAACCTGCTCGCCGCCATGATCGACAACTACATCCACCACAGCCTTCGCGACTTTCCGATCGACCTGCACAGCATCACCTGGCGCCGCGTGCTGGATGTCAGCGACCGCGTGCTGCGCAACGTCGTGGTCGGGCTGGGCGCGCCCGAGGACGGCGTGACGAGGCAGACCGGCTTCGACATCACCGCCGCATCCGAGGTGATGGCGGTGCTCGCGCTCTCGACGTCCCTGCAGGACATGAGACAGCGCTTGGGCCGAATGATCATCGGCCTGGCCCGGGACGGCAAGCCCATCACCGCGGACTTCTTGCACGCCGGCGGCGCGATGACGGTGATCATGCTCGACGCCATCAAGCCCAACCTGCTGCAGACGCTCGAGAACACGCCGGTGCTCGTCCACGCGGGTCCATTCGGAAACATCGCCAACGGCGCCTCGTCGGTGATCGCCGACCTCATCGGCGTCCGCTGCGCCGATTTCGTGGTGACGGAGGCCGGTTTCGGCGCGGACATGGGCGCGGAGAGATTCTTCAACATCAAGTGCCGCACCTCCGGGCTTGCGCCCGACGCCGCGGTGGTGGTCGCCACGGTTCGCGCCCTCAAGGTCCACTCGGGCAAGTACCGCGTCGTGGCGGGCAGGCCGCTGCCGCCTGACCTGCTCAAGGAAAACCCGGACGACGTGCTCGCCGGCGCCGCCAACCTGCGCAAGCAGGTCGAGAACATCCAGATCCACGGCGTCACCCCGGTCGTCGCCATCAACGCCTTCCCGGGCGACCATCCCTCCGAGCACCAGGCCGTGCGAGAGCTTGCGGAGCACCTGGGCGTGCGCTCTGCTGTCTGCAACAACTTCGTGGACGGAGGCAAAGGCGCTGTCGAGCTGGCCCAGATGGTGGCCGAGGCGGCCGAGGAGCCGAGCACCTTCAAGCTTCTCTACCCGGACGCGGCGACCCTGCGCGAGAAGATCGAAGCCGTTGCGCTGCGCGTTTACGGCGCCAGGGGCGTCGAGTACGACCCCACGGCTTCGCGCCAGATCGACTCCTTCGAGGCGAACGGATTCGGCAGGCTGCCTGTCTGCATCGCCAAGACGCACCTGTCGATCTCGTCCGACCCGAAGTTGAAGGGAGCGCCAACCGGCTGGGTGCTGCCGGTGCGCGAGGTGCGCGCGTCGGTCGGCGCGGGATTCATCTACCCCATTTGCGGCGACATGCGGACGATGCCCGGCCTGCCCACCACGCCAATTGCCGCAAGCATCGACATCGACCAGGACGGGAACATCGTCGGCCTGAGTTAGGCGTTCTCGCGGCGGCGCTCGACGGCCTGGTGCAGGAGCGTCGCCAGGTCGACGACCTGCAGCTTCGCGCCGGTCTCGCGCACGCCGTCGTCGAGCATCACGGTGCAGAACGGGCACGCCACCGCCAGCGTGTCTGCCCCGGTGGCGGCTGCCTCGCGCACACGTGCGTGGTTGATCGGCGTCCCGCGCTTCTCCTCCATCCACATCCTCGCCCCGCCGGCGCCGCAGCAAAAGGTCCGCTCGCGGTTGCGCGGCATCTCGACGGCTTTGCCGACGGCCGCCACCAGCTCGCGTGGCTGGGAGAGCACGTCGTTGTGCCGGGCCAGGTAGCAGGAGTCGTGGTAGGTGATGGTGCGGCCGTCGGCCGCCGGGTTCAGTCTGCCCTCGCGCACCAACCCGGCCAGGAAGTCGGTGTGGTGCACGACCTCGTAGCGTCCACCGAAGTCGGGATACTCGTTGCCGATCGTGTTGAAGCAGTGGGGGCAGGTCGTCACGATCTTCTTCACGCCCGCGCCGTTCAACGTCGCGACGTTCTCGCCGGCGAGTCGTTGATACGTGTACTCGTCGCCCATGCGCCGCGCCGGGTCGCCGGTGCACGACTCGCGCGGCCCGAGGATCGCGAAGTCGACGCCCGCCTCGAGCATCAGCTTGGCCGTCGATACCGCCGCCTTGCGCGCGCGCTCGTCGAAGGCCGGGGCGCAGCCGACCCAGAACAGCACGTCCGGTGCGGCTTCGCCAGGCTGAAGCACGCGCAGGCCGAGCCCCTCCGCCCATTGCATCCGGTCCGAACCGGGCCTGCCCCACGGGTTGGACGAGCGGTCGACGTCGCGAAGCATCGTGCCGGCCTCGTCGGGGAAACGCGACTCGACCATCACGAGGTTGCGGCGCAGGTCGATCACGTGGTCGATGTGCTCGATCCCGACCGGGCACTCGCGCACGCAGGCGCCGCACGTGACGCAGTCCCACACGATGTCGTCGGTGACTGCGTTGGGCACGATCGGGGGTGGCACGTGCGTGCGGTCCGCTAGCGTTTTCGGCCCCTCGCTCATGAGCTGGTCGCGCATCGCCATGATCAGGAGCTTCGGCGAGAGCGCCTTGCCCGTGGCGTAGGCGGGGCACACGTCCTGGCAGCGCCCGCACTCTGTGCACGACATCGTGTCGACCATCTGCTTCCACGTCATGTCGGTGACGCGGGCGGAGCCGAAGCGCACCTCTTGCTCCGGCTTCTCGAAATCGATCGGCTCGAGGCGTCCGCGCGCCCGCGTGCGTCCGAAATAGACGTTGATCGCCGCCACCGCGATGTGCAGGTGCTTGGAGTACGGCAGGTAAACGAGAAACGAAAGGATGATCAGGATGTGAGCCCACACCGCTGCGCGCTCGAGGTAAGGAATCGCCGGCCCGATCATCAGCGATGCCAGGGCGTGCGAGATGGGCGCCCAGGCGGCGGGATAGTCGTTGAGGTGCAGCGCGATCTGGGAGGCATGCCAGGTGAAAAGGGTCACGACGATTCCGGCGATCAGGACCAGGATGAGATCCGCCTCGCCAAGGTGGCTACCCTTGAAGCGCGCCGGGCGTTGCACCTTGCGGATGACGAATGCCGCGATCACCCCGATCAGCACCAGCGCCGCGAAGACGTCCACCAGGAGCGCGTACCAACCCTGGGCGCCAAGCCATGGCAGCGTGGAGTGCGGATCGACCGCGCCGATCATGGCGGCAAGGATGGTCGGGAACAGGACCAGGAAGCCCCAGAAGATCGCCGCGTGCATGAGCCCCGGCACCACGCGCTGCAGCAGCTTGCTCTGGCCGACCACGACGACCGCCTCCGCCCGCATTCGCCCAGGCACGTCGCCGAAGCGCGCCGCCGGCTTGCCCATGCGGACCAGGCGATAGAGCGTGAGGGCGCGGCGGGTGAAGAGGGCGCCGGCCGCGACGAGCGCGGCGGCCAGCGCGAACGCCGGGATGAGGCTCACGGGTTGAGCTTTCGGATCTCGACCGAGATCGCCGGCACCACCTCTTTCAGGTCACCGACTACGGTGTAGTCGGCGTTCAGCATGAGCGGCGCCTGCGCATCCGAGTTGATGGCGATGATGCGCTTGGCGCCCTTGAGGCCCGCCATGTGCTGCGTGGCCCCCGAGATGCCGCACGCGATGTAGACCTCAGGCGCCACCTTGGTGCCGGTCTGGCCGACCTGGTCCGAGTGCGGGCGCCAGCCGGCGCTGGTCACCGCGCGCGAGCAGCCCACCGCCGCTCCGAGCAGCCCGGCCAGCTCCTCGATCATGGCGAAGCCCTCCTTCGAGCCGACCCCCCGCCCACCGCTCACCACCACCCTGGCCGCCGCCAGCGACACGCTGCCGCCCTGTGGGGCGACGTGGCCCGACACACGTACCAACCGATCGGCCGGCTCGAGGCGTCCGAGTAGCGGCCTGACGTCCACCTCGACCGGCTCAGGCCCGGCTTCGGCGGCGACCGCGTGTGGCGCGACCGTGATCAGCGGCCGGGGGCTGCGCAAGCGCGCCTCCTCGAGCAGGCTGCCGCCCCACCGCTGCCGCGTCACGCTGGCGGGGTCTCCCGGTTTGGCCGAGGTGCAGTTCGCCGCGAGCGGCAGCCCGGACCGCGCCGCCAGCCGGGCCATGACCTCGTTGCCCCGCTCGGTGCCGGCGGCGAAGACGGCCGACGCGCCCAGGTCCTCTGCGGCCTGCTTCAAGACGGCCGCCCAGGCGTCGGGCGCGAACGCCTCGGTCCCCTCGATCGTGACCGTGTGGAGCGCGTCCCCGAACCTGCGCGCGAGCGTCATCGCCTGCCGCGACGGCTCGCTGCCCTCTTCGACCAGGACCAGGACGTTCACAGCACGCCCGCTTTGCGGAGCAGCTCGACCACCGCGGGAGCCGCGGCGGCGCCGGCGCCGAGCGACTCGGCCTGCCTGCCCTGACCGGCAGGGACCGTCAGGCGAACGAGCTCAAGGCGCGCCTGCGGCCGCGCCGGGTGGGTGACCGTCACGGGTTTGCTTCGAGCGCGCATCTTCCCAGGCACCGAGGGATAGCGGGGAAGGTTGAGGCCTTCCTTGACGGTCAGCACCGCCGGCAGTGGTACCACGTACACGTCGCGGCCGCCTTCGACCTCCTGCTCGCAGCGAACGCCGGAGCCTTCGAGTGCGACCTTCTTCAAGCCTGTGACGCATGGACGTCCGAGCGCATGGGCGACCCGGATGCCGACCTGGAAACCGCCCGAGTCGGCCGACTCGTTGCCGAAGAAGACCAGGTCGAAAGGACCGGACGCCGCTTCGTCCGCGCGGATGGTTTCGACCAGCGCGGCGGCGGTCCCTTCACCGTCCCATTCCTGGCCGTCGGTCTGCAGGTGGATCGCGCGGTCGATCCCCAGGGCCATCGCGTCGCGCAGCTGCTCGACGGATTCCGCGGGGCCGAGCGTCAGGACGACGGATTCGCCCTGGTTCGCCTCGATGAGGCGCACCGCCTCCTCCACGCCGCACTCCTCGTGCGGGCTCATGGTGAAGCCCAGGTGGCGCGTGTCGATCGCCCGACCGTCCTCGGTGAGCACGATCCGCCCACCCGTGATCGGAACGCGCTTGATGCAGACCGCAATTCGCATCTTCAGGGCACCGGACGTGGCGTGATCAACGGCTCACGAGCGGATTCGGGTGTTCTCGGGGTCGAAAAGGGGCGTCGCGCCGGCCACCGCCACCGTCACCGGGTAATGCTCGCCCATGTACTCGACGGCGAGGCCCGTCCCCACCACCGCCCGATCGGGCGGGAGGTACGCCATAAGGATGTGCTTGGCGACCGAGGGCCCCGCTCCGGCGCTGGTGACGTAAGAGCCACGGCCGTGGCGGTCGACGATCCGCTTGCCTTCGCGCGTGAGGATCGGCTCGCGGCCGAGCATGTACCGCTTCTCGCCGCTCTTGGAGCGATGGTCGTCGACTGTGAGCGTGCAGAGGATCGCGGCCTGCTCTTCTCCCCGGTGGCGAAGGTGGGCCGCCTTGCCGACGAAATCCTCGTCCTTGACTCGCGGCGCCTGCATGCCCGCCTCGACGACGTTGTACTCGGTCTCGAGCTCGTTGCCGTGCGCCCGGTAGCCCTTCTCGAGGCGGCCGGTCGTGCCGTACACGCCGATGCCGCACGCGGCCAGGCCATGCGCGCTCCCCGCCTCCCAGAGCACGTCCCAGAGCTTGAGGCCCTGCTCCATCGGGACGTAGAGCTCCCAGCCCAGGTCGCCGACGTAGGAGATGCGCGATGCGAGGACCCGGAGCGTCCCGACCTCGACGGTGCGACAGGTGCCGAACTTGAACCCTTCGTTGGACACGTCGTCGGAGGTGACGCTCGCGAAGATGTCGCGGGCGAGCGGGCCCCACAGGCCGATGGTCGTCATCGAGGATGTGAGGTCTGAAACCTGGGCCGTGCCGTCGGGTACGAGGTGGTCGGAGAACCACTTCTTGTCCGACATGCCGGACGCACCGCCGGTCACGACCCGGAACCGATCCTCGCCGAGCCGCATGATCGTCAGGTCCGACTTGAACCCCCCGTTCGGGCCGAGCACCGGCGTGTAGACGACCCTGCCCACGGGCACGTCCATCTGCCGCAGCGCCACGCCCTGGACAGATGCGAGCGCTCCGCGCCCGCTGATGTCGAAGATCGTGAAGGCCGACAGGTCGAACAGGCCGGCCCGCTCGCGCATCGCCAGGTGCTCGGCGTTGATGATGGGCGACCACCAGCGGCACTCCCACTCGGCGGTGCGGCGGGTGACGCGGTCGCCGAACTCTTCGAGGAGCGGGGCGTTGGATTCGTACCACTGAGGCCGCTCCCAGCCGGCGGCCTCGAAGAAAACCGCGCCCAGCTCGCGCTCGCGCTGGTGGAAAGGCGCCAGCCGGACGTTGCGGTTGGACGCCCACTGCTCGCTGGGATGGACGATGCCGTAGGTCTTGTTGAAACCCTCGGCCGCTCTCGCGCGCACGTGCGCGCGTGTCTTTTGGTGTTCGTGGAAGCGCGCGATGTCGGACGAGTGGAGGTCGATCTCGGACTCGCCGTGGACCATCCACTCGGCGAGCGCCTTGCCCGTGCCAGGTCCCTCCTTCACCCATACTGCCGCCGCCGACCACAGGCCCTTGACATCGGGCGACTCGCCGAGCACCGGCATGCCGTCGGGCGTGAGGGAGAGGATGCCGTTGATGGCGTACTTCACCCCCACCGACTCGTCGCCCACGATCTCCGGCATCAGCTCCAGGGCGTGCTGCATCTGCAGGTCGAAGTCGGGCTGCGTGAAAGGGAACTCGGTCGGTGAGAGAGCGGCCTGCTCGACCGACGGAATGTCTTCCGGGTCGTAGAGGATCGGCCGGTGGGCGTAGGAGCCGATCTCCAGGTCCCCGCCCGCCTGGCGCTCGTACATGTTGGTGTCCATGTCCCGCACGATCGGGTGCTCGATGTCACTTTTCGCGCCCTTGAACCGCGGCACGGGACCGATGTCGATCATCTGGTGCACCGCCGGGGTCAGGGGGATGTGCGTTCCGGCCATGCGCGCGATGCGCGGGCTCCACACGCCGCACGTGATGACCACCGTCTCCGCCTCGATGTCGCCCTGCGTGGTGCGGAGGCGCCGCACGTGGCCGTGCTCTATGTCAATGCCGAGGACCTCGGTCTTGGGTGAGACGTGCAGCGCCCCCGAGGCCTGCCCCTTCTCGCGCATCAGGGTGCCGGCGCGCAGCGAGTCCACGACCCCGACGCCCGGCGTGTAGAACCCTCCGAGGATCACCGACTCGTCGATGTACGGAACCAGCTCCTTGACCTGCTTCGGCGTCAGGAGCGAGACCGGCTCGATGCCCCAAGAATCCGCTGACGCCATGCGGCGAGTCAGCTCCTGCATGCGCTCTTTGGTTCGTGCGACCTCGATGCCCCCAGACTGGATGAAGACGTCCATCGCCCGGTACTGGCGGACGCTCTCGATCGTCAGCGCGGTCATCTCCTTGGAGTGGTCGACCAGGTAGATGAAGTTCGACGCGTGGCCCGTCGAGCCGCCTGGGTTGGGCAGCGGCCCCTTGTCGAGGAGCACGACGTCGCGCCAGCCCAGCCTGGTGAGGTGATAGGCGACGCTGTTGCCCACGATCCCGCATCCGATCACGACGGCGCGGGCAGAGCGAGGCATGTCGCTCATCTCGTCACTCCGCCACGTACGGCGACCGGACCTCTTCCGGCAGCTCGTACCAGCGCATTCGATCTCCGATCTGGGCGCGCATCCTCCATTTCAGCGGTTTCGGTTGAGCCTCCACCACGGCCCACAGCTCGTCCAGCCTCGTGCGCACCAGTGCGCGGTCGACCTCGAGGTCGTCGAGGGTGGCGCCAAGCTTCTCGACGTTCGTCTGCAGCGTGCGGTACAGGCCCCAGTCCTCGGCGGCGAGCCTGGCCACGTACCCGGCGTCAACGGCGTCGTCGTTCTTCTCCGCGATGGTGTGGTCGAGCAGCAGCGCCGTCACGTCCACGAGGTCCTTGCGGTTGACCTCGTAGATCTGGAGCTTGCTGAGCAGGAGGTCCGAAGGGCTGGCGCAGGGGCCGGCGTGGTCGAGCCGCCCACGAAGGTCGATCACGTGCGACATCCGCATCACGTCGATGAAGACGTCGACCTGGCGGCCGTTGGCAGCGTCGTAGAAGTAAAGTCGCCGGTCTCCCTGCATCAGGTTGAATCGCTCGTTGGCCTCGTATCCGAGTGCTGGGAAGAAGGCCAGCACTCGCTTGCGGTCGCGGCTCGGCATGGCGTAGTCGAGGTCCCCATACCTGCGTCGCAGCGGCGGCCGCTGCGCGCTTGGCGAGTGCATGTGGATTCCGGCGCCGCCGAGGAGCTTGACGCCGAGCTTCTCGGAGCCGGCGGCTTCGGCGACTCGTTCGGCTTCCGCGATCGTGTCTTCTAATGGTCCGGCCGTCACTCGCCCTCGATCTCGATCACGATCGTCTTGAGGTCCGTCATCTGCTCCAACGCGAACCGGCCGCCCACCCGCCCGATGCCGCTCTTCTTGCCGGCCCGGCCGCCAAAAGGTAGGTGCGCCTCCCAGTAGTTCGTGGACTCGTTGATGTTGACCCAGCCGGTCTCCAGCGCGTCCGCGAACCGCAGGGCGCGCGAGAGGTCCCTGGTGTAGACCGAGCCCAGGAGGCCGTACGGCGAGTCGTTGGCGATCGCCAGCGCCTGCTTCTCGTCTTTGAACTTGATGATCGGGGCGATCGGGCCGAACGTCTCCTCCTGGCTCACCCGCATGTCCGGCTCGACGCCGTCGAGGATGGTCGCGTGGTAGTAGAGCCGCGTCGGGAATCCCTGCGCGCGCTCGCCGCCCAGGACGAGCTTGGCCCCGTGCTTCAAAGCGTCGGCGATGTGCTGGTCCATCTTGGCTGCGACGCCCTCGTTGTTCAGGGGTCCGAGCGTCGTCTCAGGATCGAAGGGGTCGCCCAGGCGCAGCGCCCGCGCCGCATCCGCCAGCCGCGCGACGAACTCGTCGCGGACGGGCTCCTGGACGAGGATGCGCTCGCCGGCCGTGCAGCTCTGGCCGGCGCACAGATAGCAGCCGACGATGGCGCCCTCCACCGCCTTGCCGATGTTCGCGTCGGCGAAGACGATCATGGGGCCGTTGCCGCCGAGCTCCAGCATCACGTGCTTGCCGGCGGCCCGCCGCGCCACGGATGCGCCGGTCACGGTCGACCCGATGAAGCCCACGCCGTCCACGAGCGCGTGGCCCGCGACCTCGTCGCCGACCTCTGCGCCCGGGCCTGTGACGAGGTTCATCGCGCCCGCCGGAAAGTCACCCTCGGCGATGCACTCCATCAGCGCGACCGAGATGACGCTGGTCGACGGGGCCGGCGTCCAGACCACAGTGTTGCCGGCCGCCAGCGCCGGCGCGATCAGCTCGGCGGCCATCGTCAGCGGCCAGTTCCACGGGGTGATCACACCGTAGACGCCGCGCGGATAGTGCCGCGCCAGGACGAGCTTGCTCGGCGAGGCGGACGGCAGGACGCGCCCTTCGAGCCGCTTCAGGTCCTCGGCGGCGATGCGGAAGTACTCGGCGGCCTCGTCGACCTCCCCCAGCGCTTCCGAGACCAGCGGCTTGCCCTGGTCGAATGACAGCAGGTGCCCGAGCTCCTCGCGTCGTTTGGTGATCGTGTCCGCCACGTGGTGGAGGCGCCTGGAGCGATCGAAGCCCTTGAGCGCCGCCATCGCCGCGCGTGCTTTGTGGGCGGCCTCGACCGCGCGTCCCGCGTCCGCCCTCGTCCCCTTGGGGACCTGCGCGATGACCTCGCCGGTCGCGGGGCTGTCGGCGTCGAAGAACTCCCCGCTCTCCGATGCGACCCACTCGCCGTTGACGAACATCTTCTTCACGGATCTGGCGACGTCGATGGTCATTTCCTGCTGGCTCCATTTGCGTGTGCGGCGCGACCACGACCGAGGTCGAACGCCTGCTGGTATATGCGCCGGTAGTTGGCGGCGTCGACGTCACGAGGGTTGCCGATCGTCTGCGGATCGGCGAACGCCTTGTCGGCGAGCATCGGGATCTCCTCCTCGGCAAAGCCGAGCTCCTGCATGCTCGGGATCTCCACGTCGACGGTCAGCTGGTGGACGTACTCGACAGCCATCTCGGCCGCACGCCAGGTCGAGACTCCTCGAGTGTCCAGGCCGAAGGCTTGCGCCATGCGCGCAAAGCGCTCGGGCTCGCCGGCGTGGTTGTACTCCATCACCGGGCCGAGCAGGCGCGCGGTGAGGGCGCCGTGCGGCGCGTCGTGCACGCCACCTGCGGTCTGGCTCATGGCGTGCGCGGCGCCGGCGGAGTCCGTCCCGTACGAGAGGCCGGCCAGCATCGCAGCCGCGCTCATGTGGTATCGCGCTTCCAGGTTCTGCGCCTGTGAGAACGCGACACGAAGGTAACGGGCCACGTACTCCATCGCCAGGAGCGCGACGGCGTCCGTGAAAGGTTGGTGGTAGGACATCGTGAAACACTCGACCGCGTGGGCGAGCGCGTCCATCCCGGTGCCGGCGGTCACCGCAGCGGGCAGCTTGACCGTGAGCTCGGGATCGATCAGTGCGACCCATGACGCGATGTCAGGCGTGCCGCCGACGTTGAATTTGATCTTGCGCTTCGGGTCGGTGATGACGGCCCACAGCGTGACCTCGCTGCCGGTGCCGGCGGTGGTGGGCACCGCGATCATCGGCGGGATGCGCGAGCGGATCGGGCTGTGCCCCCACTCGTAGTCGACGATGCTGCCGTCGTGCACGGCGACGACGCCGATGCCCTTGGCGGTGTCCATCGAGCTTCCGCCGCCGATGGCGACCAGGCCGTCACAGCCCTGCGCCCGGTACTCGGCGGCGCCGGCGTTGACGAGCTCGACGCCCGGGTTCGCGCGGACCTTGTCGAACACGACCGGTTCGACGTCAGACCGGCGCAGCGCCTCGAGCGCGGTGTCGAGGAGGCCGGCGGCCTTCACCCCGGCGTCGGTGACGAGCAGGGGGCGCCGCATGCCGAGGAGGCTCGCCTCGCTGCCGAGCTCCGAGATGGCGCCGAGACGCTGCACGAGGCGCGTCGGACTTTGGTAGGTGCGAAGGGTGTATTCGAGCATCAGGTCCTTTGATGGTTGAGGTGGAGGCCGCCGGGGCTAAGCCCGGCGGCCGTGGGACTGCTATTCAACCGGGATTTCGTGGTGGATACGGCGAAGGTCGATGCCCTGCCGGCTCCGCACGACGCGCGCCACGATGTAGATGACGATGGCCACGACATAGGTTGCGACGAAGTAATAGACGGAGTTCAGCGTCGACTGGAACGAGGTGCCGTAGAGGTCCGCGGCGTTGAACGACCACTCGTACAGCATGAAGAGCAGGAATATCCCGGTGATGACCCCGACGATGGTGATCGTGGGAATCCCGGCGATCTTGTAGCCGGCTATCGGGGACGCGTCGTAGAGATCCTTGCGCCTCCAGGGCAGGATGACGGCTGCGACGACGGTGGCAAGGAACGTAAGTGCCAGAACAGCGGTGGCGTCCAGGAATACGCTCGCGAAGTTCGGCTTGTAGGCGTAGACCGCGCTGACCACCACCGAGGGAACGATCATCAGCACGAGCGAGCCATAAGGCACGCGTCGCTTGGCAGAGATGTTGGCCGCCCATGAAGGCAGCACGCGGTCGAAAGCGGCCGCAAAGATCACGCGGGTCGAGGAAAGGAACAGCGTGCCTGCCCAGCCGAAGAACCACAGCCCCATCACGACGATGAGCAGGGCCTGGAAGAGATGGTTGTCGACGAGCCAGCCGGCGAACATCACGGGGTACGGCCAGATCGGCACGATCGGCGCCGGCCCACCGTACAGGCTGCCCCAGTAGAGGCTGTTCGCGGACTGGTAGAAGTTCCAGCCCATGGTCTTGACGATCAGGACCACGACGACCGCGACCATGGCCACAGTCACCCACAGCCCCCAGAACATGCTCCAGAAGGGCTTGCGGATGTCCTTGGCGCCGCGCACCTCGCCGTAGAGGGTCGCCCCCCAGTTCGGCCACAGGAGGTAGAACGCGAGCCACGGCAGGAGTAGGAGCACAGGACCGAACGAGAAGTGTCCGAAGTCCGAGCCGGCGAAGCCCGCCTTGCTTGCGGCGTCGATGGTCGCCTGGTAAGCGTTGGCGGGAGCGCCGAACAGGCTTGTCGCCTCGCGGTTGAACGCGGACTGGAAGTCACTCTGGCTCGAGAACAGGAGGATCAGGCAAACCACGGCCAGGCCGGCCAGGCCGATCCAGAAGCAGATCTTCTGGATGCGCGCGTAGGTCTCCATGCCCATCGTGACGACGATGGCGACGAAGGCCAGGACGATCAAGCAGCTGACGAAAACCCCCGTCTGGCTGGTGAAGAAGGTGGCTATGCCGGTCCAGCCGAGCGTGTAAGCCAGGGGCGAGAAGAACTGGACGACCAGGATGTTGGCGTAGATCGGCGCCCAGAGGAAAAGGGTGAACCACCACCCGGTGATCGAGAGCACGAAGCCGAGGCCGCCTCCGAGCACGCGGCTCTGCCAGGCATAGTCGCCTCCCGTGCGGGGCATCACGCTCACCAACATGGCGTAGGTGACGACGAGGAATGTGGTGAGGACGCCAAAGAGAAGAATTGCAACCAGCAGCTGCCCGTCGGGCACCGTGTACACGAACGACATGCCATAAAGCCCGAGCGTGATCAGGTTCACCGACCAGAAGGAATAGACGAACGCGTCGAACGTGGACCAGGCCT
>Ga0307373_10006754_pt1 | contig 18142 bp, 17 predicted proteins | sample OX2MG_FD_202534 | JGI IMG/M metagenome (GOLD analysis project Ga0307373, IMG submission 202534) | Soil microbial communities from Risofladan, Vaasa, Finland - OX-2 | ecosystem: Environmental > Terrestrial > Soil > Coastal area > Acid sulfate soil | place: Finland: Risofladan, Vaasa | collected...
GCGAAACCGTGAGCATCCCGTAAGCCTTGTGGTCGCGAATGCGGGTTCCGTCGATATAGATTGCGCCGTTTTGGCAATTAATGATGTCGTTGGGATGGATCAGACCCTGATCGATGGCCGCCGAAAGCGTCACGACTTTGAAAACCGATCCGGGCTCATAGAGCGCACTGGTGGCCCGATCCACGCGCGCCTCCGGACTGCTGTCATTGGCGGCGTTAGGGTTGAACGTAGGCCAGTTCGCCACGGCCAGCAATTCGCCGGAGTTGGGATTTTCGACGATGACGGTGCCGGCTTTGGCATGCGTGTCGTGAATGGCCTTGTCGAGTTCCTTCTCCGCGATGTACTGAATATTTTCATCCAGCGTGAGGACGACGCTGGCGCCGGTGTCGGGCGCCTTGCTGGTCGAGTCATACCAGCGGCGGTGAGCGTCGGCAAGGACGAGCATTTTCCCCGGCTTGCTGCGGATTTCCTTGTCGAGCAGGTACTCGATGCCCCCCAAGCCCTTTTCGTCGATGCTCACATAGCCCAGAACATGCGAGGCCAGGTCCCGCTTGGGATAAAAGCGTTCGCCTTCCTTCTGGAAATAGATCCCGCGAAGATTCATGGCGGCCAGGCGCGCGGCCTTTTCCGGAGAAAGTTTTCGAGCGACCCACACGAACGAACGCGATGTCGCCAGACGCGTGGCGATTTCCGCGGCGGGTATGTCCAGCACCTTACCGATCAGGCGGGCATCCATCGCCGGGTCGGCAATCTCCGGGGGAACCGCGAAGGCCGAATCCACGGGCACGCTCATGGCCAGTGGGTTCAGGTTGCGGTCAAAGATATCGGCACGGTGCGCGCCGACTTCCACAATCAGCTGCTGCTGATGCTGCGCTCGTGAGTAATATTCTTTGTAACGGAAAAGTTGCAGGTAGGCCAAGCGTCCAAACGCCGCGCCGGTCCATATCACCGCCAAGGCTGCCACAATTGCTAATCGGGTGCGGGGACTGCGCAGATCCATATTTTCGCCGGAGACTCCGGGTCAAAGGTCATCCGGATTGAAATCCCCGCCGCAAAGGACGGTTCCGGTTCACCTTTTGCATCGTTTTATTCGGCGGGCTCCACGTCCCGGCACGGCCGGAACGCTCAGCGTAAAAGTAGAGCCCGCACCCGTTCTGCTGGGCACGGCAACCTAACGCCGCATTGAGAAGCCTATTGCTGCCCCGTCGGAGCGGCAGTGGGCTGCGCTTCGGCCATCACCGCGTTCGGCGGCAGGTCCATCGGCGCAACCTGTCCCGGCACGGGCACGGTCAATCCAAGCTGGCGCCGCGCGATCAGGTCAATCCGTCCGGGCGCACGCAAACCCGCGACTTCCAGTTTGAGCTCCTGATTGAGCTCCGCGGCCTGGGAACGCTGGTTGCGAAGCGATTCGAGGTCATACCGCAGCTGAATCGTTTCGAAGTGCTGCCAGGCGTACAGCAGTGCGCACAAGGTGATCAGGCTTCCCAGAAAAACCAGCCGCGCGCATTCCCGCATCCGGTTCGGCGCCATCGGGCGCACCAGGCGAGAATTGTCGATCTGCTTGACGGTGTAGAACTCGCTCATTGTTGCCACTCTTTCTCGTGCCGCATGCCGTACCGGTCCGCCGCAGCGGGCTGTCCAGGAGCGAGCTTTTCGGCAACGCGCATCTTCACGCTGCGCGCGCGCGGATTCGACGCAATCTCCGCATCCGAGGCTTGAATCACCTTCTTGGTGAGAATCTTCAGCTCGCCTTGCTGCGCGAGCCGCTGAAAGCATTGCTTGACCGGGCGGTCTTCCAGCGAGTGGTAGCTGAGCACCACCCAACGGCCGCCCTGAGATAGTGTGGCAGGAACCCTAGAAAGAAACTGCCCGAGTTCCTCCATCTCTCGATTCACCGCAATCCGCAGCGCCAGAAACGTTTTTGTCGCGGGATGCAGCTTCTGCCTTCCCCTTACTTTTCGGGCCCCTGCCACAACCGTTGCCAGGTGTTCGGTGTCCCGTATGGGACGCGCACGAACGATCGTCCTGGCGATTCTGCGTGAATCCCGCTCTTCCCCGAGCTGATAGAGCAGGTCGGCGAGTGCTTTTTCATCCACCGTGTTCACAATGTCTGCTGCCGTCTCTTCCATGTCGCGGTCCATGCGCATGTCGAGCGGGCCGCGCGTGCGAAACGAAAACCCGCGCTCGCCCAGGTCCAGCTGCATGCTCGATACGCCCAGATCCGCCAGCACGCCATCGGCGCCAGCGAGCCCTCGCTCCGTGAAAACCTCGCCGATTTGTGAGAAGTTGGCGTGCACCAAAGTCACCTTGTCCCCGAACTCCGCCAGCCTGCCGCGCGCGATTTCCAGTGCCGCCGCGTCGCGATCCAGGCCGATGAACCTGCCCCCGGCCCCCAGCCGCCGGACGATTTCGATTGCGTGTCCCCCGAGCCCCACGGTGGCATCCACGTACAGGCCGTCGGGCTTGATTGCCAGCCAGTGGATCGTCTCTTCGACGAGCACCGGCGTGTGTTGCGCGCTCAAACTAAATGCCCAGATCGTCCAAAATCTTCAGATCCTCATCGGTGATCGGGTTCTTCTTCAAATTCTCCAGAGACCTGCCGTGGTTCCAGACATCCAGGTAGGTCAAATGGCCCGTCACGTCCACTTCGCCCTTCATCAGAGCCGACTCACGAAGCACCGGCGGAATCAGGATTCTCCCCTGTCCATCGATTTCCACCGCCTGACCGTAATAGTTGGTCCATGTCAGGAATTTCCGCTTCGTCTTGTTGTGCGAGGAAAGCTTGGCAAGCTTGCTTTCCAGCTCTTCCCAAACCTTCATCGGAAAAATCCGCGCGTAATCGCCGGTCTCGCTGGTGACGTAGAACTGATCTCCATAGCCCTTGAGCTCTTCCAGAAAGGCCGCAGGTATCTTGAGACGGCCCTTCTCGTCTACTTTTGCCGGATTGTTTCCCCGTAACATGTAGTCGTCTGCGCAAAGAACAGGAAGATCGATTGCCCCTCACTGCGAAACCCCTTCACTTCACGATCCACAGCGCCCTGCATTTCCACTAAACTGCACTTGCTACCACTTCTTCCCACTTTGTGCCACGATTCTAGACAGGTTCTAAAACTTGTCAAGGGGAAACTGGATTGTTAGAAAACTTTATTGTGGAAATTTGCGTGACTTGTATGAGGGTTGCGGAAAACCACTACAGGTAGTATTCGCCGGCGAAATTCCGGCTAGGATTAGAGCGAGGATTCCCGGAGCGCGTCGCCGCAATTGTTTCGAAACAGTTACCAGGCCTCTCCCGCAAATAAATCCATTTGCTGTGGGAACCGGGAAAAGTCACGCTGGGTGGAAAAACGAGGCGGTTCTGGCCGGAGCAAAACTGCGGGCGAGGCGGGAGCGGATTTACATCCCTCCAGGCGCATCCGGCGCCATGTTGACGCGCAGGTGGGCGAGTTGGAAGAGAGTCTCGCGGTCTTCCTGGTTTAAACCGTTTGTAAATGCGGGGTCGTTAAGCTTTGCCCGGCGGTCGGACTCTTTCATGTTCCGCAGTGCGTGCAGACGCTGCAGGATGGCCCGGCGGCGCGGCGGCGGTAATTGCCGCCAGCGCGGAAGTAGCGTTTTCCGGACATACACTTGCTGCTCGGGGGTCATCTTCTCCCAAATCCGCTGCCGATCGCGCAGGTTCTGCTGTTGTTCGGGAGTCAGACGGTTCCAAGCCTTGAGGCGCTGCCGGATCTGCGCCTTGCGTTCCGGCGAAAGATTCTGAAATCTGCGGTTATTTCGCAGGAATTGCTCTTGCCTGTCCGGCGGCATATTTTTAAGGCGTTGGAAGGCCCTGGGAGAAAGATTCTTTGCATTTCCCTGCCGTACGCGGGGACTGGGAGTGTCAGATTGGGTCTGTTGAGAGGATTGTGATTGGCGCTGCTCGTGTTGTTGCGTTCCCGCCTTCTGAGCAATCAGGCGCGGGCTTTGTGCGGAGGCGGGGACGCACACCAGCGTGGCCGCTAGCATGGCGGCCGGGACAATGCCGAACCGGGAGCGCAACTTCATTGCCATGTCGATAGCCAAGTTCATTGCGAGGATTCTACCGTCACATCTCCATTGTCATTGTCGGCCGCCTGCGCAACCGGCAGTTCCGAAAGAGCATCGAACTGGGAAAGCACATCATAATTCTCGAGCACCGGAAGATCCTGAATCATTCCAAAGTCCGCGTCAGCGGATATCTGGTCCGATGGCGCCGGATCGGTTGCGGTGCGGGGCGCATAGGAAACCCAGACCGACATGACCACCAGCGCGGTCACGGCAAACGCGATTCTCGGAGAAGGCATCCAGTTCCAAAACCGGCGGCGCACAGGCTCGGCGGCAATACGCGCGCGCAGCGACGCATCGAAAGCGGGAGAAGGCGAGAGCACGGGGAGGTCATTCAGCGCGTCCCAGATGGCGGGAAATTCCTCGGCGTGCGCGCGGCATCCGGCGCAGACGGCCAGGTGCCGCTCCACGGCGCGGCGCGCGGCGGGGGTGCCGTTGCCATCCAGATATTCAATCAGTTTGCTTTCCATCGCCGTACATTGCTGCGTACCGTGCTGCGTACGATGCTGCGTGCCACGCATATGCCCCTCACTTCCCTCAGCACACGTGTTTTTTCACTTCAAATTCCGCTTCCAATCTAAAAATTCAAATTTTCAACGAATTCATAAGCGGCGCAAGCTCAACGCGCAATGTTTCATAAGCGCGGAACAGCAGCGATTTCAGCGCGCTTTCCGAACACTCCAGAATTCGCGCGATTTCGTCATAGTCCAACTCCTGATACTTGTGCAGGAGCACGGCCGCGCGCTGCTTTTCCGGCAAGGCCTGAATCGCGCGCAAAATCATTTCCGAGCGCGAACGCGCCACAAGTTCCTGTTCCACGTTGGGCGCGCGATCGGGAACTTCGATGCCGCGCTGCTCGTCCTCGCCTGCATCCACGACCTGATGCATGGAAATTTCCATCTGGCGGTACCGATTGTCGCGCACCGAGTTCAGCGCCAGGTTCGTGGCAATTCGGAACATCCAGGTGGTGAACTTCGCGCTGGGGGCGTATTGCTTGCGAGCGCGGTAGACGCGGAGAAACACTTCCTGGGCCAGATCTTCGGCGACAGCGGAATCGCGGACCATCCGGTAGAGGAAATTGACAAGGGGAATCCTGTATTTGCGGAGCAAAAGCTCGAAGGACTGTTCGTCTCCGGCTTTTACGTCCAGCATCAGTTGGACGTCGGTCCTCGCCATGGCCTCCACATCCTATACAACCCGCGTTGTGCCTGAAAGTTGCGGGGAAACGCGCCTTGTGCAAGCGATACCGGGGCTTTCGCAGCCCACAGAAAGCAGATAAGTTGACGACGTTCGTGCGCGAAGTTCAATCGCCGTTTACCGGGCCGGCTTGAACCCGAACTCCTTATAGACGGCCTGCGCTTGCGGCGTGGTTAAGTAGGCGACCCATGCACGCGCCGCGGCAGGGTGCGGTGCATCGCGCAGGACTCCGGCGGCGTAGATTCCCGTAAAATTCTGATCGCTGGGAATGTCCACGCCTGCGATGGGATTTCCGATCATCTGCTGGAAGCGCACTTCGGAAGTCCAGGTAACGCCGGCATCGGAGTCTCCCCTTAAAATTCGCATGGGAGTCTGTCGATGATGGACATGGGTCACGAAGGTCGAATGGTTTCGCGCTTTGGTCTCATAGACGGCGCGATACAGGGCATCGCCACCCGCCTTGCGCAGCGAAATCGCGATTTGTCTAGCCACGCCTTCCCACTCAGGATTCGGCATCGACAGACGCACATCGGGCCGGGCGAGATCCCGGAGCGAACGGATATGTTTCGGATTGGAAGCTTTAACCATGATCGCAAGATCGTTGCTGGTATACCTCACGGCCTTCTCCACGATTTTGTTCCGCTCCATCCCGGCCAGGGCATTGGCTCCGGCTTCAAACACATCGGGTTGAACGCGCAGCGTCAGATTGCCCAGCGTAAGCGTGTTGTTGTTCGCCATTTGTCTTCGCAGGATTCCCGGCGGCAGGGTTTCGTAAAAAATCGCTCCGCGCAACTCGGGGTGCAGCTTCTCAAAGCCGGCAATCAACCTGGGCAGCACGAAGAATTGATTGCCGCCGATGAACAACACCAGAGCGGCGTTCTCAGGATTCCCGTGCAGGTCCGGAACGTTATCCACGTCCCCCACCTGGAACACATACCCTTTACTCGCCGCGGGATTATTTTCCCCGCGGCTCCATGGCGGCATGGCCTGCGCAAAGACAGAAGGAACCATCGCCAGCAACATCGCCGGAACCAGCAGCACCTTGAAAGTTGTCATCGTATTTTCCCCCTTGCCGCGGCTTCGAGCGGCCCGCGGACGGATTCAGCCATGAAAAAGTTTGTCGAGCACCAGCATGAGCGCCACGCCCGAAAAGACAAGCAGGGCCATGCGCGCGTCGGGCTCGCGGTTTACTTCCGGAACCAGATCCGTCGCGGCGACATACAACGTCACGCCCGCCGAGATGGGCAGCGCGTAGGCCACCTGGCTGTGCAGCAGCCCCATCAGCAGCACGCCCGCGACGGTGGCCACGCCCAGCCAGATCGCCGCCAGCAGCGCCGTGCGGCGACTCTGTCCGCTGGCCAGCATCAGCGAAGCGACGGTAAAACCCTCCGGGATTTTATGCAGCACGATGGCCAGAAAAATCACGCCGCCGAGCCAGCCGGAAACCAAAAAACCGGAAGCGATCGCGACGCCGTCAAAAAATGTGTGAATGGAAAGCCCGAGCAAAGCCGAAATTCCCGCGTGGTCGGGCACGAAATGTTCGGGGTGCGTTTCCTCCCCGAAATGGAAGTGCGGCGCCAGCGTATGCTCGAAGAAATGTACGATGAAATATCCGATCAGCGCGAGAATGTAGGCGCGATGCCCGGATAATACCACCGATTCCGGAAGAATCTCCAGCAGGGCCGCGGCCAGCATGAAACCCGCACCCAGCGCGAGAAAGTATTTTAAATATTGCCGCGACCAGTCGCGATGCAGGATGAACAACCCGCCGAGAATGTTCGCCGCGGCCGCCGTCAGCCCCAGCAGCAGCGCCAGCAGCATGCGGGATGCGGGAACGGGGATGGATGGCGCGATCATAATCGACAGCCCGTCGTCAGCCGCTGTGGCGGAACAGCATGACGTCGCCTTCCTGCACGATATATTCCTTCCCTTCCAGACGCACCTGCCCCTTTTCGCGCGCCGCCGGAAGGCTTTCGGCGGCCAGCAGGTCTTCACAGCGAACCACTTCCGCGCGGATGAAACCGCGCTCGATGTCCGAGTGAATTGCGCCGGCGGCTTTTTGCGCGTTCATGCCGCGCCGAATCGTCCAGGCGCGGACTTCCGGCTCGCCCGCGGTGAAAAATGAAGTCAGGCCGAGAAGCTGATAGGTGGCCTGAATCAACCGGTCCAGGCCCGAGGACTTCAGTCCGTACGCGGCCAGCATTTCGGCGGCTTCGGCGGGCTCCAGTTCGGCCAGTTCGGCTTCAATCCGTCCGCAAATGGAAACAATTGCCGTATTGGGGCGACCCTCGAGTTTCGCCAGATTGTGGCGCTGCACGGCGGTATCCAGTTCGGCGACCTCGTTATCACCGAGGTTCAAAACATAAAGCATCGGCCTTTGTGAAAGGAATTTGTAGCCGTGGATCATCTTGCGTTCCTCGGCGTTGAATTCCATTTCGCGCAGGGGCTTTTCCGATTCGATGGCCGTCTTGCAGCGGTTCAGCAGGACCAGTTCCTGCTCGAGAGCCGGCTCCTTCTTTTTCTTCAGGTCTTTTTCCACGCGCTCGATGCGGCGCGTGATCTGGTCCAGGTCGGAAAGCATCAGTTCGAGGTCCAGCACCTCGGCATCGCGCAGCGGATCAATCGATCCGGCCGCATGGGGCACGGCCGGATCGTCAAACACGCGCAGCACGTGCGCCAGCGCGTCCACCTCGCGCAGCGGCGCAAGCACGGCGGAATCTTTCGAGCGGTCCTTCACCATGCCGCCGACATCGACGTACTCAACGGTCGCGTAGGTAATCTTTTTCGGGTTGTAGAGCTTGGCCAGCTGTTCGAGGCGAGGCTCCGGCACGCGCGCCACACCCACGTGCGTGGCCGCGCGCGCCGACTTCTCGTCCAGCTTCACGCGCGTCAGAATTTTAAAAAGCGTAGTTCTACCAACTTGGGGTAGTCCAATGATTCCTGTTTGCATAGAGCAAGAATCGTAGCATACCCGTGCGCGTCGCGCCTCACGGAGCGGGGATTGGCAGTCGGCCAGCCTCTAAAAACTCGACTCGTGAGGAATTTCCCGCTGCGCGGCAAAAACGCGCCTTGTGCTATCCTACGCCAACACGGCGGGTAAGATGAAATTGGGAGGCGGCATCATGAACCGGAGAACGAGGAAACTTTTGACGGCGCTGCTGGGGATTTCGACCCTGCTGCTGGCAATGAGTTTGGCGCGCGACGCGATTGCGAGCCCCGCAGGCTCTGACTCCACCGCGGACGATGCGGCGATCAGGCAGGTCGTGGCCGGATTCAGCAACGGCTGGAACGCCCATGACGCGCACGCGATGTGCATATCGCTGGCCGATAACGTCCAGTGGGTCAACTGGCTAGGCACTGCCCTCCACAGTCGCGAACAGGTCGAGCAAGCGCACGCAAAACTTTTCGCCGGGATTTACAAACACACGCACCGCAACGACACGGTGAAGGTCATCCGCTATCTCGCGCCCAATCTGGTTTCCGTGGATAACTACTGGACCATGACCGGAGCGAAAAAGCGCGACGGCACCGACTGGCCGTACCGCGCCGGCTATGTTACCTATCTGATGGCCAAGCGCAACGGACGCTGGGAGATCATCGTCGCGCACACCGCCGACTTCAACGCGAAAGCGCCCGGTCCGGCCCGCCGGTAGCGCAAAATCCGATCCGACGCCGTATGCTCGGAAAACGGAATGACCGATCCTTTTTTTTCAGCAGCCTGTTAAACTTTTGTGGAGGTGATCGCCGTGGTTGCTACGCTTCTGGTTGTGCATGTTCTGGGAATAATACTTTGGGTGAGCGGCTTGTTGACCACGTCCATGGCGCTGACGCGGCACACGCAGGAATCCTCGGCAGAGGTTCGCAGCGCGCTGGCGCGCCTGGAACGAATCTACCTGCGGGGCCTGGCCGATCCCGGAGCGCTGCTGACGATCCTGGCCGGGATCAGCCTGATCATGACGAACTCTTCCTACTATCTTCACGCGCCATGGCTGCACATCAAACTGACCTTCGTGCTGCTTTTGATCATCCTGCATGGAGTGGTGGCCATGAGAACCAAAAGATTCTCCACCGGCCGCATCGCCATGCAACGCGGCGAAGCGCGACTGCTGGTCCTGTCCACTCTGTTCCTGGTATTGTGTATTCTCATCGCAACGCTGGTGGGTGGAGCTTATCTGACCTGATTCCATTTCGTCCAGATATCCCGACCTGCTTCGCGAAGGCGGGTTTTTCCCGAACTCTTGATGCAGCTTCCTCGTTCGCTATGGCAAATACACACTATCCCGTCGACGCCGCGCATGTGATGCGCAAGCTTTCGCGCGCGGACCGGCAACTGGCGAAAGTGATTCGCCGGGTCGGCTGCTTTCCTACCAAAAAACAGAAACCGCAACATCCGTTTGCGAGCCTGCTTCAGGCCATTGTGTATCAACAACTAGCGGGAAAGGCCGCGGCAACGATTTTCGGACGCGTGAAGGCGCTCGGCGCCGGCGACTTCCCCACTCCCGGGGAAATTCTGCGGATGGAAGAAACCAGATTGCGCGGCGCGGGACTGTCGCGGCAAAAAATCGCGGCGGCGAAGGACCTGGCGGCGAAAACGCTTGATGGGACCATTCCGCCGCTGGGAACACTTCGCCGCATGAGCGAGGAAGAAATCCACCAGCGGCTCACACAGGTGCGCGGGATCGGCGAGTGGTCCGTGCAGATGTTTCTGATGTTCCGGCTCGGGCGGCCCGACGTGCTGCCCAGCAAGGATTTTGGAATACAGAAAGGTTTTCAGATCGTCTACGGCCACAAAGCCGTACCCAAGCCGCAATTCATTCTCGATCACGGCGAGCGCTGGCGGCCCTATCGTTCCATTGCCAGCTGGTATCTGTGGCGCGCCGTGGATGAGAAGTTCGCACAGCGGGAACGCGCAACGCCGGGGAAATTGAAACGTAAAGCGAAAATCAAAAGGATTTCCGACGGGCAATGATGTATTGCGTAGCGCGGGCTTCAGCCTGTGTGCCGTTTTAAATGCACGAAAAACACAGAGACTGAAGCCCACGTGCTGTTTTAAATGCAGGAAAAACCAAAACACACAGGCTGAAGCTTGTGCTACCAGGAACTAATTCGCGGGTGCGGCGCAGTTGCTCATTTTGCGATTCGGGCGGTCGCGTTCGATCCCGTCCAGGGCGGACCACAAGGCGCGCGCGGCGCTGGAAACGCCCGCGAGGACTTCGCCGGCGTGGCGTTCATCCTGCTCGACCAGAGTGGAAATCATCTTTCGCCACACGTTCGAGTGATGCACGTCCGCAAGCCTGTGCAACGTGAAATAACTGCAGGTGCGGTCGTCGGCGCCATAGTGTTGCTTGAGTCCGCTGAGTTTCTCGGCAGCGATTTTCGGAACCTGCGATTCATAGGCAAACAGCGCGCCAAACACCAAAGCGACCGGCGCTTCCTGCGCGATCGAGCGGAATGCCTGCACCAGATCGTTCACTTCCGGGATCGGCATTTTCTGATCGAGCTGCGATCCGCTGCCGCCCACACCTTCCAGGAAGCGCAGCCAGAGTTCGGAGTGCGGGACCCCGTCGCATTCTTCCTCGTAAGCGTTTGCCAGAACGGCGCGGCGCATCGCTCCTTCAGGCAACCGGGAATGCAGCGCCGTGAGGCAGGCGGGAAACCCCGAAACCTGATGGTAATACTGCTGAGCGTAAAATTTCAGATCCCGCGAAGTCAGTTCCCCGGCAGACCACGCCTGGTAAAAAGGATGCTGCAGCAGATCGTAATTCGCGATTTCCCGGTCCACCTTATTCCAGAATTCCGGCATTTCCATCGGCTTTTCCTCCAGTAAAGCTTGCGCATTCTAACGTCAGGTCCATTCGCGTTCAACGTCGGAAACAGGATTCTCGGGAGCACAAATTCCGGCCAGGCGGTTCGTCGCGCCGAGTGCTGGCGTCGGAAGCCGCGCAGATTTGCAAATCCCGACGGCCCGGCTGAAGCCGGGCCCTGCAAAATAGCGGCAATACCACGAATCTGCCGCGGCTCGTATGCGGAAAAAGCTCCTGATTATTTCTGCCGCGCGGTGAGGAACATGGCAGCGAGGCCGGAAAGCAGCACCACGGTCTCCAGACGGACTGAATACTGGTGCAGGCGGTTGAACGACACGAGCAAGGGATTGCCGGCGGGCGTGGCGCTCACCGAGCCCATCTGCAGTTTCAGCACATCCATGCGGGCAATCACCCCGTATTGCGAAACCATCGTGCAGACGATCATCAAAAAGACCAGCAGCGCCGCGGGACGCGCCAGCGCTCCCACCGATCTTTCCGCCACCACGGTGGCCAGCAAATACACAACGCCGGACACGATTCCGATGACATGCAGCCTGCCGATGGCGTATCCAACCAGCGTTCCCGTCAAATCGTTATTGTTTATGAGCGGAAAGAGCCCCTGCGTGAAGACGATGAAGAAAAGGATGCTGCCCACCCACGTACCTAATGAGAAAATTTGAAAAAATCGGAGAGTAGCGGACACTAGGGATTCCTTTAGAATGGCAATTGGCCTTTGCTGCCGGCGCGGTCATGCTTCCCTCAGCCGGATTTGGCCGCGACAAAAAATGGTGGGCGATCAAGGACTTGAACCTTGGACCTCTCGCGTGTGAAGCGAGCGCTCTAACCACTGAGCTAATCGCCCATGAATGGACATTCGTTTGTAACAGATGCGCCGGGGATTTTCAACCAATGACAACCGCCACAGCCAATCAGATCGCCCAGTTGCAGAGTTCCATTGCCCGCGTCATTCGCGGCAAGGATGAGGTCATTCGCCTTTCGATCGTGGCCCTGCTGGCCAAGGGGCACCTGCTGATCGAAGACGTGCCCGGCGTGGGCAAGACGACGCTGGCGCAGGCCCTAGCCAATTCGTTTCATTGCTCGTTCCAGCGCATCCAGTTTACTTCGGACCTGCTGCCCTCCGACGTGGTCGGCACGAGCGTGTTCAACCAGATCGAGCAGGAATTTGATTTCAAGCAGGGCCCTATCTTCGCCAATATCGTCCTGGCGGATGAAATCAACCGCACGACACCGAAAACGCAGTCGGCCCTGCTGGAAGCCATGAACGAAGCGCAGGTGACGGTGGACAACCACACGCACAAGCTGCCGCAGCCGTTCATGGTGCTGGCGACGCAAAATCCCATCGAGCATCACGGCACCTACCCGCTTCCCGAGTCGCAACTCGACCGGTTCCTGCTGCGCATCGGCATGGGATACCCATCGCGGGAGAGCGAACGCGAGATCATGCGGCAGCACGTCGGCGGGCGGGACGCCGCGTCGGAGGTTTCCCCCATCATGGAAGCGAGCGACGTCGATCGTATGCAACGCGCGGTTGAAGAAGTGCGCGTCGACGACAGCTTGCGCGACTACGCCATCGATATCGTCGAGCGCACGCGCACCAGCGAACAACTCACGCTCGGCGTGAGTCCGCGCGGATTGTTGATGTTGCAGCGCGCCGCGCAGGCGCGCGCGTTTCTCGAAGGCCGCGAATTTTGCACGCCCGACGACTTCAAGCAGCTGATCGTGCCGGTGTTCGCGCACCGCGTGGTGGTGAACACGCGTTACGCCACAACGCAAAAAAAACAGACGCAGGTGGAATCCATTCTGAATGACATTGTCGAATCCACGAGCGTTCCCCTCTGAGGGGCACCGAATCGCCGATGAATTTCAAAACCCTTGCCCGCAGGATTCCCTACCCCGACTCCCATGAGACATCGTCCCGGCCGTCATCGGCGGAGCCCGGTGGCGGGTGGCGCAGCCTGGACCGCGCGGCCTGGCGCAATTTCGCCATTGCCATAACGGCGCTGGCGGCGGCACTGTTTCTGGCGCTGTATTCGGGAGCGGCAGCGGACAGCGGAGAGGTCATCCTCGCCGGGATATCGGCGCTGGCGGCACTGGCGCTGGCCGGATGGGTCGCTCTGACAATCGTGCCGGCATTGGCGCGGCGGACGCCGCTCCGCTGGCTCTCCTACCAGATCGACTACAAGGTGACGCGCGAAGGCATCGTATACTTGGGCGGCATTTTCGTGGTCACTCTGGCCGCCATGAACACGGGAAACAATCTTCTGTTCATGATTCTGGCCTGCCTGCTGGCGGGAATTTTAATTTCGGGAATTCTTTCGCGCCTGGTGCTCAGCGGGATCGAGGTGAACCTCGAGTTGCCCGAGCACATCTTCGCGGGACGCTCCGTGCTGGCCATCGCAAAGCTTCACAATATGAAACAAATGATGCCGTCGTTTTCTGTATCGCTCATCAGCGAGGAGAAAACGGAGAAACCGAAAGCCAGGAAATCTCCCGTGCCGAATCCGGCGCCCCGCATCCTGCAGCAGCCCATCTACTTTCCGCACATCCCGCACCAGCAGACGGTCCGGCAGGAGGTCGAGCTTACCTTTGCCCGGCGCGGTGTGTACCGGCAGGACGCGCTCGGATTGCGCACGAAATTTCCGTTTGGCTTTCTTCAGAAAACGCGCCGCGTGCAGTCGGAAATCGAAGCCGTCGTTTATCCCGCCGTCCAGGCCACCGAAATGTTTTACGAGATTCTTCCGCTCGTCAGCGGCGAATTGGAAAGCTACCAGCGCGGCCGCGGAAACGATCTCTACGCGATTCGCGATTACCAGTTCAATGACAGCGCGCGCCACGTGGATTGGAAAGCCTCCGCCCGCACCGGCGCACTGCAGGTGCGCGAATACGCGCGCGAGGACGAGCGGCGCGTCATGCTGGTGTTTGACCCATATCTTGACCTCAGCAGCCCGGATGCAAAAACCGCAACGCAATTTGAGCGCGCCGTGACGCTGTGCGCGGGCCTGGCCTGGCACTTCCACGAAATCAATGCCGTGATCGAGTTCCGCTCCGCCGGCTTCGCCACGCCGCGGGCGACGGCCGGAGAAATTATCTACGATATTTTGCGCTACCTGGCCAGCGTCACCCCGCTGAAGCCGCCGCCGAACAATCATTTCCTCGACCAGCTCAACGATGCACCCGACATTTATAAAATCGTCCTCACCAGCCATTTGCGCGGCTCGATTCCCACCGGCATATGGAATTCCTCGTACTTTCTGTTTATTCCCGCGCTGTAATTGCCGGCAGAATTTACACATGGAGCTTCAGTGCCTGGGTAAGAACTCGAAAAGCAGGGTTTTTGTAGCGCCACCCTTCAGGGTGGCATTCTGGACTCCAGCAGATGCCCGCCTGAAGGCGGGTGCTACACGGGCCGGGACCGGGTTCTCACGCAGATGCTTCACGGCCTGAAGGTAATCCTCCGAAACCGAAACCTCGCGCTGAGATTTCCGTTCGCATGGGCAATATGCGAAAATCCCGGCGGTGAGCATCCTCCCGATTCCCGCCAAGGAAATTCCAAAATTCAGGCGCCGGCTGCTTTCCTGGTTCTCCAGGCGCAAGCGCGATCTTCCGTGGCGGCGCACGAAGGACGCATACCTCATCTGGCTTTCGGAAATCATGCTGCAGCAAACGCGCGTCGCCGCGGTGATTCCTTACTACGAGCGGTTCGTGGCGAAATTTCCGAATGTGCAGGCGCTGGCTCGCGCGCGATCCGAAGCGGTGCTCGGCTGCTGGGCGGGACTCGGATACTACAGCCGCGCAAGGAATCTGCAGCGCGCGGCAAAGGAAATTGTCGTCCGGCATGCGGGCCGGTTTCCGCACAAACAGGAAGAGGCGCTGGCGCTTCCCGGCATCGGGCGCTATACGGCCGCAGCGGTTTTGAGCATCGCCTATGGCAGGCCTCTGGCCGTACTCGACGGGAATGTGGCGCGCGTCATCGCGCGGATGGGGGCGGTGCGCGGCGACCTGCGCGCACCGGCTCAGTGGCAAAAGCTGGAGGCCGCCGCGCAGGAGTTGCTCGCCCGCCGGACTGCCGGAGACTGGAACCAGGCCATGATGGAGCTGGGCGCGACCCTGTGCACGCCGAAGTCGCCCCGATGTGAAGAGTGCCCCGTGCAGGGATGGTGCCAGGCGCGAAAGCTTGGAATCGAAAACGAACTGCCGGCCAAACGCAAAAAACGCGCAACCCTGCAGGTAACGCTGGCCGCAGCCGTGCTGCTCGATCCGCGCGGCCGAACCCTGCTGGTGCGCCAATCGAACGCCGACGGCGATCTATTTTCGCGCATGTGGCAATTCCCCGCCGTCGAAACTTCAGCACGCGGAACCCCCGAGCTCGCTGAATACCTGAGCAAACAATTCGGCACCATCGACATCATGGGCCACATGGCAGGCGGCGGCAGCGCGCCGTTGCGGGCCGCGCGGCACACGGTGACGTTCCGCAGTATCCGCCTCCAGCCGCATCTGATTCGTGTCGCCCGCCTGCCGCGCATTGCGGGGACGCGCACGGTCGCACTGGCGCGGATCAAAACACTTCCCATCTCAAACGCCACACGAAAAATAGCCGACGCGGCCCTCGCTGTGGTTTAACAGGACTGGCTGAACAGGTTGCGGAAAAATCGATTTGTAAGCCTTCAGGGGTTAAAACTCCTGAAAAAATGCAGGTGTTATGTCGTGCCCGAAGGCACGACCCACAAATATTTCCACTTTCCCCGCAGCCTGTTCAGCCTATCCTGCTCCTGCGCATTATCTGATAAGCGCCACCCGCCCCGGCGCGGCGCGCGGGCTGCCGGCGGAATGTTAGACTGAGGATTCGCGCCATGGACTCCGCAAGCTCCAATCCTACGGCAACCCTCTCGGGACGCATCTCCGCCCTGAGGCGGCATTTTGAAATTTCCCTGTATCTTCTCTTACTGATGGGCGTACTCACACTGGTTTCCACCGGAAAACTCGACCTGGTGTCGATTTTCCTGCTTCCGGCCGCGTTGCTGTTCAAAGGCTACCGCTGGTGGCGCGGAAAGGGGCCGGAAATTTCAAATCGCGTGGCCACCTGGCTCACGATCGCTTATTTCGTTTTCTTTCCGTTCGATTTGTGGGTCGTGTCGCGCATGTTGGCCAGGGGCGCGCAGAATCCCGGGCTGTACGGCGCGCTGCTTGCGACGATTCATTTGATGTTGTTTGCCATCATCGTGCGGCTGTACAGCGCGACCACGACACGCGATTATTTATTTCTGACGCTGATGGCATTCACCACGATGCTGGCCTCAGCCATCCTCACCGTCGACACCGTCTTCCTGGTTTTCTTCTTCATTTTTCTCGGCTTGGCCGTTTCCACGTTCGTGGGCCTAGAAATGTGGCGGAGCGCACAGGGCGCGGTCACCCCACCCATGGAAAACGGGTCGAGCGCCGCGCACCGCCTGCATAACGCGCTGGGAATCACCTCCGTGGGGATCGCGCTGGGATCGGTGCTGGTGGGCGCCGTCATCTTCCTGGTGCTTCCGCGATTCAGCAGCGGCTATATGTCCGGCTTCAACCTGCAGCCAACGCTGATTTCCGGATTCAGCGACGACGTCGAGCTCGGGGAAATCGGCGAGATCAAGAAGAGCAGCGAGGTCGTGATGCGCGTCAGCGTCGATGGAGGACTCAGGGCGGCGCACGGAGTGCACTGGCGCGGCATCGCGCTGACCGAATTTGATGGCAGGCGATGGTTCAACAATTCCCGCGAACCCACGACACTGACGGCCGGCTCGAATGGCTGGTTTCATATCGATTCCGACGAACCTGAAATGCAACTGACCGGAAAACAGATCCACTACACGGTCCTGCTGGAGCCCATTGCAAGCACCGCGCTTTTTTTTGCGAACGATGCGGAAGCGGTGCGCGGGCGGTTCAACGCCGATTCCAGCGCGTCGTCGTTCGGCCGGCGCCGCTCGTATTTGCTGAAAGACGACACGGACTCGGTTTCCAATCCGTACCATAATTACGCGCGCATGCAGTATGAAGCGCGTTCGCTGCTGCCCACGCCGAATCCCTCGGCGCTGCGCAAGGCCGGCGCAAACTATTCGGATTCCATACGCGAAACCTACCTGCAACTGCCGCCGCTCGACCCGCGCATACCGGCGCTGGCGAAACAAATCACCGCCAACGCCGCCACCCCGTACGACAAGGCCAGCGCCATCGAGAAATATCTGCGATCGCACTACGGCTACACGCTCGATTTGTCCGGGCCGCCCCACTCCGATCCGCTCGCCTACTTCCTGTTTCAGAAGCGCGCCGGGCATTGCGAATATTTCGCCACGGCGATGACGGTCATGGTCCGGTCGCTGGGTATTCCGGCGCGTTACGTGAATGGATTCCAGACCGGAGAATACAACGACCTTGGCGGCGACTTTATCGTGCGCGCCAGCGACGCGCACAGCTGGGTGGAGGTCTATTTCCCGACTTTCGGCTGGCTGACGTTTGACCCGACTCCGGCCGTCGACGACGTATCCTCCGGCATCTTCGACCGCATCGGGCAATACTGGGACTGGTTCGAGCTGCAGTGGAGCGAATGGGTCATCAATTACGACATCGCCCACCAGTTCACGCTCGCGCACAACGTGCAGCGCGTTTCGCGCAACTGGACCGAGCGGCTGGGAATCGCCTTCGCCAACGCGCGGCGCACCGCGACCAAGCAGCTGGAACTGTGGCAATCCCGCGCCGCTCACGCGCCGGCGGCAATGCCGGTGACGCTCGCAATTTTTGCCGCCCTCGCCACTTCCCTGCTGGCCCTGCAACCGAAAGTGCGGCAACGCCTCCGGACACTGTGGCATCTGCGTGTGTCTCGCGCCACGGCCATGACGCCGCATCTGGCGACAATTCAGTACAACGAAATGCTGCGGCTGCTGGCGCGACGCGGTTTTCGCAAAGCCCCGGAGCAGACCGCGTGGGAGTTCGCCACTTCCCTTCCGGATGGAAACCTGGCCGTTCCCGTGCAGGAGATGACGTCGATGTACCAGGCGGCGCGCTTT
>Ga0307373_10006756_pt1 | contig 18133 bp, 21 predicted proteins | sample OX2MG_FD_202534 | JGI IMG/M metagenome (GOLD analysis project Ga0307373, IMG submission 202534) | Soil microbial communities from Risofladan, Vaasa, Finland - OX-2 | ecosystem: Environmental > Terrestrial > Soil > Coastal area > Acid sulfate soil | place: Finland: Risofladan, Vaasa | collected...
CTAATTGTGCGTCACAGCCGATCTCGCGACGCTCCTCAACTGGGCTGTGCAGATCAGGGCGATCTGGGCGGGGCTGTGCGCGCTGGCCGCAGGCCTTCCGGCTGCCTGGCCGGCCAGGGCCGGTGCACAGGAGCCATGGCGCCGGCCAGCACGGACAGCCGTGCCACATAGTGCCACAGCGCGGTATCATTAGTGGGTGGCTGATCACTACACTTTGCGGCTGGCACCGGGCCTGCGACAGCGACTGTCGGAGTGGGCACGCCGGGCGGGACTCCCGGAACGCACCCTGGCCCAGCGCTACGTCGAGGAGGGACTGCGTCACGACGCGCACCCACTCATCCAGTTCCTAGACGGGCCGAGCGGCCGCCGCGCCAGCCTGCTCGGCCGCGGACTGGACGTCTGGGAAGTGATCGCCACGGTGCGCGACAACAACGGGTCCATGGCTGATGCCGCGGAATACCTGGAGATCCCGGCCGGGCTGGTAGAAGCAGCCGTGTCCTACTACGGCGAGTACCAGCACGAGATCGACAAGGAGATCGAGCTTAACGAGGCGGAATACGAGCGCGGGCGAGCGGCCGCCGCCGCCGGAGAGCAGGCACTGCGGTCGTGAGAGCCATCCTCGACGAGCAGTTGTCGCCGCAGATCGCGGTGCTGCTGCGCAAGGCCGGCTATGACGTAGATGCTGTCGCCGACCGCGACGACCTGGCCGGGCGCAGCGACCGGATAGTGTTCGAGGTCGCCAGCCGGGAAGGCCGGGCCGTTGTCACCAACAACATCAAAGACTTCCGCCCGCTCGCGGCTGAGTTTCTGGCACAAGGAAGGGCGCACGCCGGCCTGATCTTGCTCCCCTCGGCGCGGACACGCTCCCGTGCCACCATCGCCGTCATCGCCAGCGCGATCGAGAACGTGCTCCGCGACAATCCCGCTGGGATAAGCGCCAGCGAACGCTGGATCGGCCCACTGAAGGACCGGTAGGAACCCGATTCACGGGCCTGGTCTCAACTCTGGTCTCATTCACCCGCGTCCGTCACCATTCACCAGCGTCCACACCGTGCAGCTCGTGGCTGGTGGCGGACGGCCGCGGACGCCGGTGAACACGGGGCAACAGTGTTGGAAAGTGTGTTGGGGGCAACCCCTCGCGAGTTCGAATCTCGCATCCTCCGCCACGCTGACCAGCCCAAATGCGGGTGCCCGGCATCCACTAACTGTCTCGACATCGAGATTTGTCTCAGTTTTGGCCACCCTCGGGCCGCGCGCTACAGCAGGTATCCACACGTCGGAAAATCGTGCGCCGCTATGTCCGCCCGGGTATGCAGCAGGACACGGCTGCCACTGCCAGCGTCGTCACCGTCGAATGCCGACGTCCGCGTGGTGTAGCCGATCTTCGGCAGATCAACCACGATCTGCTCGGCAGATCAACCACAATTTCCTCGGCAGATCAACCACGAAGTGCTCGGCAGATCAACCACTGATCTAGTAAAGTGCAGCGGTGGAGCTCGTCGGAGCACTGTTCCCGCGGCATGCAACACGGGCTGTAACGGCTGCTTTGGCTGATACCCGCGTAGTGGTGCTCAACGGTGCGCGGCAGACCGGCAAGAGCACGCTCGCCAGGCTCGTGATGTCTGAGTACCCGGGATCTGAACTGCGGTATCTCGATCAGGCGCCGCTCCGGGACGCAGCTCAGGCGGATCCCGGCCTGTTCGTACGCCACGACGGGCTGCTGGTCATCGACGAGGTCCAGCGAGTGCCGGACCTGTTCCTCGCCATCAAGCACGAGGTCGACATCGATCCGCGGCCCGGGCGGTTCTTGCTCACAGGCTCGGCGCGCCTGGGCGGCCTGCGCGACATCCCCGACCTGCTGCCTGGCAGGTCGGAGACAATCGAGTTGTCGCCACTGTCGCAAGGGGAGATCGATCAGAGTCCCGACGGGTTCATCGACGCGGTGTTCCAGCACGGCGTCGAGATCCGGGTCGCGCCATCCAGCCTGCGGCGCGAGGACTACCTGGAGCGAGCCCTCCGTGGGGGTTATCCCGAGGCGGTACGCCGCACCGACTCCGGTCGTCGCGGCCGATTCTTCGAGTCGTACATCTCTGACGTCATCAACCGTGACGTCCGGCAGCTCACCGACATCGAGCGAGCCGGTGACATGCGGCGCCTGGTCAATCTCATCGCAGCGTCCACCGGGACGCTCGCGAACCCTTCGAGCATGGCGAACCGCCTGCAAGTCCCCGCGACGACGGTCAAGCGCTACCTGGACCTGCTCGACCTCGTCTTCATCACACGCCGCGTCCCGGCATGGTCCAGCAACCTCGCCACTAGGGCCGTCGCAACGCCGAAGCTGCTTCTCAATGACTCCGGGCTAGCCGCATATCTCACCGGCATGAGCATCAAACGTGCCCGGCACCCGACCGCGCCAGTCGGCCCCTTGCTGGAGACATTCGTCCTCGGCGAGCTATGCCGGCAGCTGACATTCGCGAGCCAGCAAGTCCGGCTCTACCACTACCGCGACCGGGATCAGTATGAAGTTGATGCCGTACTGGAGTCCGCGTCCGGAGAGATCGTCGCTTGCGAGGTCAAAGCCGCGGAGACAGTCCGGTCTGAAGACTTCCGCGGCATCGAGCGGCTCGGGCGTCAGCTCGGCGACCAGCTCCTCGCCGGAATTGTTCTCTACGCTGGCCAAACACCGCTGCCCTTCGGCGATCGGCTCCGCGCCTGGCCGATATCCGCGCTCTGGGCCCTCTCCGCGGACGCCTGATCAAGAACCCGTGACCCAGTGCGGGATCTCAACGCGGCCAGAGGCTTCAGCCTGATAGCGCATCAGAGGCCGGTGGCGATTCAGCGTGGCTGGCGGGCGGGAGGCTTGGCGGCAGGCTCGTGGGCGGCCAGGTCGAGGAGGATCATGGCGTCGTGCTCGGGGGTGGCGGGCTGGGCGTAATAAGCGTTCATGCGCTGGCCGGGTGTGCCTTCCAGCTGCATTGACTGGTAGCCGAGGGTGAGAGTGCCGACTTCGGGGTGGTGTGGGTCCCGATGGAGCGTTCATCACCGGAAGCGACTTCCTCATGGATGGTGGCACCGAGGTTCACTGAGGCACTAGCCGAGGCGAGCTGAGCGCCGTTCACTCGATCGGCTGGTGAGCGATGCCCGATGGTTCACGGCCCGCGAACAGCCAGCCGCCAGCGGCCGCGACGAGCGGCATGCCGACGAGGATGATGAGCAGGTTCACGGTGGGGACGCTGGACACGAGGGTGCCGAGACCGCCGTTGAACGGTTTACTGCGGAACCAGCCGGTCGTCGCGACGTAGCCCCCCACCGTCCCGAGCACCGCACCGGTGAAGGCGAGCGCGCCGGCGGTGGTGGCGGTGAGGTTGCGGCGGGTCGTGCCGCTGGCCCCGGTGGCGGCCAGGGTGCTCAGGTCGCTGGCTGTCTCGCTGCGGATGAGGCCGACGCTCATGGCCAGGATGGCCAGGGCGAGGACGATCCCGAACACCGTGGCCCAGTTGATGATCTCCGCCGACGTGGGCACGCTCGACCTGGTCTCGACGTTCATGCCCGCCGCGGCGGCTGTCAGCTTGGCGTTGCTGATCTGCGCGGCGGTGAGGGGCTGTGCGGTCTGGATCAGCCAGCCCGAGATCATGGCCCGCAGGCCGAGCTGGCGGACGGCGTGCTCGGTGATCACAGTGTTGGGCGCTGACGTGCCTGGTGGAAGGGCGCTCACCTGCTGGATGACGGGGTTGGCGAGGCAGTTCCGCCTGGGGCAGGGGAAGGCAGCAGGGCCGCTCCCGGCCAGGGGGACGCCGCCGACGTTTCCGTAGACAAGCTGCATCTTGGAGATGCCGGATAGCCCCGGCCGCGTGGAGATCTGCTCTGCGCGGACGGGCGCGCCGGGCAGGCCGGCCACTTCGCCGAGTACCGGGTCGAGGGCAGCTGTCTCATCTCCCAGGAAGGCCCGGAAGGCGGGGTGCAGGCAGACCACCACCGTGGACCGGCGGCAGACCGGGGTGTAGGGGATGGGCTGGTCGGTGGCCGCGTCATGCAGCGCGGGGATGACCACGCCGTGCGGCCCAAGCCGGGCGGTGTGGGCCAGCCCGGCGGCGGTCCCGGCCGCGACCAGGCCTGCCGCGGCGACGGCGGCGGCCGCGCGGCGCAGCCACAGCCCGCCTTCGGCGGCGGGGGAAAGGCCGAGGACGCCCAGCGCCACGACGGCGATCCCGGCCAGGAACATCACCTGGGCGATGGGCAGGTCCGGCAGGTAGTGATAGAAGACGCCGGCGTCGAGATTGGGCACCACCGCTGACGGCGAGAGCAGCGTGGCCCCGCCGGTGCTGCGGACCGCGTTCTGGAACGTCACCACGGAGACGAGGAACGCGCCGAACGCGGTCAGCGGCGCGGTGAACCGGCCGGGGAAGAACGTCCCCGCGGCGAACCCGGCTGCGCAGACTGCCGCCAGGGCCGCGGCGCCGACCGCCACCGGCCACCAGGGCGGACCGCCCCAGCTGGCCTGATGTGCGATGACCGCGTACAGGACGGCAGAGAAACCCAGGTAGGCCAGGATCACCCAGCAGGTGGTCGCCACCAGGGCGGCGCACTGGCGTGCCCAGCCCGGCCGCGCCGCCGTCGTCACCAGGTCGATGATCCTGCGGCGGTGCTCGCGTGACCCCACCCAGGCCGAGACGCCACCGGCAAATGCCACGAAGTCCGGCAGGAGCTTGTTGGGTACGACGGATGCGCGCAGATCCCAGATCGGGGGATAACCCTGCATCGTCCGGAACGGATCGAACCAGAACAGCAGGGCGAGCAGCGGCACCAGCCACGGCATCGGGTTGCGGCGCAGTTCCAGGCGCAGCAGGCGGGCCGCCGCCACCGGGGAGAGCCGGGCCGCGCGTGACGGGGCGGCCGGTACCGGGAACCGGGCGGCGGTCACGACCGCGCCTGCGCGAGCACAGCGCTGTACCCGCGCTCCAGCGGCGCGTCGCCTGCCGCGGCTGTACCGTCGGCGCGCGCGGTCAGCTCCTGCGGGGTGCCATGGAAGACGATCTTTCCCTGGTTCATCAGGGCAACCTGGGCGCAGGCGGCGCCGACGTCCTCGACCAGGTGGGTGCTGACGACGACGGTGGCCCGCTGGCCGAGGTCGCGCATCAGGGACCGGAACGCGACCCGCTGCTCGGGGTCCAGCCCCGCGGTTGGCTCGTCCAGCAGCAGCAGTTCGGGCTCGTTCACGATCGCCTGCGCGATGCCCACCCTGCGGAGCATTCCCCCGGACAGGGTGCGCAGCTTCGCCCGTGCCCGGTCGCCCAGGCCCACCTTCTCCACCGCGGCCGCCACCGCGCCCGGCACCTGGGCCGGCGGCATCTCCTTCAGCAGGGCGAAGTACTCGACGAACTCCACCACCGTGAACGCCGGGTAGTAGCCGAGGTTCTGCGGCAGGTACCCGAGCCTGCGCCGGATCTGTTTGCGCTGCCCGTAGGCCCCAGGATCGCGGCCCAGCAGCCGCAGCTCCCCCGAGGACGGCTGGATCACCGTCGCCATCATCCGCAGCAGCGAGGTCTTGCCCGCGCCGTTCGGCCCCAGCAGCCCGAAGACGCCGGGACCAGCCCGCAGGCTCACCCCGGCCACCGCCTGGTTGCGGCCGAACCGCCGGGTGAGGTCGGTTATCTCGACGTTCATGGCGTTCCTCTCCGAACCCGGGTCGCGGCCAGGACGATGGCGCAGCAGCATGCGGTGAACGCCAGGTAGGGGAGCACCAGGGCGGGCTCGGTGAACGCAGCGCTGATCCGCCCATCGGCGGCCTGACCAGACAGGACCGCGATCACCCAGCCGCCCAGCCCGGCCGCCACCCCCACATTCGCCGACCGCGCGAGCGTCGCGGCAGCCAGCGCCAGCGCGCAGACGGCGGTCATCGGGACCAGCCAGCCGAAGGCCGCCGCGGCAACGGCACCTGAGGCGGCCGACGCGGCCAGCCCCAGTACCGCGTTCAGGCCGAAAACCGCCAGCGCTCGCACGAGCAGCACCATGCGCTCGCTGACGGCCATGGAACAAGACAGCTCCCAGGCCGGGTCGATCCCCGGCCCGTACGCATAGGCGATGCCAGCCGCGGCCACCACCGGCGCCACCAGGGCCACCAGCGGCTCGCCCGTGCTCACCGTCGCGATGCTCCCCGCTCCGAGCACCACGGCAGTGGCGATCAGCCACGGGATCAGCAGCGACGGCGTGGTCAGCAGCGCACGGGCCAGCCCCGGTGAGCGCAGCAGCCGCCCGGCGAGACGCTCCAGCCACCCCGGCTCGCGGCGCCACACCACCGCGGCCACCGCCGTCCACACCCGTTCCAGGTCGACATCGGCCGGTGCCGCGGCCCGGCGCGGCACTCCAGCGGGGTGCTCGCTCATCGCGACCCTCCCTCCGCCGCCGGCCGGCCGGTCAGCGCGGCCCGCAGCAACCGCCGGGCCCGGTGTGCACGGCTCTTCACCGTGCCCTCCGGAATGCCCATCAGCCTCGCCACCTCGGCGACAGGCCGGTCCTCCACGTACATCAGCTGCCAGACCCGCCGGTCCGGGCTGCCTTCGGGCCCGAGGACGGCGACCGCGGCGGTCATCTGCGCCCGCGACAGCGCCGCCTCGGCCGGGTCATCCGCGTGCGGCCGCTCCAGTACCGCAGGCAGGTCAGCCGCGGCAGGCCCACGGCGGCGCAGGAACAGGGCCGCCTGACGGCGGGCGATCCCCCAGATCCAGGCCCCGGCCGGGCCGTCCGGCCGGTAGCCGCCGGCCCCCTTCCAGACCGCGAGGAAGGTCTCCTGGAGTACGTCTTCCACGTCGGCGGCGGATAGCGCCGGGCGCAGCCGGGCCGCCAGCCACGGCCCGTGCCGCAGGAGCAGCTCCCGCAGGGCCGTGTCGTCGCCCGCCGCGACGCACGCAACCAGCTCTTGGTCGTCCATCGCATCTCTATTGCGCCACGGCGGCGCCGGGTTCACGTGCCGGGCCGGTTTCCTGCCGCGTTCTGCCGGGCCTGCCCGCTCTATTGTCAGGCGTTTTTCCGTGCGGCGGACGTCTGGGCCGTAGTATTGCCCCGTTTCGTGTACCCGGACGGGGTTTCCCGGCCCGGCGGCAGGGGTGGTTCGGGTGACCCTTAGCGCGGTTCTCGGCATTGTCGCCGCAGTGGCGGCAGCCGCCTTCGTGATCATGGTCGTGACGGCGGGCGGCTGGCGGGCCGAGCCGCGTCCCGACCCGGACACCGCGCCCGCGCCTGGCCCTATGACGCCGCAGCAGCAGGCGTTCGCCTTGCGCTGGCGGGCGGTCTGGGTGACCGAGGTCATCCGGATCTCGCTGCTGGTTCTGGTCGGGCTGACGCCGGCCGGGGCTCACTTCGTGCATGCGCTGGCACCGTCGGGGAACTGGCTCCTGGAGGCCCTGGCGTGGGGGATCCTGGTTGCTGTGTTCGGGGCGGCGAGCCTGGTCGGCCGCGGCTGGCGGCGGCGCGCCAAAGCGCTGATTCCGGGCCTTTATCCGCCTCGGATTGCCACGGCACGGAACTGGCGGCGGGAAATCGCCGCCAGGGCGCAGAACGTGCTCGCGCTCGTACTCATCGCCTACAGTCTGCGAGCCGGCCGGGGCGATTTCGCAATCGGGCTGACGCTGGCAATACCTGTCGGCGCACTGGCCACAATGCGGCAGCGGCGGCTGCGGCGGCTGCCGCCTTCCCCGCATCTGACCGCCGTGCTGGCGGCGCTGAAATCCCCGCCGCGCAGGCGCGCTCCCGTCGCCGTGGTCGGCTGGCGCGGCCGGAACTTCCTCGCGAATGCGCTCGCGGTGGACGGCCTGATGCCGCATCCGCTGATCCTGGTCGCTCCGCCGCTGGTGACCCGCCTGGAGGCCCGGCAGCTGCGCGCGGTTCTCGCCCACGAACTCGCCCATGTGCTGCACCGGGACTCCTGGCGGCGGCTGGTCCGGGTGATCCTGATGTCCGAGGCGGCCCTGGCCACCGCGATCGCCCTCACCGGCCTGGACCCCGCCCAGGACATGGCCGGCCTCCCGGCCCGGCTGGACGGCCGGGCCGTGCCGTTCCTGGTGGCCATCTGGTACCTGATGCTGCGCCTGCTGGCGGTCGCGAACCTGCGCGCGACCCGGGCGGAGGAGCAGGCCGCGGACGCCAGGGCGGTCAGCCTCACCGATGACCCCGCGGGCTGCGCCGAAGGGCTCAACGAGCTCGGAGCCATACTTGGCAGCCCGGAGCGCTGGACCTTTGGCCAGCGGCTTCTGGTCGCTACCCACCCGGCCCGTGCGGTGCGCTCGCAGTGGTTCGCGCAGCTGCCGCTGGCCAGCCTTCCGGGTGCGCATTCTGGCTGACGGTGAACCGGATCGCCGCCGGGGCCGGCCAGTACCGGCACGGGCAGTACCGGCACCGGGCACACCGCTGCGGTGGCGGCGGGCGGTTTCGGCTGGTTCCACTCCGGGCCGGCTCCGGCCGGCTGGCGCCAGGCGAGTCCGGCTGGCCGGGACGCCGTGCGACACGGAGGGGAGCAGACGATGCGCGAACCCACATCACAGCCGGCCGCCGGCGGGATGCACCGCGGGCGCGGCCGACCGGCCGGCCGCTGACGCGGCTGGCGCCGCCGACTTGTGCGGGGCGGCTTTGCGCACCACGCGCGGCGGGAGGGCGGCCGCCACGGCCAGCTTGGGCGTCATCCATTCCAGCAGCGGCGGAACCAGCGCCCGCCAGGTCGCCATGGTGTGAGCGCCGCCATGCTCCAGGTCGAGCACCACGTTCGGCTGCCGTGTCAGCAGCAGCCGCTGGAACGCCTGTGCAGCCGCGACATCCAGGTGGTCATAACTGCCGGCGCCCAGCCAGAACTTGGGGATCTGGACGGCCAGCGGGAGCGCCGTGATCCGCTCCAGCGGGGTGTTCCTGGCGCGCAGCCGCTGGTTCCTGGCAAACGGGTCGACCAGGCGGGATGGATTGCCCAGCCGGTCCTTGAAGGGCCGGAAATAGCCGCTGAGCACCGCGGCGAACCCGTACTGATTGGGGTACAGCAGGGCGAGGTTGGCCGCGCAGTAGCCGCCCTCGGAATAGCCGGCGATGCCCCAGGCCCGGCCGGGCGGCTGCAGCCGCAGGATGCGCGCCAGGTATCCCGGCACATCCTGCGCCAGGTAGCTGGCGTCCTGCGGGCCGTGCACCACGTTCAGGCACTGCAGCGAGACCTGCGGGCTGCCGTTCGGGTCCGGCATGACCAGGGCGACCGGCTTGATCACATGGTCACGCAGCAGCGTCTCATAGGCCTGGATGATGCCCACCACATTGATCCAGTCCTGCGGCTCGCCCGGATACCCCGAGATGAGCTCGATCGCCGGGAGTCGCTCATGGCTGCCGGCGGCCTGGAAGTACTCCGGCGGCAGGAAGACGTAGACGGTGCGGCTGATATGGCTGCGGCGGCCGGTGATGGTGAAGCGGACCGTCTCCCCGAGCTGGGCGGCGAGCCGGCTGCCGGTCACCTTGTCCAGGATCGCCACCATCCGCCGGGTGGGGACGTTGCGGGGGATGACCGGTACCGTGTTCAGCCCCTGCCCGCCGTTGATGTCGGCGGCGGCCGCACCCCAGGTCTGGTAGTAGTCGTAATACTTGTTCACCGCCGCCACCCCGAACAGCATGGCCGGGACGAACGCCAGGCAGGCCGCGAGGATCCGGAGAACGGGCTGCCTGGTGAACGCGAGCCAGCCAAGCAGCGCGCAGAAGACCGCCATCAGCAGGATGAACAGCCCCGTACTTTGCGGCTCCATCGGTCTACTCTCCCGGCGAGGGTTCGCTCATGGCAGGCTGGCGAGCCTTAGCTGGAACACCACCGGGACGCGAGTGCCCGCGTGACCCCGTGGCAGCGTATGGCGGTGGAGGTGGGATTTGAACCCACGGAGGGGTTGCCCCCTCACACGCTTTCGAGGCGTGCGCCCTCGGCCACTAGGCGACTCCACCGCGGCTGAGCCTACCCGACTCCGCGGGCGCAGGTTGGCGGCACGTGCACCCGCCCTGGTCAGCGCCTGCGCTGGGCGAAGAAGTCACGGAGCAGAGCACCGCACTCCGGCTCCAGCACCCCGGCGACGACCTCGGCCCGGTGGCTGAGCCTGCGGTCCCTGATCACGTCCCACAGCGACCCCACCGCACCCGCCTTGGGGTCTGCCGCCCCATAGACGACCCGCCCGAGCCGGGCCGCGATGACGGCCCCGGCGCACATGGTGCACGGTTCGAGCGTGACCACCAGGGTGCAGCCCTCCAGCCGCCATGTCCGCAGCGCCCGGGCCGCCGCCCTGATCGCGACGATCTCGGCGTGGGCGGTGGGATCGAGGTCGGCCTCACGCCGGTTGTGGGCGCGGGCTATCTGGACGCCTGCCGGATCGAGGACCACGGCCCCGACCGGCACGTCCGCCCGCGCCGCTTCCGCGCCCGCTGCTGGCCCGCCCGGTGCTTGCGCAGCCGCCGCCTCCGCGAGCGCCGCCCGCATCGCCGGCTCGAAGGCCGCGCGGAACCCAGTGCTCACCCGGCGAGGCTACCTGCCGAGCGCGACGTCCAGCGCCCGGTCGAGCGCATGCCCGAAGCCGAGCTTGCGGGCGATGATGGCCAGCGCCTCGTCGGGGAAGAGGTCGAGGTCGCCCGCGAGCATCCCCAGGTCCATCTCGTCGATGCCGAGGTCGGCGAAAATGGACAGGTCCCCTGCTGGCAGCACCTGATCGAGGTCCTCGTCCTCGGGCAGTTCGATCTCCAGGTGGTCGAGCACCTGCCGGGCCAGCGGCCAGTCCACCGCCGCGGTGAGGTCGGACAGGAACACCGACACCTGCCCGCCGATGGCCCGCAGCGCGACGAAGAAGTCGTCACCGACCGAGACCAGCCCGAACGTGCCGCCGATGCTGGGCTGGCGGCGGACCGCCTGGATCAGCCCGGCGAGGTCCCCGGTGAGCGCCGTCGGCAGGACGTCAGCCTCCCAGGCGTCGCCCTCTTCGCGGTACACGATGACGGCGACATCGTCGCTGCCCATGTCCGTCATCGTCACTCCATCGGTGGTGCCGCTAGGAAGAAAATGGTGTCAGATCGGCCGCCGCCGTGTACGGCAATCGCACCTTGGCGTTACCCGGCCGGCCCGGAATGCCACCACGGACAGCCGTAGGGCCGCCACTTATCGTAATCAACGTGACAGTCTGTCACTTATGGTGCGGGTGACGATTTTGCCGACCCCTCCGGCGGGGTAGAACCATCATCTCCCCCCGGGGAGGTAGCGTGTCCTTGCCGTCCGCGGCCATTGGTGGAGCAATTACTCTGAGCTAAGCTGGACTAACCGACCGGCACACGGGCTTCCGGGAGCTGACCATGCCAGTCAAGAAGATCATCACATGGGCGGTCGTCATCTTTCTCGCCTACTACCTGGTGACGAAGCCTCAGGGAGCGGCTGCGGCGATGCACAACGTCTTCAACTTGCTGAAGACAGCAGGCAGTTCACTTGCCACGTTCCTGAACTCACTGTGACCACGTAAGAGCTGACTACATGCGGCTGATCGCACCGGGCGCAACTCCCCCGGCCGAAGTCAACAAGTACCTGCTGCCACACGAGCAGCAGGTCATCACCGTGCGCCGGCACCCCGCGGTGCTGATAGCGCCGGTCGGCATCGCCCTGGCAGGCCTGATCGGGGCGATCGTGCTCAACGAGAGCATCTTCAAGCACGAAGGTGTCCTCATGGTCGTGGTCTGGATCGGCTGGGCCTTCCTGTTCGTCCGGGCGCTGTATCGGGCCGCTACCTGGGCAGTTGACTACTTTGTGGTCACTTCGCAGCGGATGATCCTGACCTCGGGTCTGCTGACCCGCAAGGTGGCGATGATGCCCCTGGTGAAGGTGACCGACATGAGTTTCCAGCGGTCCTTCCTCGGGCGCCTGCTCGGGTATGGTGAGTTCATCCTTGAATCGGCCGGCCAGGATCAGGCGCTCCGCACCGTCGACCACATCCCGTACCCCGAGCAGCTTTACCTCGAGGTCTGTAACCTGATCTTCCCGAGCAAAGACGCCGGCGACGACTGACCTGCCAGGCCAGCTGGATAACTCCCTTCCCCGGGGTTCGTGCGGCCGGATGATCGCTTTCGAGCGTCCGGCCGCATGAGCCTGCCCGCAGCCGCCTGACGCCCGGCCGGTCAGAACGTGACCAGCGCCACCCCCGCCGCCGCCAGGACGAGCCCGATCCGCTGCACCGCCCGCATCCGCTCACCAAGCATCACGCGGGCCAGCAGCACGGTGATCCCGGGATACAGCGAGGTGATCACCACCGCCATCCCGAACAGCCCGGCCCGGGCAGCGAGCACGTAGCAGACGTTGGCGGTGGCGTCGAGCACACCGGCCGCGACCGCGGCGCCCAGCACCCAGCGCCCTGCCCCCCGCCCGGGCGGCCGGGTCCCGAGCCAGGCGGCGGCGGCCAGGATGGTGGCGGTCCCGCCCACCCGCGCCACGCAGACCGGCCACAGCACCCCCGAGGTTCCCGCGTTTCGCATGAAAAGCAGGAAGATGCCAAACGCAAGGCCCGCAGCCACCCCGTAGCCGAGCCCGCGGGCAATCGCATGGCGGCGGGCCCGCTGGTGGCCGGGCGCCGCGGCCGCACCGTCGGCTGCTGCGGTGCGCGGCCTTCCCTCCATGCTGACCAGCACGATGGCGACCAGGCAGACGGCTGCTCCGGCGTAGACGGCCGGGCCCGTCCGCTCACCGGCCGCCAGCGCCACGCCGACCGGCAGCACCGTCGACACCAGGGCGGAGACCGGCGCGACCACGCTCATCGGCCCCGCCGCCAGCCCGGCGTAAAAGGCGATCAGCCCACCCCCGCCGGCCACGCCCGCCGCCAGTGCCCAGCTCATCCCGGCAGACTGGAACGGCCCGCCGGCCAGCACCGCGACGGCGATCATCGCGGCCGCCCCGGCCGGCGCGGAGATGAGCAGCACCGAATGCGCCCGGGCCCGCCGCGACGCCGCCCCGCCCAGGAAGTCAGCACTGCCGTAGAGAACGGCGGCGGCCAGCGCGAATGCGATCACCACCGCCCGTTTCTCCTCGTCCTCACTGGTCCACCCACCCGGACTGGTCCACCCACCCGGCCGGTCGGAATACCATAACGTCTGGTTCAACATACCGACCGACGTCAGGCGGGGGATTATCCGTGGCCGCTGCCGTGCCCGCTCACGATCTCGCCAGCGTGCTGGCCCGCACCCTGCACTCCCTGCGGGCCGAACGCGGCTGGTCACTCGACCAGCTCGTGGCCCGGTCCGGAGTGAGCAAGGGAGTGCTGGTCGCTGTCGAGCAGGCTCGCTCGAACCCGAACCTGGCCACGCTGGCCCGCATCGCGGACGCGTTCGGGGTGCCGGTCACCCATCTGGTGGACGTCTCCGACGAGCCGGACGTGCGGGTCACCGGCCCCGGCCAGGCCCGGACTCTGTGGCAAGGCCCGGCCGGCGGGACCGGGACCATCATCGCCGCCACCGAGCCGCCCTGGGCCGCCGAGCTGTGGCGCTGGCAGCTGATGCCCGGCGAGTCCTTCGGCGGCGATGCGCACGCCCCGGCCACCAGGGAGATGGTCTGGGTCGAGGACGGCGTGCTCACCCTCACCGTCGCCGGTACGCGCCATCAGGTCGGGCCGGGGCAGTGCGCCCGCTTCCGGGCCAGCCTGCCGCACACCTACGCCAACGAGGGCGCCGGGCAGGTGCTGTTCACCATGATCGTCGTGGTCCCGCCAGCTCCGTCATGACCCTGGTGAGGTTCTGTGCCCACCCCCTGCCACCTCGCCACCGCCATGATCGTCCTGGGTACTCTCACCCGCTGGCGCGGTCACCCGCCGGACAGCCGTTTCGTCTGGGCCATGCTGGGCGCGTCGGTCCTGATCGACCTGGACCACCTGCCCCTTGAGTTCGGCTCCAGCATCCTGACCGCGGGCACACCCCGGCCCTACACCCATGCCCTCTGGGTGGTCGCCGTCCTTCCGCCGCCGCCCCGCGGGCCCGGCGGTCCATAGAGCCGGGGCACCCATCGCTTTTGTGTGGGGAATGGCACAACGGATGTACTGTGCTGTTTGTACCCGGCTCGCGACCTTGGGCTAGTCTTTTTCCAGGGTGCCGACGGTCGCGTACCCAGGGCCATGTGGGCGGTGCTGGCGATTGCCGGCCCAGATCAATTGGTGCGGGAGCCGGATGAGCATTCAGGCGGGCAGCGGGCCGCCTGTGGGCGATCTTGGCAGGGTCGAGGGCGGGTCAACGGTCCTGCGGGTGATGGTGGGCGGCCAGCTGCGCCGGTTCCGTGAGGCGGCACAGGTCACGCCGGATGAGGCGGCGTATGCGATCCGGGCGTCGCGATCGAAGATCAGCCGGATGGAGAATGGCCGGGTCGGGTTCAAGACGCGCGATGTCGGCGATCTGCTCACTCTCTACCGCGTGAATGACAGGACCCGGGCCGAGGTAATGGCGCTTGCCCAGCGGGCCAGCGTTCCCGGCTGGTGGGCTCAGTACAGCGACATCGTCGCGGACTGGTTCGAGGCGTACCTGGGCATGGAGGCGGCCGCCAGCCTCATCCGCAGCTTCGAGGGCCAGTTCGTGCACGGGCTGTTCCAGACCGAGGCATATGCCCGCGCGGTCACCATGCTGGGCTACCGGGCCGCGCCCGCCGAGGAGATCGACCGGCGGGTGAGCATGCGGATGAAGCGCCAGGAGCAGGTTGGGCGCCCGGGCGCGCCCCATGTGTGGTCGGTGCTGGACGAGGCGGTGCTGCGCCGGCCGGTCGGCGGCCCGGAGGCGATGCGCGCCCAGCTGGACCGGCTCATCGAGGCGGCCCGGCTCCCCGATGTCACCATCCAGGTCGTGCCGTTCGGGCGCGGCGGCCATGCGGCGGGCGGGGGCTCGTTCACCGTGCTGCGGTTCGCCGAGCCGGACGTGCCGGACGTGGTGTATATCGAGCAACTCACCAGCGCGCTGTACCTGGAGAAGCGCGATGACGTAGAGCACTACCTGGAGGTCATGAACGTCCTCGGCGCGCAGGCGCTGAGCCCGGCGGCCACCGAGCGCCTCATCAGGCAGATCATCCGTGAAACCTGACCCAGCGCAGGCCGGCCCGGCCAGATCAGCGAGAAAGGCATTCCCGTGACAAGCGAAGGCGTACCCCGCTCTGGCGAGCGCGACGGCGATGCCGGCTGGGGGGATGACGCTCCGGCCCCCGGGGACTCGCATCCGGCCTTTGATACCAGCATCGCGCATCAGGCCCGGATCTACGATTACCTGCTGGGCGGCAAAGACAACTTCGCCGCCGACCGCAAGGCCGGCGATGCGATGATCGCCGCCTACCCCACCATGGTCGGCCTGGCGCGGGCCAACCGGGTGTTCCTCGGGCGGGCGGTACGCTACCTGACCGCCGACGCGGGCATCCGCCAGTTCCTTGACATCGGCACCGGCATTCCCACCGCAGGCAACACACACCAGGTCGCCCAGGAGATCGCTCCCGAGACCCGGGTGGTCTACGTCGACTATGACCCGGTGGTCCTGTCCCAGGCTCGCGCCCTGCTGACCAGCAGCGAGCAGGGGGCGACGGACTACATCGACGCCGATGCCCGCAACACGGAGGCCATCCTGGAGAAGGCGGCCCGCACGCTGGACTTCTCACAGCCCGTCGCGGTGATGCTGGTCATGATCTTGCATGCCATCGGCGACAGCGACGACCCGTACGGCATCGCGACCCGCGTCATGGCCGCGGTGCCCGCTGGCAGCTACCTGACCATCTCCCATCCCGCCGCCGACATCGAGCCGGAGAAGGTGGCCAACGTGACCGGCAGCCTCAACGAGCTCAGCTACCAGAAATACACCACCCGCACTCATTCCCAGGTCATGCGGTTCTTCGACGGCTTGGACCTGGTCGACCCCGGTCTGGTGCAGGTCCAGCAGTGGCGGCCCGGCATCGAGAGGAACCAGACGGCGGCGGTATGGGCCGGCGTGGGGCACAAACCCCGGGACTGAGCAGCGGCCCGGTCATGGGGCCAGGGCAGCGGTTTCCCAGAGCCGGTGACATTGGAACCGCAGGATGCGTGAACTCGGGCTGACGCCACCCACGGTGTCCGGCGAGCTGGCCTACATCGACCAGGAGCGGGCCCGTGGGCCCGCGAGCGCCGCAGCGATCGCTGCGCTCATCCCCCGGCGCGGCCGACCGGAGACCGGCGGCTGACCGGCCCCCGGCGCGCGACTTTGCAACACCTGGCTCTCAGGAACCCGTGACGGTTCCACCAGATGGCCACCATGAGGGATAGTCGGTTAGTAACAGTATCTGAGATGGTTATAATCTCTCGTCATGATTGATAGTATCAGCCTTAGAGATGGATAGGAAGGAGGTTACGCTCATGTTGCTTACAGCTCCCGAGCTGGATGCCCGCGAGCTAGAAGTCCTCGCCGACATCGAGGACCTGAAACGTCGGCTCCGCCATCAGCTGCACGAGCCGCGTCGCTGGTACGGCTCCCTTCGGCGCCTGTCGATCGCCCGGGCCATCCAGGGCTCGAACAGCATCGAGGGCTTCGACGCTACCCTCGATGACGCAGCGGCCGTGGCGGTCGGCGAAGAGCCGCTGGACGCCGACCAGGAAACACGCCTTGCCCTAAAGGGCTACCGCGATGCGATGACCTATGTCCTCCAACTCGCCGACGATGAAGAGTTCGCCTACAGCACGCAGGTAATCAAGGCCCTGCACTTCATGATGACCAGCTATGACCTCCGCAACCGGCCGGGACGGTGGCGAGCGGGAGCCGTCTACGTGCGCAACGAAGAAACAGGTCAGATCGTCTATGAGGGCCCCGAAATCGACCAGGTCCCCGCATTCATGCAGGAGCTGGTGGACAACCTGAACGGCCCATGCCACCAGCGCATCATCCAAGCGGCCACAGGACACCTCAACCTGGTCATGATCCACCCCTTCAGGGACGGCAATGGCCGCATGGCGCGCTGTCTGCAAAGCCTCGTGCTCGCCCGGGGCGGAGTCCTCGCCCCTGTGTTCATGAGCATCGAGGAATACCTCGGCCGCAACACACAGAAGTACTACGACGTACTGGCCGAAGTTGGCAAGGGATCCTGGCATCCAGCAAACGACGCCCGGCCCTGGGTTCGGTTCACCCTCACCGCTCACCTCCGCCAGGCCCGCACCATGCTCCTCCGCGTCCGCGAAACCGAGCGGCTGTGGGTGAGCATCGAGGCTTTGCTAGCTGAGCGGGACCTTCCTGATCGCGTGATGCCGCTACTATTCGACGCCGCCCTCGGGCTCAGGGTGCGCAATGCCACCTACCGCGCCAGCCTGGAAGACGCAGGCGAAGACTCCATCACTGAGCAGACCGCGTCGCGCGACCTCCAGCGGGTAGTCGCTTCGGGATTGCTCAGGCCAGTCGGTGAGAAGCGCGGGAGGTTCTACGCCGGCGGCGCAGAGCTGCTCCAGCTCAGACGCGAGATCATCGAGTCGCGGGGCCCGGGAGACGATTCCGACCCATTCCCAAACTGACTGCCCGCGGGTGCCCAGGGCTGACGTGCGCGCTTCCGCTCCCATCGGGCGAGGAGGATGACTATGGCTAAGCGGCACAGTGATCTCCTGGCCGAGATCGAAGGAGATGTTCTCGATGAGTCCAAGCCGCTCGCGTCGGCCCTCCGCAAATGTGCCGCTGCGCTGGATGTCACGCCTGTCCTGCTCGTGCTTCCACTCGGCCGACAGGAGACCGTCGAGGCTCTCCCCGGCAGAGATATCCCAACCTGGGAGGCCGCGATGTGGTGTTGCGGCGGTGGCGAGCTGCGGCAGACCCCTGCGGGGCTGGAAGTCTTCTGGAACGACGATGGAGTGGTGCCGCTGTTCTTGGAGCATCAGCGGCTCGCGTCAGACTTGCACGAGGATCAAGTAGGCCGGGCTGGCGCGGTAACGGACGACGACATCAAGCTCTGGCGCGGCTGGTGCGCCAACTCCGAAACTTGCGTTCGAGGTTTGCGCAAGCGAGGCTTGGCGCCGCCGCCCTTGCCCGCGGAATTGGCCAATGTGGACGAACGGGAGCGGCTGCCGTGACTGCGCGGAGAGACCGCATTGGGCATGCGGTTATCCCATCCGTGATCTGGGCGGTCTAACGCAGCCTGCAC
>Ga0307373_10006760_pt1 | contig 18127 bp, 15 predicted proteins | sample OX2MG_FD_202534 | JGI IMG/M metagenome (GOLD analysis project Ga0307373, IMG submission 202534) | Soil microbial communities from Risofladan, Vaasa, Finland - OX-2 | ecosystem: Environmental > Terrestrial > Soil > Coastal area > Acid sulfate soil | place: Finland: Risofladan, Vaasa | collected...
GATCACGACCGCCGCGGCATGGATCGAGGAGTTGCGCACGATGCCCTCGAGGCCCTGAGCCACATCAATGATCTGCTTTGCAGTCGGGTCTTCATCGCAGGCCTTGCGCAGCGGCTGTCCAGCCTTCAGGCATTCCTCGAAGGAAGGCGAGCGGCCCATGATCGGGTCAGGGATCAGCTTCGCCAAGCGGTCACCGGCCCCGTAGTCGAATCCGAGCACCCGCGCCGCGTCGCGCGTCGCCGCCCGCGGGAACATCTTGCCGAACGTGACGATCTGGGCGACCGACTCACGCCCATACTTCTCCGTCACGTAGCGCATTACCCTCTCACGCCCGCGCACGGAGAAGTCGATGTCTATATCAGGCATCGAGACGCGCTCGGGGTTCAGGAAGCGCTCGAACAGCAGGTCGTACTTGAGCGGATCCACGTCGGTGATCGCCAGGCAGTAGGCGACGATCGAGCCCGCCGCTGAGCCACGGCCCGGACCCACCGCGATCCCGTTCTCCTTGGCGAACTTGACGAAGTCCCAGACGATCAGGAAGTACGCGTTGAAGCCCATCCGGTCGATCACACCGAGCTCCATCTCCATCCGCGCGACGGCCTCGGCCGGCAGCGGGTCGCCGTAGCGCAGGCGCATGCCGTCTTCGACGCGCGCGCGCAGGTACTCACGTTCGTCTGAGCCATCCGGGGTCTGAAAGCTCGGGATCAGCTGCTTGCCGAGCTCCAGCTCGACCGTGCAGCGCTCGGCGATCTCCAGCGTGCTGGCGATTGCCTCTGGCCACTCTGCGAACGCCGCGATCATTTCGCCGCTGTCGCGCAGGTAGAACTCGTTCGTGTCGAATGTCAGCTTCGGCTCGGCGATCGTGCTCTTGGTCTGTACGCACAAGAGCGCCGTGTGGTGATCGTAGTCCTCGCGGCGCAGGTAGTGCACGTCACCCGTGCCGACGAGACTGCCGCCGGTTTCGCCCGCGATCTTGACGATTCCCTCATTGCACTTCTCCTGCGGCGCAAGGCCATTCTTCTGCAGCTCGAAGTAGACGTTGTCTGAGCCGAACACATTCAGCAGTTCGTCCGCGTGAGCGCGGGCGTCGCCCTCGCGGTCCTGCAACAGACGCTGGCAGAAGCGCGAGGCCAGGCAGCCGGTCAGCGCGATCACGCCCTCGGAGTAACGCTCGAGCAGGCCCATGTCGACCGACGGCTTGCCGCGCTGCAGCCCGTCGAGGAAGCCCGCCGAGGAGAGCTTGACGAGGTTGCGGTAGCCAGTGTCGTCGGCGGCCAGCAGCGTCAGGTGGTTGCGCTCGACCTTCCCCGGCCCGCGCGCCGCGTGGTCGTCGACGAGGTAGATCTCACAGCCGATGATCGGCTTGACGCCGTGCTTCTTGCACGCTTGATGGAGCTCCACAGCCCCATTCATCACGCCGTGATCGGTCAGGCCGAGTGCGGGCTGCCCGAATTCCGCCGCGCGTGCTGCCAGTGCGTCGATCTTGCATGCGCCATCGAGCAACGAGTACTCGGAATGTACGTGCAGGTGGGCGCAGGAAGGGGTACTCACTGGGATTGCATGGTAGGCGGCCCGGCGGCGGCGGAGCGGCGCTCGCGGCGCTGTTTGCGTCTTAACCGCAGGCGGGTCAGCAACGACATGCTGTGTTTGTGTGGCGAGCGCTCGGCGACGGGTGACACAGTGGGCCGCTCTAGCTCTGACGGACGCAGCCCGGCCGATGCATCAGTGCGCTCCCCGGACTCGAGCACCGAGGCCTCCGTACTGGAGCGGAGGCGCTCCTCGGCAGTCCTCAAGGCGTCGGCCAGCTCCTCGCGCTGCTCGCCATGAGCACCGGAGGCGGGCTCCCCGGCGCGGGAGGAGCGTGCAGAGGCAGCCCGCAACTGGGCCACAACGCCCTTGAGCTCCCCTACGAGCAGCTCCATCTTGCGATAGCCATCGCGCATCTGTAGAAGCTGGCGCTCGGCCCACGCCCGCGCGGACCGCTCGGAGTCGATCTGGTTGCCAATCTCAAGGGTGCGGTGTTCCAGCTCGGAGAGCCGTACCTGCAGCTCCCGCTCACTGCGCCCTGCCGAACGGACAGCGGCCAGCTCAGCCGCCGCGGCCTGCTCGGCCTCCGCCAGCTCGCGCTGGGCGCTATCCAGCTGTGCGGCCAGCTCACGGGCGTGGTGCTCGCTAGCCCCCAGACGGCGGGTGAGCCGGTCGATCTCAGCGCAACTATCGCGCTCGAGCTGCGAACGACGGTCCTCTGCCTCGACGCGCAGCTGCTGCTCGGCGTACTCGCGCTGCTTTACCCGGCGCAGCTCGTGCTCACGCTCAGCCACTGCCGCCTGCTCGGCGGCCAGCCGCTCAGAGAAGGCGGCCCGCTCCCCGGCGGCCTGCTGCACCTGCTGCTGGAGACTGGCCAGATGAGTCTCGAGCGTCTGTACCGTTGCCTCGGCCGCCTCGGCCCGGCGGGTGAGCGCCTCTGTCGCGTGGGTGGGGTCGGAGTCTATGGCGCGGCGTGCCCTGCGCTCGGCCAGCAGGTCGCGCTCGGTTGGCGGCTGCGGCTCGTCTCCAGGCGTCTCTGATCCCTCGGCCATCACAGTGACTGGTCAGGCTATGGATGAGACCGGACGGGACTTCAGCGCAGCGTGCGCCGTGCGAGCGTCACCGCGCCAGCCCCGGCGGCAAGTACAACAAGCCCGGTGAGGGCCGCCTGGCGGGGGCTGGGCAGGCGGCTCAAATAACGGCGTTGCACATACCACTTACCGCCGTGCCACACCGCATAGCCGAGGAGCTTATAAGCGGACCCGTTCACTCTGAGGAATGCTACTCATGGGCGGGCGGGATTCAAATCGCCTACTCGTTGCGCAGCCGCCAGGCCATCCGCGACTGCAGCGACCACAGCTCAATGAACCCGGGGGAGGCGGTCTGGGAGAAGAGGCCGCCGGACTGCGCGAAGGAGGCGAGGCTGGCGTCGTAGACGGCGTTTGGCGAGCTGCGCGTGACGACGCGTGCGTGGCCCTTATAGAGCTTGATCCCGATCGTGCCCGTGACCTGCTCGCTGGCGTGCTCCATGTAGGCGTCGAGATCGGCTCGCAGCGGCTCCCACCACAGCCCGGCGTAGACGAGATAGGCCCACTGGCGATCGAGCTGAGCCTTGAACTGGTTCTGGTGGATCGTGCACACGAGCTTCTCGAGCTCCGCATGCGCTGGCAAGAGGATCGCCGCGGCGGGCACCTCGTAGATGTCGCGAACCTTTAGGCCGACGATCCGGTCCTCGATGTGGTCGAGGATCCCCACACCGTGGCGAGCGCCGGCCTCAGCCACACGTTCGAGCAACTCCACGAGCGCCAAACGCTCGCCGTTCAAGCCAACTGGCACACCGCGCTCGAACTCGACTCTGACCGTCTCCGGCTCGTCCGGCGCCAGCTCGGGACGCGTCACGAGCTGGAAGACGTCGTCCTCGGGCGCGTGCTCCAGATCCTCGATCCAGCGTCCCTCGGAGGAGCGCCCCCAGAGGTTGTCGTCGATCGAGTACGGCGCCTGGTTCTCGCTTCCCTGGGAGGACTTAATCGGGATGCCGTGCTCCTGCGCGTAGGCGATCTCCTCCTCGCGACCCATCTGCCAGGAGCGCACCGGCGCGATCACCTTCAGCTCGGGGGCGAGCGTGGCGACAGTCGCCTCGATCCGCACCTGGTCATTGCCCTTGCCCGTGCAACCGTGCGCGATCGTGTCGCAACCCGCTTGGCGCGCATAGCTGACCGCGAGCTTGGCGATGAGTGGGCGCCCGAGCGCAGTGAACAGCGGGTAGTTGCCATATAGAGCGTTGGCCTTGATCGCCGGGACGACGTACTCGCGCGCGAACTCATCGCGGGCGTCCACAACGTGACAATCGAGCGCTCCCAGTTGCATCGCCTTGCCGCGGATCACCTCGTAGTCCTCGCCCGGCTGTCCGAGGTTGACCGTCAGGCAGACGACCTCGGCGGAGTACTCGTCCTGAATCCACTTCAGCATCACGCTTGTGTCCAGGCCGCCGGAGTAGAGCAGCAGCACGCGGTGAACCTCAGCGGGGTCGGCCTCGTAGGAGGCGGTTCGCGCTGGGAAGCTCTTGGCGGGATCGGAGCTCATGAGGGCGCAACAGTAGAGAGGACCGCCCGTAGCCGCTCGCAGGCATCCTCCACATCGGCCTCGCCGGCGATCAGAGGGGGCAGCAGCCGCACGGTGGTGGGGCCGGTGGCGTTGACCACGAGCCGCTGCTCGAATAGCGCCCTGCGCACGACCTCTCCCGCCGGGACGTCAACCTCGCAGGCAAGCATCAGCCCGCGCCCGCGTACGGACAGCACGTGCGGAAGGCGTTCCAGACCGGCATGCAGCCGGTGGCCCAGATCACGAACGCGCGCAAGCAGCTCGGGGTCGTCGGTCACCTCGAGCGCCGCGAGCGCGCCTGCGGCAACTACGGGCCCCCCGGCGAAGGTGGAGCCGTGATCACCTGGTGCAAAGACGTCCGCCAGCCGTGGGCCGGTGACGAGCGCTCCGATCGGGAGCCCACCGCCGAGCGCCTTGGCGACGGTGATCGCATCCGGGAGGACTCCCGTCTGCTCATATGCCCAGAGCGTGCCGGTGCGCCCCATGCCGCATTGGATCTCGTCGAACACGAGCGCAGCCCCGTGCTCATCGCAGGCTGCCCTTGCCGCCTGGAGCGTCTCCCCGGAGAGGAGGTTGACTCCGGTCTCCCCTTGGATCGGCTCGAGCACGACGGCCGCGGTGTGCTCGTCGACGGCGCCCGCCAGCGCCTCTGGCTCGGGGGCGACCACGCGAAAGCCGGGCACGAGCGGCGCGAAGGGCGCCTGCTTTGACTCCTGCGGAGTCGCTGACAGGGCACCATACGTGCGCCCGTGGAAGGCTCCGCAGACGACGACGATGTCGCCTGCGCGCCTGGCCTTGCGCACGAGCTTGATCGCGGCCTCGTTGGCCTCCGCGCCGGAGTTGCAAAAGTAGACCTTGCCGCCGAGACTGGAATCGGACAGGCGCTCGGCCAAACGCATCGCTGGCTCTGTGTAGAAGAGGTTGCTCACATGCATGAGCTGCCCGGCCTGCTCGCGCACGGCATCCACCACGCGCGGATGGCAGTGACCGATGTTCGTCACCGAGATGCCGCAGAGGAAGTCGAGGTACTCGTTGCCGTCGTCGTCCCACAGGCGCGCACCCTCACCGCGCACAAACTCGACGGGAAAGCGCGCATAGGATCCGATCACACTGGTGCGCTCGAGCTGCTGCAGCTCCGCGAGGCTCACGGCCCTCCCACAATCTTCGTGCCGACCCCCTCGTCGGTGAACAGCTCCAAGAGCAGCGAATGCGGGATCCGCCCGTCGAGGATGTGCGCGGCGGAAACGCCCTGATGAATCGCGTCCACGCAGGCTTGCAACTTGGGACGCATCCCTCCCTCCAGGCGCGGCAGGGCATCCTGCACTTCTTGCGCGGTCGCCTGGCCGATCAGGCTCTGCGGGTCGGCCGGGTCACGCAGCCAGCCGGGGACGTCTGTGAGAAAGATCATCTTGTACGCCCCCATCGCGCCCGCGACCGCGCCCGCGGCCTCGTCGGCGTTGACGTTGTATGAACGCCCGTCGCGGTCGGCTCCGACCGAGGCGATCACTGGGATGTAGTCGCTTGCGACGTGCTCGATCACGCCGGTGTTGACGCGCTCGATGCTCCCGACGAAGCCGATGTCCTCGCCATCAGGCCCAGCGCGACGGGTGACACGAAACAACGAGCCGTCATCGCCGCACAGGCCGACGGCCGGCTGGCCGTGCCGGTTCAGGCGCAGCACGATCTCCTTGTTGACCTTCCCCATCAGGACCATCTTGGCAACCTCGACCGTGCCCTCATCGGACACACGCAGGCCGCCGACGAACTGCACGGGCAGGCCGAGACGCTCCATGTAGGCGCTGATCTCAGGGCCGCCGCCGTGTACGACGATCGGGTTCAGCCCGACGTACTTGAGCAGCACAACGTCGCGCGCGAACTCCTCGCGCAGCGCCTCGTCCTCCATCGCGGCGCCGCCGTACTTGATGACGACCGTCTTTGAGTGAAACTCCCTGATGTACGGAAGCGCCTCCAGCAGCGTGCCTACATCGCGCATATCAGCCTCACGTTGTGTAATCGGCGTTGATTGTCACGTACTCGTGCGAGAGGTCGGAGAAGAACACCTCGGTCTCGGCGCCCTCGCCAGGCAGGCCGATCTCGTATTCGACTTCCTTCGCCTGCAGGGCCTCGGCCAGCTTGCCCTCGTCATATGCAATCGCTGCGCCCGCCGAGCAGACAGGAATGCCCTCGAGGGCAATGTCAACCGCCAGCGGGGCTGTGCCGAGCAGAGTGCCGCCGACGGCCTGCGGGATCCGCCCCCAGTTGGGATCGCCGCTATGCAATGCCGCCTTCACCAGCGGAGAATTCGCCACTCCCCGCGCCGCCGCCTCAGCGCTCGGGAGATCCCCGCCGCGCACGAGCACCCGCGCGATCCGGGCGGCGCCCTCGCCGTCGGCGACCATTAGGATCGCGAGCTGGCGCAGCAGCGCGTCGAGCGCCTCGCCGAAGCGCAGCTCGTCCTCTGACTCCGGGACGATCTGCACGCCGCTCGAGCCGGAGCACATCAGGATCGCGGTGTCGTTCGTCGAGAGCTGTCCGTCCACCGAGCAGCGATCGAACGAGCGCTTTACGCACACGCCAAACAGCAGCTCGGCGGTCTCCGGTGCGAGCCCAGCGTCGGTCTGGACGAAGCAGAACATCGTCGCGAAGTTCGGAGAGATCATCCCGGCGCCCTTACACTGCGCCGTCAGACGCACCGTTCCCGACGGCAGCGCCACCTCCAGACAGGCACGCTTCTCGAAGGCATCGGTCGTCTGGATCGCCCGCTGGAAGTCGGTGTCGCCCTCGCGGCGGAGCTCTCTGTGAGCCGCGAGGACGCCTTTCAGGACGGCTTGCACTGGCAGGTACTGGCTGATGCCACCGGTCGAGGCGAGCGCGACCGTGGTCTCCTCCACCCCCACAGCCATAGCCGCGGCGCCCTGCGTCTTGGCGGCATCGTCCAATCCTCTTTGGCCGGTCGCGGCGTTCGCACAGCCGGCGTTGGCGAGCACGACGCGCAGCCCCTCCAGCCGGCAGCGCTCCTGGCTGAGGAGCACAGGCGCGGCGGGTGTGCCCGTGGCGGTGAAGCGCGCCGCGCTGACCGGGGTCTCGGCGTCGCACACGAGCAGCCCGAGGTCGGGACGCCCGCTGGGCTTGATCCCGCATGCCACTCCCGCTGCCCGGAAGCCCGTGGGCAATCCGGCGCTGGGACCGAGGTCGCGCACGTGCTCAGGTGGGGGCACCCAGCGCGAGTGAAAGAACGGCTGCGGAGGACCATCAGCTGTTTTATCTCCCCACACGTCTTTGCCCGCGCTCATGTCAGGCCTTCTGTCTCGGGCAGGCCAAACATCACGTTCAGGTTCTGCACCGCTTGCGAGGAGGTGCCCTTCCAGAGGTTGTCGATCGCTGACAGCACCACGATCTTGCCCGTGTGAGGGTCAACGGTGGCGAAAATCCGGCAGAAGTTCGTGTCGCGTACCTCGCGGGTTCCGGGTGGCCCACCCCCGTCGCCGGTTACCTCGACGAACGGCTCCTGCGCGTATGCCTCGGTGTACAGCCCATGCAGCTCCCCGGCCTCGACCGGATGGGTGGGGGTCACGTAGCAGCTGGCGAGCTCACCCTGGTCGAGTGGGACGAGATGTGCTTGGAACTGCACACGCACATTCATCTTTAATCCGGCTAACTGCAATTGCTCCTCGATCTCGGGCCGGTGGCGGTGGCCGGCAACTCTGTAGGGCAGGATGTTCTCACCCGCCATCGAGAGATGCGTGGCCTCGTCGAACGTGCGCCCCGCCCCGGAGATGCCCTGCTTGGCGTCGATGACCACGTCAGCTATCAGACCCGCGCGCGCGAGCGGGGCAAGGGCGAGCACTGACGCCGTGGGGTAGCAGCCGGGGTTGGCCACAATGTTCGCGCCGGCGATCTCCGCGCGATGCAGCTCGGTCAGCCCGTAGACGGCTTCGCTGAGTAGGCCGGGGCGCGGGTGCGTCCCGTACCACTGCTCGTATGTCGCCAGATCCGTCAGCCGGAAGTCAGCGCTCAGATCGACCACGCGCGCGCCGTGCTGGCGCAGCGCGCCGGTCGTCGGCGCGGCGGCGGCATGAGGGTAGGCGACGACGGCAGCGTCCACGTCCTCCAGCCGGTCCAGATCCAGCTCCTCAATCTCAAGCGGCACGCGGTAGCGCGGGTAGAGGTCGTCCAGGCGCCGGCCTGCCTCCGAGCGCCCGGTGACGGCGACCAGCTCGAAGCCGGGGTGCCGCCACAGCAGGTGTGCGGCAAGCGCACCGGCGAAGCCCGTTGCGCCCGCGACGATCACCTGGGGAGAGCCTTTGGCGAAACTCTGCTCAGGCACGCAGCTCACCACCCAGCTCGCCCAGTGCCGCCACGATCCGCTCATGGGCGGGCGATACGTCCTCGTCGGTGAGGGTTCTGTCTGTGCCCCGGAAGGACAGAGCCAGCGCCAGCGAGCGCATGCCCTCGCCCACCTGCGGGCCGGTGTAGACATCGAAGATCTCGACGTTGCCCAGCGTCTCCCCGCCCGCCTCGCGCACCGCCGCGAGCACGCCCGCCGCCGGCACCCCCACGGGCAGCGTCACGGCGAGGTCCTGGCGCAGCACCGGGAAGGCAGCGAATGGCCGGAAGGACGTGACCTCGGGTGAGACCGCGGCGAGCTTGCCCACGTCGATCGCGAAGGCGGCGGTGCGCTGCAGGTCCCAAACGCCTGCCACGAGGGGGTGTACCTCTCCCACGAACCCGAGTGTCTCGCCACCCGCGAGCACAGCGGCGGAGCGGCCCGGGTGAAGGAACGGCCAGGCTTGGGGCTGTACTGACCAGTCGAGGTGAAACTTGTCAAGCAGTGCACCGAGGAGCGCCTTGGCGGCAAAGAAGTCCGCCTCGTGTTGCTCACCGCGCCAGGATTTGGACGCCCACCCACCCAGCGCACCGGTCAGTAGCGCCCCGAGCGCGTGGTGCTCATCCGCGGACGCGTTATCGCGCGAGACGCGGTAGACGGCTCCGGACTCGAAGATCTGAACATCGGGGCCATTGCGAGAGACGTTGTGCCGGGCGGCGTCGAGTAGCGAGCCGAGCAGCGTCGGGCGCATGATCGACTGAGCCTCCGACAGCGGGTTCTCGAGCTTCACGACGCGGCGCATCTCATGATCGCAGGGAACGAGCAGCCGGTCTAACAGCTCAGGGCCGGCGAAGCTCCAGCCGGCGATCTCGTACAGGCCTCGCCCCACCATCGCATCCTCAGCCGCCCGGCGCACCCGCTGGGCATGGGTGAGCAGGCCGGCGGCGCCACGGCGCGCGGGCAGCGTGGCGGGCAGCTTCTCTAGGCCATCGATCCGTGCGACCTCCTCGATCAGGTCCACCTCGCGCGTGACGTCCACGCGCCGCAGCGCTGGCACCGTGACGTCGAGACCATCGTCCGCCGGCTGCGTCTGAAAATCGAGGGCGTTCAAGATCTCCTCCTGGCGCTCTCCGGACACGGGCAAGCCGAGGATCTCCTGCACCCGGGCCTCACGCAGGCGGATGATGAGCGGTGGCGCTCCATCCCAGCCCACGTCTACGGTGCCTGGCACGACCTTCGCTCCAGCGCACTCGATCAGCAGACGGGTGGCCACGGCCTGCGCATAGGAGCACTGCTCGGGTGCAAGGCCCTTCTCAAAGCGCGCGGACGCCTCGCTGCGCAGACCCAGGCTCAACGAGGTGCGGTGGATGTTCGGGCCGTTCCAGGTGGCCGCCTCGAGCAGCACGCGCGTCGTGCCCGGTTGCACCTCCGAGCGGGTGCCGCCCTTCACGCCCGCGATCGACGCCGGCCCGTCAGCGTCCGCGATCACGACCATCTGGGAGTCGAGCGTGCGCGTCTCACCGTCGAGCGTATCCACCTGCTCGCCCTCCGCAGCGCGGCGTACCGTCAGGCGCTGGCCTGAGACATGGTCGAGGTCGAACGCGTGCAGCGGCTGGCCGGTGAGCAGCATCGCGTAGTTGGTGATGTCGACCACATTGTTGATCGGACGCTGCCCTGCCGCCATCAGCCGCTCCTTTAGCCACAACGGTGAGGGGGCGACCGTGACGTGTTCGAACACGCGCGCGGTGAAGCGCGGGCACTCCTCTGGACACTCGACGACGACCTCCGCGGGCAGGGCGTGGCTCCCATCCCCACCGGCGGAGCCGGGGTCATCCGCCCACGGCTCAGGCGCGAGCGGCGCCCCCGTGGCCGCATGCAGCTCGCGTGCCACGCCGAACACGCCGAGACAATCCGGCCGGTTGGGCGTGATCTCGAGCTCCAGCACCTCCACGACGCGCCCATCCTCCGCATCGTGACGGTGGATCTCCTGCACCTTTGTGCCGGTCATCGTCAGCCGCTCCTCGATCCGCTTCACGTCGAGGCCGGGGGCGCAGTATTCGTGCAGCCAGTCCAAGGGCACCCTCATCCGAACTGCTCCAGGAAGCGCAGGTCGTTTTCGTACATCAGCCGCAGGTCAGGGAGGCCGTGCTTGAGCATCGCCATACGCTCCACACCGAGCCCCCAGGCGAAGCCCTGGACCTTCTCCGAATCGTAGCCCGGCGCGTTCGCCTCGGTGCTCGGGACGTATGCGTAGACGTTGGGGTCGACCTCGCCGGCGCCGAGGATCTCGAGCCAGCCCTCGCCCTTGCACAGGTAGCAGCGCGAGCCGTCCGGCATGTAGCCCTTTCCGGCGCAGTGGAAGCAGGACACGTCCACCTCCACGGAGGGCTCAGTGAAGGGGAAGAAGTGCGGCCGCAGGCGCACCTCCCGCTCGCCGCCGAAGAACACGCGCGCGAAGTGCAGCAGTGTGCCCTTCAGGTCGGCCAGCGTGATGTCCTCGTCGACCGCGAGACCCTCGATCTGGTGGAACTGGGGCGTGTGCGTGGCGTCGAGGTCGCGCCGGTAGACGCGCCCGGGGATGACGATGTAGAGCGGCGGCGGGTGCGCTTCCATGGCGCGCACCTGCATCGGCGAGGTGTGGGTGCGCAGCACGAGGTCGCCGGAGACGTAGAAGGTGTCCGTACGCGCCCGCGCGGGGTGCGTCGGAGAGTGGTTGAGCGCGTCGAAGTTGTAGTGCACGGTCTCCACCTCGGGCCCTTCCATCACGGTGAAGCCCAGCCCGAGGAAGATGTCTTCCAGCTCGCGCGTCGTCGCGGTGATCACATGCAGGCGGCCGGCCGGTTGCGGCGGTGCGCCCGGTAGGGTCACGTCGACCGCGTCAGACTGCAGCCCGCTCTGTAGCTCTGCCGCCCCGAGCTGTGAGGAGCGAGCCTGGATGAGCGCCTCGAGCGCCTGGCGAGCATCGTTGGCGGCCTTGCCCACCACTCCGCGCTCAGCCGCCTCCAGTTGCGCCACGCCGCGCAGCAGTTGGGGCAGCTCGGCCTTGCGCCCGAGGTAGCGCACCCGCAACTCCTCGAGCGCGTCGCTGGAGCCGGCGGCCGCGATTGCCTGCTCGGCCTCTTTGCGCAGCTCTTCGATCCGCTCGATCATGACGCCCGGACCCTAGTCGAGCCGCTGGTCATCTCGTACAACGCGACGGTCGCGGCCATCGCCGCGTTCAGCGACTCCGCTTCGATCGGGATGTGTGCCACCCGCTCGCACTTCGCCACCACCTCGTCCGGCAACCCCTCGCGCTCGGCGCCGATCAGCAGCGTCACCGGTCCCGCGGACCGCCGCAGCGGCTGAGCGGGTGGGCTCGGGTCGGCGACGAGCGCCACCCGCTCGCCCGGCAGCTCACCGATCGACTCCGCGCGCGCGACCGGAACACTGAAGATTGCCCCCATGCTCGCACGCACGGCCTTCGGCGAATACGGGTCGGCACAGCCCCCACCCAGCGTCACGCACGACGCGCCGAACGCCAGCGCGCCTCGCAGCACCGTTCCCACATTGCCCGGGTCGCTCACCCCATGCAGATAAACGCACAGGGGTCCCGTTGGCGCCACGGCCCAGCGCTGCTCGTACACACCGATCACGCGTGCTCCCGACCCGAGCGTCGACACCCCCGCGAGCGCTGATTCCTCGACATCGATGAACCCCTCGCCGCCGAGCTCTGAGCCCGCTAGGCGATAGCCCGCGGCGACCTCCCAGCCAGCGCGCCCGGCGGCCGCGATCAGATCCTCGCCCTCGGCCACGAACCTGCCGGCGAGCGCCCGCCCGCGCCTGGTCTGCAGGCGGCGCAGCTCCTTCAATCGGGGGTTATGTGGGGAGATGATGGTCATCGAGTGCAGGTCCAGGCGGTGTGCGGATTATTTTTGATGCTGATTGCAATTCGCCGGGTTGAAAAACAACAAAAAAAGACGCCGTCCCTTTTCAGGAGCGACGCCCGGGAGGCCTTTCTGTCGGTTGCCGTTTTCAGGCAGCCGACGCCTCGCGGGCGGTCTCGGCAAAACGTCGGAAGGTGTCGGCGTCGCGCACGGCGATGTCCGCCAGCACCTTGCGATCCAGCTCCACCCCGGCCAGCGAGAGCCCGTGCATGAACTGGCTGTAGCTCATCCCGTTCAGCCTCGCGGCCGCGTTGATGCGCGTGATCCACAGCCTGCGAAAGTCGCGCTTGCGGTTGCGCCTGTCGCGGTAGGCGTAGGCGTCCGCCTTCATCAGCGCCTCCTTGGCGCGCTTGTAGTTCGAGTGCGCCTCGCCGCGGAAGCCCTTCGTCAGCTCGAGCGTCGCACGCCGCTTCTTCTTGGCATGGACCGACCGCTTGACCCGGGTCATTTGCCCACCCCCAGCATCCGCTTGATCCGGGGCACGTCGTGGTCATTGATCATCTTCGGAGCACCCAGCGCGCGCTTCTTTTTCGGCGACTTCTTCTCGAGGATGTGGCTCGTGAAGGGGTGCCGGCCGCGCACCTTGCCGGTGGCGGTGACTTTAAAGCGCTTCTTCGCGCCGGAGTGGGTCTTCATCTTGGGCATGGGAATCAGAGATCGAGGGTCCTGGCTCGCCGGCCTTTGGCCGGCAGCGCCACCCTCGAGCCGCTGATTATGACACGGCGCTGCCGGCGGTGTTCGTGCCGGCTCAGGTTTTGGCCTTGGCCTTTGCCTTTGCCTTTGCCGCCGGCGCATCCGCAGCATCCGCGGCCACGGGCTCTTCCTTCACTGCGCCGGCGCCGTTCTCAGCCGGAGGCTCGCTCACCGCTTCCTGCGCACCGTTCTCTGCCTGAGCGGCAGGCACCGCGGCCGCAGCCCCGTCATCGCCATGCGTGTCCCCGTCGGCGCGGCCCGACAGCACCGCTTTGGAAGGGGCCATCATCATCGTCATGTTGCGCCCTTCCTGCATCGGGCGCTGCTCGACCACTCCCAGCTCCGCGAGCTCCTCCGCCAGCCGGTCGAGGATTGCGGTGCCGCGCTCGGGGTGGGTGACCTCGCGCCCGCGGAACATGATCGTCACCTTCACCTTGTCCTTGTGGCGCAGAAACCGCTCGACGTGGTGCTTCTTCGTATCGTAGTCGTGCTGGGCGATCTTCGGGCGAAACTTGATCTCGCGGACTGTGATCTGCTGCTGGTGCTTTTTGGCCTGCTTGACCTTCTGTGCCTGCTCGTACTTGTACTTCGAGTAGTCGAGCACACGGCAGACCGGAGGGCGCGCCTCGGGGGCAACCTCGACCAGGTCCAGGTCGCGCTCTTGTGCAAAGGCAAGCGCCTGCGCAATCGTCATCACCCCGGCCTGATTGCCCTCGTCATCGATCACCCGGACCTCGGGCACGCGAATACGCTCGTTGATCCTCGTCGTGTCCCGCTCGGGCGGGCGCCGGTCGAAGCGGCGGGGAACCGGCACTAGCTGTGGTAGTGGCGCGTCAAGCTTGCTCTACGCGCGGGCTTTGTAGTGGACCGGGGGGCTTCAACGAAGCCGAGTATAGCCGCTGGGAGAGCTCTGCTAGCGGAACGCTGCCGGTATCTCCCCTGCGATGCTCGCGCACGGCTACCGTCCCATCCTGGGCCTCGCGCTCGCCCACGACGAGCATATAGGGGATCTTGCGCAGCTCAGCCTCGCGGATCTTGCGCCCGACCGACTCGCCCCGGCCGTCGAGCTCCACGCGCAGGCCAGCTTCGCGCAGCGCGTCTGTGACCGAGATGCCGTAGTCATTGAAGGGATCGGAGACCGGGAGCACGATCGCCTGCACCGGCGTGAGCCACAGCGGGAACTCGCCAGCGTAATGCTCGATGAGGATGCCGATGAACCGCTCGAAGGAACCCAGCAGCGCGCGGTGGATCATCACCGGGCGGTGCTCGGCGTTGTCGGCGCCGGTGTAGGCCACCTCGAAGCGCTCAGGCATCGAGTAGTCCAGCTGCACGGTGCCAAGCTGCCAGGAACGCCCGATCGAATCGGTCATGTGCAGGTCGATCTTCGGGCCGTAGAAGGCGCCATCGCCGGGGTTCAGCTCATACTCCAGGCCCTCGGCCTGCAGCGCGCCCGCCAGCGCCGCCTCGGCACGGTCCCACATCTCCTCAGTGCCGATTCGCTTCTCGGGCCGTGTCGAGAGCTCCAGGCGAGGCTCGAAGCCGAATAGCCGGTACAGGTAGAAGCCGAATCGCAGGCACTGCACCACCTCCTCCTGCACCTGCTCGCCGGTGCAGAAGATATGGGCATCGTCCTGGGTGATCGGGCGCACACGCATTAGCCCATGCAGCACTCCGGTCAGCTCGTGGCGGTGGACGAGCCCCTGCTCGGAGTAGCGGATGGGCAGGTCGCGATAGGAGTGTCGCGCGTCCTTGTAGATCTGGATATGGGCTGGGCAGTTCATCGGCTTCAGCCCCATCTGGCGCTCATCGGCGTCGACGAAGTACATGTGCTCGCGATAGGTGTCCCAGTGGCCGGACTGCTTGAACAACTCGGCGTCCCACAGGACCGGCGTCTTGACCTCGCGGTAGCCGCGCGCCAGATTCTCCGCCCGCCACAGATCAGTGAGCGCGTTCCAGATCGCCATCCCGGCTGGCTTCCAGAGCGGGCTGCCGGGCGACAGTTCCGAGAACATGAACAGCCCGAGCTCGCGACCCAGCTTGCGGTGATCGCGCGCCTTCGCCTGCTCGATCCGCTCCAGGTGCTCCTCCAGATCTGCCTTGGAGAAGAATGCAGTGCCGTAGATACGCGTGAGCATCGTCCGCGTCGAATCACCGCGCCAGTAGGCGCCCGCGACCGACTGCAGCTTGAACGCGCCGGCCGTCTTCGTGCTCGGCGCGTGCGGGCCGCGGCACAGGTCGGTGAACGGCCCGTTCGTATACAGCGACACCGTCTCGAGCTCGCTCCCCTCCTCGCGCGCGTTCTTCACGAGGTCGTCGATTAGCTCGACCTTGTAATCCTGACTTTCACCCATGAACCGCTCACGGGCCTGAGCCGGAGTGATCTCCTGGCGCTCGAACGCCTCCGCGGCCTTTACATGCGCGCGCATCTTCTCTTCGATCTTCGCGAACTCCGCCTCGGAGATCGTTACCCCGTCCGGGAACTCGAAGTCGTAATAGAACCCCTGCTCGATCGGCGGGCCGATCGAGATCTTCACGCCGGGCCATAGCTCCATCACCGCCGCCGCCAGCACGTGCGCAGCGTCGTGGCGGATCAGTGCAAGCGCCTGCGGGCCGCTCTTCTTCGTCAAGATCGACACATGCGCCCCGTCGGGCAGCGTCCGCGAAAGGTCGCGAACCTCGGGGGAGTGGGTCCCGCTGTTTGGATCGCTCACCTCGACGGCCAGCGCCGCCTTAGCCAGCCCTGGGCCTATAGCGGCGGCAGCGTCGGCGCCCGTTGCGCCGCCGGGCAGCTGAAGTGGCTTTCCGTCGGGGAGCGTGACCGTGACCGTCATCTCAGCGCTGGAGGCTACCCGCCAGCCGCGAGAGAGCCGGTGCGGCTCTCCCGTATGCGGGCCACAAGGGCTTGTAGAACGCGGATTTGGAGATCCCGCTTGCAGACAGTCGTCTGCATCTGCAATGATCGGGGGATGCAAGGCAGCGAGCAGGTCCCGATCACCATCACGCTATCTCCCGCCCAGGTCAACCACGTGGTGCACGCTGCTTCCAGTAGCCGTGTCCCGGGCATCTCCACGCTGATCGGCAGCTATCTGCCGAGTGACTCGGACGACCCACGATTGTCCCGTTCACTGCTGCGGGGGCTCTCGCTGCTTGGGTGCTTTGCCTCCGGCGAGACTGCACGCGGAATCGTGGAGCTCGCCCACGACGCCGGCATGAGCCCCTCGACAGCCCACCGCTACGCCTCCACGCTCGTTGAGCTCGGCCTGCTCGAGCGCGACCCCAAGAGCCGCAAGTACCGGCTGCCAAAGGCCTGAACTCAACAGGGCTTAGTTCGCATGAGCCCGCAGGCCCCGCAGGGGTGGACAAGCCCACGGGGCTCTGCGATGCTGGCGGCCATGTCTGGGCGGTTGATCGCCGGATCGAGACTTCGTGGCGCCCTGGCGCTCGCCGGTACGCTGGCGCTCACTGGCGCCCTTGGGACGGCTCCGGCGGCAAGCGCCGCTGAAACGGTGGTGGGCTTCGACACGCTCTCCGGCGGCGAACCCGTCACTACCCAGTACAAAGCGCAGGGCCTCGAACTGGGCACGGCGCTCACATTCGGTCAGCCCTCGCCCGGCCCTGGAGACTGCGGTCCGCCGGCGGTGGGGTTCGATCCGACCCAGGAACCCCCCTCCAAACCCAACTACGCCGTGCTGAAAAAATGCGTCGGCACGCTCTCGAGCGGGACCTACGGCGCGCTGCTGAACCATCCGCGTGGGCCGCTGTCGGTCGCGGTGCGCTCCCTCACAGAACCGTCACCCACGGTGAAGGTGACCCTGTACGGCGAAGGCAAAGAAGTCGAACATACCGAAGCCGCGGTGAACAACAGCTCATGGAGAACGATCGTCCTCCCCAACCCGAACAAAGCCCAGATCAGCTACTTCGCGATCGACGCCACGACGCCGAACCAAGGCGACATCGCGATCGACAACCTCAGCTTTGAAAAGATCGAAGAAGAAGGCAAAAAAGAAAAAGAAGCCCCCAAAGAAGAACCGAACAAAGGCGGCGGCACCCCGCCGGCGCCCCCGCTCACGGCGGTCGGAACAGTCCTAACCCCGGCTCCCCATGGCGGCGCGCCGGTGACCCTCAGCGGCGCCGGCTCGAGTCCGGGTAGCGGGCACATCATCTCCTATGAATGGGACTTCAACAGCGACGGCAAGATCGACACGAGCACCGGCACAAACCCGATCGCACACGTAATCCTGCCCAGCGGCGCGCACACGATCGGCCTCACCGTCACGAACTCGGGCGGAGAAAAATCGAGCTCCAAATTCGCGCTCGTCCTGCAGGGCGTCTCGATCCCACCCGCCGACGGCGGCCAAGGCCCTTGCCTGACTAGCCTCGAAGTCGCGAACGCCGAGCTGCTCGCCGAATGCATCCAGACCAAGGGCTCTGGAGAATGGGTGATCGAGTCCAAGGAACTCGAGCTCAACGGCATGGTGCTAATCCCCAAGGGAGGCGGTTATGGGGTCTACCACGTGAGCACCCATCGCCAGTTTGGGATCGGCACCGAATACAAGCTCTCCGGCAACCCGGTCAACGTCGAGCTGCTGAACACGCCCGTGGGCGACATGACGCTCGGGGGCTATGACCTGGAAGCCGAACCGGTGACGCTCGGGACGGCCTTCGAAAAACGCCAGGTGCTCAAAATCACGGCGCCGCTCCGTGCTCACGCCGCCGACGAAGAACGGGTGAAAAACCTCAAAGGCAACCCGCTGATGAGCTTCGGCGTCGGCAAACCTTGCACGGGCGGTGAAAAAAAGGTCGGCTGCTGCCCGCCGAACGGGCCCAACAAAGCCTGCGCCACGCTGCCCGGGAACTTCCCCCTCACCGGGATGGTCGCCGTCTACCTGACGAGCAAAGGCCAGGCGCTCTTCGATGTCCAGGTGGGCCTCAACCTGACGGCCGTGAACTTCGAAGCGACGGGTGAACTGGAGCTGCTCTCTAGTCAAGAAACGGGGATCGAACTATCGACCCTGCGCTTCAGCATCCCCGAAGCGAGCCTGAAACCGATCTTTAA
>Ga0307373_10006761_pt1 | contig 18126 bp, 16 predicted proteins | sample OX2MG_FD_202534 | JGI IMG/M metagenome (GOLD analysis project Ga0307373, IMG submission 202534) | Soil microbial communities from Risofladan, Vaasa, Finland - OX-2 | ecosystem: Environmental > Terrestrial > Soil > Coastal area > Acid sulfate soil | place: Finland: Risofladan, Vaasa | collected...
TTGGTGGCGCTGGATCAGGCCGATCCGCGGCATGAGATAGAGGTGCCGATGCGGGACGGCCGCATGCTCGCCGCGGATCTTTACCTGCCCTTCCCTGATCCGGGCCGGCCCGTTCCGGCCGTGGTGTTCGGAACTCCCTACGACAAGCGGGGCGTGGGTGCGGTCGCGGAAGGGCGTTTCTACCAAGCCCGCGACTACGCGTACATCTCCTACGACACCAGAGGACGGGGCAAGTCAGAAGGGGAGTGGCGGGCGCACGTGAACGATGGGCGCGACGGACACGATGTGGTGGAGTGGGTGGCGGCGCAGCCGTGGTGCAGCGGCCGGGTGGGCACGACCGGACTCAGCTATGGCGGTTGGAATCAGTGGGCGACGGCCCGGGAGCAGCCACCGCACCTAGTCTGCATGGCATCCTTCGCCGCGGCGGGGCGATGGATGGAGGAGATTCCCTACACCTTCGGCGTATTTCAGCTGTATTTTGCCTATTGGGTGTACGGCACCCGCCGACGTATCCAGAACAGCCGGTCAGCCCTGGATTGGGAGGCCCTGTTGATGCAGCTCCCGGTGGCCGAGATGATGGACTCGTTGGGAGCTGCCCCGGGGACGTGGCCGGACATGCGTGACCACGACACCCTCGATGCATTCTGGCAGGGCCTGCGACTCGATGACGACTATGCCAAGCTGGAGCTTCCCTGCCTGCATGTTGCCGGTTGGCACGATCGAGAGGATCTTCTGGGGGCCTTTCACCACTACGAGTCGATGATGGCAAAGTCACCCCGGGCCAAGGATCAGTGGCTTATCGTGGGGCCCTGGCCTCACGTTGGTACCCGGTACCCTCAGGCGAACTATGGGGGGGTCGCCTACGGTGCTCACGCCGCTCTGAACATGGATCAGCTGCAACTGCGCTTCTTTGACCACTGGTTGAAGGGAGCAGACAGCGGGTGGGCGAGTGAGCCGCGCGTGCAATTATTTGAGACTGGCACCAACCGTTGGCAGGCGCCCGCCGCGTGGTCGCAGGAAGTGAAGCGAACCCCGATGTACCTCAGGTTTGAAGGGGGGGCGACTACTCTCCAGAGTGAGCCTCCCGGCGAGACGGATGCCCCTCGCTCGTACCGTTACGATCCCAACGACCCGGTGCGGGTACCTGGGGGGCTGAGCTATGAGGAGTTCTACGAACCCGCGCTGGACGAGAGCTACCTCGCCGATCGCGCTGATGTTATCTGTTACGCGTCACCTCCCCTGGAGGCGCCTCTGGTCGTGAGCGGTTGGCCGCGGCTGGAGCTCTTCGCCGCCAGCGACTGTGAGGACACCGACTGGCACGTGAAGCTTGAGGATCAGGGTCCAGACGGCAAGCTCATGCGGGTGGCCGCTGGATGCCTTCGAGCGGTATGCCGCGAGTCCCTTTCGAACCACATCCCATTGGTTCCAGGCGAGGTCACTAGGTTTGAGGTGGAGCTGAACCCGGTGAGGCATGTGTTCCTTCCCGGGCACCGGCTGGTCTTGGTGGTCACCAGCAGCGACTTCCCGTGGTTCGCCCGGAACTGCAACCGAGTCGGTCGTGCCGTCGATCAACGCGACCCACTTATCGCTACGAATTCCGTCTACCACGGGCCCGGTCATGCGTCCTGCCTTTGGCTCCCGGTGCTCGCTGCGCCGGGCGGTGAGTGAGAGCAGCGCCTGTGACTTCCGCGCGACGGGCATCCCGGGTATCGCCCGGGGTGCCCGGTCGCCGACGAAGGCGATCTTCGGTCCTAGACGCCCCGCCGGATCAGGAGGCCGGCACCAGGCCTTCGCTGAGGGTTGGGGCCCTTCGTGGTCCCGCGCAAGCCGGCCCGGAAGGCCCCGCGCAGCGGACCACTCCAGCGACCCGCCAGTGGCATTCACCACACCCTCTGACCGGCCATGGCTCCATGACGCCAGGTCGCTGCCGGGGCATCGAAACGTGAGCAATCTGGACGGGACTAACGCAGGTTTAACGAGCCCAGCTCCCGAGGAGTTCGCATTCAGCCCCGTTGTTTGCTAGCTCTTTGCTTCACGGCGACCGTGCCGTGCCAGCAGGTCGGAGAGCGGTGCCCGCGGCAGTGCGGGACTTCGGTGGCCGCGCCAGCCGACCATTTCGTCGTTGACCACAAGGCTGTTCAGCACAGCCTCTTCCGTGGCTTGCACCACTGCCTCACACATGAGGTCAAGCTGCTCCCAGGGCAGAAAGCTCAGGGAGCTTAGGTCGCCGCGCCCCAGCGGGGCCGCTGCGCTCTCGGCGCGGCCGAAGGCGTGGGCATTTCCAGTAGAGAGAGCGAGGAACAGGTCGCCCGAAAAATGCGAGCCGGTGGTGCCGGTACGTCCCAGCCCGAGCGTGATCCGTCGGGCGAGCGCGGTGCACTGGTGGGGGAGCAATGGCGCGTCAGTCGCCGCGACGGCGATGGCTGAGCCACCGCCGGCCGGGAGTTGGAAGTACGCCTCCATGGGGTTGTCGGCTCCCAGCTCTAGCCCCACCGGGACGCCTGCCACCACCAGTTCGCGCCGCCTTCCGAAGTTGGCTTGGATAAAGACTCCCACCGTGTAGTCGCCGTGGCGGTACTTCACGACCCGCGACGCGGTGCCCGACCCCCCTTTGAATTGATAGCAGTTCATGCCCGTACCGCCACCCACGGAGCCCTCTTCGAGCGGTCCGCTTCGCGCTGCCTCTAGCGCATCGATGACGTCCTTCTCATCAACGTGATGCCCATTCGCGTCGTTGAGGTACCCGTCCCAGGTCTCGGCGGCGATCGGTAACAGCCAGCGAGAAGCCAGGTCGGGGTGGTGCTTGATCGTCCACGCTACGATGCCGGCATGCGCCACCCCGACCGAGTGGGTGTTGGTCAGGGCGATCGGGCCGGAGAAGGTTCCTGACTCTGCGATCCACGATATGCCAGTCATTTCGCCATTTCCGTTTTGGGAATGGAATCCCGCGACGACGGGGTCCGCGGCACCCGTGCGGCCGCGAGGATGGATAGCTGTCACGCCGGTGCGAACGTCAGTCCCGGACACCAAGGTGGTGTAACCAACCTCAAGCCCGGGGACGTCTGTAATGGCATTCAAGGGACCGGTGATTCCCTGCAGGGGAATGTCGATGGCCCGGGCCCGGGGCTGACCGGCTGGGGTGGTGCGCCGATGGTCGGTCAATTTAGATCTCCATTTCAAAGGCGGGAGTGAGCAGCAGGTTTCGGGATATGTCCACCGGCGCTCGGCTTCCCGCCGTGCCATCCGAGCGCCCGCCGACTACTTTCGGGCCGCAGTAAATCTACTCAAATTTTGGCCACCCAACAAGGGTGTTGGCGCTGGTCAGATCGGGTCCTTGTGGTGAGCTATAGGTCGTCCAGTGCGCTTCCGGACGTCGCCGGAGACTGGTTGGCCGCTCGCACTCCAACGCCAGATCTCCGCTCGAATCGTGTCCGCAAACGGTCGTCCAGAAGACGAACAGCGGCAGCAGCGGGGACCGAGCAAGGTAAGCGCTTGTCCTCAATCTCCCAAGCATGGTCCATTACATGGCAGGCGATGCGCCGAGCCCCATACCGTGGGGGCCAGCCCTTGGCGCCGGCCCCAAGACCCGGAGATGGAGCTGAGACAAGCGGGAGGAATGCCGCGTGCGCGCCAGCCAAGTCCCTGCCGAGGGTGAAGTGGCCCTACCAAAGTAGACAGGTGGCTAAGCTGGACTCATCGATGAGAACCGAAGAGGACAGCCATGGCACCAACGACGAGACGGAAGTTCACCGCGGAGTTCAAGGCGCAGGTGGCGGTGGCCGCGTTGAAGGGCGACAAGACCGTCGCCGAGCTCGCCCAGACGTATGGCATCCATCCCACCATGGTCACCCAGTGGAAGGGGCGGCTGGAGAAAGGGGCGGCCCACGTGTTCGAGAGCAAGGAGAGGCTGGGCGAGGCACCAGTGGATCTGGATGCGCTGTATCGCAAGATCGGCCAGATCGAGATGGAGCGCGATTTTTTAGCGTCGCGGCCCGGGATCATTGCCGCCCTGCAGAGAGGCAGGCGATGATCCAGCGAGACTCCTCCCCGGTCTCCGTGGCCCGGCAATGCGTCCTCTTGGGGGTCAACCGCTCCAGTCTCTACGTCACGCCATCCGCCAACCCGGACCCACGGCTGCCCCTCACGCAGGTCATCGACCGGATCTATCTGGAGCACCCCTTCATGGGGTCACGGCAGATGACCCGAGCGCTGCGCGCGGAGGGGTTCCGCGTCCACCGGAGCCGGGTGCAGCGTCTCATGAAATTGATGGACATCCGATCCATGGCTCCCGGCCCGCACACGAGCCGCAAACACCCGTCGCATCCCATCTACCCGTACCTGCTGCGGGACCGTGCCGTCACCCAACCCAACGAGGTGTGGGCAACCGACATCACCTATATCCCATTCCGGAAGGGGTTCTTCTACCTCATCGCCATCCAGGACTGGTACTCCCGCAAGATCCTCTCCTGGCGACTGTCCCCCACGCTCGACCTGGCCTTCTGCCTGGATGCGCTGCGCGAAGCCTTGGCGGTCTACGGGACTCCCGAGATCTTCAACACCGACCAGGGGTCACACTTCACCGCCGCGGACTGGGTGGACCTGTTGACGGCACACGGCGTCACGATCTCCATGGATGGCAAGGGCCGGGCCATCGACAACGTGTTCATTGAGCGGTTCTGGCGATCCCTCAAGTACGAGTACGTCTTCCTGCATCCGCTGGAAGACGGGGCCGAGCTGAAGGCTGGTCTTCACACCTACATCACCTGGTACAACCAGCGTCGGCCCCACTCGTCTCTGGAGGATCGCACGCCCGATGACGTCTATGCCGGAGAAACCACGTCGCACTGTGCGGCCTGACCCGCCACCCGGGGATGTCCACGTTGTTCAGACTTATCCACCCCCTGCCCCCGGACCCCCATCCCCGCTACGATTACTACGATCTATCCACTGAGCTTCGTCCAGCACCCTACCTGTCTAGCGCGGTAGGGCCACTTCAGGGCGACCCCAAGCTTCTGAGCGTAAGCGAGCTCCGCTCTGTCTCTTGGCAGAGACCCCAGCCACCGCCGGTTCGAAGCTGGCCGAGTAGTCTGTCCGATCCTTGCTCGACCGAAGATGGAGATGACTGCTCATGGACGGCCACGATGTTGGCCTGCCGAGATGGCCCCGGGTACCCGGGGCCATCTCGGCTCTGCGCAATGCTGCGCCGGCTTGTCCGAACTCCCCGCGGCCACCGGAGTTGGTCGGCTAACTCTCCCGCGCGGACATCCTTGAGGATAAAGGCCACTGCATGGATGGCCGAACCGGGTTCGAGCGTCGCCGCTCAGGGGTCCTCAAAGCGGCGGTCTGGCCCGCGAGGGCGGCCCGGCGGCGCGCTCAGACCGCCACTCTGACCGTCTCCCGGCTCGCACTGGCTTCAGCGGTTCGCCGCCGAAGGTATTCAGTCAGCAGCAATACAAGCACCAGCGCCACCAGCAAGAGGTTGCGAAGTGCCAGAACCAATACGCCGTGCAACGAGAGGTGCAAGATCGAAGTCCACAAGTAGGGAAACTCGAGCTGCGTCAGAAGCGCTAAGCCTAAACTGCTCCACAGCAAATAGGGGCCGAGCATTCCGCCGAGTTCAGCGGCGGCCAGGCACAGGCAGGGAAGGAGGGCATCAAAGTATTGCGGAGAGAGGACTGGAGTGGCGATCATCGCCACTCCGAGGGTTGCGGAGAGCGCCACGCCTGGGGAGAGCACCCCTTTCAGGCATAACCAGGCAACCAACACCAAGACCAGCACACCCAACCCCGCGAACACGGTGGCAAGGAACGCCAGATGGAGGCCAGCGCCGCTGATCTGCATCGAGCCGAGGACCCCCCTGGACACGACCACCCCATTCACGTGAACGAGGAGCATTCCCAGGGTCGCCGGAAGGCTCTCAATCTCCATCCCGCGAGCCAAGTTGTTCAATTGCGAGCGGAGCAGTCCTCCCGCTGACCAGATCTCCACGGCGACCAAGATGGCGCCCGTTGGCAGCAGACCAAGAACAACCGGCCGCAGCGCGTCCCACCACCGTCGGGGCCACGGCTTGGCAAGTTGGGTGGCCATTCTTATCTGGGTGGCCGCCAGGGGCAATAACTCCACCCACGCGTAGTCCTTAATCAGCCCGGCCGCGAAAACAAGCAAGAAGCTACCGGTCAGGTTTCCTTGACGCCATGCGATTGCGGCGGCCACCAAGAGTAGGCCGATGGCAGGGTCGGTGCGATAGAGAGTCAGCGGTCCGACCGCTCCCAACAAAGCGAGGAGCGACCAGCCGAGGGCCTGTTGACCAGGCGCTTCCCGGCGCCGGTAGGCTTCCACCGCGGGAACAGCGACCAGGATGATCACCAGCATTTCGATAGCGAAGGCCAATACGTAGTGAGCTGTGCCGGCGACGAGGGGCGGGAGCAGGAAAGGCAGCATGCCCGGTGGATAGATGAAGGGAACGGCTCCCTGGACCCCGGGGGTATAGGGAGCGTGGCCCGCCACCAAACTGGTGGCGACTGTAGCCAAGCTGGACAGACCCCCTGCAGCCAGACCCACTCGTGCGGTGTGAGGAATGCCGCCGATTCCGAACGCCAACGCCGGAGCGGCCGCGATGACAAAGAGCATGCCTGCGAGCCATGGAGGGATCGCGCTGGGGAGCCGCGGAAGCCTGGCCCAAGTGGGACCAGGACGTCCCGGCACGCGACCAGTAGGGGCGGCGTTTGTTGGACGCTCAGTCACCTGAGCTTCGGCTCATCAAAGTGCAGGCCTCTAGTCGCGAGTAGGGCTGAGTCCTCCGCCCGCGAGAAGTATCTAACCACAGCGGAACCTCCGCTTCTATGAGGGGCTTCCGGTCGAGGAGCAACGGGTCGATTCGAGTCTGGACGTAGGACCTGGTTGCGCAAGCACGGCGACCGCGGTCTCTGCGACTGTCAGGCCCAGGACGACGAGTCGACACTAGCGCTCAAAGTCACCGAGACCCGGTCGCCGAGGGTCTGCTCGCGGGGGCCCCGGCTCTGGCTGCTGGTCCGGTCGTGCTCTTCGTGGTAAGGAGCGTCGTGTTGTGATCCTGGCGCTGGGCGCCAGGCCAGGTGGCGTGCATCCCTCGGAATGGTACGTATCAGGCGGGAAGTTCGGCGGGAGTCGCTCCGGCCACGCCGGCTTGAGGGTCAAATGCGCCGCGGACCTCTCCTGCGGACCGCCACCGGGTTCGCGCGGGGGCGGCAGCCGGGGTGGCCGGATCCCGACTCCGAGGGAGAGGGCCAGGTCCTCGTCCACAGGGTCAGCACCTCAGGGCTCGGCCCGGTGAACGCGCGGGCGCTCTGGCCAAAGTGCGCAGGGCCGTCCCGCCTGGCCAGCTCAGCACAGGCCCCACCGATAACCGCAGTGCCCCGATGGCTGCCTTGAGCAGTGGTGCCTTGTGAAGGCGTCGCATCGGGCAGCCACAACTACCTTGGTCCAAGGCACGATCGAGACTGTGGTGCCTGTGTGACCACCCATCAAGGGACGTCCCAGATTGCCGGCGCGCTGCCGAATCCCGCACCCCACTCGACGTGTGCAACGGTCACACCATTGGGCACCTGGGACGTGACGCAACCCCCGTTCGTCTGCCCAACAGCCACAGCGTATAGGCCATAGTTGAAGTTGGTGCAGCCAGCGACGCTATTGAAGTCGGCGGTGTAGGTCTGGGTATCACTGCCGACCACTGTTGCGTTGCTATCCACATCGCCCGATGAGTTGCCGGACACACCGACTATGGTGAATTGGACGGCCACGAACCGATACCCATTGGTTGGGGTCTCGCAGGCCGTCCCCTGGGCCGGATCAATCACGCCGGTCATGGTCACAGTTATCTTGTTTCCCTGCGAGTCGGTATCGGTGAACGTGGTGCCGACCGGCCCCTCCAGTGAGTTGGGAGTGGCTGTCGGAACGGACGTGGCCGGAGTGGTGTTCTTCACGGTCGGGGGGCCTGAGTCACGGCGCCGCACCCCGCGACCGATGCCGCCCCTACGGCGGCTGCCCAAGCCAGCCGGATCACCTTCTGCTGATGTCGCACTTGTTGCCCTCCTCGTCCTTCCGCTTCTGAGACCGTACCCACCAGGAATTTGAGCAGTAGGTCCTGGACCCCGCCGGACCTTGGATAGGTTCCCGCAAACCGCGCAGTTTCCGATCAGCTCCGGCGGGCCAATCTGCATCGCCGAAGGGTGCACCTAGTGAGGACTCAATAGCAACACCAAACCACAGTCGGCCCGGCCTGGTGCAGCCGCTCGCAGGGATCTGCCAGCGGAGGGTCCCGAGGTTGTCGCCGCGTAATAACGGACGTTGGTATCGATCGTGCTTCCTCCCTGGCTTCACGCGCCTACCGCGGAGAGCATTAGTCGGTGAGATGCCCGAAGGCTACTGTCCCCCGCGCCCCGCCCCATGGGTCCGAGGGCTGGTCTACTCCGTCACGCAACTCTCCCGCGCCCGGTCCCTGAGCCTTCGCCGCCGCCTACGCCGTGGCTCGGCTCCTCGGGTGGTGCCAGCGTGGCGCCGTCTTGTGACGACTCCGTCACAACTGCCTAGCGAGACCTCTGATGCCTTGCGGAGAGGTGATACCTTAAGGTCGTGGCCAAGTCGGGGAGTGACGTCGTTGCCCAGTCGGTCGCTAACGATGGGAGCCCCCTAAGTCCACGAGACTGGCTCCTGCTGAGTTTGAGTGGCACCGGCCAACCAGTAGACCGCATCCGCCTCCAGAAAACTCTCTTTCTGTTCTCGAAGCGGTCGAAGGTACCGCCAGCGGAGCAATATACCTTCCAACCTTACCTGTACGGACCGTTCAGCTTCCAACTGTACCCTGACCTAGATCGGCTTGTTCTCGAAGGTCTGGTCCGCGCGGATCGTCTGGACCGCACGACATCGCCCGGGTACAGCTTGACTCGGGCTGGCCAAGCGAGAGCAGAGAGGCTGGCTCAGCAAGCTCCGAAGGCTCGTGTGCGAGCGCTGACCTCGATCCGAGCCTGGGTGGTCGCGCAGTCGTTCCGCTCGCTGCTGGAGAACGTGTATCGGCTATATCCAGAGTACGCCAGCAAGTCGGTCTTCCGCTAGACGTGACGCTGGTCGTGGCGCTGCGATGCGCGGACGGGTTAGTAGTCGCGTCCGATAGTCAGTCCACAGCACAGACCGGCAGCCAGCCGACTAAGGGGGACATTCACAAGCTCTTCATTCTCGGGTCCCAGTTTGCATGGGGCGGGTCAGGCCCCATCGGCTCCATCCAGAGGGTACGCGCGGAGCTCGAAGGATGCACAGCAGAGATAGTCCGCGACTTCAAACACTTCGAGCCCGGCATGAAGACACTCCATAAGCACATCCACAAGATTCAAGATGAGGTGGAGAGAGAGACGCTTGGCGACCTGCAAGCTAAAGCGGCGCAGCGGAGTGCCTATCTAGTCGCGTTTTTCACCGAGGACGGACCGCACATTCTCGAGTTCGAAACGGCGGGCTCACGGACGCTACACGATACAGACGGATTCTCCGCGATCGGCTCGGGGGATATCTTCGCGATGCACTCATTTCGATCTTTGCGTCACCATCAACTCGTGACTCTTAGCCAGCCTCAAGCGCAAGCACTGGCTTGGCGAACTGTGGACGACGCCATCGCCACCGCAGCTTGGGGGCTGGGAGGGCCGGTGAGTATCGCGGTCGTGGACTCGAAGGTAGCCAGAATGCTCGAACCTCAAGAGGTCGAAGCGGTGCGGGACACCGTGGGGCTCTGGCGGCAGCAAGAAGTCGAGATCCTTGGGGCTCTTGGGAGATTGTCTGGACTGCCCGCTGAAACGGTGGTCCCTGAACCTCCTACTGAGGCGTGAATCCGCAGAAGAGGCGGCTGCCCACCGAGGCTGGCCTGGTATGAATCCTCCGACCACGATTACCAGAAGCCAAACGTACCGGCGGAGCGCCGGAGTGGACACCGCCGCCGAAGTTGACGACAAGCCCAGCCCGCCCGATCGGCGAGCCTTCGGGGCCGGCTGAAGCACTCCGAAACCGGCCAAGTCAGCACGAAGGTCGCACGCTCCGCAGACGTCGATGTTAGCGGTGGACGACGATCCCGATCCCCTGCAGTCTCTCCCGGGATGAGGCAAGGCGTCAGGTCACGCGGGAGTGCGCGTCAAGTTGAGTGCAAGTAGCCGATCGAGGATTGAGTCGTCGTCAAGGTCAGCCGGCCAGCCATACGCAGCCCTCACCGCCTTGTCTAGGTCACCGTGGACCTTCACCAGCCAGGCGGGCCTCTTGTTGTACAAGTTGGTCAGGGTCCGATTGGCAACCGGTTCGGCTCCTGGTCCGACCGCCCCCAGCGAGCCGTCTCGGAGGCGAGCGAGTTCGCGAGCAGCTACTGCGATCGCCTCACGGCCCTCGCTTGACGGCAGGGGAAAGGGAAAGGTTGCGAAGCAGGTCGTCGGCGTGTAGCGGAAACCACTCTCAACTTCGCGGAGCTGTGTGCCGGTGCCTCGTGCCCACAGTTCGTGGGCCCTGGAGTGGAGCACGCCGAAGGTGTAGTCGTCGTCCCGTGCGAACACGATGGTAGCGCTGTCAGCAAGGGTGCCGCGACCCAGCCACACGAAGAGTCGGTGCTTGGAGACCCTGGTCGTTGCGATGTACCTTGACAGCGGAGCCAACGCTTGGCGCATCTCCGGACGTGGCTCCATGTGGAGCCACCAACCTTCGCGGTAGCGTCGATGCCGGACTGTCGTTCGGAACGGTTCGGCGTTCGCTTTCACGTATCCGAAGGGCGCCTCGTACAGAGGCCTATCCGGGATCTCTGTGGGTACTCCACTGACAGGCTCCTCAGGTATAGGGAAATCCTCCGGTCGTCAAGGAGGAGCCTCGAGCCCGGTCCCGGACCACTCGGGGCCGCATTGCCCTGAAGTTCTCGAGATCTCATCGGATGCCGCACCGCGGTCGCTCTTAGTGGGTGCCACTCGATCTCCCTCGGTCATCGGCCCCCGGCCCCACGCTCCCCGCCAACCCGCCGAGATCCGGGAAGGGCCTCGTCGTCCACCACGGCCTACTCGATCTCGACCCCGCTGCCAACGCGAGACCCGGATGTGCCACATCCTGAGACCAGTGTGCAACCCGCCGCTCTTGACCCTAACTGGCCGGATCGCCGACGTCTTCAAGAGCCCCCCCGTACGGCGACTCGTTAATCATCAGTGTCTCCCTCGTTGTGAGACCATATAACCGACACACGATCGCATCAATCTCGCGATCCGTGTTCTTGAGCTGTCTGGCGACAGCCTCCGCCTCATGCCCAGTCCTCACCACCTCCAATCGCCTGCGAAGGTCCATAATCCTGCTGACCCGAGCCCCAAGCTCGACGTCGTTGCTATCGGCCAGTGGTGCCACGCGGAGATACACGGGTTTCACCTCGTAGTCGAAGAAGCGAGTCGAGAATAGCCAGTTGAAGAGACTGGAGTTCAGGATTCCAAGTAGACCTTCCAGACGATAGCCATCTCGGGCGATGATGTTCGAAAGTCGGTTGAGGTTGTAGGCCCGGGTCCGGTCTATTGTCGCCACAATTCGGCGCTTCAGCGAGAGGTTCCGTGTCCTCACAACCAGGATCTTGTCGGAGTTCAAGAGCCGCTCAGCCGGAAGAGTCCGTCCAAGAGACCCCCGCGCCCGAACGTAGGCGGCATCGTAGAGGATCCACTTTGAGGTGCGTACGGGCCCGTAACGTGATATGCCGCTGCCGGGGATCATAGGATGGTAGCGAGCATCGACTCGCGTACCCGCCGTGAGTTCGTCTCTGATGAATCCTGTGTTGATGCCCACCCCAAATTCGTAACCGCTCTCGATTGACGGGAAGCCCGTCACTAGCCTCGCGACTAGGCGCGCCCCCTCTTCCGAGAGGCGGTAGTCAATGGCGCAGCCTGGGTTGCGAGCAAATCGCCGCTGAGGAATCCGGTATGGCGGCGTCGACGCCAGGTCATCCGGCCTAATCGGAGCGACAACTTCCACCTCATGGTCCGCGGAAGGTGCATCGGGGCTCAGGACAAGTATCGTCGTGTCGACCGTTGCTCGCTTGAACACCCCCGGCCCGAGCGGAGCGAGCTGTATCACGCTTGAGTCGACCAGGCACAGGCGGCGCAACTTCTCAAAGCTGGGCTGAATAAGAAACGTCGCCGAGGTGATGTACCCAAGCCGGCCTCCCCGGCGTAGCAGCTGCAAGCAACGCTCGATAAAGAATTTGTACAAGTCGTAGTTGCCTTCCGCCACCTGATACTCCGATCGGTAGTACCCGGTGAGGAGTTCTTCTGTGGCGTTTCGATATACATATGGAGGGTTACCAATGACTACGTCAAACCCAGGGCTCGGACAGACTTCTGGAAACTCATCTTCCCAACTGAAGGCGTTGATCCGGTACTCATCTTCTTCCGATAGCAACGAGAGCTGCGTCGCGGCCGCCTGGAATCCTGGGCTCACCAGTGAGTTGCCGCACTTGATGTTATCGCCGAGGTCGGGCAAAGCCCTTTCGTGGAAAAGGCGGAGCTGTTTTGAAATGGTCTCCGACGTCTCCCCCTCCAGCACCTTAAGTAGAAGGGAAAGTTTTGTCACCTCCACTGCCTGAGGATCGACATCCACGCCACAAATGTTATTTCGCAGAATCCGTTTGCGCTCGGCGGTTGCAAGGAGGTATTCACCGCGCTGTCCCCTGAACAATTCTTTCGTCCGCTTCTCTGGGCCATCGGACAAGTAATGGGACAGATGCCAGTCAAGGAGGTGCTGGTAGGCGACGATCAGAAAAGATCCCGACCCGCACGCGGGGTCAAGCACCCGCATACGGCTCACCTGCCGGGGAGTCTTACCCGCTAGCAAGGGATCGAGTGCCTGGCCGACTATGTATTCCACCACGTAAGTGGGCGTGTAGTACACTCCACCGGCCCTCGCGATCTCTGGCTTATCTTCCACGACCGCACGATGGCCAGCTGTAAGCCTGATGACCTTTCCAAGGAACTGCTCGTACACCTGCCCAAGAATATCCGCGGGCAAGACACCGAACTCGTATGGGCTGTCAGGGTAGTAGAGGCGCTGGATAATGGTGCGCAGGACCTTATCGTCGATTGTGAGGGTGAGCGTCAAACTGTCTGGCGCTTCGTGGTGGTCGTGCTCCTTCTTGAAGTGAAAAAGGCCAGAGTTATAGCGATCGTCTGCCTGGCGGAAGAGATTGCAGAGTTGCTTGTATATGCCTGGCACCCGTTCGAGCTCCCGCAACCGTCCGTAATCCTCCAGCCCGCGATCTTCACAGATGCGCAGGAAGACGATGCGGTCAACGGTGCGCTGGACCGCAAAGTTTAACTCACGCTGAGACAGCCCAGCATTGCGAAGAGCGATGTTCCGTGCCAGAGCCTCGCGCCAAGCCCCAATCTCTTGCAGAAAGGCATCGTCAACTGCGGCCGTTCCTCGCTTTCGGCGGGTGCTCTCTGCATATTCATCAAACGCTCCTAGGCGGATCGCATCCGGGCTGAAGACTGAAATGATGTCATTCCACCGCTCGGCCAGTTCCTGCCAGGGGATGTACGTGATCCGCGCGAGTGAGGCGCTATCAGACGCGGCTGGTACCTGCCTGCAATCATAGACTGCGAACTCTCGGAAGTTGGTTAGGATGCTCAGAGGGAGTTTGGCGGACCACGCATATCGGCGAAGCTGGTACGCAGCCGGTGCGTCGGTCTTGAGTAGAGTGGCTGGCCGCTTCGCTTCGACGAAGAATTTGCGGGTACCGCCAATTCGAAACGAATAGTCAGGCGCCTTTGCAGCACCTTCAACGGTAATGCTATCCTCGTGGACCACGTCCTTGTACGCCTCAGCGTACCCTTGCTCGTTGCTAACGTCCCAGCCCATTGCATGGAATAGCGGGTCGATGAATTCTCGTCGAACTTGCGTCTCGTTGTAGGCAGTGGATAGATAGGCTCTTGAGTTCCGCTCGAATCGCTCGATGAGGTCTGTAACAGCCTTGGGCGCCAAGCGGCTCATCTCCGCCCTTACGACTCCGAGGTCAGCACAGCGGGCACGTGAAGGCTGCTGCGGCGGAGCGCCCTCGCGAGGTGGCGAAGGCTGCGCGGCAAGATGGTCGCCTCGGTGAGGAGCGGCCGGTACCGTGACCTCGGGCGGCATCCGGTGCGGGAGAGACGGCAGTCGGCCAGGTCGCGGAAGACGGCCACCGATCTGGCCCGCCCCGACGCTGAGGAGGGCCTGGCGCCCAAGGCGGGTGAGGACACCACCGTCTGGCGTCCCAGCCTCGCCGCTACGCCACTTGGACTCGCCTTCCACGCAGTGCTCCGGCTGGGCGACATGGAGACGGGAGAGCGGCTGGAGGACATCGCTCGCGCCCAGTCTGCGGCCGAGCGGATCCCAGAGCGTGCCGGCGATATCGCCACGCTGGCACGGGCTGCCTGGGCCTGCGAGCCGGCGGGCCGGGCCAGCACGCTGCGGCACTGGCTCGAGGTGCCCTCTGGGGCGCCGGTCGAAGCGGTGATGTTGGAGGGATTCATCAACCTGATCTAGGAGCATACTCGACTGACGGCAGATTGTCCTGGGCTATGGGGCCCGATGCGGCCCGCGGAGCCGAGGTCTACCGGCGGATGGGGTCTTACCGGCTTCAGGGTGGCGTCTAGGCATTGCCGGTGGCGCAAGTTACGGGGCGAGATCTGAGCTGAGGCGCTCTACCAGCAGTTCGAGGCGACGACGCCAGTCAGGCAGTCTCATGGTTGGTTTGGGCCACCCCGCGCACCCGGTGCGCGCCGGTAGCGCGGTCAACGAGGTCGGCGCCTTTTTCTAGTGGGCCGTCGAGGCTCGGCAGAGCGGCTGCTTGGTTCCCTCACCAGGAGTTCTCTGGCTGGTGCGACGTAGGGGTTGAATCCCCCAGGACAATTCCCCCGCACGGTCTGGTCCCAGCTAAGCTCGTCGAAGGAGCAATCTACCAGCGCGAGGAATTCGGCTTTCCTCAAGGCACACTGCCTGGCCATGGCCGCAATGACCTTGTCCGGAATTAGGCTCGTGCCGTGAGAGATGCGAGTGTGCAATTCCACGTTGTAGTCGCCTACCACCACGGTCTTCGCGAACATGTTGTGGTGACTGGGATCCCGAGTCATACCCTTCCGCACAAGCGCGGCCGCCACATCGGCGGCGCGCAGCTCGGCCATCCTGGGAGACTAGACGATGTGGGCGCGCAGGTACGCCAGTTGCGCCTCCGCCTGCGGGCTCCGGGAGAGGTCGCGTCGCTCAAGCACAGATAGGTGCTCTCGCATTGCGGCCCACAGGTCCGCGAGCGCGTCCTCAATCGAATCCCCCACGCCGAAGATGCCAGTGCCTAGATCCGTTGCGAGGCTCTCGCTGGGTCCCGGTTCTACTCGCACCCATATGGCGCCTCGTAGTTCCGACACGCCTTCCGCTCGAAGGATCCAGGGACCCTGCTCCTCAAAGGTCTCATCCAGTGAAAGGACCAACTCAGGCTCGCTTAGGGGTTCAACGGCAACCGTCTCAGCCGACTGTGCGTACAGAGCGAACCGTGTAACGGTTGGCCCTGACTCGAAGCTGGCGGACAGGCACCAGATCTCCTGCCTAGGCGTCCTGGCGAGGGGCCACACTTGGCTCAATCCAGGCCCCCTAAGGCCTCGAGGGCTTGGGCGATCAGCTGTCGCAACTCCTCAAGACGCGCCCTCGATGCAGTGATCCGCGCAACAGGCTGAATCTCGATAGCGTCGAGCTGCTCCGCCATTCGAAGCTGTTCCTCTGCCGTGCCAAAGACAGGGGCAGGAGGCAGGAAGCCAAGGTTAAGGACGACCTCCCCGGGGACCCCATCGGGGCGCGACACCGCGCCGACCTGGAAGATGTTGACCGGCGAAACGGGCTGCTCCTGCACTAACCTCCACGACACCTTGATCGGCGACTTCAGGGCACCCCGTGCTGGGGCGCGACTCCCGCCACGCCGCGGCTCACGTCGCTGCTCCGGCATGGCGGCTCTCCTCTCCCCCCAGTTGAACGCGTAAAGGGAGTATACCCACGCGTTCAACCGCCGCATCCCTCGCGCAACGCTCGCCGTGGCTCCCCATGCCACGCCCTGCGGCGGGGCGACCCCATGCGGCCCCGCGTCGACAGCAACTTTGACAGCAACCCGGACAGTTTGAAGTGAGCCTCGGCGGCACTCCCTGAACTTAAAAACTGGTGCCCCCGGAAGGACTCGAACCTCCGACACGCGGTTTAGGAAACCGCTGCTCTATCCCCTGAGCTACGAGGGCGGGCGAAGTGACGTGCGCGAGTGTGGCGACCGCGATCTTGTTATCGGCCGGGTCGGCGCCTACCCCTTGCTCCCAAGCGGAACCGGTCGCGGGCTTGACCAAGCGTAAACACTACCGAGTCCGACCACCTTTGACTCCCAGACCACCATGGCTTGGCCAAACGCTTGGGCCGGGACAGCCGCCCGTCCGCTTGGCGCAGCCCTCGCCGGACTTGGGGCAAGACGAGCTCTGCCGCGGCTGGGTTTTTGGTGGTTCGCGCCGGGGTTTCCTGTCAGCGGATTACCCGCCTCAGACGATCGTGACGCCAGCTGCCATCATCTCAGCCACTGCCAACTCGCCATCGCCCGCTCTCAGGTCCACAGGGGCGGTGGCGTCGAGGATCAAAGTCGCAGCTAGGCCAGCTGCGACCGCGTCCAGGGCGGTTGCCTTCACGCACACATCGAGTGCTAACCCTGCCACCATTACTCGTTCAATCAGTCTTTTGGACAGGAACTCTGGCAGACGCGTCGGCCGCAACGCGCCGGTCGAGAGGCTGCGGACACCGAAGCCGGAATAGCCGTCGTCGCTGCCCTGACCCTTCCGGACGACCTCGACCCAGCCAGGGATGAGGGTATGCAGGTCCGCTCCCCATGTCCCGGAGACGCAGTGGGTGGGCCAGGGCCCACCGTAGTCCTTGAAGTGGGGGGTCTCCCCAGGGTGCCAATCTTGGGTACAGACGACCAGCACACCTTGCTTTCGGGCCGCCTCCACCAGCGCTGCTGCCCGCTCAGCGACCCGGTCTCCCCCAGGGACGAACAGTGTGCCGCGCGGATCCGCGAAGTCGTTCTGGACGTCGACGACGATGAGAGCACAGTTTGGGCCGAATTGAGGGGGGCTGCTCATGACTGCCGCATAGTTCCAGCGGTACCGGTCCAACCTGGGCCCCCGGTCACTAGCCGTCGGATGCTGCGCCACACAGTCTGACCTTAGCGAAGCCGGGCCGAACACACAATCTGGTGCTTCGCCCTCAAGTTCGCCAGCTCGGGGATTAGGCCCAGGGTGCCGAGCGCATCGGATTCGCGGCTCGGCTCCCTAAGCTTTGGGGGGTGAGGACCGGCAACGCTCCACCGCCGAGAACCGGGCGGGCGACCGACCAGGGTAGGCCCCTGAGGGGAGTTCGGGGTCCGACCCGGGTAGTGGCTCGGCTGACTATGGACTCAGGCCGTCGATGGCGCGGGTCGGCGCCACTTCGCCGGTCCTTTCGCTACTGGGCGCTGCTGGGTCTCCTGCTGACAACTGGTTCGGGAGTGAGCGCCGGATTGTTGGGAGGTCAGCCAGCGCTGGGAATCGGACTCGCACTGGGCTGGTGGCTGGTCACCACAACCTTCTTGTTCATTGCCCTCGACCTTGCGCGACACTACCCCGACTACACGCCGATCAACAGCTTGGGGGTGCCCAACGGGCTGACCGCAGTCCGGGCTTACATGGCAGTACCGATCCTTCTCTATGCCACGCTGCCGCCGCAGTATCAGGCTCGGGACCTATTTCTCTGCATCGCATCGCCCACCGCTCTCCTGGACGTGCTGGACGGCTGGGTCGCTCGGCGGTACGGCCCGGTCACCGTGCTGGGGCGGGCCCTCGATCCGATAATGGATGCCACCTTCTTTGCGCTGGCGGCGATCGGCTGCCTCGTCCTCGGGTTCGTGCCGCTGTGGCTTGGCTTGCTGGTGCTGGCCCGGTACGGGATCCCCGCTATCGCCTTTCTAGTCCTCTACCCATGGCTGCCTCGAAGGCCGGAGATGGTGGCGACGAGGTTTGGGAAGGTGAACACCTTCGCCAGCGGCGTCGCGCTGGCCGGTTCGTCGCTGCTGGT